>Ga0222426_100226_pt1 | contig 57069 bp, 54 predicted proteins | sample 2B50Ametagenome_FD_180087 | JGI IMG/M metagenome (GOLD analysis project Ga0222426, IMG submission 180087) | Enriched microbial communities from leaf-cutter ant dump, University of Wisconsin, Madison, United States - 2B50A (version 2) | ecosystem: Environmental > Terrestrial > Nest > Insects nest...
TATTCTTGAAGCAAGGGCAGGATTTCCTGGCGCCATCACATAACGTACCGCCGGTGACACAGCATTTCATTGACAATCTGGATTTGATCGTGGACATGAGCAGGAGAAGCCGCATCTTGGCCGAACAGCGCTTGGTGTTAAAAACAATCAATGGAGCCATGACGTGGCTCCGAAAGTGTGCCGGGACTAGAAGTGGATAAACGGTCAAGACGAACGCGCCGCAAATCTGGCCCGCATTATCCTGTACGCAATCTTTCCTACATCACCTCGCAGGGTGGCCGAACGCGCCACCATAGATATTTACGCGAGTTGCGTAGTTTCGCGGCGCCTGTCGTCGTTGCCATCGGCCTGCAGGCGGTAGTTTACATCGCTATTCTCACCCGAACAGGCCGAAGTGATTGGATCAACGTTCTCTGGTCGATCGGGACGCTCACTTGTGTGCCCGTGTTGGCAGCGGCGACCCTTTCGGCATTTCGCCGGCACGAAACACCAGTCGTAACAGCCTCCATCGTCAGTATCGGACTGTTCAGCGTCGCGGTTAGCGTTCTTTCTGCCTTGCGGGTCCCGGTAAGTTATCTTGGACTATTCTGGTGCTTGCCAGTAGCCTTGATAGTGATGATTTATGCTAATTTCCGTTTCCACCGAACGCTTGGCGCGGGGACCGCTCTTGCGCCCTTCGCCCGCGCCGCAGAGGTAAGACGTGAATTGGGTGATGTGCCAATCTTGTCCGGCCCAGATGCTGATCTTACCGGTATCGAGATTGTACTTATCGATCCGCGGGAGCATCACAATGAAGTTTGGTCCGCATTTTTAGCAAACTGTTATCTCAGTAGTATCGAAATTATGCCTTGGACGCGCTACCTTGAGGTGCGACGTGGGCGGCTAGACGTAGCTAGTTTCGACATTACTCATCTTAACTATAGCCCGAGCCAGTTACTCTACGCACGCATCAAGCGCGGGTTGGATATCGTTGCAGTCATTGCTTCAGTACCCCTCACGCTCCCTATTGCAGCCCTCGTAGCACTTTTCTTGTATTTCCTCGACGGGAATCCAGTGATATTCGTGCAGATTCGACGGGGCTTCGGTGGTCATCGCTTTCGCATGTACAAGTTCCGCACTATGTACAAGGGGACAGGCGGAGGTTCGACAACTATTGGTGATGCTCGTATTATGCCAGGCTGTCGCCTCATTCGGAGGCTGCGCTTCGATGAACTTCCTCAACTTTTAAATATTCTGCGTGGAGACATGAGTCTTATCGGGCCGCGCCCCGTCGCCGAGTATGTTGCTCGCGCCAGCGAACGGATTGAGTCGAAATATAGCCTCCGTTCGCTCGTTCTCCCAGGAATTACTGGTTGGGCACAAGTTACATCTGGATATGCAGCAACAACGGATGAGGAGATTGAGAAACTCTCTTATGATCTATATTATATCAAACATCTATCATTCGATCTAGATCTCCTTGTTTTATTTAAGACCGTTCGAACGGTTATATTTGGGTCTGGTGCCAGGTAGTTGGTTTTGCTGCAAAACTGTTTATCATGAAATGTATCGTTGTTAGTAGAGAAAGCCTCGCGTGAAATTCTCGGTTGCGTAACCTTCCAAAGAAGGCTGGCTCAAAAAGACCGTATCAATATCAGGATGCCTCTAAACCCGCCCCTCTGGCGATTGTTGTGATTCAGTCCGGCCTGCTTGGATTTGAAGGACGGCCGATGCGGGGGCAAGAGCGCTTTTAGATCGTTTTGCATTTAGGTTGATCCATATCCTGCATTTTGGATGTAGTTTGCGCATTCGGCTGGCGGGATTGCCCTGATGGTTTCGGCGAGTGCCGCGTGGACGGCGTGCTCTGATCGAGCCATGGCAGTTCTCATGGCGTGCTTGATCTTGGAAAAGAGTTGTTCGATCGGGTTGAGATCAGGGCTGTATGGCGGCAGGAAGATCATTCTCGCCCCCACACGCCGGATCGCCTGACGCACAGCCTGGCCCTTATGGCTGCCAAGGTTATCGAGGACGACGATATCCTTGGGCGAGAGCGTCTTGACCAGTTCCTTTTCCACATAAGTCAGGAAGGCATTGGCATTGACCGGACCATTGAGAACCCATGGCGCATCGATGCGGTCGCACCTGAGCGCCGCGATGAACGTCATTGTTCGCCAATGGCCATGGGGAACATGGGCGATCAGCCGCGCGCCTCGCTGGCCCCATCCCCTGAGCGGAGCCATGTTGGTTTTCACCCAGGTTTCATCAATGAACACAAGGCGGTTGGGGTCAATCTTGCCTTGATGGCGTCTCCAACGTTCGCGTTGACGCACCAGCTTCGGCTTATTCTGTTCAGCCGGCAGAACGGTTTTTTTTGAAGCTTTTGCCCTCGCGGTGCAAGAAGCGGCAGACGCTGGCCGGGTGCACTTTCAAGCCCCGCTCCAACAGACCGGCCGCCAGCATCTCCAGGGTGATATGGTCCGGCCCTTCGATCATCGACAGTACCCAGTCGCGATGGCCGCCGGTGATCGCATGCGGACGATATCCACCCATCTTGCCTGGTGCCACACTGCCGGTTTGGCGATATCGCTGCGCCCATTTGATGACGCTCGACGGCGCAACCTTCAGTGCCGCCGCAACCTCATGGCAACTCTCACCCGACGCGATCAGATCCATCGCCAGATGCCGCAAATCCATCGAATAGGGGCGTCCCATCTCAGCAGACCTCCGTTGAACACCCAACAGAATCTGATTTCGACGTAAATGGGAATCCCGATTCCGATAAACCGCAAAACGATCTAGGTAAACTCGATAGCCATTCCCTTGCCGGTGACGGATAGGCCGTGACCAAGACACTGAGCAATCCGGCAAGTCGAAGAGCAAGCGCCCGACGTCTACAGCGGTGCTGATGTTCAAGATTCTGATGCTCCAGGCGCTCCAGAATCTCACCGACGATCAAGCTGAGTTTGTTATTCAGGATCGGCTCTCGTTCACGGGTTTCCTCGGGCCTAGCCCATCCGAGAAAGTGTCAGATGTCATAACAATCTGGTTGCTCTGCGAAAGACTTGCGCGTGCGGTTGCCAGAGGGCCACATTGAAAATCAGCATGGGCCAATATCGCCTACAACATGCTCCGATACGACCTCCACGAAAGACGCAGTACCGTTGCTTAATGTACCCTGCTCCAAAAGGGTCGTCACGAAATCCAGGAATGAAATCGGAGACAAAGCCGTCAATAGCAATCAGGACGCGCCGCCGATCACGGGTTCAGCGGCAATTCAAGGCCTCCATATATCGGGTTTCTTTAAAGCAAAGATCGGCTCGCCTACGGTGATCTTCTGCGGGGAAATGCGAGCGCCCAGCTTTTCTTTCGTCCTTCCATATGCGATAGCGCTGGGCTATGACTCTGGCAGGCCTGCCAAGGCTGCCAATCCGTTTGATGGTGCTCGGCCACCTAATTGTGTTTCCGACCCATGTCGGTGTAGTCGATTCTGGAATTTCGCATGATCAACAGTAGTTCGGGGAAATCCCGTATAATTGACAGCTTCCAAAGTAAGGCAGCCTGTATTGGTGTTGTTGGGCTGGGATATGTTGGGCTGCCCCTAGTGTTGCGATATGCAGAGGTCGGCTACAAGGTGATCGGCTTCGACATCGATCGGGAAAAGGTCCAGAAACTTGATCTCGGCGAGAGCTATATCAAGCACATATCGAGCGATCGCCTTGCTGTCGCAAAAGCAGCAGGTTTCGAGCCAACAACTGACTTCAGTCGCGCAAGCGAGGTGGACGCCCTTATCCTATGTCTACCCACTCCACTAGACAGTCACCGAGAGCCTGATTTGAGTTTTGTCATCAATACGGTAGATTTGCTCCTGCCGTACCTGCGCGAAAATCAAGTCATGTCACTAGAGAGCACGACTTATCCGGGGACAACAGACGAAGAACTCCTTCCTCGTATCGAGTCGAGGGGCTTCAACGTCGGTGAAAATTATTTCCTCGTCTATTCTCCGGAGCGCGAAGACCCCGGCAATGCCAATTTCACGACCAGTACAATTCCCAAGGTATGCGGCGGGTACACAACGACGTGTTTGGAGGTTGGACTCGCTCTATATGGGCAAGTGATCGATAAGCTGGTGCCTGTCAGTTCCACCCGAGCCGCTGAAATGACGAAATTGCTCGAGAACATCCATCGGGCAGTCAATATAGGTCTCGTAAACGAGATGAAGATCGTCGCTGATCGGATGGGCATCGATATTCATGAGGTCATTCGAGCGGCCGCGACTAAGCCCTTTGGATTCGTACCTTATTATCCCGGGCCGGGATTGGGTGGACACTGTATTCCTATCGATCCGTTTTACCTCACTTGGAAGGCTCGGGAGTATGATGTCGCGACTCGGTTCATTGAGTTGGCCGGAGAAATCAATTCAAACATGCCGGATTACGTTGTCGCGAAGGTCTCAAGCGCGTTGAATCAACGCAAGCGAGCTATTAATGGATCTTCAATTCTTGTCCTCGGTATTGCCTATAAGAAGAACGTAGACGATATGCGCGAGTCTCCGTCTGTGATTTTGATGGAGAAGCTTCAGGCTTTGGGCGCAGACGTTGCTTATTGTGATCCATACGTGCCCGTATTTCCTAAGTTGCGTGACCACGCGCATTTCGGCCTTTCGAGCATATCAGTGACAGCTGAAACTCTATCCAATTATGATTGCATTCTACTGGCCACTGACCATGACGACTTCGATTATGGGCTTATATTGAAGAACGCGTCGCTCATCGTCGACACGAGGGGGCGTTATCTTGACCCCGCCAGCAACGTGGTAAAGGCGTGATGATGGTCCATCAATTTCCAGCTTCGATCATTGACCGCAATATCCGGATCGCACTGGTCGGTGCTGGTCGCATCGCCCAAAATCATTTCGCAGCGATTGCCCAGCATGGCAATCGAGCTGATTTGGTGGACATATGTGACGTCGACCCTAAGACGCTAGCGCATGCTGTCAACAAAACGGGTGCGCGTGGCCATTCCAATCTCGCCGATCTTTTGGCCAATACTAATGCCGATATTGTGGTACTTACTACTCCTAGCGGGTTGCATAGCATACAGGCTCAACAAGTTGCTGCGCGTGGCCTCCATGTCATTACCGAAAAACCAATGGCAACGCGTTGGCAAGATGGGCTGGATATGGTGCGCGCCTGCGACGACGCGAATGTCCGACTATTCGTCGTCAAGCAAAACCGTCGGAATGCAACCCTACAACTGCTTAAACGTGCGATAGAGCGGAAGCGCTTCGGCCGCATCTATATGGTCAATATAAACGTCTTCTGGACCCGCCCTCAAGAGTACTATGACGCAGCGGCTTGGCGTGGTACTTGGGAGTTTGATGGCGGCGCATTTATGAATCAAGCTAGCCATTATGTCGATCTACTCGACTGGCTTATCGGGCCGATTGAAAGCCTTCATGCGTACACAGGCACATTAGCTCGCAATATCGAAGTTGAGGATTCTGGCGTTGTAAACGTTAAGTGGCGCTCCGGTGCTATGGGTTCAATGAACGTCACAATGCTGACATATCCCAAGAATCTAGAAGGCAGCATTACCATCATTGGAGAAAAGGGAGCGGTACGCGTAGGGGGCGTTGCCGTGAACGAAATTCAGCATTGGGAATTTGCTGAACCGAGTGAGGACGATGCACAAGTCGCCGCGGCTAGCTATGAGACCACTTCGGTCTATGGTTTTGGTCATCCACTATACTATGACAACGTCATAAAAGTACTACGCGGTGAAGCCAGCCCCGAAACGGATGGTCGCGAGGGGCTTAAAAGCTTGGAGACGCTGATCGCGATTTATCTTTCCGCACGTGATGGGCGGCGTGTAAATTTACCCTTGGATTATTAATGATCACTGTTCATTCTACAGCCATTATCGATCACGGCGCTCGTATCGGGGATGGTACGCGCATCTGGCATTGGGCGCATGTTTGTGGTGGTGCCCAAATCGGAGCCGATTGCTCACTAGGGCAGAATGTCTTCGTGAGCAACGATGTTGTTATAGGCAACAATGTAAAAATCCAAAATAATGTCTCCGTTTATGACGCAGTTCGGCTAGAGGATAATGTCTTCTGCGGACCGAGCATGGTGTTCACGAATGTCTATAACCCGCGTTCAGCGGTTAGTCGAAAGGCTGAATACAGACCGACGATTGTACGGCGGGGAGCAACGCTCGGCGCGAATTGTACGATCGTGTGCGGTGTATCGATCGGTGAATATGCGTTCGTCGGAGCAGGTGCCGTCATAAACAAAGATGTCCTTCCCTATGCCCTGATGGTTGGTGTTCCCGCTCGTCGCGTAGGCTGGGTTTCGGAAGCAGGCATGCGCCTTAATGGGCTCGGGCTGATATCTGATGAGACGGGGATAACTTACGAAATCACTGATAGAAGTTGCAGGCGAGTATGAGCCAGACCATTCCCTTCATCGACCTGAAGACCCAGTATGCAGAACTCAAGCAGGATATTGATGCCCGCATCCAGAAAGTGCTCGATCACGGCCAATATATTATGGGGCCTGAAGTGGCGGAGATGGAGGGGAAGCTGGCCACGTATGTAGGCGTCAGGCACTGTATCAGCGTCTCCTCCGGTACCGAAGCTCTGTTGATCGCGCTTATGGCGCTAGGGATCGGTCCAGGTGATGAGGTTATCACTTCTCCATTCACTTTTGCAGCAACCGCGGAGGTAATTGTACTTACGGGTGCGACCCCGGTTTTTGTGGATATTGAGGCCGACACCTACAATATCGACCCCCGTTTGGTGGAGCAGGCCATTACCCACAAAACTAAGGCGATTATGCCGGTTTCGCTCTATGGGCAGACAGCGAACATGCGGGAGCTCCAGACTATTGCTGGCCGTTGTGGATTGCCCATAATTGAGGACGCTGCGCAAAGCTTCGGTGCTACACATTACGGTAGTCGGTCTGGCGGGTTATCTACCTTCGGCTGTGTTAGCTTCTTTCCGTCCAAACCTCTTGGTTGTTACGGCGACGGTGGCGCGTTATTTACTGACGATGACAACCTAGCCAAAGCTGCCCGTGAAATTCGTATTCACGGCCAAGAGCGACGCTATGTACATAGCCGAGTCGGTGTCGGTGGTCGGATGGATACGTTGCAGTGCGCGGTGGTATTGGGCAAACTGGAACGTTTCGAGTGGGAAGTGAAGCGCCGTGCCGCGCTCGGAAAGGCTTACTTGGATCTTTTGCACGGCACCAACGGCATTGGTTTACCGACCGTTCGACCAGAGAATACCAGCGTTTGGGCCCAGTTTACGTTGCAAATTGATAATCGAGAAGCTGTCACTAGCGCGCTACGGCAGAAGGGAATTCCGACTGCTGTTCACTACCCCATTCCGCTGCACCAACAGGTGGCCTACGCCAATTTAGCGCGCTGTTCTGGGGCGTTGACCAATACCGAGAATGCTGCGCGGCGGGTTGTGAGTCTGCCATTTCATGCTTACCTTTCCGAGCAAACTCAGGGCTTTATCGTGGCAGAGATCAAGGATGCCCTAATCCAGAAGACCACATAATCCCAAGCGTAAGCGCCTTTCGGCCTCCGCTCGAAGCATTCGCCTGAGCTTCTTCAGGTTCATGACGATGCCTTGCCGATCCAGCATCACATGGATGCGGCGATAGCCGAAACGGCGGCGCTCTGACGCCACCTTCTTCATCGCATCCCGGATATGTGTGTCATCGGGCCGAATGCGCGATACCGCGTGCTCGACCGATCAACCGACAAAACTGCGGACGCCCGACGCTGGCTCACACCATGCTCCTTGCACGCATAAACCACCGCATCCCGCTTCACATCGCGCGTTACCATTTTTTTGATGCGACATCCTTTAGAATGGCGTTGTCCAGCATCGCTTCGGCGAGCAACTTCTTCAGCTTGGCGTTCTCGTCCTCCAACGCTTTCAGTTTCCTGGCGTCGGAGACATCCATGCCGCCATACTTCGCTTTGTATTTGTAAAAGGTCGCCTCGGATATTCCGTGCTTGCGGCAGACATCGGCCGTCCGCTGACCGCTCTCCTGCTCCTTTAACATTCCGATGATCTGCTCGTCCGTAAACCGTGCACGCTTCATTCCGTCCGTCTCCTTGCAGGAAAACTCCAGCTCCCGGCGGTCCAAGCTTTGGGCTCAGAGCATTGCTGTGACGGACTCTACCAAAATTTGGAGGAAGATCAGGGGCTCAGGTCAAGGGCAAGTTCGTTTGGCCGCCGATCCGCGATGGCGCGATGTAGATAACAGCCCAAGAGTTCTCGCTTTTGCTGGCCGGTATCGACTGGACGCGGGTCAAACGAAACGCGGTGGGGAAGCCCTCAAAAGCAGGATTATCCTATTGGTTTCGCTTTCAGATTCATAGTCATATGCTAGGGTCTGCTATGCAGCTGACCCAACCGTTTACTTCAAGATGCCGTGCAATTAAGCCGGATCATTCTCTCCCTCGATGCAGAGAATGCCGGTCTCCAAGCGCGCGTTGCCTTTAGTTGCACGACGGCCTCCTAGACAGCCTCCGGCTCAGATAATTAGCTTTCTTTTGCTATCCTCGTGGTCCACTCTCGTTCCATTCGTTGAAAAGCCCTTCCCTCACACGACGAAACGACGTATGCGGACATGGTCACAATCGATACCCATCATCGGTACTGTTGGGGAATTTATCTCAGGTGCCGAAAAAGTATGGAGCTAGATTTTCATCCCGTACGGTGACTCAGTGATCTGCTTAGTAGGATCGATGCAGATTGATGATTAAGGACGCCGCCTTGCTAAGCCTCCCGAACAATATGAAATGATTGAGACACTCAAGCGATTGTGGCCGCGACAGCAGTTCGCACGCGACATTATCAAATTGTCGGGCGCAACAGCGTTTGCTCAGATAATTGCCTTGACGGCCCTTCCTGCTCTGACGCGCATTTACACGCCCGACGCCTATGGTCTCGCCGCTACATTTTCCTCTATTGCCGGCTTGATCAGCGTAATTAGTTCGTTGCGATATGAGTTCGCTATACCATTGCCGCGATCCGATCGGGGGGGCTGGCACGTAGCGATATTTGCATTGCTAGTGCTGATCATCGCAGCGGTAGTCTCCGGACTTGCCGCAATTTACTTCGACAACGAAATCACTGACCATCTCGGGTTGTCTCCCGTGGCGTTCGCGCTTCTATTAGCTACTAGCGTCGCTACACTTGGGAGCTATCAGGTCGCCAATTATTGGGCTATTCGCAGGTCGAACTTTAATGCGATCGCTCAGACAAGTCTCCAGCAGGGTATTGTAGGCCCCGGGAGTCAACTTGCGTTTGGCCTCGTTGGTTTCGGTGCGCTCGGGCTCATTATCGGTCAGACGTTGGGACAGTGTGCTGGTCTTTTGCGGCTTGCGTCCGCAATGATTGCTGACAACCGCCGGACGGGCTTCTTCATCCATCGGAGGGGAATTGTTTGGGCCATAAAGCGTTATCGTCATTTTCCCCTTTATGACAGTTGGGCAGGGTTGCTCAATGTTGCGGGAGCTCAGGCGCCCGTCTTGTTGTTTGGTGCGCTGTTTTCACCAGCAATGGCTGGATACTATGCGCTTTCTCAGCGTGCCCTATCGGCTCCTCTGGGACTGATCGGTAAGGCAGTGTCGCAGGCACTACTGCCTCGAATCATTAAAGCTGGGCGCTCGACAGAAGCCGCGCAAACATTAGAGAAATTGATTCGAATCCTAGCCATGGCGTCACTGCCACCTTTCGCCATAGTAGCGCTTGTTGCTCCTTCCGTTGTGCCGGTTCTATTCGGCGAAGATTGGGTAGCAGCAGGTTGGGTCGCTGCTTGGACGGCTATGTGGGTCGGCTGGCAGTTTATCTGCTCGCCGTTGTCGATCGTGCTCGTCGCTTTTGAGGCGCAGAAGTTAAACACGCTGTTACAGGCTGCGCTATTGGCGCTACGTGTATCGGCCCTCGTTGTAGGAGCATTGTATGGCACAGCGGGCGCGGCACTTCTGGCATTTTCTATTTCCAGTGCAGTTGGTTATGCCGGCTATACACTGGCAACAGGGGTTGCTGCGGGCCTTACAGCGCGCACCGTGATGATGGCGACGCTGCGGCCCACGCTACTTTCTGGCTTTTGTTACGCTATTTTAGCAAGCAATGTCGCTGGAGGAGTTCCAGAGTATCTATATGTACTGATTTTGTGCGTCTTGGTACTATGGATTATGGGAATTCTGAGGATACTCCGCTCAAATGTTTAGAGACACTAAGTATAAAAGGTAGGGATTCGATAGAATGCGGGTCGGGCTCAAGGTGTTGCAATTATTTTTTGGTTTATTCTACGACAGGGGTTATTTGCGAGGAAAGTGGTTTGAAGATCGGAAGATCGGGTGGCTGTGGGCAGCTAAGGGAATATGGTTTCAAAAAATACTTGGATTCAACAGGAAAATTCCTGTCCCCGTGAATCATACCGTGATGATTTCAAATTTCAACAATATTATCCTCGGAAAAAATAACCTAAACAACTTTCAAAGTCCTGGCGTATATTTCCAAAATTTTTCAGCAAATATTTATATTGGAGACGATTGCTTTATCGCCCCAAATGTTGGCCTTATTACATCGAACCACGACGTTACAGATCCTACCGGGAATTTGCCGGGCCTAGATATCAAACTCGGTTCTAAATGTTGGATTGGCATGAACGCGATAATTCTTCCCGGGGTAACCTTAGGAAATGGAACGGTTGTCGGTGCGGGCGCAGTTGTCACTAAGTCGTTTCCCGAGGGGAACAGGATTATTGCCGGCAATCCGGCGAAATTAATTCGACAGATTGCCGAACATTAAATAGGCCTATTTCGAACGTGGATCTATGACTTGGAAACATCAATGAACTCCAAACCAAAGAAGATTTTATTTATATCGGCGCTCGATTTCAAGGAGAAATCGATTCAAGTTATCCGAAAGACCCCAGAAGCATATGCCCAGGCGGGTTGGTGTGTGCGAACTATCGTTGCACGCGACACAACGAGGCGAGGGAATTACTTCTATGAGGATGAGATTAACCCTCCGGGGGTAATTGTCGAACGATTTTCTTGGCCACTAGCCCGCCTTCGCAATCTTGCGCGAGGGAGGTGGCTATCGTACGCTATTAACCGTCTGGCGGGAACAATAGTCATCTTCCAACTGGCGTTCCGTGCCGCCCGTAGCGTTTACCATGAACCCGCTGATATAATTTACGGCTACGAGATTCATGGCGTGCTAGCGGCGAGAATTATGCGTCTTTTCCGGGTGGGCAGGGGGCTTCCTTTCGTGACTCGCTTTCAGGGGACCTGGCTCATGGAGGTTTTTGAGAAGAAGCAATGGATTCGCCTTTGCGCCAACATTGATCAGATCATCGCGCTCCGTTCGAAATGCGACCTGGCGATAATGACCGATGATGGCACGCGGGGGGACCAAGTGTTGAAGCGATTGCGTTCTCCAGCGACTAAGAATCTCCGCTTTTGGGTAAACGGCACCGATCTTCCACCCGACGGCTTGAGCAAGAGCGCTGTAAGGAGCGATTTAGGCATTCCAGCTACGAGCGTTATGTTAATCTCGGTCTCGCGGTTAGAGGGATGGAAACGTATTGACCGTGGAATCGCGCTCACTGCGCAGTTGCGATCCTTGGGCGTTAAGGCCGTATATGTCGTTGTAGGAGAAGGGGCAGAAGCCGAGCGGCTTAGGAATATGGCTTCTGAGGCGGGCGTGGCCCAGTATGTGAAATTTCTTGGCGGAGTGCCTCAGAGTGAGGTATTCAGTTACATGAACGCGGCCGACTTCTTTATTTCGATGTATGACCTATCGAATGTGGGCAATCCTCTCCTGGAGGCCATCCGGTTGGGGAAAATTGTCGTTACTCTAAACAATGGCGACACCGCTCGCTGGATTAAGCACGGAGAAAATGGTCTAATTTACGATATCTCATCTGAGACGATCCAATGCGCAAGTATAGACATCAAACGCGCCGTGGACGATGGCGCATGGCGAGACACCCTTACGAAAGGTGTCAATGCGCTCGCCGCAAGAAAGCTATGGACTTGGAGCGATCGCTTGAGTGAAGAAGTGGCTGATGTTGAAAAGCTTGCCTATCCGTGAAATTTCCGCCTTGGAAGCCCTTTTTTTTGCTTCCATTGTGCTTGGTCCTTCGGCAGCTTACTCCAAAGTGTATCTTTTTCACGTGGCTTTAGCAGCCTTAATATTTGGATCTGCTTCAGCCTGGACAATTATCAAGCTTCATGCCCCCTCCCCTTTGCGGTGGGATGCTTTGTTCTTCGTATTCTTTATAACGTGGTATGGAATTTCGATTTTCTGGGCACAGAACAAGTTTTTAGCGTTGCAATATTGCACATACATTGTCGTAGGCGCGCTAACAATTTATTTTACCGTTACCATTTGTCGAACACTCGATCGGCTGAGAGCGGCTTTATGGATTATTGTTGGGATGATTTCCTTGGAGTTGATGCTCGCCGCCTTAGAGGCTGCGCAGCTTATTAGGTTACCATTTTCACCCTATTCTCCTTACCGCTGGATTTTTGGCCGGGAGCCCAATTCCTTTAACGGGTTGAGCCAGATTCAAATCGATCAGATTTTGAGTATGCCGACCGGATTTTCAGCAAACCCAAATAATATTTCTGCGCTTCTCGTCTTGGCGTTCCCGGTTTTTCTTTTTGCAAAGCGCTGGTGGCTTGCGGCCCTAGGCGCTGCAGCAATATATTATGTTATAGAGGCGGCGGACGCTCGCGCCGCAATTATCGGCTATTGGGCTGTACTTGTGTTAGGTGCTTTTTTCTTTGTTGGCTACAGGTTGCGCATCTTAGCAATCGCGACGTTAACCGCTCTAATGATGGTGTTGATGGGAAGCGGCCCCTTTGCCTTTTTAGCCGCCACCCGCTATTCGGAGGGACTTATTTCGGGTCAGGCTAATGGTGGGGATTCTGTTGGTATTCGCACTCAACTGATCATCAATGGGCTGACCGCCCTCCGTGAGACCTACGGCCTTGGTGTCGGTGCCGGGGGCAGCGTAACGGTTCAGGAAGTAGCTGGGGATAAACGGATCCGCAACATTCGTTCGATGCATAATTTTTGGGTCGAGTTGTTGGTGGACGGTGGTGTACTGTTTGCAACGATATTTTCCGTCTGGAGTGGCTCACTCATTTGGCGCCTATGGCAGATTGGTCGGTCTCGGAGTAAGACCACGTTGCGCTATTTGGGGCGCGCTTTGTGTCTTGGCTTCCTCGGCTTTTTCTTCAGCGCCATCGGCCCGTCCTCCGTGATTTACCTGCTACCTATGTGGATGTTTATCGGACTCGCACTTGCTGTGATTCAGCTAGATTCCGAAGGGCATTCCATATCGGTGTCGGCAAAAACTGCTCCGTCGCTATTGGGAAATCCTCATTGAAAGTTCTTCTACTTGCTGGCGCTTCTAGCATACACACTACGCGGTGGGCCAACGCGTTGGCCCAAGCGGATATAGAGGTTGTGCTGGTAAGCCAGCATGATTCATTGGGCGCCTTGGACGCTGCGGTCCAGCAAAGACGTTTGCCTTATTCGGGCGAAATGGGCTATTTTCGCAATGTAGGTGCTCTCCGGGCGATACTAGCGAAGGAAAAGCCGGATGTGCTTAACGCGCATTATGCGTCTGGCTATGGTACGACAGCTCGGTTTTCCGGATTTCACCCTTATATGCTTTCAGTATGGGGAAGCGACGTTTACGACTTTCCCACAAGGTCACTATTTCACCGCTGGTGGCTGCGACGGAATCTGATGGCTGCGGATAAGGTTGCCAGCACAAGCTATGCAATGGCGGAACAGGCTCGCCTCATCGCGCCGGGGTTGGGCAATATCGAAATCACGCCCTTTGGAGTGGACACGGGGCTGTTTTCTCCAGATGGCTATAAAAAATCTACTACAGATGCGACGGCCATCTCAATTGGTACCGTTAAAGCACTAGCCCCCCAATATGGCATTGATACGTTGATCGATAGCGTGGCGTTGCTAGTCGAAAGGTTGAAGGGTGAACACTCCAAATTGGCGAAAAGTATTCGGCTTCGGCTCATCGGTGACGGCCCACAGTGTGCTGAGTTGAAGGCCCGCGCTGAAGAGAGGGGTATAGCCGGTATAGTAGAATTTGCTGGACGTGTTATGCATAGCGCCGTTCCCGATGAACTACATCGGTTGGATATATATGCAGCCCTCAGTCGTCGCGAAAGCTTCGGCGTCGCTGTCATTGAAGCGAGCGCTTGCGGTCTTCCGGTGGTGGTTTCTGATGCTGGAGGCCTGCCAGAAGTAGTTCTTACTGGTGAAACTGGCTTAGTTGTTCCTAAGGAAGACCCGGAGGCGGCGGCCGACGCGCTATTTCGATTGGTCGTTGACCCCGATCTGCGGCAGCGGATGGGCAAAAGTGGGCGGCACCGAGCAGCTTCTCTCTATGAATGGCATGATAACGTGAAAACGATGATCTTCCTTTACGAGAAGATCATTTCCTCAAAAGCTACAAGGTAGTGGAGTTCTTCAAAGTCCAATGACAATGATTGTTACCGTGGTCGGCGCTCGGCCGCAATTCATCAAGGCGGCGCCTCTGTCAAAGGCAATTGGGCAATCTGGCGTCTTTACAGAGCGTGTCATTCACACGGGCCAACATTTCGACGCTAACATGTCCGATGTTTTTTTTAGTGAATTGAGTCTTGCCCCACCGACTCGCTATTTGGGAATCTCGGGAGGAATGCATGGCGCTATGACTGGCGCAATGCTGGCTGCCCTTGAGGCCAGTTATCTCGAACTCAAGCCAGATCTGGTTCTAGTATATGGTGACACCAACTCCACGTTAGCGGGGGCTCTTGCCGCGAGCAAGCTACATATTCCAGTGGCGCATGTGGAAGCCGGCTTGCGTTCGTTTAATCGCCGGATGCCGGAAGAGCAAAACCGGATCGTGACCGACCATTTGGCGGAACTCTTGCTAACGCCCTCTGACGTCGCCAGCGCGAATCTGGCACGTGAGGGGATTCCGGCGGCCCGTGTCACACAGGTTGGCGATATCATGTTTGACGCGGCGCTACAGTTTGGCGCCGTCGCCAATCAAACGAGTACTATTCTTGTCCGCCTGGGACTGGTTGAGCGCGGCTTTGTGCTTTCCACTATTCACCGCGCTGAAAACACCGACGTACCGGAGCGGCTTTTGACGATCGTGGATGCCCTGGAGAAGGTAGCCGAGGTGATACCGGTCGTTCTACCATTACATCCACGCACCCGTGCAGTACTGAAACAGCACGGCCGCACCCTTGATCGCATCCGATGGATTGAGCCGGTTGGTTATCTGGATATGGTTCGGCTAGAAGGTGCCGCTGCCGTCATCGCCACAGATTCAGGTGGGGTACAGAAAGAGGCCTACTTCCATGGCGTGCCCTGCGTCACCATGCGCGATGAGACCGAATGGGTTGAACTTATTGAAAGTGGGTGGAACAGACTCGTATCTCCCGTTAACATGGATAGGTTGGCATCAGCGATTGTTGAGGCACGGGAAAGTGTAGGAGTTGCAGTCTTTCCTTACGGCGAAGGTCATGCAGCAGAAAAAATAGTCGAAGCTCTTAGACGAATGCTTTAGATGCCGATAGCATCGGGCGATCCCGCCGCGGTTCGGTGAACCTATTGTCTAGCGTCGAGGAAGGGCGTGTCATTGCATATCTGGTATATTCACTCCAGTGCCGGCGGTCCCGGCCTCGGCATATATCATCGTCCCTATCACCTTGCTCGCGCCTGGGAGCAACAAGGCCATACGTCAACGATTTACACTGCGAGTTTCCACCACCTGTTGGAAGCGCAAGTGGTTCCAGCGCCGGAATTGCAGATCGAAGGCGTTAGATACGTTACAATACCATCCCGTAACTATACGGGGAATGGGCTTGGAAGAATCCTGAATATGTGGGATTTTTCTTCTCGCCTATATGGCGCTGGACAGAAATACGGCAAAAACGAGATCAAGCCGGATGCCCTCATCGTTTCATCTCCGCACCCATTTTCTATTTTCGCAGGTCGTGCGCTGAGCCGGCGGTATAGCGCAAAATTGATCTTTGAATTCCGAGATATCTGGCCTCTTAGCCTGACGGAGATTCTTGGCATTTCTTCCTTTCATCCATTCGTGCAAATGTGTGCATACACAGAGCGTTTCGCCCTTGCGGAAGCTGATCTTATTGCATCAGCCCTACCCCGGGCGGACCATTATCTATCCGAACGCGGATTTGGGCATAAGCCATTTGTGTGGGTCCCAAATGGGCTTGAGATCGCTTCCACTCATTCCTCTTCCATTGAAAGTGACGCGGGGCGCGCGGCGGCTGCTAAAGTAGCGCAGTGGAAAGCCCAAGGAAAGGTAATCATCATCTACACAGGCTCGATAGGAACCCCGAACGGAATCGACCTACTGTTGGAGGCACTTCGATATGGCAAGACAATTGGCGAAAGTGATCGATGCGCGACCCTGATAGTAGGAAAGGGCGAAAAACTGGAGGAGTTACACCAATTTTCCGCGAGAGAGCAATTACCTAATGTGCATTTCTCCGGAAGAATTCCCAAAAGCGATGCGATCGCCTTACTGAAAGGAGCTGATATCGGGTATGCTGGCTTGAAAAATATTGAGGCACTATTTGGATATGGTATTTCGCCTAACAAGATTGCCGATTATTTTAGCGCTTCTTTGCCAGTATTACTGCCCATAGCCCCGTGTGGCGATCCAGTTTCAGAATCCGGTGGTGGAATTGCGCGAGGTGCAGGAACTCCAGATGTTGTTTGGGGCGCACTGCAAGAACTTGTGCGCCTTTCGCCTCAAGAACGGCGTGCACTGGGCGCTCGAGGTAAAGCCTACATGATTCAGGAGTATGACTATAACAATATCGCAGGGCGGTATATCGATGCAATTAATCAACTGCCCAGCGTTATAGATTAGTTCTTGGATCACCGCACGCGGCCGGAAAGAACTAATAAAGTCTAACTACTGCTTCAGATGCGTGTTTTGGGAAAGATATGTAGCAATGGAAATCCGCATTTATGCGATTAATCTCGACCGTTCGGTCGACCGCTGGGCCGCATTGTCGCGCCGAGCAGAGCTTCTAGGGCTTCCCCTTGTCCGCGTTCGCGGTGTCGACGGTATGGCAGTTGATCCCCACAGCCGCATCGACTGCGATACAAGCGCGTTCGAGCGCAATAATGGGCGCACGATCCTGCCTGGCGAATACGGCTGCTATCGCAGCCACCTCAGCGCCCTCTCTCTCTTCTTGGGGTCTGGCGAGACTGCAGGTGTGATTGTGGAAGATGATATTGAGCTTTCTGCTGATCTTCTCAATCGCGCCGGGGCCGCCCTGGAGGCATTGCCAGAAGCGCATGCGATTAAGCTCTTCAATCATCGCCTCTTTGGCTTTAAGCGCGTCACGACATCTGGTGACGGTGATGAGATCGGTCGGGCGGCCCATGGCCCACAGGGGTCCACTGCCTGCTATGTTGTGACTCGCGCGGGCGCTGAAAAGTTGATCGATGGACTGAAGATTATGGAATACCCATGGGATGTCGCGCTCGAGCGAGGCTGGGCAACCAGCACAAAAATTTACTCCACTCGCGCGAATGTTGCAGCTCCGGCACGCAATAGCACCACGATCGGGACGAGAGCGTCTTATAGGGCCACGAAATTCCCTTGGTGGAAGCGATTAAGAACTTACGGTATCCGCATTGTCGAAGCCATACAGAGAGTCATTTATGCTCGAAATGGTTAAATTCCGCGAGGCGTTGCACGGGCCCCTCCATTCCGTCATTTTCTCCGTCTTATGGGCGCTCATGGCGTCCGCCATATTGGTGGAGAGCGACATCTATCGCTATGTCACCATCATCTTTGTCATCTTTGTCCTAATCTCGTACCGAACCGCGCTGAGAAAGATTTCGTACGATTGGCTCGCAATCCTGTGCTACGCGTGGGCAGCATACGCCATCATCAGATTTCTAGTTGGGGTGCTAGTCTTTGGTGAAAGGGGAACATCGGAGTGGCTTTATATATTTCCAGTATTTTTTCCATTCATTGGATTGGCAATTTCGGTTAGCCAGCGCTACATATTCTCTGCAGCGACTATTCTTATTTCAAGCGGGTTGGCTTCTCTTATTTTAACTTTGAATTTCCCTTTGTTATTCATGGGAAAGCGCGCTGCGCCGCTATTTCATCACAACCCTATTCATGCCGGAGTTGGAAGCTGCATGCTATTCTTAACTTCCGTGTTCTGGTTGCTGCACGCTGCAGAATCAGGACGTCTTTCCGGTTCGAGACGATGGTTTTTTTTAGCTCTGGGAACTATTACCGCGATCCTTAGTCTTATTGGGGTTCTCGGCTCCCAATCCAAAGGCGCGTGGCTGGCCCTCGTCGCCACTCTCGCGTTCATAGGCTTGCTAATTCTTTTACACTATTCCGGCAGATGGCGGCTTCACCTTATGGCAGGCCTGATGCTCGTCGTACTCGCTGCCACAGCAATAGCTACGTCCTATGTGACGAGAGTCGCAGGAGCGACCGTGGACGCCGCTACAGAGCTAATTACAGATGCCCTAATTACGAAGGATCTCTCAGCTTCGGCGCAGAGATTAATCGTTGACCCGGCGATTCCTCGACCGGTTCGTGAACGCCTTGAGCTATGGACAAACGCTATCGAATTGTTCCAAGCATCTCCGTGGGTAGGGTGGGGCAATCTATGGCTCCGCGAGTGGCGGAAAACGACCTATTCAGATGTTGGATTCAATTTGATTCATAACGGCTATCTTGAAATAATGGTCCGACATGGGCTTCTTGGTATTGCCTTTTTGCTCGTCTTTGCCGTCGTCGGAGCGCATCGCGTGAATAACGCTCACCGCCTTGGAGTTATTTCTTCGAGCCTTGCCGTTTATCTATTTAGTATTAGCTTCTTCTTTTTCTGCACCATCGCGACAAATTCAAATAACCGCCTCGCGATTGGGGAATCGTTCTTCATCATCGTAGCTGCGGCGATATTTTCCATTACTATCCTAGAAGAAAAATAAATCGGGATATCAGTTACTGATCGTGAGCGTCCGGCGAAGGCATTTTCGAGTGTCGGGGAGAGATTATAGGACGCGCTTCATCTCATCTGCCATGACGCGGTCGATCATTGCGGGATCGCACTGTGCGTCAATGAGAAACTCGCGGATACCGCCGTTCCACGTCCTGATGTCGGCGAGTAGGCTTTGAAGTTCTTCGATGCCATTCTCGGTGTAACCCTCCGCCGAAGGCCGTCTGCCCTGATTTGCTGATTGGCTTTAAGTCAATGGCTTATGTCATGCGCTACAATCATTTCCCCCATTGAGTCCGACCAACGCCGTCTGCGCTCGGTACCGGATATGATCTCCATGCGAGCCATGAAACCTCATTGTTCTGGTATTAATGTCAGCACTATTGCTGGTTCGAATGCCAGAACATCGCCTGATTTGCCCCATCAGCAAAAACAGCTCACCGGACGCTCACGCATCATCACCGGATCGTAGGGCGGCCGGCCACCCTGCGCGCCGCTCGTATAGGACAGCGCCTTGTCCAATTCCGGCCGGAATGTCTCGAAATCGACAACCCGGGCATAGACCTCGAGCTGATCGCCCAGATCACTCAGCCGACGAAGACGATCGTCCACATCGAAAAGTCCCGCATGGCCCCGCATCGCTCAACTCGCAAAGCATCAACCCTCGGCACAGGGAATCATAAATCTGGGAAAAGGGCGAGGTTAATAGAACCTTCCAGCTTTCAACACAGGCAACCGCAAATCCCTGCTCAGCGCTCTCGCCATCATCAACCTCCGTCAAAGCGAATATTGAATCAGAAATCACCCGGCACGTCACGTCACAACCGATTCATCGATTGCCGGATGTGCTCTAATTTACGGCCGACACATGTTCAACGAGTGGCGATTATGAGCCCTATAATGACAACGGCGGTCCCAATGACATGGTATAAACTTAAACTCTCACCAAAAATCACCACCGCCAGGAAGGGCACAATGACAAAGCCAAGGCTCATAAAGAGGTAGGCTTGCGACAGGGGCAGGCTACGAAGTGTAAACAACCATGCAATAGTCGACACGCCGTACAGAGAGAATGCAAAGAAAAGAATCGCCAAGGAGCGATAATCCTGCGCCAGACTGCCGATAGAAGTCAGCTTAGCACTAACAATCTTGAATAAGATTTGCCCTATCGACAAGCTTCCAACACAAAATAGAGCAAGAATATACGGATGAAATCTCATTTTATTATATTAACCGCATATATTAGATTTATATCACAGATAGGGGCCTTTAGTGGCCACCAATATTCTTTCCGATCATCAAAATAATACTGAATAAAGTTCACTAGATTTGTGATTGGGTTAACATGTTCGCGTGCCATAATATAATCATACGCCAGGCCATTCTTCTCTGCCCGCCTTCGTGGCCCCAAATGCCTTCCAAGGCGCCAAGCGAGACCAGGGTCGCTTGGCAACACAATCGAAAGGGTACCACCCGGCTTTAGAACTCTTGACCATTCCCGCAACACCAAATGCGGCTGATAAAGATGCTCCAGGACATGACAGGCTATGACTCGGTCAAAGAATGAATCTTGAAATGAAAGCCTAGTCGCGTCCTCAACGGAGGATGCTACGCGAGGGTCGTTTGCGCGCGCTATCGCCTGATCCAGCATTTGCTGACTGAAATCCGTAAGCCAATATTCGGAAAAACTATGCCGAACATATTTCAGGTGCACACCAGAGCCGGCGCCGACTTCAAGTACGCGATTAAACCGTGCTTCAGAACCATATGGCCGTTCAATCAGCGAATGGCTTGCTCTCATCACCCATCCGGACAGCCCACTGTCGTAGTTGACGGCTTCGTATTTTTCCGAGTATTCGGTCGTCCAAATATTCTTTGGGTCGTCTCTCATCGTCAGTTCCTGCAAATGATTTGGTATGTACCTATCGCGCGAAATTGAAGAGACAACACCAAAGTCGTCATCGTATAGTTCGCCACTAAATATCGGCTCCCCGCATACACGAAAAGTGCGCTTGCAATCGCCCATGCGATATTGAACCCAAACGCAACGAGCGCCGCCAACGCCCACCTACCCGAGTACCGCCGCGAACGAAAGAATACAAGAAAGAAGGACCCAAACCACGTAGCGATCATGAACGAAGCATAGAGCGGCTCCCTCCCAAAAGGGACAAAAAAACGCTTAAGGCGAAAAGTATACGCTCCGATTGCTTCCGCTGGGTTGTTGACCACAAATTCAACGACGAGATTTTTCAACCTTTCGTCACGCTTTTTCCAGCCATCCCGATTTTCGATAGGTTTAAGTCCGATCTCAGCATCGGTAGCTTGCCAGAGCTTAGATCCATAGTCCCGCCTGAGATTAATGTGGCTATTAAAACCACTATATAAGGGAATTGCGGAATAGGTGCCGCTGACCAATCGGGAGTCGCCATATGCAAAAGAAGATATTGCCCACACACCCACCCAAAGGGTCATAGGAATAACCGACAAACTGCTCCAGACTCGCATACCGTTCCAATAAGCATACGCGCCCGCGGACACGACAATGGGTATCAATATTGGATAGTACACTGGCCGCACGAGAAGCAGCCAGAACAAACTTAGGCCCCATACCACGATTGATGCCCTAGTCGGTGACGTAATATAAATGGTTGTTGAGGCAATAAACAGCGATGTCGAAAAAATCAACGAGCTTTCTACACCTCCAACGGTTAGATGCCGTGAAGCGAAACCCGAGAGTAAAACAGAAAGAATAATTGCCAACAATTGCTGCGCCTTGGATCTCGGAACAATAGCGGCCATCGCTACGGAGAACGACGCAAATGCTACAAGAAATGGGACTAAAGGCCCCAACTTACCGATGATAGTTGCGTAGATGACATGACCGACAGACGGCAGAATTTCATCCCATCGTACAACATCAAGGTATTTTCCCGTCGAGAAAAGATATTCACCAACGCCAATATAGAGAGTTCCGTCGGCTCCGGGCTTAATTGATGCGCTAATGAGGGGTATAGACATTCCACAGAAGCAGAGCAGTGCCAAGGATGGACATGCGCAATTGCTAGGACGGTCACTCATTCCCGATAAGCCGCTGAAGTGACACCCTTGGTTCCGATTCAGCGTCGATCGCAAGGAAGGCGAGAAGCATCTGGAACCCAATAATAACCGGCAACGCGCTGAGCATCACGGAGCCAGATGTCGCTGGAGTGCCGGATAATATAGAACTGACCCATTGGATTAATCCATAAAACACACCAAAGATAACCAGAGGCAACCCACACGCTAGACTCACTGAGGCCATACTAAAATCGCGTAAAAAATATTGATAAGCCACACGCTTAGAAAATACTTTAAAGTGAGCAAATGGGAATTCCATTAGCGTCTTCGTTATACTCAAGTTGCTTTTTTCGTTCCCGTACACTGCAGACATAGGCATGTCAGATACGGCCGCACCAATAATATTCAAGCGAAACAGCATATCCGTTTCAAAGAAATATCTACGGCTAAGCTTCTGAAGGGGAAGCCGCTTCAGGGCCGTTCGGTGACAAGCGGTAAAACCATTCGTTGGGTCAAATATTCGCCAGTATCCAGAAGAGAGTTTTGTCAGGAATGAGAGACTAAGGTTGCCGATAAGTCGGCCACGTGGCATAAGCTTCACACTCTCGGGATCAAAAAATCTATTACCCTTGACGTAGTCCGCGATGCCAATCCTGATTGGTCGCACAAGATTATTTATGAGCGCAGGGTCCATTTGCCCATCGCTATCTACCTTGACGACGACGTCACAACCGGAATCAAGCGCCGCCTTGTAACCAGTGATGGTCGCTCCACCCACTCCTTGGTTGATTTGGTGGAAAAGAACCCGCACTCTGGGATCAACGCATATACTCACTATGTACTGCCCTGTCTTCTCAGGGCATGCGTCGTCAACGGCAAAAATTTCGCTTACTTCTTCCCCAATTCTACTAATGACGTCAAGTACATGATCTTTTGACTTATAGCAGGGTAGGACCACACCAATCTTCAATTCAGCCCCCTTGGACGCATTACGTCTCTCCTAATGGAGTCCCAACCTCACCGCAACCTTTGCAATCCAGCAGTCACTTTCCGCATGAACGTTGAGTGTAGATATCAGGCCACTCCAGATGGCGCGTCGGCTCGCAACTCGCTATCGTGTCACCTTGAACAAAATTCCTTGAGGGCGCTCACGGGCGGGCGACAAGAACTCATAGTTCTTGACGGCGGCACGCTGCTCGTCGCTCGCTACGATGACATAGTCCACGCCATACTCAGACAACACGCGTTCGGCCATCACAGGGTCTCCCGCAAAGAATTCATTCACAGCTTCCTTCTCCTTCTGCTGCTCTACCAGATCATTCACCCCATTGAAACGAATGTTGAGCACGGAGGCGGCTGTCATGCTTGCAACATCGGATGATGTCGTTTGATCAGCAAGAACCACATCTTCTTGAGAAAGTTCATCGGCAAACTCTTTCACCCAAAGAGTGCTGTGATTTATGGATAGGCCATCGTGCTTTGATATCGCAATCACAAATGAACACACCACCGCTGCCGAACAAACAGTCATATGACGCTGGCTACGGCCCTTGAACGTGAGATTGCCCACCAAGAAAGCAATAAGACCAAATGTATAATGATATAGTGGAATCCTCTGCATGCGATTCAGGCCTACTGCGGACAATACATCCATTACCGGTGGGAAAACTATTGGATTGTATATTAGAAATATCGGAAGAAAAGAGACTGCGGCCACCAAGGAAACTCTTTTCGCGTCCTTTTTGTCACGCAATGACGTACTCCCCACCAAAGCACCGTAATAGGCGAACGTGAAAATCAGGCACAAGACTGTCGGGACGAGGTATGGTCCGAGCTCCAATGGGTTGAAAGAGTAAAATCGGTCGCCCAGTTTAATCATTTTATATCGGGCAAACCATTCGGAAGCTGATGCTTTGCCGATAAAGGCACTATTCGCTTTAAACTTCCAAACAAGAAAAGGAAGCGATACAGCTTGAAAACAAAACCAAGCAAGAACAGTGCGCTCCGGCAAGAATTTTACCGGCGCCCATCGAGTGGGCCACGACATGACCAATAGGCCTGCGCAGAATACGTTGAGCCATATAATCCCTTCTTGGTGCACAACGAAGAGTGCCGCCGCCGTTGCGCAAAACCCTATCAGGTACCGGGCACCGCCTGAACCAAAATAGTTGATGAGAAAAAAGACAGCTGCAGGTAGCAGAATCCAAAGATAGAAACGGTTCGGATAGACCAGCGCATCGTAGACACTGCCATGCATTAGCAACGGAAATGCGAAAGCTATTAGAGTGAAAGCTGACAGAACGTATCTTTTTAATTTCCCGCTTTTTGTCAGGGGGCTTAGGCCCAACATCACACTGGCGGGAACGAACAACGAAATCAGCGGGGTAAGGTAGTGCCAAGTGATATCGGGAGAGAGGGAAAACGTTCTGCAAATTATCGCAACCAGTACATGCTGCGAATTGAATAATTGGTCCGGAATAACGGGCTTTCCGAGCAAGCTATAGCGGGCCTCAGATATTATTCCACCCGAAATAAGATTGTTGACTGATTGAAGATGCACGCTCGCATCCCCTCTAGGACTCCAGCCGGAGAGCATCGAGAATAGGAAAGAGAGCAATGTAACGAACAGAAGGAATATCCCGCCCCTACTACAGTTTATTTTAATATTTATCTTCTCATGAATTAAGTTCACAATTATATACGTAATGAATATCAATAGAAACGCGATATAAACATTATTGAGAGCCTCGAACGTAGCCCCAAGTAAATAAAATACTAGGGATATCAATGAGAATAGGACGTATCCTACTGAAAACCCCAGAGCAGCCTTCTCGCTCCTGGCCGAAGTAGGAGTTCCGATTAAGTATACGATCAGAAGCCCCGGAAAGAGCACGTAGAAAGATAACGCAGTAGCGAGCTTCAATAGCCACAACCATTCAAACGTCTCCGTCAAACGCCACCTCCATAGAACAATGCCGCCAACGTTGGTAACGTAGTGTCGGTTTGGCCGCAACCAGCTTGACTTCACCGGCACACCTTTGGGTGTTATGTGAAGTTGTCCCCCTAAAGATCAGGTTTCTGTTTGAATTAGCCCCCGAAGGGCCCGGACACGCTCCCTCACTTAGCTAAGTGGGTAGGAGTAATGTTGGTAATATGACTAGCAGCAATTTTAAGATGGAAGTCCTCTCCGGGCCGGAACGTCGGCGGCGCTGGAGCACGGCAGAGAAACTGGCGATCATCCACGAGACCTATGAGACGGACGCGACGGTGAGCATCGTTGCCCGTCGGCACGGCATTCAGCCGAACCAGTTGTTCGCCTGGCGCAAGCTGGCGTCCCAAGGGGAACTGACGGCGACGGCCGCCGAAGAGGAGGTTGTCCCGGCCTTCGAATACCGGGTGCTTCAGAACCAGGTGAAGGAGTTGCAACGCCTGCTGGGCAAGAAGACGATGGAAGGCGAAATCCTCAAGGAAGCCCCAGAAATCGCCACCGGCTCAAAAACACAGATGTTGCGCTCGCTCTCTCTTCCAAGGGGTATTTTAGGATGAAGACCGTCTGCGAGACGTTGGGTGTCGCTCGGTCGAATATCGCTGTGCGTGCCGCATGCTTCGGGAACTGATGGAAGATATCAGAGCCATCCTCGCCGATATGCCCACATACGGCTATCGGCGTGTCCATGCCATTCTGCGCCACTACACACAGGCCTATTTCAATTCGTTCACAAGATCTCCCCAAAATGGCATCCACTCGACCCCGTCCTCAAGCCGAACGACGATCTCGCGGTAAGGGGTTAGTGGCTGGATTTGCGTTGCCTTTAGGAGTGCAACAGCGGCAGGGAATGGCGGGAGGAAATCCGATCTGATGATCCTCCCCGTTGATGCTTGGAACGTTGGAAAGTCCAGAATGCCTATACACCTTTTGCCATCTCGCCGTAGCCGGACCGTGATCGCATCGTCCGCCATGCAGTTGACTAGTCTAAACCTATTCTTCTCCATGGCCCCCTCCCATCCCCAGAGCAAGGATATGATAGAGTGCTTCTGGTTGCAAACGAGTCGCGAGGCCGCCGACCTGAGATCGAATCGACAGGAGGCTCGTCCACCTCTCGATACATCACCAATTGAGACCCGGGAGCGCCTAGTATCGCTCAACCGAACGCCTCCCTCACGATGTTTCGCAGTAATCACCGTGAGCGGCCTATCTTGCACCACCGATTGTTAGTCGAGTAATCCGCCCTACAGACCTAGCCCATCAATCAAGGATATCAATGAGCGCAACGGATGGCCCACGGCTTTTCGTAATTGACGGGAGGTGCTGAACTCGGTCAGAACTTCTGCTTTGCCCGCTTCGGCATAAAATAGGTTCGGATATTGACGAGTACTTCGGCGACGTCAGCAGCATCCTAGCAGATCTCTCCCGTTTTCATCATCGCGCACGTAAGTCCATAACCGTGCCTGCCGTTGCATCTCTGGCCAACAGCAAGGTTGCGTCATCGCCATTCAGCCGCCCGGCGGCGAGGAAATGGGCGCGGATCAGATCATGGATCGGCTGCAGCGCCGTCGCGCACGCTCAGACCTAATCGGCCAGCGTGGAAAGGCTGAGATCAACGCCTTCCTTGGCGTAGCACTCGGCCTGGCGGCTCAATGGCTGATATTTGCCGAACTTATCAACAGTATCGTCGCCATCAGGTTCGGTCCCGCCATCCTCGCGGCATCGCATGGAGGGTGCCGAGGCTGGCTGATCTTCTCGCAGTCCCCGCAGGTAAACTCACGTGGGCTCGTTGATGAAAATCCGGTGTTTGGGAATCCGTCTACGAGACACCCTCAGCGCTGGTTAGTATAATCTTTCCAAATAAAATATAAAAGAGTCAATGGCTGGGGCGCCAGGATTCGAACCTGGGAATGGCGGTACCAAAAACCGCTGCCTTACCGCTTGGCTACGCCCCAACATTTTCCTTAAGCTTGCATCGCCTAGGATAGTTCGACATTTCGCTGCGGCCTTAGCAAAGGAGTCATGTGAATGCAATGCCGCTGCCTAAGTTATAAATCCTTACCAGGGTATCGAGGCTCCACCGTACTTTTGGCCGTACAACTGAGCTGCTCTGCATTCGGTACGAACTGTTCTTGGCTGAGCGCCCGGCTCTTTGATGTCAATTTTAGAACTCGCGAATCGGCATAGGTTCGGCCTATCCAATTTGCTGAGAGATTGGACATGCCTCGAACGCCTCCGTATGGAGGCGCTTAGGCCGGCCGGCAAGACGATACTAGCTCGGTTTCCTAAACCGAACTCCAACACCGCCGCCATTTTCAGGAATAAAATCGATTCCAGCCTTCTGAAACGCGGCAATGATGCTCGCCAAATTATTGCCGATGGGCGTGTGCGCTCCACGTTCAAAATCAGCAATTGTCTGGCGCGAGACATTTGCTGCTTCTGCTAATTGAGCTTGACTCCAACCCAACATTGCTCGTGCCCCACGGCACTGCTCCAACGTAAGATGATCGCTATTCAAGGCAAACTTTCTGATTGACTTCTATCTTTTTGTAGGAAACATTGGAGCGTGTGGTCGAGAAGGTGCTGGAACACCTCCCCGACCTAACCAAAACCAAGCTATAGGGAGCTCGGATCATGGCTGATTCTGAGAATAGCAGAACTTTGCCCGCAATCATCCATAGAAACCTCCCCGTCCCCATCGCATCGCTGGTGCCATAGCCGCTTCGACACGGCTCGATCCGTTTCAGCGATCTGGACGCCGCACGCCTTTGCCGCCGGACAGGACACCCCTGCCCCGTGGATGGCGGGCCTGTGCGTCGTGCGTGGCAGCACCCTTTCATGCTCAGGTAACCAAAAAATCTCAAGGAGGGAACACCATAATGGCATCCATGCATCGATTCCGGCCGGCAGCCTTTGCCGGAGCAGTCGCAATCGCCCTGTCCGCAGGGTTCGTCGCAAGCATCGCACAGGCCGAGGACCTTCGCGTCGGAACGCAGATGAAGCTGATGACGCTCGATCCGCATTACGCGGACCTCAACGAGAACAATTCGCTCCTGTCCCACATCTACGAACGGCTGGTAAACCAGGATGAGCAGCTAAACCCGCAGCCGGGCCTCGCCGTGTCCTGGAAGCGGCTCTCCGAGACGCACTGGGAATTCAAGCTGCGTGAAGGTGTGACGTTCCATGACGGCTCCCTGTTCACGGCAAAGGACGTCATCTACTCGATCGAGCGCATCCGCGACTTTCTCAAGCCTCCGAGCGGAGGCTTCCAGTCCTACACGCAGGCGATCAAGGCGGTGACGGCCCCGGACCCGATGACCGTGGTTATCGAGACCAGCGAAGACATTCCGACCCTGCCGCTGTCGCTGACCTCCATCTTCATCATGAAGGACAAGGCGGACGGCTTCGTTACGACCGAGGCGCTCAATGCCGGCACGCAACCGGTCGGAACCGGTCCCTACAGGTTCAAGAGCTGGCAATCGGGCGAGGTTCTGACCCTTACGAGGAACGATGCCTATTGGGGTGGCACGCCCTCCTGGGACAATGTCGTCTTCCGTGTCATCGAAAGCCCGGCGGCCCGCGTGGCGGCGCTGACGACCGGCGATGTCGACATCGCCGACTATATCCCGGCCCGCGACGTCGAGGGTCTGAAGCAGCGTGGCCTCAAGGTCGAAAGCACGAGTGCTGCCCGCTCCAACTTCCTGCAGTTCGACATCGCGGACGAGACCGCCCCGGGGGTCACCGACCAGTCGGGTAAGCCGATTACCAATCCCTTCCGCGACAAGCGCGTGCGCGAGGCGCTGACGCTTGCCACCGACCGCGCCTTCATCACTGACCGCATCCTGCTTGGCTATGGCACGGCCGCCTCGCAGCTCTTTCCCCCGGGCATGGCAGGAACGTCGGAGAACCTCAAGGTAAGCCCGCCCGACTACGACAAGGCAAAGGCCCTTCTTGCCGAGGCCGGCTATCCCGACGGTTTCAAGCTGGTTCTCGCAGGCCCTGCCGGCCGTTATCCGGGTGACGGCGAGGCCCTTCAGTCGATCGCACAGAACTGGGCCCGGATCGGGGTGAGCGCCCAGCCCGTGGTCGCCCCCTTCTCGGTCTTTGCCACCAAACGCTCCAATGGTGAGTACCCGGTCTGGTATGGCGGTTGCTCGGGTGAGGCGGTGGGCTTCTGCCTCAAGGCACTTCTTGGCTCGCGCGATGACAAGACAGGATCGGGCTCGCTCAACTACGGCAGGTACGGCAATCCTGAGTTCGACGCGATGCTGGCCAACGCCCTCGATATGGAGGATGGGCCGGAGCGCAATGCTGCAATCGCCAAGGCGACCGAGTTCGTCATGGCTGACTATCCGATGCTGCCGCTCTACCACTTCCACCTGATCGTCGGGCATGGCGAGAAGGTTGGCGCCTATGCCGTCCATCCGCGCGGTTGGACGACGGCCATGCAGGCCATCCCGGCGCCCATGTGAGGACGCGGCCATGATCAGCACCGTCGTCGGAAGGCTTTCACAGGCCTTCCTTCTCCTCCTCGTCATGTCGGTGATCGGCTTTGTCGGCATCCACAGCATCGGCAATCCCGTCTTCAACATCGTCAATGCCGAGACGGCCACTGCCGGGGACATCCGCAATGCGACCATCGCCCTTGGCCTCGACCAGCCGCTTTGGTGGCAGTACCTCGTCTTCATGGGCAATGTCGTCACCGGCAGGTTCGGCACGTCCTATATCTATCACCTGCCCGCCTTCCCGCTGGTCCTGAGCAAGTTGCCGGCGACCTTCGAGCTTGCCACGGTCGCCATGCTGGTCGCGGCTCCCTGTGGCACGCTGCTTGGCCTTCATGCTGGGCGCCGGCAGGGCGGGCTCGTCGACAGGCTCGTCCTCAAAGCCAGCGTCTTTGCCCTCAGCATTCCCTCTTTCTGGCTGAGCATGATGCTCATCCTGATCGGCGCCATTGCGCTCGGCTGGCTGCCGCCAGGCGGTCGGGGAGAGACCACGGCCCTCTTCGGCAAGGAATGGAGCTTCCTCACCCTGGACGGTCTTCGCCACCTTGTTCTTCCCGCCCTTGCCCTTGCCGTTCCGAACATCGCACTGGTCGCCCGGCTTGCGCGGGCCGGAACGATCGAGGTGGAGGGCCAGGATTTCATCCGCTTCTGCCGGGCCAAGGGACTGTCACCGCGGCGCATCCTCTTCCGGCATACCCTTCCCAATATCAGCATTCCCATCGTCACGATCGTCGGCATGCAGTTCGGCGGCATGCTCGCCTTTGCCGTCGTGGTGGAGACAATCTTCGCCTGGCCGGGCGTGGGCAAGCTGCTGATCGATTCCATCCAGCTTCTCGACCGGCCCGTCGTCATGGCGACGCTGACCTTTATTTGTGTCGCCTTCGTCCTGCTCAACGCCCTCGTCGACCTCATCTATGCCGTGCTCGACCCGCGCGTGCGCCGCTCCGCCTGAAAGGATCGCCATGAACGTCCAGACCCTCCGCGCATTCTGCAAGGCCTCCTGGCACTATCGGGTCAGTCTCTCGGTCCTGCTGCTTGCCACCTATGTGCTCCTTGCCCTTGCAGCGCCCTTCATCGCGCCGCAGAACCCCTATGATCCGCTGCAGATCCAGGCCTGGGAGGCCTCGTCTCCTCCCGGGGCGATAAGCGGCGCGGGATATCTCTACCTCCTCGGCACGGACGGCCTTGGCCGTGACATCGTCAGCACGGTGCTATACGGCCTTCGCCTTTCCCTCCTGGTCGCACTCGTCAGCACCGCGGCGGCCGCCTTCATCGGGCTGACCCTCGGCGTCAGCGCCGCCTACTTCGGCACATGGGTCGATGCGCTGATCATGCGCATCGTCGACCTGCAGCTCAGCCTTCCGACCATTCTCGTCGCTCTCATTGCTATCGTCACGCTGGGGCCCGGCGTCGACCGCATCATCCTTGCGATCGTCATCGTCCAGTGGGCAAGCTATGCACGGCTTGCCCGGGGGGTGGCGCTCTCGGAAATCCGCAAACCCTATATGGACGCCGCCCGGCTCCTGCGTCTTCCGACCGGGCGGATCATCTTCCGGCATCTGCTGCCCAACAGCATTGCCCCGGCCATCACGCTGATCCCGATCGAGCTCGGCCATGCCGTCGCGCTTGAGGCGACGCTCTCCTTCCTGGGCCTTGGCGTTCCGATCGACAAGCCCTCCCTCGGCTCGACCGTCGCCAACGGCTTCCAGTACCTGCTCACCGGACAGTACTGGATCAGCCTCTTTCCCGGCCTCGCCCTCTTCGGCCTTATCGCCAGCATCAACTTCGTCGGTGAAGACATCCGCCGCCGCCTCAACCCGAGGAGCCTGTCCCATGACGCATGACAGCATCGAAGAAGCGGCCCGCGACGCCGAGCGCGCGCCCCTGCTCACCGTCAGCAATCTCACCATCAAGCACCGGGGTGCCGGAAGCGCGGCCGCCGTCGCCGGCGCCGCAACCATCCTCCATGAGGTGAACCTCGATCTTCACCGCGGCGAGGTTCTCGGGCTGATCGGCGAATCCGGCGCAGGCAAGTCGACACTCGGCAATGCTGTCCTCGGGCTTCTTGCCGCCGAGTTCGAACAGACCGCCGGCAGCATCGTCTTCGACGGCAGGCCGCTTGAGGGGATGGGTACGCGCGAATGGGCAAAGCTGCGCGGGCGGCGGATCTCGGCGATCTTCCAGGATCATACGGCATCTCTCGATCCGCTGATGGCCGTCGGCCGGCAGCTCGAGGAGGCGGTCGTTGCCAACAACGATGGGCCGCTACGCAAAGAGGCGCGCACCATTGCGCTGGATCTTCTCGCCCGCGTCGGAATCACCAATGCCGCTGACCGCTACGACCACTATCCCCATCAGTTCTCCGGCGGGCAGCGCCAGCGCATCGTCATCGCCATCGCCCTTGCCGGCGCGCCCGACATGATCATCGCCGACGAACCGACCTCGGCCCTCGACGCGACCGTGCAAAAGCAGATCCTCGGTCTCCTGCGTGATCTGGTGGACGACACCGGAGTCTCGATCATCCTCGTCACCCATGACATGGGCGTCGTCGCCGAGGTTACCGACCGCGTCGTCGTCATGCGGCATGGCAGAATTGTCGAGAAGGGGATCACGAGCAAGCTCCTCGATGAGCCGGAGCGGAGTTATACCCGCAGCCTGCTCGCCGCCGTTCCGCGGCTGAAGTTGGCGGCCCCTGATGGGGGAATTGATCATGGCAGGAATGAGGGAACGGACGAAGACGGCGGCAAGGCCCCTGCCCCGCAAAACCCACCGATCCTCTCAGCGCACAACGTCACGAAGATTTTCTCCGGCGGCAGCTTTGCATGGTTCGCGGGGAAGAACGAGAAGCCGGCGCTGGACGGCGTATCGATCGATCTCGCGCCCGGCACCATTACCGGCATCGTCGGGGAAAGCGGCAGTGGCAAGAGCACGATCGGGCGGATCATAGCCGGTCTCGAAACCGCAAGCGCCGGAGCGCTTGCGATCGAGGAAATGCCCTTCGACATCCGCCGGCCCGGTCACAAAAGCGGTCTGCTCGGCAAGGTGCAGATGATCTTCCAGGATCCGGCTGTCTCGCTGAATCCGTGCCTGAGCGTCGGCGAGACGCTGAAGGAGAGCGTCCGGTTTGGCAATCGCCCGATGGACGATGTTACGAGCGCGATCGGGGGAATGCTGGAGCGCCTTCGCCTTCCCCGCACCCTCCTTCCGCGCTACCCGCATCAACTGTCCGGCGGACAGAAGCAGCGCATCTGCATTGCCCGCGCGCTTCTTGCCGGTCCCCGCCTTCTCGTTGCCGACGAGCCGACCTCCGCCCTCGACGTCTCTGTCCAGGCCGAAATCGTCGCGCTCTTGAAAGAGATGATCGCCGAACAGGGCATATCCATGCTGTTTATCTCGCATGACCTTGCCCTCGTGCAGGCACTCTGCTCCTCGATCTACATCTTCAAGGACGGCAGGGTCGAGGACGCGGGACCGTCCGGCTTCATTTTCGGCCACTCGCCAAATCCCTACACGCGCAGCCTGATCGACGCACGCCCGCGCCGCTTCGTCCACTGAGCCCGGCCCTGCCGTCATCGCGGCAGGGCCGTCCTCCCCCGTTCCCTAGTTTTCACCCCCACACGCTGCGCCCTCCCACGCGGCGAGGAAAGGCCTGTCATGACATCCCCCTTCACGATCGCCGTTACCGGACAATCCCTCATCAAGCACGATACCCGCGCCATCGCCACGCCCAGCTTCGATGCGGTGCGCGACGTGCTCGCGCGCGCCGACTTCGCCTTCACCAACTTCGAGAGCACCATCCTTGGAAGCCATGGCGGATGGCCGCTGAAGGGCGCCTTCTTCGGCTGCAGCCAGCCCAATGTGCTCGATGCCCTCCAGGACATCGGCTTCCACGGCCTGTCGCTGTCGAACAACCATGCCTTCGACCTCGGTCCTGCCGGCATTGTCTCCACGCTCGAAGAGGTGGAACGCCGCGGCTTTCTTCATGCCGGCATCGGGCGCAACCACACCGCCGCCGGCCGTCCCGGCAAGGGGGCGTTTGGCGGGCGCAAGGTCGCGCTCGTCGCCATGGACGGGGGACCCGGCCCGGACTTCATGTATGCCGCTGACGCCGCCATCGGCCGGCCGGAGCGCCCGGGCGTAAACCGCCTAAAGCTGACGAAGGTCATCGACGTCGATCCCGAGGCCTTCGACTACCTGCAGGCCGTCCGCGACGAGGTCGGCTATACCCGCATGGATCTCGGCAATGACAGCCAGCCGGACGATACACCCGACGTCGATCCCGATCGTGAGGTCGCGATCGCCCGGGCCATATTCCGGCGCGCCAACGGCTTTGCCCAGCGCGTCAGGATCGATGCCACCGACCTTACCCGCAATCTCCTTGCCATCAAGGCCGCGGCAAAGGAGGGTTGCCTCGTCATTGCCTATCTGCACCACCATCACTGGGCCTCCGTCTGGTCCGACGTTCCCGACTGGGTGGGTGCGATCGCCAGGAACTGCATCGATGCCGGCGCGGCCATGTTCGTCAGCCACGGAGCGCCCGTCCTCCAGCCCCTCGAAATCTACAAGGGCAGGCCCATCTTCTACAGTCTCGGCAACTTCATCTTCCACGTGCGCTCGGAGAAGTCGCCGTGGCGCGCCCGCGAGGTCTGGGAGAGCGTCGTCGGGCTTTGTTCGTTTGGCGATGACGGGGCGCTGCAGAGCCTCTCCGTCCATCCGGTGGTGATCGGGGGCGTCGAGGCGTTGAAACACGATGCGCTTGACAGCCGGGTCGTGCCGGAGGTCGTAGGCGGCGCGGATGCCGCTCGGATCCTGCAGAGGTTCAAGGATCAGTGTGCCGACGTGGGAACTGAGGTCGAGATCGACGGGGACGTCGGGTACGTGCGCAGCCTGGAATGACTGGCGCGATGGTGCATATTGCGCCCGCGCACGAGACGCGCGCTTGACGACGTTTGGCTTCGGCCAGTCTCCAGATTTTGCCGGAGAGGAAAACACGCAGTGCGGCGCCAATGCGCTCTGAACATTGGCAGTAGCGGCAGTCGCCCGAAGGGTGGAGAAGTCCACTCGCCAATCACGGGCGGCGCCTTGGTGATTGCGGTCTTTGACAATTGTTTGGCGTTCCGGCCCGTCGGACTACGTAGCGCGTGTGCCTGACTGACTGACGCCACGGATTTGGACCGACCAGGCGATTTCGAGGTTCGTGCGAGAGCGACGATGTGACGGTGGCGTTTGTCGGTCAACGCACCGTCGCCCTCAGCGCAGCAACCATCTAAAGGCCCTTTGCAGTTCCTGCGTTCCATTCGACTGATACCAGCGTCCGTGGGAAAAAATGACCCGCTCGGGTTTCCAGGCAATCATTTCTTCGACCGCCTGCTTCAGGGCTTGCCGCTCGTTGCGAAATGTCAGCCGCATGTCCCGCGGCATCTGCCCGTCCGGGTCGGAGACGCCGCCGAGCTTGGTGAGAAGCCTTCCCCACCACGTCAATTTCCGTGGCTCGAAATTTTCGATGAGGTCGGTCAGGATCAGCGTGCGACTGGGTCTGTGAAAGACTTCGACCTCCGTCATGAAGCGTCCGCCTATCGGCAGGGTCGTGATCTCGCTATCCCACGGGTACCCGGACCGTGCATCAAGCGGCAGGTGCGGGAAGGTGATCCTTTCGCCAGCGCGCTCGACAATTCCGGGCGCGAGATAGACAGTGGCGCTGGGAAAAGCGTGGTGCCAGGCGCCGATCCACCAGTAGTGGATTTTGTTGGGTCCGATGATCCATCTTGGTACCCCGACGTCTTCGACGGCGGCTTTCAAATCGGCGGTCAATTCCGTCGGTGAATGGATAAAAAGATCCTGCCTGTTCAGGCGGAGGATCGTCATGCGCGTGGGGAACGTCATCTTTATGATCGGCGGGCCAAACTCGATCCCAGGTCCGTCGACAACCCAAACGTCTTCGCAAACACGTTTCAGGGTGTTGATTGGCGGGTAGAGGTTGGTCTCGGTCATTGTGCCAGCCTATCCCGCCGCGTGGGATAGGTCTAATCGTCATTCTGCTCGTTTCGTTGGCGTGCATCTGGCGCTGACGCTTGGAAGTGCTTGAGCTGCACGCCGACGTGGAACTGAATAGTGGATCAGGCATCCTGACGGCCGAGCTCACCGCTTCCGTCCGGGCGTCGACTTCAACAACGACAGACATTCAAGCCAATCTCGGTCAATCCATCTCGGTGCGCACGTGACGATCGCGAGGGTCGAAAGCGATTGCAACGCCGATGGAGGCAACCGATGCGACGCCGGTGATACATCGCACTCAACGTGACCGGCCAGAAAGACGCTTGTCAACGATTGCGCCAGTAAAGGCGACTGTATCTCAGATGCTTGCGGTCCGTGATTGCGATACGGTTCTGAGGGCAGCCTGAAGTTCCTGTTCTCCTCGACATCCGTGGGCACGGGGCGGCTATTGCCGACGCCTGCACGCCCCCGGACCGAACCGGCCGCGGATCGCGGGAAAGCGCGTCGTGCCGGAGCGTGTCGATGGGAAGGAAGCCTAAGAGGATACTGCAACAATTTCGAGCAGCTTCCCGGACGCACGGGACGTATACCGAGATCACCATTGATACAGGATATGTCAATGTGGCTCACGGACGGACCTGGTTTTAGCCCCTTGGCGAACCGGTAGTTTGGTGTTCGACCGAGCTAATTCGCCAAGCGACGGGCGGCCCACCGGAAAAAATAGCAATGTCGCCAATGAGGCGATCACCGTAGTTGAGAGGTAACTCAGACGCCATGGCCAAGCTCAACCCTCAAGCCATGGAGGAGGAAAAACCGCTTCAGGTCACACCAAAAACCGCCTGATCATGACTGCCCCGGGGCTACACCGGGAAATTACACCATCTTGACGGACGTTATCATCGCCTGCCGCTGTCGGCTATCGACCGGTACCCTTCACACAGCTGTCAACCTGACCATATCGATAGGTTGCTGAACGCAAACTTCGTTTGCAATCCTAGGCCATCCCAAACGGGAGGGCCGGATGCTCAGGATCCTTACCAAGCGCGATCATACCTCGTTCCTCTATGAAGAAATGCTACGCGGAAGAGCGCGCGTCTTCCAAGGGAGAATGCAGTGGAACGTTGATGTCCGCGACGGAAGAGAAATGGACTGGTACGATGTCAACGCCGATCCGATCTACATCGTTTCGCTGACCCAATCCGGACATGTTGCCGGGTCGCTGAGAGTACTCCCAACGAGCGGCCCTACGATGCTAACCCGCGAATTCCGGTCTTTTTTCCAAAAGCCGATAAAACTCGCGAACCCGTCGACCTGGGAATGTTCGCGGTTTTGTGTCCATCCAGATTTTCCCGCAGCGGCGCGTGCCACGAATGTCTCTGCTCGTCTCCTCTCGGGTCTATGTGATCTGGCGCTGGAATCCGAAATTCGTATCATCGTTGGCGTATACGAGGTTTCGATGGAGCGCGTGTATCGGCGGATCGGCTGGTCGCCGACGCGGCTTGCGGCATCCTTGCCAGAGTTTGGCAGCTTTTGCTGCGGATCGTGGGAGGTGTCCCAGAACACCTCCGTCCACCTCCGGAATCGATGCTCGGGGCGGATGATAAGCACGTCCCACGGCATACGATAAATTGCCGCAACGCTCGCAGCACATTTAGAGTAGTAAAAACTGTTTGCCAACACCCTCCTACGTTGCAATACAGTAAGATGATGCAGTGAATTGGGAGGCCGCAGGATGCCAAGGCGAGCGTTACGTATACATTGCCTGGATATGATTACCTCAGCATCGAATATCGACGAGCTCCGATCAGCCATTTTCCATATCCGGGATTGTTATCGTCTTTCACATTTCGTCTTTCACCTGGTTCGGCTTGGGATGGGCAATGCCGAACATCCTCTAATCCTCTCCACATATTCAAAAGCTTGGGTTGACTACTATGTCGAGAACAACTTCTTTATGCTTGACCCCGTTCTTGACGTCAGCCGTGTTGGGCTCTTGCCGGTTGACTGGTCATGCTTGGAACGTGCGAGCGCAGCGACAGAGCATTTTTTCCGCCAAGCGGATTCCTACGGGGTTGGACGCTTCGGGATAACAATCCCTGTCCGTGGTCCACGTGGAGAGCGATCTTTGCTCACAGCTACATCCAATTTGAGCGAGCATGGATGGGCGGATCTGCGCACGGATTGTGAAGAAGACCTTCAGCTTCTCGCGCCTCACATCCATGAGCAGGCACTGACTGTCTCAGGGCTGCGCGCCAAGGCGGCGCGCGCGTTATCCCCCCGACAGCTTCAGTGCATCGATCTGATAGCACAGGGAAGACTCCCAAAGCAGATTGCTGCAATGCTGGGAATTTCTGAAAGCGCGGTACGCCTCCATTTGCGCTTGGCGCGGCAAAAACTCGGTGGCGCGACAACAACGCAAGCCGTCAGCCGCGCCGTTGCGATCGAACTGGTTCACAGCTAGCTCCAGGCCCACGAGGCACACCGCGCTCCACGCGGGTGCGGCATGGAAACGTCTTTACTGCGATTGAAGGCTTGCTCTGCCGATGCATGACCACGGTCTTGCCGTTTGGGGAACACCCCATGGACGTCCGCGCCTTTTTGTCGACCACCGCGTTCTGTAGAGCGACGGGGTCTTTGGCGGCGTGGAGCAAAGGAGGGCGCTGCAACCTATCAATATTGTCAGGTAGAGCGCCTCTGATTTTCTCATAGGGTTGCGTTCACGGATCGGTGCGGCCGCATTGTCCGCGCCGTAAAGACTGGGACTGGTGGTTCGATGCGAAAAGAGGAAATCGATATTAGTCTCGTGCATGTTGCAGAAGTATGCATCGTGACAGCTCATGCTGAGCGAGTAGCTGCCGATATTTGCAAGAGAGTGCGGGACTATTGTTTGTCGGCCGAGATCAGTGCACTCAAAGCGCGTCTGAGCTTCGAGGGTGCCGAGGCGATGATGACATCCGCCGAAGAAGGACTCCACATTCGCGTGGAGACCCGTGACCTCGTAATGCTCCACGGCGTCCGAATACTCTTGCAGATGGCAATATCGAAAGTCGCATCGTCGTTACAGACGAGGACCGATTGGCACACACCATAAACGGCCTTGCCCAACGTCGCATTCTAGACTCCCAGAAAAGTTGGGGCATTCTGGCGCGACGCAATTTTCAGTCGTGAATCCGAGCAAAATGGGACGGAGGCCTGGTTCTCCGCCATGATCAGAACTCGTCCTTCATCCTCGCCCCAGAGCGTAATCACGGCCTCGACCGCCTCGCAGTCGGCAGCGGTGATGCTGTGCTGCAGGTGATCAATTCTCGGCGGCGAAAGCGCTACGCTTCGGCAGCATCGAAATCAATACCGTCGAGCTCATAGACGCAGGCCGTCAGGATCGTGCGCGCCTGGTTGATAATCTCGATCGCAATCTCCGTACCTGTCGCAGGAGGTGTCCTGCTCAGCCATGATCGGCTTTTTTCTGTGCCCAAAATGCTCAACGAAGAACACCGCGGCCGCGGTCGATGGCCCGACGCTGACGCTCCGATACGATCTGCTGAGCGCTTCCCATGCGAACGGCCTGTTGCAGAACCTTCAGGCGATCCTGCATCACCTCGAAGGCCCGGCGCTGCGCTGGCGGCACGCCGTTGATCACGTTCCTCTCGCCGCGCAAGATCGCATCGCGCCCGAACCGTAGATCAAGCGCCCGGCTGACGTCCGCAAATTCCTCCCCGATGCGGCCATCGAGCGACCCGGCGGCAACGTTGAGCTTGGCGCCCTTCTTCTTCATCGCTGCCGCCAGCTCGCGCAAAGCGTCTTCTGCCGGCGCCGACAGGCCCGGGATGGCAATACCCATGCGCCGGCGCTCCTCGCCGATTGCCTTGGTCTCGCTATCGAGGGCCGTGGCGTAGGACGCACCCAATGAGCGAACGCGGCTTTCAGCTTCCGGCACGGCCTGGAGAGCTTCCTTTCGCTCGCGGCCGACTGCCAGCAACCGGTCCATGATGCGATCGGAGCCGCGAAGCGCGCCATAGGCTTCGGGATCGTTGGCAACGGCCGCCGCGACCCGCTCACCCGCGAAGCCTTTCACGATCAGGCTCTCGATTCTGTCGACGGCGCCGGCGGGATCGCGCCAAATGCGCTCGGCCTTTTCGACAAGGGCAGCGCGATTGTGACGGTAGTGGGCAACCTCTCGCGCCCTCGCCCGCGCCTCATCTTCTACCGAGGTCTTGAACTCCGTTACGGCGGCAAACATCGGCAACACGGCGCTCGTCTCCTTCCCCGGCTCGACGCTGGCGCCGGCAACCACCTTTGAGCGGTCCTTCTTTTCCGCAAGATGCTGTTCCTCGGCAAAGCGGCGCACGACCCTGAAAAGCCGCTCCAGCTTCTCGCGTCGATCGGGAGCAAGATCGTCGGGCATACGCTCGACCATGTTGCGCTCGGCAATGGCATCGGCCTTCTCCGTGAAGGCGGACCATCCAAAGCGGGCTGTCAGCGCGTCATTGACCGCCTTCACTTCCTGGACCAGCAGACGGTCCTCGACAGCATAGGCGAAGGCGGTCTTGTAGGCATCGGGTCCGCCGCGCTCACGGACCGCCTCGATTTCGACAAGACGCGCCATGGCCGGTTTCGTGAGCGCGGGGATCGACAGGGACATATGCCCACGCCTCTGTTCCTCGCGAATGCCGAACCGCTCTGCCTGTCTGCGGAATTCCGTCGCATGCGACCGGGCGAGCGGCAGCAGATCCGACAGGGCCGCCATCGCTACATTCCGTTCGTCCCGCGCGGCACGGCCATCGACCAGATGCTGCGATCCCTGCAGACGGCCGAGACGCTGAGGCGTCGCGGCAAGATCTTCAGCAACGCGGCGCGGCTCTATTCCGGCATCTGACGCCAGTACATTTAACCTGGCCAGCGCGCGATCAGGATCGCGATAGACTTTCTCCAGGACCGGGCGAAGAATCGCCTCCCGCTCCTTCCATCGCTCCGAGGCCAGTTGCGCCCTGCGGGCTTCCTCCTCGATGCTACGGGCAAATCGGGTCGTCGGTGGAATGAGATATGTTCGATCCGCGGGCACTTGTGCCGCGACGGTTTCGGAACGCTCTTCATTATAGGAGACGCTCCTCTCGCGTTCGATGGCGAAACCGAGCGCCACGCTGGCACGCTCCCACAGCTTCGCCACCTGCCCGCGCTTCTCCGCAAGGAAGGCCAGCCGCCGAGAAGCCCCCTCCTCTTGTCGCGCCGCGACCTCGGCAGCCAAGTCGATGCCGCGGCGCCGAGCGAAGTCGCGGGCATGCGTCTGGTAGCCAGCCTCGCTCTCGAAATCGAGCGTCGTGGTCTTCGCACCCGAGCGGCCGAGACGTTCGACGATCTGCTTGAACAGTTCGGGACGATGGCTCTCGCGCTCGAGCCGCTCCTGGCGGTCAGAGGCCGTTTCCTTCAGTTCCGCCGTCCAGACATTGCGATGAACTTCGCGTTTCTCCGTTCGCTTTTCGCCTGTCTCCGGATCGGTGACGACGACATCCACTTTGACGGTCTCGACACCGTCCTTGCGCAGCGTGACCGTATCGCCGACAAAAACGCCGCCCTTCGCCAGCGCCTTCGGCAGGCTCACGCCCCAGACCCGCTGGACGGTTCCGTCATCCGTGCGGACGTCGGCATAGGGGCTTTCCTTGGCATCCTCATCGTCCGGCCGGAACTTGGCCCCGCCGGTCTCGACCAACTCGCCGGTGACGCCGGCGGCATGATCGGCGCGCGGCTTGCGGCCCCATTCCGGCTTCGGCTCGAAATCCTCGCGCGCCGCATAGAGCGTTGCCTGATCGCGATGTCGGGTCATCGAGACATAGGTCAAATGCTGGTCCATCATGCCGGTGGCGAGCACGAAGGTCCGGTCGACAGTGGCGCCCTGCGATTTGTGGATCGTCGCGGCATAGCCGTGATCGACGTTGCGATAGCTGTCCTGGCTGATGACGACGTCGCGGCCATTGTCGAGACGAACCGACAGCAACGGCCCTCCGCGCTGATCTCCGGTCGCAACGACCGTCCCGAGCATGCCGTTCTTGACATATTGCGGGCCGAGGCGGCGCGCCCGCGGTTCGAGGAAGCGGGCATTTTCGAGAAAGATGATGCGATCGCCGGCGGCGAACTCGCGAACGCCGCGCTCTGTCTGGAACGCGCGTGTGGCGGTCAGCGCGCCAGCCGCGTTCATCACGTTGCGCAGCGCTCCATTGAGACGCTTCACATCCTCGTTGGTGTGGGCGAGCACGAGCAACTCGTCGCCCCGCAGCCGGCCGTCGTGACCAGCCGCTCGAGACTGTGCGATCGCCTCTTCGCGCGCCGCGCTCCAGTCCGCGACAATCCGCTCGACGACTTCGACGCGGTGCTCGGCCTCGACGATCCGGCCTCGCTGGGCATAGGCATCCAACCCCTCTTCGATCTTGCCGCGGGCGAAGAAACGCGATGCATCGCGTGCCCAAGCTTCCCGCTGGCGGCGGACACCGGCAAGCTCGGCGGAACCGATCCGTTCGGATATCGCCCGGAAAGCCGCACCGGCCTGGATCGGCTGAAGCTGCATGGCGTCACCGACCAGAACGGCCTTCGCGCCAGCATCCTCGACCGCCTTCAATACACGCGCCATCTGCTGCGACGACACCATGCCGGCCTCATCGACGACGAAGACGTCACCGTGATCGAGCAGATCACGCCCGTTCTCCCAGGAGAGTTCCCATGAGGCGAGCGTGCGCGACTTGATGCCGGAACTGTCTTCCAGCCCTTCGGCCGCCTTGCCGGCAAGGGCAGCGCCGAAGACGCAATGATGTTCGCCCTCCCAGGCAACCCGCGCGGCGGCGAGCAGCGTTGACTTGCCCGCCCCTGCAAGCCCGACGACAGCCGCGATTGCATTGTCACCGGTGACGTGACGGACGGCGTCGACTTGCTCCCGGTCGAGCTTGATAGGCTTTGCCGGATCGGCCGTTTCGACCTGCCCCACCGCTGCGGCAACCTTCGCTCCCGCGATACCGAAACCGGTGCGCTTCGACAGGACCTCTGCCGACTGCGCCATCTCATATTCGATGCGCAGGATCTCGCGCGTGGTGAAGATCGCCGGTTCCGCGACCTTCCCGGTCTGCCGATCCACCTGCTGCAGCTTCAACAACACAAGATTGTCGGACGCCATCAGACGCGCGCGAATGTTCGCGAAATCCGCGGGGTCGTCGACATAGCGATGCAGCGCCTTGGCGATAGCCTTCTCATCGAAGGTGGACCGTTCGTTGGCGAGCTGTTTCAGCAGAAGTTCCGGCTCGGCGAGCAGCCGGTCGGCCATGTCCTGCCGCCGCGCCAGATCGGCCGGCGCGAAGTACATCTCGACGCCCTTGCGGGCGAGCGCCGCTTTTTCGGGACCGAGGTGTTTCTGTGCGATGCCATCGAGGCCCTGCTCCGCGTAGGAGCGTCCGTCGAGACGGATGTCATGGCCGGCGAGCGCCAGATGCCGGTTCGCCGTCTCCGCCCAACCGATCTTCCACGCCTTCATCGTCTCCTTGTCCCCGGCCCAGAGTTTATACACGATCTTGCCGTTCGGCCGGTCCGGCGTGACGACGCGCAGCGGCTTTCCATCCCCGCCGAGGACCGGAATCTTCTTCGGCCCGAACCCCTCCTCCGTCAGGGGCCGCAGTGCCGTCATCAAATGGATGTGCGGATTGCCGTCCTTGTCGTGATAGACCCAGTCGGCAATCATGCCCTTGGATATGAGATTGTCGCGGACAAACTCCCGGACCAAAGCGATATTCTCGGCTCGCGTCAGTTCCTCGGGAAGCGCAATGATCAGCTCGCGGGCAAGCTGGGCGTCCGCCCGCGTCTCGAAGGCATCCACAGCGTTCCACAGCGCCTCGCTTGCCGCAGCGATGCTCTTTTCCTCGATGGCCGTGCGCAGCCATGCCGGAATCTGGTCCGGCAGCGCCAGCTCCTCATGCTTCAGTTCGCCGGCACCGCCGCGATAGCTGAAGGAGGTCCCGGCCTGTTCGTCCATCATCCGGGCGCGGTGGCGATAGGCAGCGGCAGAGACGACGCTACGCCCTGCGCCCCTGCCGATCACCTGCGCTCTGACGAACATGATCGCCACGACGGTCTCCGGATCTCCCAAGCACGTCGCGTCAGCGACGTATATTGCGCCCTTAAATCGATCGGGCCGCAGGCCCGATGCCGTTTTTCCGGAAGACGGCTCGCTCCGGAATTCCGGCATCGACGTTTTGGGGCTTGCACAAGGTAGCTCGCTTAACTATCATTTTCTAGTCAGTATAATGAGCCAGATAGCAATATCTACTTTATAAAGGGAACCGGATAAGTGGCTTCAAAATCGTCAATTCTGGACATCGACACACAAATCGAGAAGCTCCGCGAACGCAGAAAAACGTTGATAGCAAAATCCGCCGAGCGGTTCGCCCGTGCCGCGACGAAAGCAGGACTGGCGGAGATGGAAATCACTGACGAGGAGGTCGATCGCATCTTCGAAGAGATCGCCGCGCGATTTCGCAAAGCGAAGGAGAAAGGGGCCGGTGGCACGGCTGCTTCGCCGCATGGATCGGCAAATGGCGGGGCTGGAGCGAAGACGGAGGTTCCTCATGACGGCTGACCGCAAGAAGGAAGCCCGCGAGAAATTCCTGCTCGGCGGAATCGTCGTGCGCGCCGGGCTGTCGAAGGCAGACCGGGCGTATTTGCTTGGCGGGCTCATCGAACTGGCACGCGTTGCGTCCGGTTCACCGGAATATCAGCGGCTGCGCGAGGTGGGCGAGAAAGCCTTCATGGCTCCAGCCCTCAAGGGCGACCAGCGGGTGCTGGAGGCCGCGGAGTAATGGCACGAGCAAGACCGCATCCGAGCGTGTTGCTCATCCTTGTGCCAGTCGTCGTTTCCGCTTTTGCCTTCTATGTCGCCAATTGGCGTTGGCCGGAGTTGGCAACCGGCATGACGGGCAAGGTGCAATACTGGTTCCTACGGCTGTCGCCTTTGCCGGTGCTTCTGTTCGGACCGCTCGCCGGGCTGCTCACGGTCTGGGCGCTGCCGCTGCATCGGCGTCGGCCGATCGCAATGGCAAGCTTCCTCTGCTTTCTGCTGATGGCGGGCTTCTATGGACTGCGCGAGATTGCCCGGCTTTCGCCATTCGTCGAGCGCGGCACGCTGACCTGGGATCAGGCGCTCTCCTTCCTCGACATGATAGCGGTCGCTAGCGCGGCACTGGGCTTCATCGCGGCGGCGGTCTCCGCGCGCATTTCCAGCGTCGTGCCGGACCCGGTCAAGCGCGCCAAAAGCGGAACCTTCGGCGATGCCGACTGGCTATCGATGGGAGCAGCCGCACGCATCTTTCCGGAAGATGGCGAGATCGTCGTGGGCGAGCGCTATCGTGTCGACAAGGAGCTTGTCCACGAGATGCCGTTCGATCCGAACGATCCGTCGACATGGGGGCGCGGCGGAAAAGCGCCGCTCCTCACCTATAAGCAGGACTTCGATTCTACGCACATGCTCTTCTTCGCCGGGTCCGGTGGCTACAAGACGACCAGCAACGTCGTACCGACGGCGCTGCGGTACACCGGCCCGATGATTTGTCTCGATCCCTCTACCGAGGTTGCGCCGATGGTGGTCGAGCATCGCCGGAAGACGCTCCAGCGCGAGGTGATGGTGCTCGATCCGGTAAACCCGATCATGGGCTTCAACGTCCTCGACGGGATCGAGACCTCGACGAAGAAGGAGGAGGACATCGTCGGCATTACCCATATGCTGCTGTCGGAAAGCGCACGCTTCGAAAGCTCCACTGGCTCCTACTTTCAGAACCAGGCCCACAATCTCCTGACCGGGCTTCTGGCGCATGTGATGCTGTCGCCGGAGTTTGAGGGTCGGCGCGACTTGCGCAGCCTGCGCCAGATGGTCTCGCAACCGGAGCCGTCCGTGCTCGCCACACTCCGCGACGTTCAGGAGCATTCGGCCTCGGCCTTCATCCGCGAGACACTCGGCGTGTTCGTCAATATGACGGAGCAGACCTTTTCCGGCGTCTATTCGACGGCATCGAAGGATACGCAATGGCTGTCGCTCGACAATTATGCCGCTCTCGTCTGCGGCAGTACGTTCAGGTCTGCCGAGATCGCCGAAGGCAAGAAAGACGTATTCCTCAACATTCCCGCTTCGATCCTGCGGTCCTATCCGGGCATCGGCCGGGTGATTATCGGCTCGCTGATCAATGCGATGACCGAGGCCGACGGCGCGTTTCGGCGCCGGGCCCTGTTCGTGCTCGATGAGGTCGACCTGCTCGGCTATATGCGGGTGCTGGAGGAAGCGCGCGACCGCGGCCGCAAGTATGGCATCAGCATGATGCTGATGTACCAGTCCGTCGGCCAGTTGGAACGGCATTTCGGCAAGGACGGCGCTGTCTCATGGATCGACGGCTGCGCCTTTACGAGCTACGCCGCGATCAAGGCGCTCGACACGGCGCGCAACGTCTCGGCGCAATGCGGGGAGATGACCGTCGAAGTGAAAGGCAGTTCACGCAATATCGGCTGGGATACGAAAAACAGCGCCTCACGGAAATCCGAAAGCGTCAACTTCCAGCGCCGGCCGTTGATCATGCCGCACGAAATCACCCAATCGATGCGCAAGGACGAGCAGGTCATCATCGTGCAGGGACACAGCCCGATCCGTTGCGGACGCGCGATCTATTTCCGGCGGAAAGAGATGAACGCCGCGGCCGAGACCAACCGGTTCGTCAAAGTGGGCAAACCGTAAGGTTCGGATAGCCTGTCAGCGTTGGAGTAAGAGCCGATGCGCAAGATCGCCTGGAGGCTGATCAATTGCGTCGGGTAAACCGATCGGCGGGGTCTTCAGCTCCGGGTGGCCGGATCCAGTCGACGAAGGCGGCATAGGCGATTGAGAAGGCAACGAAGCCGATCGCCATCAGCAGCATTGCCCAAGCGGGCATCGCGGGCGAGGTCTCAGGCTTCACGAAGGCCGCAAACGCCAACAGCAACGTGATGACGGCCGCCGGGAAGAAGAGATAGGTAATCGGACGAAACAGGCAGAGCAGGAAATAGGCCAAATGCCAGACGCTATGGATGATACCGCGCGCCACTCCGGCGGCGAGCGCGCTCATCACGCGGCCGACATACCGCACGACGCGAAAAAGTGGGCTCCGCTTCTTCGGTTGCGCATGGAGATTGACGGCGGATTGTTCTTCGGCCACGGCAGTATCGTCCTCATCCTGACGAGCGTGCCATTGCTCGGGGCATGGCACAGCCCCTCGGCTGTAAGTGAGTCTAGCCGCGGCGGATGCTCGGGGCAAGGATAGGTCGGCACGATGGGCCACGTTTCCAGCCGAATCCGCCGTGACCAAGTGCCGGGCACTCGATCAAGAAAAGGACGAGGGCGACCGCCACTCTTCTTGGTGCCACGCTCAGCCGGCGGGAGCGCGAGGGGAAGTCCCTGCCCGCGAGCCAGCCGGTCGATCCCGCCGTATCGCCCCGCGAGAGTGAGCGTCACCGAAGGCCGGCTCGGGGAGCGCCGGACGGTGCGAGTAGGGATCGGTCGGCCAATGGCCGGCTCGCCCAAATTATTCGCTATCTCCGGCCTCCAACCATCACGAAGATCGGACCATCGGGTTCGTTTCAGAACTGTCGCTGGACGCGGGAAACGAGGCGGCGATTCTTCGTTCATGCTCACACAGCCCTATCCTCTCCATGTCGAACGCGTGGCTCCGGAGTGGAACCAGGCGCACGTCCATATGCTCGCGATCGAACCCACGCTTATGGGCACGCCGCATCTGTTGCGCCGCTGGGCGGATCGGCACGCTCGGCCGGATGATGATGGCGCATGATTTCGGGCGGGAAGAGGACGCTGTCGTCTGTTTCTCGAATTGCTGCGGGAGAGACAGGCCCGCGGATCCCGGGTGAAGCGGGCGGTGGAATTGGCCCGTGAGCGACGCTCGACGAGGCTCGACATGGAGCCATAAGGCGCAGCCGCGGGCCGGGACGCCGGTCGACCCGGCGCATCGGTCCCGTCGTTTACGGCAATAGCCTCCCTCAATGGGGAGGCTCGCCGGCCCGCGCGGCATCTTCGGCGGCGATGATCGCCGCCAGCTCCGCGCGGGCATGTTCCAGCTCCGCTTCGATCTGGGCGCGCTCTGCCGGAGCGCAGTGGTTGGCCTCGCGGCGCAGCTCTTCGATGTGGATTTCGAGGGCGTTCGTCATCGTCGTCATCTCCTTGGTTAGATGTGAAAGATGACGCTGGCGGCCATGACGGAGCGGTGCGGGTCAAAACCCGCCTTAGCGGCTCGCGCGTGGGGGAGCCGATTTTTTTGTCGAGCCGCTTCGGCGGTTCGGCGGGAAAATTGGGGGTACCACGCGGTTTTGACGCGCACCGTTCCGTCATGGCAGACTTGCTTTCCTGAGCAGACACCCTTTCCCCTCGTGGGGCACCCGGACATGCGTGGCCGCTGGCGCGGTCGCGGCCGCTGGCACGAAAGGAAACCGGCCCCTTGCGGGGCCGGTCTGGCTTGCACCTCACTCCGGGTTGTTCCAGAGGAGCACCTTCCTGCCGTCGTCGCCGCCAGGTGCAGGGGCCAGGTTCCCGAAGATCACGCCGATCTCGGGCGCTTCCATCCGGATCGAGACGTATTCTGCCCCGCTGCGCGGCGAGATCCGGTTCCAGCCTGCGCCGATCTCGAAGCCGGTGCGCTTGTTGATGACGCGGTAGTCCGGGGCGTCCTCGCGGGCCTTGTGGGCGTTGGGCAGGACGGCGATCGGGGCATTGACGCGGAGCGTTGCGAAGACGCCTTCCATCGAGCCGTCTGCCTTGGTGGTGAGGTTTGCGATCGTGGATGCCATGGTCATTCTCCTTCGGTTGCATCGGGACCGTTCCCGATGACGGCAAAGAAGAGGGCTGGCCTGCTGCGGTCAGCTCGGCGGAAATTTTTGCAAAATTCGATTTGCCGCCAGAGGCGAACAAACCGAAATCGAATTTTGCAAAAATTTCTGTCGAGTCTTACCCCTTCCGGGGTTGGCCGCAAAAGCAGGCAGTCCTCTACAAAGTCGGCATCAATGGGAACGGGCCGGGTGGAACTGGAGGCGATGCGCGCCCTGGCGTCCTGATTTGCTGCCTCTTTTCTTCAGTGCTGCGACACGCTCGTGAATGCGCCTTTCCTATCGGTCCGCCCGCGATTGCCTTCGCCACCCTTCCCGCATGATCGTCCTGCAGGGCGCGCGGACTATCGATGTCTTCGTAAGCGCCGGCGTTCGCCGGCGCTGGTTGAGACTGGGGTGCGCTGTGCAGCGGGTCCGGTCTGCCGCGTCCTGGATGGAAGCCTCGGAATCATCGTGATCTTCGACATTGGTCCTGACTGCCCCGCCGGGCCGCGACAAGACGACGATCCTTCTGCGTAGGACATTGGAAGACGTCGTGCGAATGGCTCGACGGAATGGAATGGCCGGCTTCGAGAAGCGGCGGGCACACTCCCGGCTGGAAAGATGTTGCTTGCGCGGCTGCGGCCTTCGGGTGAGCGGAGCGCAACGGCGATCGCGGGCGCGCTGCGGGAGGACAAACCGTTCATGGGAAATCTCTCATCGCGAGCGAAAAAGAGGCGGTCGCGAGCGCTCTCCAGCCTGACAGCTCGCCCCTTCCCCCTTTCGGCGGCAGAGGCGCCGCTGCCCACCTTCAGACGGGCGTGAGGCTGAGGTTTCCGAACGGAGCAACGGTGGCGAGCGAAATCATGCAAGGTATACCAAACCACCCTTTACGGGGTCGCAAGCCGTGTTTGCCTACCTGTCTCGCTATACGCACCGGGTCGCCATCTCAAATAGTCGCCTGATCTTGTTCAACGAAGCGGATGGCACCTTCCGCTACAAGGATTACCGCCGTTGCGGCTACAATCGGCAGCAGGTCGTGACGCTCGCGGTCGATGAGTTCATCCGCCTGCGTACTCCGATGAAGCCGGACGGGTATTCCGAGGCGAAGCCGGACACTTTACCAATCCGAATGTTGGTACAGTTGCCTTTGCGTCGTAAATGCGGCCGGTTCACCTTCCGCAAACTGGATGCAATGGCAAAAATTCCTGCTCAGCAATGATGCAATCCGGTGCGATCGCTTGTTTGCTATCGTAGAGTCTTGGCGTGTAGCCCGAAATGAGCTTCCGGAACGACTTGATGCCTCTTATCTACACGTCGAAATTTGTCGGCAAGACAATCATGTCCCGGATTGTGACGTTTCGCGGGCGGGTCAGCATGAAGATGATGGCATCGCTAACCTCTGAGGGCTCGATCAGACTGCCATTGGCTTTTGCCTTTTCAAGGTTTTCCGCGGGCCAATCGGAAAGCAAGGCAGAAACGACCGGGCCAGGCGAGATCTGGCTGACCCTGATTCCGTGGTTTTTCAACTGCCGGCGCATGATCTGGACGAAGCTGGTAATTGCCCACTTAGAGCTGGAGTAGACCGGTTCCCACTGGATTGGCGCGTGGCCCGCTACGGAGCAAGTGACCAAAATGTCCCCGGTCCCGCGTTCGATCATATGCGGAGCGATGTCGTGAACGTTCTTCATGACCGCGTTTATGTTGAGATTCAGCATCCGATCCATTGTCGCGGTATCGGTATCGATAAGATCTCCGCCAATGTAGGAGCCAGCGTTGCAGTGCAGGATGTCGAGATGATCGACCTTTGCCAGGATTTCCGGCACCATGGTTGCGCAACTTGCGGCGTCGAGAAGGTCGGTAACCTGTGTGACCACAGCGTCGCCGAATTCGGCAGCATGGGTTTCCAGCGCGTGTCTGTTATAGTCTACCATGACAACCTTGGCGCCGGCATCGACCAAGGCACGGGACGTTGCCAGCCCAATACCGGAGGCTGCACCGGTTACCGCAGCGATCTTTCCTTCGAGTGATTTGGTCATTGTCTTGTCTCGCCTTTTGATTTTCAGACGGCCAGGAAGCCGCCGTCGACTGGTAGGACTGCGCCGCTGACCATGGGCGCGTCCTCTGAAATGAGCAGCGCGATCGAGCGTGCGACATCGTCGACGTCCGCAAAGCGCGCCATCGGGTGGCGAACAATCATTGGGCCACGTTTGGAGGGGTCGGACCACGCCTTCGCGGCAAGCTCCGTCATGGTAACCGTGGGCGCCACTGCATTGACCCGGATTCCATGGTCCCCAAGTTCCTTGGCCATGACACGTGTCGCGCCTTCCAGGCCCGCTTTCGAGGCGGCGTAGGCCATGTGATCCGCGAAACCACGATGTCCGGCAATCGAGGTCACATTCACGATCGCACCGCCACCGCCGTTTGAAATGCGAGCCCGGGCAAACTCCTGCGCACAAATCAGCGCGGCCCGCAGGTTGATGCCAAGGACCTGTTCATAGCCCTCCTCCGTCATATCGAGGACGCTTTCGAGCACGTTGGTTCCCGCGCAATTGATCAGCACATCGGCCAAGCCCGCCTTCTTCATGGCGGCGCGTGCTGCTGCATTGTCAGCCAGATCGACTAATATTACGGACGCGCCGAACTTTGCGGCCAGATCATCCAGATCGTCCTGCGAACGCGACAAGGCGATGATCCGCGCACCGCGGCGGGTGAGCAGTTCGACACAGGCACGGCCTATACCTTTGCCAGCGCCGGTAATGATGACTGTTTTGCCTATAAAGTCCGACACGGTTAATCCTCCGATGCCTGTTGCTCAAACCGCCAGCCTCTGGTGGGTCTGCTTGTCAAACACGTGAGCTGCGGCAGGATCGACGTCGAGCCGTATCCGGTCGCCCGGCTTCAAAGCGTGGCGCTCGCGGAAGGCGCACAGGACGCGTTTGCCGGCCAACTGGGCTGCCAGGAGAATTTCGGCCCCCGTGGGCTCGATCAGCTCGACGGTCGCCGGTACGCCCTTATCGCCTTTCGACAGGGTCCACTGGTCGGGACGAACCCCGTAGACCACCGTCTGGTCGTTGCAGGCCCGCGCGCCTTGTGGAAGCGGAAGGGCTGACCCGTCGGCAAGCCGCGCGGCGTTTGCAGACAGATCGATCGTGGCCGGCAGCATGTTCATGGCCGGTGATCCGATGAAGGCGGCAACGAAGGTATTGGCGGGCCTGTCGTAAAGCTCTAGCGGCGCGCCGATCTGCTCTACCTTGCCGTCGCGAAGCACGACGATGCGGTCCGCCATCGTCATGGCTTCGATCTGGTCATGCGTGACGTAGACGGATGTCGCACCAAGGCGCTGGTGAAGCGCCTTGATCTCGGAACGCATGTCCACGCGTAGCGCCGCATCGAGGTTTGACAAAGGCTCGTCGAAAAAGAACGCCTTCGGGCTACGAACCATTGCGCGCCCCATGGCGACGCGCTGTCGTTGGCCCCCGGAAAGCGCCTTTGGGTAGCGGTCGAGATAGGGCGTCAGCCGCAGCATCTCGGCAGCCTTGTCGACCTTGGCGTTGCGGTCGGCAAGGTTTTCGCCGCGCAACTTCAGGGCGAAGGCCATGTTCTCCCGAACGGTCATGTGCGGATAGAGCGCGTAGTTCTGGAAGACCATCGCTACGTCCCGGTCCTTGGCGGCGATGTTGTCGACGCGATGTCCGCCAAGCCTGATGGTGCCGCCGGTGATCTCCTCAAGGCCGGCGAGCGAACGCAGCAGCGTGGACTTGCCGCACCCGGAAGGACCGACCAGAACGACGAACTCGCCGTCGGCGATGTCGAACGAGATGTTGCGCAACGCGTGATAGGAGCCGTAATGCTTGTCGACGTGGTCGAGCTCGATCGTCGCCATGTGTCAATCCTCAGTCAGTTATGCGGCGGGGCCGCCAGTCATTCGGGACAGGTGCACGGTCAGCGTCACCATGTGGTATATCCTGCATCGGCAACGACGATGCTGCCGGTCATCAGGCTGGCGGCATCGGAGGCGAGGAACAGGACGACGGACGCGATTTCCTCGACGTCGCCCATGCGCTTCATCGGCGTCATGTCCATCCAGTCCTTATCCCACCCGGTCGTCTCGATGGCCGCTTTTGTCATGTCGGTCGCGATATAGGTCGGCGCGACGGCATTGACGCGGACGCCCCGCTCGGCCCATTCCCCTGCAAGCGACTTCGTCAGCATGTGAACGGCACCCTTGGAGGTGTTGTAACCGGCCTGCGGCTGCGGCCGGTTGGCGATGATGCCGGAGATCGAACCGATATTGACGATCGAGCCCCTGCCCGCCTTCAGCATCAGGTTTCCGAAGGCGCGGTTGCTCCAGAACACGCCGTTGACGTTCACATTTGCAACTCTCAGCCAGTCCGCATCCGACATTTGCTCCGCCGGGCTTTGTGAAGAGATGCCGGCATTGGCGACCAAAATGTCCACGCGGCCGAGCCTGGTGGCGATTTCTGCCGCGATGCGGTCGGTTTCGCCCGAATCCGTCACATTGAGGCGAACGAATTCAGCCTTGCGATCCATCGTCGCAAGTTTCGCAACGGCCGACCGGCCGAGTTCTTCATCAAGATCGGTTAGTACAACGTGTGCGCCGGCCTCGGACAGGGCATCGGCGCAGGCGTAGCCGATATTGCGCCCCGCTCCGGTAACGACCGCGACCCTTCCGGTGAGATCGAATTTCCGCAGGTACATGCTTACCTCCCAAGCTCGATCTGAATTTTCACGGAGGACGGCTTCGGTCGCACGGCGTAGTCGAATGCTTCGACAGAATCCTCGAAGACATAGGTATCGGTGATCAGCGCATCGACATTGATCTGGTTCGCCCCCAGAAGCGCGACGATGCGCGGGTAGACATGGGCGTAGCGGAACACGTGTTCGATACGCAGTTCCTTGGTCTGGGCGATGACGATATCGAGCGGAACCGGCTTCAGGGGCATGCCGACAAAGACAAGGGCGCCGCCTGGGCAACCATGATGCACCGTGTCTGCGATCACGTCGGTCGCGCCGGAGCATTCGAAGACGACATCGACGCCCCAGCCATCGGTTTCGCGGGCGATGACGCTCTTAAGATCCTGCGAGCGGACGTTGACTGTGATGATGGCAGGGCCGAGCTTCTGCGCCACGGCAAGCTTCTCGTCGACAACGTCGGTAACGATAACCCGGGCGCAACCGGCTGAGAGCGCCGCGATCGCGGTCACCATGCCGATCGGCCCGGCCCCCGTCACGAGGGCGACCGCGCCGGGCGTCAGCCTCGCCTTGGAGACCGCATGAAAGCCAACGGCGAGCGGCTCGACCATGGCGCCGGCGGCGTAGGAAACATTGTCCGGAAGCTTGAATGTGAAGGCGGCGGGATGGACCACACTCGGCCTCATGACGCCATGCACGGGTGGCGTCGCCCAAAAGCGCACTGCGGGATCGAGATTGTAGAGCCCCAGCCGCGACGCGCGACTTTGAGAGTCGGGAATGCCAGGCTCCATGCAGACGCGATCGCCCACTTTCAGGTTCTCTACCGCGCTGCCGACTTCTTCGATGATGCCGGCGGCCTCGTGACCGAGGATCATCGGCTCGCGTACGACGAAAGGCCCGATCGCACCGTGCTTGTAATAATGAACGTCCGACCCGCACACGCCGACGGTCTTGATGGCGATGCGCACATCGGTTGGACCGAGCGTCTCCTTCGGGTCCAGGTCGCGAATGCGCAGTTCGTCTTTACGTTCGAGAACGAGCGATTTCATATCTTCAGCCCTTGCGGATAATGAACACGGCCAGCATCAGGCAGAGCCCCGTCGCCACCCATAGGGGCAGCATGCCCTCCAGGAAGCGCATCCACAGAAGATGCACGAGGATCAGGATCACGACCGAAACGAAGCCTCGGTCGAATCCGTTGGTCCGGATTGGCAGAAAGCCGTCGCGTTTGGTTTTTTTTGGTTGAACGCCAGCCATCATCCTACCCTTTCAGTGCGCCGAACGTGAGGCCGGTCACGATGTGCTTCTGGACGAAACCGAGCACGATCAGCGCCGGAAGCGTCGTCAGGAACGCCATCGCCGCCATCTCGCCCCAGTTCGTGCCGGTCACCGAGACATATTCTGCAAGCGCGGTCGTCACGGTCCTGGCATCGGCCGACGACGTCAGGGTCGCGGCGAACAGGTATTCGTTCCAGGCGAAAATCCAGGTCAGGATGAAGGTGACGGCCAAGCCGGGCCGCGCTAGTGGCAGGACGACATGGGACAGCACTTGGCCGGTTGTCGCGCCGTCGACCCGCGCCGCCTCGTCAAGCTCCAGCGGAATCCCGTCGAGCATTCCCTTCAGCAGCCAGATGGCGAAGGGCAGGTTGAAGACGCAATAGAGCAGGATCAGGCCGATCTTCGTGTCGAACAGCATGAAATCGCCGAACACGAACCATTTGGTGAAAAGCAGGAAGAGCGGCAGGAGAAACACGGCAGGCGGCGCCATGCGATTGGTGATAAGCCAGAAGAACACATTCTCGCCGCCGCTGATCTTGTAACGCGACAGCCCGAACGCAGCGAGCAGGCCGAGCACGCAGACCAGCGCCGCGTTCGATGTCGCCACGACCATCGAATTCCAGAGATACTGGAGGAAGGTCGAGCTATTCAGCACCGCTAGGAAATTGTCCCAGTAAAGATCGTCGATGAGCACCGACTTGGAATAAAGCTTGACGCGGGGACGCATTGAAACGACCAGCATCCACCAGACAGGAAGCAGCGTCAGGATGGTCAGGCATATCCAGAGGACGAAGGAAGCTATACCGGAGCGTCTCATTGTGCGCCTCCCTTGCGGCCGGTCATGGCGACGAACAGCAGCCAGCTTAAAACGATCGTGACGTAGAGCGTCAGGAGCGACATGGCCGCGCCGTAGCCGTAATCGGTCTTCGGAAAGACATTGATCCAGATGTGAAGGCCGATGAAGCGGGTCGCCTCGGCCGGACCGCCCTTGGTCAGCATCCATATCTCGTCGACGGAGCGCAACGCATCCATCAGCCGGATGAAGACGGTCGTCAGCAGCACCGGCTTCAGCATCGGAACGATGACGTACCAGAAGATCTGTAGCTTGTTGCCGCCATCGATCTGCGCCTGTTCGAGAGGCTCTTTCGGCAGGGCGGTCAGTCCCGCCATCAGTGACAGCGTGACGAACGGCGTCCAGTGCCACAGGTCCATGATGATGGCCGTCGCGAAGGCGTGATAGGCATTGGTCGAGATGTTGTAGTCGATGCCGAACCATAGTTTCAGATAATAGGGCACGATGCCAAAGCCCGGGACGCACAGCAAACGCCAGGTCGCACCGACGGCAATGGGCGCGACGACGATCGGCAATGTGTGGATTGTGCGGAAGAACTGCCGGCCCCACAGGCGATCCGCCATCAGCGCGCGAGCGAAGGCGTAGCCAAGCAAAAGTTCGCTTACGACGACGAAGAACGCGAAGACCAGCGTACGGGCAAGCGAGTTCAGGAAGGTCGCGTCGAAAACGAGGCTGCGATAGTTCTGGAGGCCGGCCCAGCGCAGGGTGGGATCGAGTGCATTGGTGTTCCAGTCAAAGAAGCCGACGTAGAGAATGTAGATGAAGGGAACGAACCCGACGACGAACAGGATTAGCGTGGCTGGTGCTAGAAACAGCCATCCGATGTTGGATTGTCTCATCTGGCGCTCCGTCAGATCGTGCTGGAGTCTTGCGTGCCCGACTACCGGTATCGCGAGCGGGCTCGCAACACGCAGTCAGGAAAGGAGCGGCCGCCTTGTTTGAAGGCGACCGCCAACCGCCGGGAGGTGCGGTCTTTTACTTGCGGTAGCCGAGCTTCGTCAGTTCAGCTTCGGCTGCGGCAGCAGCCTGATCCAAGGCATCGTCCGGTTTGATCTCGCCAATGATCGCCTTGTAGATGAACGGTGCGACGACCTGCAGAACCTGCGAGTGGAACGGGAACGGCGGAGCACCGGCAAAGAGCTTTCCGTCGTCACGCATCAGCGTGTAGTAGCCGTTCATCTTCTTGTCCTGATCGATGATCTTGGGATCGTCGTAGGTCGAGTTCATGACGATGCGCGAGCCGGCCAGCGCCCAGTCGGTCTGCACGGACGCCTGCCCGATATATTGCAGAAAGAGCAGAGACGCGTCCTTGTTCTTGGACGAATGCGGGATGCCAAACGCGCCACCATCGTAGTAGCCGATATAGCCCTTGCCGGATTCGGCCGTTTCCATGACACCCGCTTCGACCGGAGGCAGCGCCACACCCACCTTGCCGACGACGGTGGACTTGCTTTCGTCGGTCGCAATCCAAGCAGCATTTTCGCCGTAGACGAGGCCCTGGGCTGCGCGGCCGGCGGCGAATGTGCCGGCCACTTCATCCCAGGTGGACGACGTCGATTCCGGCGGCGCATATTTCAGAAGGCCGACCCAGTAGTTGAGCGCCTTCTTCGCAGCGGCAGAGTTCATCTGGCCGCCATTGGCCTCGGTCGCGGCAAACGTCGTACCGTCGATGCCCCAATTATAGACGCCGTAAGTCGGCGCGATCGACTCGAAGAACTCGTAGAACGCCGCAGGGTGGCTCGACGAGGCCTGCACGGTGGTTCCCC
>Ga0222426_100230_pt1 | contig 56015 bp, 44 predicted proteins | sample 2B50Ametagenome_FD_180087 | JGI IMG/M metagenome (GOLD analysis project Ga0222426, IMG submission 180087) | Enriched microbial communities from leaf-cutter ant dump, University of Wisconsin, Madison, United States - 2B50A (version 2) | ecosystem: Environmental > Terrestrial > Nest > Insects nest...
GCGACCGAACTTCGCCAGCCGGCCATCGAATTTCTCCGCATGGGAATGGCTGCGGTCGATGGGCTGGTCGAAGTCCGGTGCCTTGCCGGCATTCACGCGCGACGTCGCCACAGGGTCACCTCGGACAAGGTGTGCTGGAACTTGCGGCGGGTTTCGCGGATCACGAATGGTACCTCGCGCGGTTCGGCCAGGCGCTGGAAGTGCGGGCCGAGCACGGCGTCGAGGCCGTCCAGCGTGGTGAAGCTTTCGCCGTCCTTCTTGAAGCCGCCCAGCCAGTCGGCGCGCGGGGTGTGCTCGGCCAGCCAGGTGTAGGGCGAGGCGATCATCAGCAGGCCGCCGGGGTTCAGCCGCTCGTGGATGGCTTCGAGGAACTGCGCGGGGTTGTACAGGCGGTCGATCAGGTTGGCGGCAAGGATGAAGTCGTAGCCGCTGAACTGCGGCTTGAGGTTGCAGGCGTCGCCCTGGAAGAACGCCACCCTGGCAGCGCTGTCGGCCAGGCCCAGTTCCGCGAGGCTGCGCGACTTGTACTCGACCAGCTCGCCCTCGTCGGCCAGCAGGTAGCGCAGGCTGTCGCCGCCGGCCAGGGTCACGCCCTGGCCGATGAAGCGGGCGGAGAAGTCCACGCCGGTGACCTGATCGAAATGGCGGGCCAGCTCGAAGGTGGCGCGGCCGGAGGCGCAACCCAGGTCCAGCGCGCTGCGCTTTGGCGCATCACCGAGGGCCTCGATGGCCAGCTCCACCAGTGCACGGGGGAAGTTGGGCACGCCGAAGTAGCTGTCGCCGTAGTGGAACTCGGCGTATTCGGACAGCAGCTTGTCCGACTCGTAGTGCGAGGCCGGCGCGGGTTTCAGGTGCTTCGACACCACGTAGCGGAAACCCGCGTGCTGGAAGAAGTGGCGGCGGAAGGCGTAGCGCGAGGCCGGCTGGGCTTCGTTGCCGGTGGCGATCCACGAGCCGCCTTTCATCAGGTTGTGGCGGCCGTCGAAGGTGGGCGTGGTGAAGTCGTCGTAGATCGGATGCACCTTGAAACCCTCGAACGGGTAGATCGGGGTTTCCGTCCATTGCCACGCGTTGCCGGCCACATCGAAGCATTCACCCTGGGCGAAGCGGTCCACCGGGCATGACGAGGCGCCGTGGGCGAGGTTGAGATTGGCGTCGGGCGTTTCGCCATCGGCGGCACCACGGCGGCTCTCGGCGTACAGCCGGTACCACTCGTCTTCCGTGGGCAGGCGTACCGGCTGGCCACTGCCGGCCGACTTCCAGCGGCAGAACGCCTTGGCCTCGTGGTAATTGGTTTCCACCGGCCAGTTCCACGGCATGGCGACCTCTTCGGTCATCAGTCGCAGCTTCCAGCCCTCGGCCGAGCGGCGCCAGAAGGTGGGGTGGTCGGCCTTGGCGAATTGGCGCCAGGCAAGGCCTTCCTCGTCCCACCACTCGTCCTGCGCGTAGCCGCCGTCTTCGACGAAGGCGAGGAATTCGTGGTTGCTGACCAGCATGCGCGCGGCCTCGAAGGCCGGCACTTCGGCCTCGTGGCGACCGTATTCGTTGTCCCAGCCGTAGATCGCGCTGTCATGGTCGCGGCCCAGCGCGACCTTGCCGGCGGGCACCTGCACCAGCGTGTTCGCCGGCGCCTCGCCGCTGTCGCGGCAGGGCTGCCAGGCGGGGTGCGGCTTCACGTAGGCCAGTTTGTGCTGGCGGATCAGCACCGAGGAGGTTTCCAGATGGATGCGCTCGTGCTCGATGCCCATCACGATCGCCCACCAGGGATGATCCCAGCCGATCGGCGTGGCCAGCGGCGCTTCGTCGATCAGCCGCAGCACCAGCGCGCGCACCTTGTCGCGGTAGGCCTGCACCTCGGCCACGCCGGGCCAGTCGTAGTGGGTGTCGTCCAGATCGTCCCAGCTCATCTCGTCCACGCCGACGGCGAACACGGATTCGAGATGCGGGTCGATGCGCTCCTCGATCATCCGCGTCAGCAGCAGCTTGTTGACGAAGAACGTGGCGGTGTGACCGTAGTAGAAGATCAGCGGATGGCGCAGGGTGATCGACGGCTCGTACCAGGCGGCATCGGCCGTCAGCGTTTCGAACAGCGACTCGTAGCGGTCGAAGGTGCTGGTGAAGTACTCGCGCAGCACCTGGCGCAGGCGTGCCGGATCGGCTTCATGCAGGTCCGGCGTGGCGGGAAGCGGGGTGGTGATGGGGTTGCCGGGGCTGGCAAGCGTGGAAGCGTTCAAGGCGATACCTCTCGATCCGGTGAATGGCGCCTGGGGAATTCCCATTCTGGCACGCATGGGTTGCCGAGGCCTGAAACGAAGAACCCCGCACAAGGCGGGGCTCTTCGTCGGGGAACCTCTCCCGCGGGCGGGAGAGATCCGGATGCATCATGCCTCGGCGTCGTCCTTGTACGCATCCACCGGGATGCACGAGCACATGATGTTCTTGTCGCCGTAGACGTTGTCCACGCGGGCCACCGGCGACCAGTACTTCTGCAGCTTCAGGCTGGCCAGCGGGAAGGCGGCCAGTTCACGCGGGTAGGCGTGGGTCCATTCGCTGGCGCTGACCATGGTGGCGGTATGCGGCGCGTTCTTCAGCGGGTTGTCCTCGCGGTCGAGCTTGCCTTCCTCGACGGCGCGGATCTCGTCGCGGATCTGGATCATCGCGTCGATGAAGCGGTCCAGCTCCACCTGCGACTCGCTCTCGGTCGGCTCCACCATCAAGGTGCCGGAGACCGGGAAGCTCAGCGTCGGCGCGTGGAAGCCGAAGTCGATCAGGCGCTTGGCCACGTCCTCGGCGCCGATGCCGGTGGCATCCTTGAGCGGGCGCAGGTCGAGGATGCACTCGTGCGCGACCAGTCCGTTGCGGCCGGTGTACAGCGTCTTGTAGTGCGGCGCGAGGCGCTTGGCGATGTAGTTGGCGTTGAGCAGGGCCACCTGGGTCGCCTTGCGCAGGCCGTGCTGGCCCATCAGCGTGATGTACATCCACGAGATCGGCAGGATCGAGGCGCTGCCGAAGGTGGCCGCGCTGACCATCGCGCCGTTGCCGGTGCCTTCGGTGCGCACGCCGTCGCTGCCCAGCGCGCCGGGCAGGAACGGGGCCAGATGCGACTTCACCGCGCACGGGCCGACGCCGGGGCCGCCGCCGCCGTGCGGGATGCAGAAGGTCTTGTGCAGGTTCAGGTGGCTGACGTCCGAGCCCCACTTGCCGGGCTTGGCCACGCCGACCAGCGCGTTCATGTTGGCGCCGTCGGTGTACACCTGGCCGCCGTGCTGGTGCACGATCTCGCAGATCGACACCACGTCCTCCTCGAACACGCCGTGGGTGGACGGGTAGGTCAGCATGATCGCGGCGAGGTTGGCCGAGTGCTTCTCGGCCTGCACGCGGATGTCTTCCAGGTCCACGTTGCCGTTGGCGTCGCACTTGGTGACGACCACCTTCATGCCGCACAGGTTGGCCGAGGCCGGGTTGGTGCCGTGGGCGGATTCGGGGATCAGGCAGATGTCGCGATGGCCTTCGCCGCGCGACTGGTGGTAGGCGCGGATCGCCAGCAGGCCGGCGTATTCGCCCTGCGCGCCGGAGTTCGGCTGCAGGCTGACCGCGTCGTAGCCGGTGATCTCCACCAACTGCGCTTCGAGGCCGGCGATCAGCTCCTTGTAGCCCTGCGTCTGCGCGGCCGGGGCGAACGGATGGAGGTTGCCGAATTCCGGCCAGGTCACCGGGATCATCTCGGCGGTGGCGTTGAGCTTCATGGTGCACGAGCCCAGCGGGATCATCGTGCGATCCATCGCCAGGTCCTTGTCGGCCAGCGAACGCAGGTAGCGCAGCAGGTCGTGTTCGCTGTGATGGGTGTTGAACACCGGATGGGTGAGGAAGGCCGACTCACGCTGCAGCGCCGGCGGGATCAGCGACGGCGTGGCGGCATCCAGCGCGTCGATCGAGGGCAGGCTGCCTTCGTCGCCGCCGAAGATGCGCCACAGCGTCTCCAGGTCGGCGCGGGTGGTGGTTTCGTCCAGCGAGATGCAGATGTACTCGTCCCACGCCTTGCGCAGGTTCACGCCCAGCGACAGCGCGCGCGCCATCAGCTCGTCGGTGCGCGCGCCGGTCTTCAGGCTCAGCGTGTCGAAGGCGCTGTCGTGGTGGAACGCGTCGAAGCCGAGCTGCTGCAGGCCGGCCTTGAGGATCGCGGTCAGCCGCGCCACGCGCGAGGCGATCCGCTTGAGGCCTTCCGGGCCGTGGTACACGGCATACATCGAAGCCATCACCGCCAGCAGCACCTGGGCGGTGCAGATGTTGGAGGTGGCCTTCTCGCGGCGGATGTGCTGCTCGCGGGTCTGCAGGGTCAGGCGGTAGGCCTTGTTGCCCTCGGCGTCGATCGACACGCCGATCAGGCGGCCCGGCATCGAACGCTTGTAGGCATCGCGGCAGGCCATGAACGCGGCGTGCGGGCCGCCGAAACCGAACGGCACGCCGAAGCGCTGGGTGTTGCCGATCACGATGTCGGCGCCCATCTCGCCCGGGGTCTTGAGCAGGGTCAGCGCCAGCAGGTCGGTGGCGAAGATCGCCAGCGCGTTCTTCGCGTGGATCTTGGCGACTTCGTCGCTCCAGTCCGTCAGCCAGCCGCTGCTGGCCGGGTACTGGATCAGCGCCGCGAAGTAGTCGTCGCCGGCGATCGCGGCATTCCATGCCTCGGCCGAATCGGCCAGCTTGATGGTCAGGCCCAGCGGCTCGGCACGGGTGCGCATCACCTCGATGGTCTGCGGGTGCGCATCACCGGACACCACGATCACGTTGCCCTTGGCCTTGGCCGAGCGCTTGGCCAGGGTCATCGCCTCGGCGGCGGCGGTGGCTTCGTCCAGCAGCGAGGCGTTGGCGATCTCCATGCCGGTCAGGTCGGCGCACATGGTCTGGAAATTGATCAGCGCCTCCATGCGGCCCTGCGAGATCTCCGCCTGGTAGGGCGTGTACGCCGTGTACCACGCGGGGTTCTCCAGGATGTTGCGCAGGATGACGTTCGGCGTGTGGGTGCCGTAGTAGCCCTGGCCGATGAAGCTGCGCAGCACCTGGTTGCGGTCGGCGATGGTGCGGATCTTCGCCAGCGCGGCTTCCTCGGTCATCGACTCGGGCAGGGCCAGCGGCGCGGCGGACTTGATCGCGGCGGGGACGATGGCGTCGGTCATCGATTCCAGCGAATCGTGGCCGATCACGTCGAGCATGCGCGCGATTTCGGCATCGTCCGGGCCGATGTGGCGGGCGACGAAGGCGTCGTGGTTCTCGAGGTCACGCAGCGAGGGGAGGGGAGTCTTCTGGCTCATGGCAAAGGGCATCCGATGGCGCGTGCAGGCCGCACGCGGGGCGCCCCTCTGTCCTTTTGCCTGAGAGTTTGGAGGTCGGGCGGTGTGACCGACCCGTGCCTCGTGCCCCTTCGGCGCCGGATTCAACCGGTCTCTCCAGAGTGTTCATGCGTGGTGGTGTGGGGCCTGAGCGATTACGGGCGTTGCGTCTTCGGCAGCGGGCGTGCCCGCTCGGGCCCGTCCGCTTCTCCCACCACGCATCCATTCGGGCGATTATACAGGGGCCATGGCCGGGTTTGGCGTGACCGGTTGCCGATGTTCGTGCGTGACCAGTGACGGCAGGGCGGCCCGGCCCAGGTCGATGTCCTGTCGGCTGGCCAATGGATTCGACACTAAATTATGATGGCGGGCCGCACGGCTGCCACGGCAGCGCTGCTTCGGTGGCCGGGGCGCTGTTCCTTGCTCGATCACCGGGAGTCCCAATTTGAGCACATCTGCTCCGCTGCGCATCGTTCCTCTGGCCGGCAAGGCGGACCTGGACAGGTTCATCAAGCTTCCCGGTTCGATCCTCGGTACCGACCCCAACTGGATTTCGCCACTTCATCTCGAACGCCGCCTGCACCTCGGGGCCAAGACCAATCCCTGGTTCGAGCATGCACGTTGGCAGGGCTGGATCGCCTGGCGCGGAGACCAGCCGGTGGGACGCATCACCGCCCAGGTCGACTCGCTGCATCAGGAAATCCACGGGGATGACGCCGGTTTCTTCGGCATGCTGGACGCCGAGGATTCGCAGGAGACCTTTGCGGCACTGATCGACGCCGCCGAGCGGTGGTTGAGGGAGCAGGGCATCCGCCGAGTGCGCGGTCCGCTCAGCCTGTCGATCAACGACGAGGTGGGTCTGCTGGTGGACGGCTTCGATACGCCCCCCGTGTTCATGATGGGACATGCCCGTCCGTATTACGGCCAGCACATCGAGGCCTGTGGCTACCGCAAGGCCAAGGACATGCTGGCCTACATGATCGCGCCGGATTTCGAGGCACCCAAGGTCATGAAGCGCTTGCTGGGCAAGTTCATGCCACGCATCCGGGTACGACCGATCGACCGCAGCCGGTTCGACGAGGAGCTGGCCACGTTGCGCGACATTTTCAACGACGCCTGGGCCGAGAACTGGGGTTTCGTGCCGTTCACCGAGGCCGAGTTCAAGGATCTCGGCCACACCCTGCGCGTGCTGATCGCCTCGGAGCTGATCCAGGTGGCCGAGGTGGACGGCGTGCCGGCAGCCTTCATTGCGGCGCTGCCCAACGTCAACGAGACGATCCGGGATTTCGACGGCAAACTGCTTCCCTTCAACTGGGCGAAGCTGCTCTGGAATCTGAAGGTACGTTTCCCGAAGTCCTCGCGCGTGCCGCTGATGGGCGTGCGGCGGGGTTTCCACAACACGCCGCTCGGACCCGGTCTGGCTTTCCTGGTGATCGACGCGGTGCGCCACGAGCTGGTTGCACGGGGGGTGGAGCAGGTGGAATTGTCGTGGATCCTGGAAGACAACGAGGGCATGCGCAGCATCATCGAGGCCATCGGCGGCCGTGACTACAAGCGTTATCGCGTTTACGAGAGGGAACTCTGATGAGGCGGCATCCCGCCCGCAGTGCCGTGGTGGCAGCCCTGCTGCTGATCGTCGTCGCGCTCATCTGGTGGGGCGGAGCCGGCTCGAAGGGCGGTGGGGCCCCTGCTGCTCAGGCGGTTCCGGTGGTGGTGGATACGGCGCGGCAGGGCCGCTTCGTGGTCTGGCAATCGCAGCCGGGCACCGTGGTGCCGGGCAACAGCGTGGTGGTGCGCAGCCAGGTGGACGGCACGCTGACCCGTGTCGCCTTCCAGGGTGGGCAGGCGGTGAAGAAGGGGGATCTGCTGGCCGAGGTCGACCCGCGCCCGTTCCAGGCCCAGTTGCAGTTGGCCAGTGGTGATCTGGCGCGCAGCCAGGCCCAACTGGCCCATGCCGAGGAAGTGTTGGGGCATTACCGGACGCTGCAGGAGCAGGATTCCATCTCGCGTCAGCGCGTCGAGGAACAGCAGTCGCTGGTGAGCCAGTACGCCGCGGAAGTGAAGGCCGGTCAGGGGCGTGTCGACAGCGCCAGACTGCAGTTGTCGGCGACCCGGATCACCTCGCCGATCGAGGGCACGGTGGGTTTGCGGCGGGTGGATCCGGGCAATCTGGTGGGGCCCGCCGACGTGGGTGGCATCACCGTGGTGACCCAGTCGCAGCCGAGCAAGGTGGTCTTTTCGATGCCGGTGGGCGTGGCTGCGCAGGTGCTGAAGCGCCTGCATGAAGGAGCCTGCATTCCGGTGGAGGCCTGGGGTGACGGCATTGCGGACAGGCTGGACAGCGGCCGCCTGCAGGCGGCGAACAACCAGGTGGATCCGGACACCGGCACGGTGCGCTTCGAGGCCGGGTTCGCCAATGCCGGTGGCGGCTTGCTGCCGAACCGGTTCGTGACCGCGCGTCTGCCGGTGCAGGTGCTGGACAACGCCGTGATGGTGCCGGTGGCGGCGGTCCAGCAAGGGGCCGACGGTCCGTTCGTGTATGTGGTCAAGGGTGACGGGAAGGTTGCCGTGGCGCCGGTGAAGCCGGGGCCGGACGATGGCACGACCCGCGTGATCGACGAGGGTGTCGCAGCGGGTGCCAGGGTGGTGATCGAGGGTGCGGACCGTCTTCGTGCAGGTACCGTGGTTGAAGCCAAGGCCGCGGTACCCGTGGCGACGGGCGAGGTGCCGGTGTGCCACCCGGATGAGACATCGCCGTCGGCGACCGGGCACCCGTGAACCTGTCGCGACCGTTCATCCAGCGGCCCGTCGCGACCACGCTGCTGGCCATCGCCATCGTGCTGGTGGGGTTGTTCGCCTATCGCTTCCTGCCGCTGTCAGCACTGCCGGAAGTGGATTTTCCGACGATCGAGGTGGTCACTCCCCATGCGGGGGCCGGACCACAGGTGGTGGCTTCCACGATCACCGCGCCACTGGAACGCCAGTTCGGCCAGATGCCCGGTCTCGATCAGATGATGTCGACCAGTGCGGCCGGGCATTCCACGATCACCTTGCGCTTCAATCTCGATCTGCCGCTGGATGTGGCCGAGCAGGAGGTCCAGGCCGCGATCAATGCCGCCGCACCGCTGCTGCCGCCGGATGTTTCGCAACCACCGACCTATCGCAAGGTGAATCCCGCCGACGCGCCGGTGATGACGTTGGCACTGACCTCGAAGACGCTGCCGCTGCGGGGCCTGCGCGAGCTGGCCGACACGCGGCTGGTGCCGAAGCTGTCGCAGGTCAGTGGCGTGGGCCTGGTCGGCATCGATGGCGGCCAGCGGCCGGCGATCGTGGTGCGCGCCGATCCGGCCCGCCTGCGTGCCCACGGCCTGGGCCTGGGCGATCTGCGCGAGTCGATCCGCGCGGCCAACTCGAACCGCGCCAAGGGCCTGCTGGAGGGGCCGCTGCGCTCCTCCAACATCGCGCTCGGTGTGCCGTACGACACCGCCGAGCAGTTCCGCCGCCTTGTGGTGGCGCATCACGATGATGCGGTGGTGCGTCTGGGCGACGTGGCGACGGTGGCCGACGGTGCCGAGGACGCACGCCTTGCCGCCTGGGCGGATGCGGATCCGGCCATCGTGCTGCGGATCCGTCGCCAGCCCGGCGCCAACGTCGTCGAGGTGGTCGACCGCATCCGCCAGTTGTTGCCGCAACTGGCGGCCACGCTGCCCGCGGCGGCCGACATCACCGTGCTGAGCGACCGCACCGACACCGTGCGCGCCGCCGTGCACGACGTGCAGCTGGAACTGTTCTTCGCCGTGGTACTGGTGGTGCTGGCGATCTTCGTGTTCCTCGGCAGCGGCACGGCCACCCTGATTCCCGCCGTGGTGGTGCCGCTTTCGCTGATCGGCACGTTCGCGGTGATGTACCTGGCCGGTTTCTCGGTCAACAACCTGACGCTGATGGCCTTCATCGTGGCCACCGGTTTCATGGTCGACGATGCGATCGTGATGATCGAGAACATCGCCCGCCACGTGGAGGCCGGCGAGGAGCCGGTCGCCGCCGCGTTGAAAGGATCGCGCCAGATCGCTTTCACCGTGGTTTCGCTGACCCTGTCGTTGCTCGCCGTGCTGATCCCGCTGCTGTTCATGGGCGGACTGGTGGGGCGCCTGTTCCGCGAGTTCGCGGTGACCCTGGCGGCGGCGATCCTGATTTCCGGCGTGGTTTCGCTGACCCTGACGCCGATGATGTGCGCGCGGATGCTGCGGCGCGTGCCGGCCTCGCGGCAGGGGGCGCTGGCACGGCGTGGCAAGGCGTGGCTGGACGGCACGCTGGCGAAGTATGCGCGTGGGTTGGACTGGGTGCTGGCGCGGCAGGGGGCAACCTTGGTCGTGGTCGGCGGCATGGCAGTGCTGGCCATCGCGCTTTATCTGGTGACGCCGCGTGGCCTGTTTCCGGCCCAGGATTCGGGCGACATCCAGGCGGTGGCGGTGGCACCGCCGACGGTCTCGTTCGCGGCCATGTCGGCGCGTCAGCAGGCGCTGGCCGAGGTCATCCGGCGAGATCCGGCGGTGGCCAACGTGGCGTCCTTCGTCGGCATCGGTGACGGCACGCCGTCACTCAATGTCGGGCGGCTGCAGATCCATCTGAAGCCGCTGGCGCAGCGTGAGCGCATGCCGACGGTGATCGCGCGGCTGGCCGACGCGGCGGCCAGGGTCGACGGCATCCGGCTGTATCTGCAGCCGGTGCCTGACCTGACCATCGATGACCGGGTCAGCCCCGGCCAGTACCGTCTCTCGATCGCCGAGGCGGACGCCGCGCAGCTGGCTGGTCGGATGCCGCAGCTCGTCGCGGCCGTGCAGGATGTCGATGCCGTGACCCGTGTTTCCAGCGATCAGCAGGACGGTGGACTGGAAGCGCACGTCGAGGTCGATGCGGACCGGGCCAGCCGCCACGGCATCAGTTCGGCGGCTGTCAGCGATGCTCTCTACGATGCATTCGGCCAGCGCCAGGTGGATACCTTGCTGGGTCTGGCCAGTCAGCAACGGGTGATTCTCGAGACGGCTCCTGCCGGCGGCAGCGTGGCGGACACGTTGGGTGGCATCTACGTGGCCGGCAAGGGGGGCGGCTCCGCGAAAGCGGGTGCCGCCTCGTCGACACTGGTGCCGCTGGCGTCGATCGCCCGCATCAGCGAGCGTGCCGCGCCATTGCTGGTCACCCGCATCGACCAGCTCCCCGCCGCGACCGTGGCGTTCGACCTCGCGCCGGGGGTCTCACTGGGCCGTGCCACCGATGCGGTGGACACGGCACTGGCCCGGCTGCATCTGCCGGACAGCGTGCAACTGCGCTGGCAGGGCGGGGCGCGCGCGTTCCAGGCGTCGCGTGACGGGCAGGCCTGGTTGATTCTGGCCACGCTGATCACCGTCTACATCATGCTGGGCGTGTTGTACGAGAGCTACATCCATCCATTGACGATCCTCTCCACGCTGCCGTCGGCAGGCATTGGCGCGTTGCTGGCGTTGATCATCGGCGGTTTCGAGCTGGACGTGATCTCGCTGATCGGCGTGATCCTGCTGATCGGCATCGTGCAGAAGAACGCGATCATGCTGATCGACTTCGCGATTGATGCGCAGCGCCAGCAGGGTCTGGTGCCACGCGAGGCCATCGTGCAGGCCTGTCTGCTGCGTTTCCGTCCGATCCTGATGACCACGCTGGCGGCCATGCTTGGTGCGCTGCCGCTGATGCTCGGTGGCGGCATGGGAGCCGAGCTGCGCCATCCGCTGGGCGTGGGCATTTTCTGGGGCCTGCTGGTGAGCCAGTTGCTCACGCTGTTCACCACGCCGGTGATCTATCTGGCCTTCGAGCGTCTGCTGCGTCGTCGCCGCGGGCGTGCACCGGCATGAACCTGTCCGGCCCCTTCATCGCCCGGCCGGTGGCGACATCGCTGCTGTGCCTGGGGCTGGTGGTGGCCGGGTTGCTGGGCTGGCGGTTGCTGCCGATCGCCTCGATGCCGGAAGTGAACGTGCCGACCATCAAGGTGACGGCCGAATTGCCCGGAGCCAGCCCGACCACGGTGGAGACGGCACTGACCACGCCGCTGGAGCGTGCGCTGGGGCGCATCGCCGGCCTGACCGAGATGACCTCGACCAGTACGGCCGGTGGCACCAGCATCCGGCTCACTTTCGATTACTCGCGTGACGTTACCGGCGCTGCGCGCGATGTGCAGGCGGCGATCGACGCGGCGCAGGCGGAGCTGCCGGCGGACCTGCCGGCGAGCCCGGCTTATCGTGAAGTCAGTTCTTCGGATGCACCGGCGCTGGTACTGGCGCTGACCTCGCGGCATGCCACGGTGGCAAAGATGTACGCCGCGGCTTCCACCACCTTCAGCCAGATGCTGTCGCAGGTGGACGGCGTGGGCGGGGTGGAACTGGTCGGTGGGTCGGTGCCTGCGGTGCGGATCGAACTGGACCCGCAGGCCATGAATCGGCATGGCACGGGTTTCGGTCAGGTGCGCCAGGCGGTGTCCGCCGCGCTGGCCAACCGGCCGGTCGGCGCGATCGACGCCGGCGACCGCCATCTGCAGGTGGCCACCGGCGGGCAACTGCGGACAGCGCGGGATTTCCGTGATCTGGTGGTGGCCGGGCAGGGCAGTGGCGTGGTGCGCCTGGGCGAGCTGGGTCGGGTGGTTGATGCCGTGGGTGATCCGCGGACCGCGGCGCTGGCCAACGGCGCACCGGCGGTGCTGGCGCTGGTCCGGCACAAGCCGGGAGCCAACATCATCCACGTGATCGACGGCGTGACGGCGATGCTGCCGGCTTTGCGCACTTCCTTGCCCGGCGACATGAAAGTGGATGTCATCGTCGATCGCGGGACCACGGTACGCGCATCGATGCGCGCCGCCGAGCACACGCTGGCGTTGGCGGTGGTGCTGGTGGTGCTGGTGATGCTGCTGTTCCTGCGCAACGTCCGCGCCGCGCTGATTGCCAGCGCGGCGGCACCGATCTCGCTGATCGCCACGATGGGGGCCATGTACCTGCTGGGCTACAGCCTCGACCTCCTCTCGCTGATGGCGCTGACCATCGCCGTGGGCTTTGCCGTGGACGATGCGGTAGTGGTGGTGGAGAACATCACGCGTCGCATGGACGCGGGGCTTTCGCCACGCGAGGCTGCACGGATCGGTGCCGGCGAGGTAGGCCTGACCGTGCTGTCGATGAGCGCGGTACTGGTGGCGGTATTCATTCCCCTGCTGCTGATGGGGGGCTACGTCGGCCTGTTCGTGCGCGAATTCGCCGTGACCCTGGCCGTGGTCATCGCCATTTCGCTGCTGGTCTCGCTGACCGTGGTGCCGATGCTGTGCGCGTGCTGGCTGAAGCCGGGGCGGGCGGTGCAGGGTCGATGTTTCCAGTGGAGCGAGCGTCGCTTCGAGGCACTGCAGGCGCGTTACGAGCGCAGCCTGGACCTGGCATTGCGCCACCCGCCGCTGACCATGCTGGCGCTGCTGGGCGTGCTCTGTCTCAGCGTGTACCTGTACGTGGTGGTGCCGAAAGGCTTTTTCCCGCGTCAGGACACCGGCGAGCTCACCGGCGATTTCAGTGCCGGTGGCAGCGCTTCCCACGCCGTGGCGCGCAAGGCGCTGGACCGCTTCGTCGAGACGGTGCGGGCCGATCCGGCGGTGGCCAGCGTTGCGGGTTTCGTCGAACATGACGAGGGCTCGTTGTTCGTCACCTTGAAGCCACTCCCGATGCGAGACGCCAGTGCCGATGACGTCGCGATCCGCCTGAATGAACGTCTGGCGGGCGAGGCAGGGGCCAGCTTCAGCGTGAGCTCGGTGCAGAACATCCGCGTGGGCGGGCGGCGCAGTCGTTCCTCGGACGAGTTCACGGTGCAGGCGGACAGTCCGGCCCTGTTGCGCGCATGGGCGCCGCGCATCGTGCGTGCGGTGAAGGCTTTGCCCGGGCTGCGCAACGTGGACGCGGGCGGTGAGGGCAGCGCCCTGGTGACGACACTGGAAGTGGACCGTGATGCGGCGGCACGGCTGGGCGTGAGCTTCGCCGGCATCGACGACGTGTTGCGCGATGCTTTCGCGCAGCGGCGGGTCGCCACGATCTTCCCGCCGTCGGGACAGACCCCGGTGCTGATGGGGGTGGCGCCGGAGCAGGCTCGCTCAAGTGCGGATTTCGCGCCGATCCGGGTGCCGGCCGATGACGGCGGCAGCGTGCCGCTGTCCGTGCTGACGCGTGTCAGCCAGTCGGCGGCACCGCATGATGTTGATCATTTCGCGCAGTCCGCTTCGGTCACGGTGTCGTTCGATCGCGCCCCCGGGGTGTCGCTGTCGCAGGCGACCGACGCGATCCAGCGGGCGGTGGATCGCCTGGCCATGCCCAGTTCGGTCCGTGGCAGTTTCCAGGGGTCGGCGGGCGCGTTCCGTCAGGTGGTGGAGAGCGAGCCGGTACTGGTGCTCGGCGCCTTCCTGGTCCTGTTCATCGTGCTGGGCATTTTGTACGAAAGCTGGGTGCACCCGTTGACGATCCTGTCGACGCTGCCGTCGGCGGCGGTCGGCGCGGTGTTCGCTCTGTTGTTGTTTCGCACCGATTTCGACGTCATCGCGTTGATCGGCATCTTCGCCCTGGTCGGCATCGTGATGAAGAACGCGATCATGATGGTGGACTTCGCGCTGTCGGCCGGTCGCGGCTCCGCGATCACGCCGCGCGAGGCGATCCGGCAAGCCTGCCTGCTGCGCTTCCGCCCGATCCTGATGACCTCGCTGGCGGTGATGGTGGCGGCGGTGCCGCTGGCGGTGACGCGCGGCAACGGTGCCGAGATGCATCATCCGCTGGGCATCGCGATGGGCGGCGGCCTGGTGGTGAGCCAGTTGCTGACCCTCTACACGACCCCGGTCGTATATCTTTACCTTGATCGATTCAGCAGGTGGGCAGGCAGATGGTGGCAGCGTGTGGGCGAGCGACGCGACGCGCGATGGTCGGCGACGCGCAAGGAGCCGAACCCTTGAGGATGATGTCCGGCATTGCCGTGCTGCGCATGCTGCTGGTTGCCGTGCTGGTGACGGCGGTGACGGCCTGCACCGAAGTGGGGCCGGACTACGTGCGTCCCTCCACCCCGGTGCCGGATGCCTACAAGGAAGCCCCGGCCGGAACGGCTGATGCGACGCTCATCGCGCCGGACTGGTGGACGCTCTATCACGATGCCGTGCTCGACGGGCTGATGATGCAGGTGCAACTGGGCAACCAGTCGCTGGCGGCAGCGGCGGCGCGGGTCGGCGAGGCGCAGGCGCTGATTCGCGTCGCCTCCGGTGCGTCGAAACCGGAAGTCGGCATCGGCACTTTCAAGTCGGGCCGCAGGAGCGAGAACGACTTCGGCCTCGGTGTCAGCTGGGAACTCGATCTGTGGGGGCGCATTCGCCGCGACACGGAGGCGCATCGTGCCGCCGCCGAGGCCAGCGAGGCCGATCTGGTTGCGGCCACGCTGTCGATGCGGGCCCAACTGGCGCAGGCCTATTTCGCGCTGCGCACCGACGATGCATTGATCGATCTGCTGCAGCGCACCGCGGACAGCGGGGCGCAGTGGCAGCGCATGGTAGGGAATCAATACGCGCAGGGCGTGGCATCGCGCACCGACACGGCCTCGGCGTTGATGCGTCATTCCTCGGCACAACTGCAACTGGCCGATGCCAGGGCGGAGCGCAGCCAGCTGGAACATGCCATCGCGGTGATGCTCGGCAAGCCGCCGGCGGAATTCAGCATCGCGCCTGCACCTTTCAATCCGGTCGTGCCGGAGGTACCGGCGGGGTTGCCCGCGACGTTGCTGGGGCGTCGCCCGGATGTCCGTGCCAGCGAACGCCGGATGGCTTCCGCCAGCGCTCGGATCGGCGTCAGCAAGGCCGAGACGTTGCCGTCGATCAGCCTGGCCGCAGGCATCGGCGTGCGCAGGGGGCCGACTGCCACGGCTGACGTGCATGCGCCGCTGTTCAGTGGTGGCCGGTTGTCGGCGCAGGTGGACAACTCGCGTGCGGCATACGCCGAGGCCGAGGCCGATTATCGCCAGGCCGTGCTCGATGCCTTCCGCGAGGTGGAGGATGGGTTGGTCGTGGCGCAGGCTCTGGCCGGCAACGCGGAACTGCAGGCGAAAGCGGCAGCGGCCGCTTCGGACGCGGCCAGGGTGGCGCGGAACCAGTACCACGAAGGTGTTGCCGACTATGTCGCGGTACTGGAAGCCGACGATGCCGAGCTTGACGCCAATCGTGCCGAACTGCAGCTGCGCCGGCGGCGTCTGGACACCAGTGTGGATCTCATCAAGGCGCTCGGTGGTGGCTGGCAGCAGCCTGAGGCCGACGACTGATCGCATCGAGGGCCTGGCCTGTTGTCGCGGTCGTGTTGTCGCGGTCGCGGCGGTGTGCGGCTCTCGTGCGGCGCCGGAGCAAGCTTCGTGGTCCCGCACCGCCGCTCAGAGCGGATAGTGCGACAGCAGGGTTTCCACGCGCGAGCGGATGTCCTCGGCCAGAGGTGCGCGGGTGTCGTAGCGACGACGTCCGGACAGGGCTTCGGCGACCATCTCGTCATGACGGGCGCCCATCAGGCCGTTGATCGCGGCCAGATAGCGTGACATCAGGAAGGCATGCTCGCTGTGTTCGAGCGAGCGCAAGGTGTCGTAATAGGACACCTGCATGCTGACGATCTTGCGCACCTTGTGGAACTCGCGGCCGGTGAAGGCGGTGCGAGCCATCAGCTTCTTCAGTCGCCCCATCTCGGCGCGCTGGCAGGCGACCAGCCCCGCCTCGTCGTCCAACTGCAGCGTTCGCAGGCTGCGCTGGACGGAGTTCCAGACCGGCCTGGAGAGCAGCAACTGCAGCCGGCGGCCGTGGCGGGTGGTCGCGCGGCTGCGCCCGCTGCGGAAGGCATCCTGCAGATGGCCGAGCACGCGGGTGGTCAGGTCGAACAGCAGCGATGAGCGATGTTGCCTGCCATAGAGGCGCTGCGCGAACCGCAGGTGCTTGTAACGTGCGCGCATGTGCTTGTAATGCAGTCGCTCCTCGGCACTCAATCCTTCGTGTCGCAGCAGCTTGCCCAGCAGTTCCAGCAGGGCTTCGCGCGAAACGCCGTCCTCCCAGAATTGCAGGCACAGCGCGTAGCAGTCGTTGATCGACTCCTGCGTGCAGCCCAGCACGATCGGCTCGGGCAAGGCGACATGGGCGTCGACCGCGTCGTCGACCTCCACCGCGTCAAACAGCTGCGAGAGCGTTTCCGCGGGGAAGGTCCGCCAGAGGGGGACCGTCGTGCCGTTCATGGCTGTGCTTCCTCGGGTGCGTGGAACGAAAGCGTGTGTCGCCTGCGGTAGGACTGAAGCGTGGGCACCAGCTGGAAGAGGGCTTCCAGGCACTGGCCGAAGAAATAGGCGATGGCAGCCCCCATGATGCCGAACAGTTGCGACATGCCGATCAGCAGCCCGACGTACAGCAGCGCCGACAGTGCCTGCGCGACCAGCGCGGCGCGCTGGCGGCCGGCGATGTACAGCAGCGATTCCAGCGGGAAGCCGGCCATGGACACCACCAGCGCCACGGACATCACCCTGAGTACGTCATAGGACTCGAGGTACTGCGCGCCGAATACCGCGCTGATCAGTGGCTTGCCCACCACGATCACCAGAAGAGCCATCGCCACGCCGAGCCCGGCGGCGAGTGCTCCCGAACGCAGGCCCAGTTTCCAGGGGCGCTGGCTGGCCGGATCGAGCCGCATGATTTCGGGATAGAAGCTCTTCTGCATCAGCGACGCCGGCGTGCCGGCGGCATCGAAGAAGGTCAGCGCGACCTTGAACAGGCCGGCTGCGGCCGGGCCCAGCACGATGCCGACCAGCACGTTGCTGCCTGCGTTGCGGGCCGACCAGATGGAGTGGGCGAAATTCGTGGTCCACACGAAGTCCCAGGCGCCCTTGATGCGGCGGGCCGGTGCGAACAGGCCCGGTCGCAGTGCGTTTTCGATCTTCTGTCGACGCAGCTCCTGTACCGCAAACAGCCACAGCGTGCCGCTGCCGACCAGCGCGGAGAGGTACCAGGTGGCGATGAAGCCGGGGAAGCCCAGGTGCCCGAAATACGCGATGACGCTGCCGATCGCGCGCAGCAGGGGGGTGATCGCTTCCTGCATCGCAATCAGGTCGAAACGGTCGATCGTGCGCAAAATGCCGGTTGGCGTGGCTGCCGTCAGTACCGGAATCAGCGTGCAGTAGCCGAGCGCCCACCAGAAATCCTCGGGCTTGATGCCTACCGCATGGCTCAGCAGCGGCAGCAGCAACATGCCGCCGGCGAGCGCGATGACGCCGCTGGCCAGGTCCAGACCGAAGGAGAATCCGGTGACGTCCCGGAATCGGTCGATGTTCTTGCGTGCCAGTGCCGGGGTGCCGAACTGGACCACGAATTGCCAGGTCTGGAACTTGGCGAAATCGCTCACGCTCTTGGCGTAGGCCTGGACCACGACCAGCGTGCCGAACAGCGTCGGCGACAGCCCGCGCCCGGCGCAGGCCAGTGCCAACAGGCCGAGCAGCGCGCCGACCGCGTTCCCCGAGGCGAGATAGATGGCGTTGCGCACGATGGCGCGAAAGGCGCCATCGGAGAACCAGCGCCTCATTCCTTCGCGCCGGTCCAGCTGCCGAACGCGGCGAGGATCGCGTCGATCTGTTCCGGTGTGTGCGCAGCGCTGATGCTGCAGCGGAGCAGGGACTCGCCGTTGGGCGTGGCCGGCGGCACCATCAGGTTCACGTACACGCCATGCTTCAACAGGTGGTCCCAGAACCGCAGCGCCTGCAGTTTGTCGCCCAGCAGCACCGCGACCACGGCGTTCGGTGGCGCACCGAGCCGGAAGCCCAGTGCGCCGAGGCCGGCGTGCAGGTGTTCGGCATTGTCGCGCAGGCGCTGCCGCAGGTGACGGGCGTCGGCCAGCGTGTGCAATGCCTGGCGCGTGGCGGCAATCGTGGCCGGCGGCAGCGAGGCGGTGAACACGTAAGGGCGGCTGGCATAGCGCAGCACGTCCATCTCGGCGGAGTCGCTGACGCAGAAGCCACCGGTATTGCCCAGGCTTTTGCTGAAGGTGCCGACCACGTAGTCGACATCGTCGAGCACGCCGGCTTCTTCGGCCAGGCCACGGCCGCGGTCGCCGAGTACGCCGAGGGAGTGCGCCTCATCCAGCATCAAGGTGGCGCCGAAGCGATTTTTCACATCGACGAACTCGCGCAGCGGGGCCCGGTCGCCAAGCATGCTGTAGACGCCTTCCACCACGATCAGCGCGTTCTCGGCCCCGGATCCCAGGCGGCGCAGGCGCTTGGCCAGATCCTCGGGGTCATTGTGGCGGAAGCGGAGCGTGTTGGCGCCGCTCAGGCGGCAGCCGTCGTAGATGCTGGCATGGCTGTCGGCATCGATCATCACGATGTCATCGGGGCCGGCCAGCGCCGAGATCATGCCGAGGTTGGCCTGGTAGCCGGTGGAGAACACGATGGCGTCGCGCTTGCCGAAATACCGCGCGAACTCCAGCTCGAGCTCGCGGTGACCGGCATAGCTGCCGTTGGCCATGCGCGAGCCGGTGGTGCCGGTGCCGGCTGTTTCCAGCGCGTTGCGGGCTGCGGCGATGCAATCCGGATCAAAGGTCAGGCCCAGATAGTTGTTGGTGCCTGCCAGGATGGTCGAGCGCCCGTCGATCAGGCCTTCGGTGGGGGAGATGATGCGCTCGATCTGGACGCCGAACGGATCAATGCCCAGTTCGGCCAGTTCCTGCCGGACCGCGCGTACCGCCTGAAGCTTGGGATTCGCCTTCATGCGCTCTCACCCAGGGTTTTGCCGATCGTGGAGGCGAGGTCGCCGACGGTGCGCACGTTGGCGAGTGCGTTGATCGGCACGGAGATGTCGAACTGGTCCTCGACCGCGAGCATCAGGTCCATGACCTTGAGCGAATCCAGTGCCAGCTCGCCGGTCAGTTCAGTGCCCGCATCGATGGCCGTCGCCCGGCCTTCGGCGAGCGGGGTGAGGATTTCCACGAGTTGCGCGACGATGTCTTGGTGATTCATCAGATGTTTCCTTGTTCCGGTGCGGCAGCAGGTCTGCCGAGCGTATTCGCGAGGCCGCGTTCGAACCCGATCAGGGGGCGCCAGCCGGTGTCCCGCATCAGTGCACTGCTGTCGCAGACCCAATCGGGATGGGTGAGTTCGCGCACCTTGCCGGGGGTGAGCATGGGGGCGTAGCCAAGCAGTCGTGCCACGGCGAGGTTGATGCCGGCGACCAGCCGCAGGCAGGTGGCAGGAATCGGCAGCCGGCGTACCGGCGCATTGTCGCGCAACAGGCGCGAGGCGGTGGCCAGCAGATCGTCCCAGCCATGGCCCCGCGGGTGGCCATCATCCAGCTCGTAGGTTTGCCCGGATCCGGTGTCGCGATCCAGCCATGCGATCACGGCCGAGGCGAGGTCGTCGACATGGATCAGCGAAAAGCGGCCATCCCCCTTGCCGGGGATCGGGGCAAGTCCGCGCTCCATGCTGCGGAACACCGGCAGCATCTCGCGGTCGCCGGGGCCGTAGACGGCTGGCGGGCGCAACGCAGCCCAGGTCAGGCGTCCCGCGTTCGCTTCCAGCGCCTGCTCGCCCAGCCGTTTGCTGCGCGCATAGTCGGACAACTGCGGTTCGCGTGCCGCCAGCGACGACAACAGCAGGAATCGCCGGCAGGCCGGGGCGTGATCCGCAGCGCGGACGATCTCCAGCACCCCGGCTTCGTTCACCTGATCGAAGTCGGAACGGCGTGCACCACGAACATTGCCGGCGCAGTGGACGACCGCGACGGCTCCATCGAGCAGACTGGCCAGCGCTTCGCGGTCGTCAAGGCCACCGGCGATCCAGGTCAGGTTCGCGTCGTCCCGTGGCGTCCGGCCGGGGCGTGGCCGGTACAGCGCGCGGACGCGATAGCCTGCGGCGGGAAGGCGTTCGATCAGTCTGCTGCCGATGAAGCCGGTGGCCCCCGTCAACGCGATCACGGGGAGCGTCGTGCCATCATCGGCGGACATGGTTACGCCGCGATCCCGGCGGTTGCCTGCATGGCCTGTCGTTCGAGATAGCCGGTGCGCGTGGCCGAGCGCGACAACTTGCCCGACGAGGTGCGTGGCAACGTATGACGCGGCACCAGCTCGATCAGGCAGGCAATGCCCAGTTCCTCGAATACCTCGCGTCGAACGCGGCTCACGAGCGTGGCCTCGGCTTCGGCGCTGAGTGCGTTGCACTGCACGACGACGACGGCGATTTCGGTACCGCCCGGCCCGGGTGCCGAGAACGCCGAGGCGTCCTGCGAGCGCAGCTCCGGCTGGCGCTCGACGATGCGCTCGATGTCCTGTGGCCAGATGTTGCGGCCGTTGATGATGATCATGTCCTTGTGGCGGCCGGTGACCACGATCGCGCCGTCATCAGCCAGATAACCCACGTCGCCGGTGTCGAGCCAGCCGTCCTCCGACAGCATCCGGGAAGTCACCTCCGGTTGCTGGAAGTAACCCGACATCAGGCTCGGTCCGCGGATCACGATGCGGCCCAGATGCCGCTCGGGCAGTGACTTGCCGGCGCCATCGCAGATCTTCACCTGATGGTCCGGCAGCACCCCGCCGCAGTGCACGAAACAGGTACCCGTGCCGGCGGCCACCGGCGTGGCGATCAGATTGTCGGCGAGATCGGTCGGATCCAGCCATTCCACCACGAGGCCCTGGCCAATCGGCGAGAAGCTCACCGCCAGCGAGGCCTCGGCCATGCCGTACGACGGCACGAAGGCACGCGCATCGAAGCCGGCCGGAGCCAGCAGCTCGGCGAAACGCTCGGGAGCACCGGGCAGGATCGGTTCCGCGCCGATGCCGGCCACGCGCCAGTGGGACAGGTCGTAGGAGGCGATGTCGGTGGGGCGCACGCGACGCGCGCACATCTCGTAGCCGAACGGCGGGCTGTAGGCGATGGTGGCCTGGTTGGCGCTCATCAGCTCCAGCCAGCGGCGCGGGCGCATTGCGAACTCGCGGGTATCCAGGTAGTCGATCGAGCGCTGTGACGCCACCACGGTGAGCAGGCAGCCGACCAGCCCCATGTCATGGTAGAACGGCAGCCACGACGCGAAACGGTCATCCTCGCGCAGGTCCAGGCCGTGGTTGATGGAACCGTACGAATTGGCCAGCAGGGCCCGCTGGGTGATCACGGCGGCCTTGGGAGTGCCGGTGCTGCCCGAGGTGAATTGCAGATAGGCGACCTCGTTCGCGCCGGTGGCCTGCAGCGGCTCATCGGCCAGGGGCAGGGCATCGAACGCGGAGGGCTCGCCCCACATGGCAAGGTCGACACCGGCCACGGCTTCGCCCAGGAAGCCGATCAGTGCCTCCGAGGCCATCGCGATGGAAGCACCGCAGGCCTGCAGCATGCCGCGGAGCTTGTGCACGTATGCTTCATGGCCACCCAGGTTGACCACCGAGGGCAGGGCCACCGGAACCAGGCCCATGTACTGGCAGGCGAAGAAGAATCGCAGGAAGTCAGGCGTGGTTTCGGCCACGATGGCCAGCCGCGAGCCACGTTCCAGCTTCAGCGATGCGAGGCGCTGTGCCAGCTCGATTGCCTGCGTTCGCAGCGTCTTGTAGGGAAGGGCCGTGGCAAGCTTGCCACCCACGTAGAAATTCGCACCGGTGACGCCTCTTGAGGCGTAGTCCAGCGCCTCGGCGAGGCTGCCGAAATCGGCGCGCCGCATGGCTACCGTATTGGCGGTGGGAGTGGGCAGCTTGGCCTGTATCGAGAGATTTCCGTCTGCGCTCATGGTCTTTTTATGTCTCTACCGGACCCCTCCGGGCAGGGGAACGTCTCCCGGTGGTGTTCAGGAGTTACTGAACTGAAAGGTCTCATAATACGCCTTTTGTTAAAAAAATGCGCATCTTTGAAGAGAATATTTAACCTGGTCGTCATGTGCCCGGAACACTTGCCTGGTTCATCCGTTCTGCACGCCGCGCTATCGGTGGTCGTGTTCCCGGTTCCAGCGGGCCAGGTTCTTCAGTGGTTGCCTGACATACGGGCTGATCTGGATCAGCCGCAACAGGAATCGGTTGAACAGCGTGCCGACGAAATCCATCGGTCGGTCGATGTCCAGGAACAGCACGGCGCGCAGCTCGTCGGTGTCGTTGTGCACCTCGTGTTCGTAGGTGTCGTCGAACAGCACCACCTTGCCTTCCTGCCAGTGCAGGATCTGGTCGTCGACGCGAATCCACACGTTCTGCCGGTCCTGCGGCACTTTCAGCCCCAGGTGGGCGCGGATCACCGCCCGGGTGGGGCCCTTGTGCGGGGCAATGCGATAACGCGGCTTGAGGATCGAGAACATCGCGCTGCGCAGGCCCGGCAGCGTGTCCAGCACGGCGGCCGTATGCGGGCAGACCGCGCAGTTGTCGTCCACCCGCTTGCCGTAGACGTAGAAGCCGAAGGTCTTCCAGTTGTCGCCCTTGGAAATGCGTTTCTGGTCGGGCGAGATCTGGTGGAAGGCCGGGATGTCCTCGGGGTGCTGCAGGAGGTGGTCGAGTTCCCTGCGGATTCCGGGCCAGGCCTCCTCCAGGCGGGGTACCCAGTCGAAGGCGGAGTTGTCGATCGCCGGCGTGGATGGCACCAGTGAATGCCTGGCCTGGAACCTGCCGGTCCAGCGCAGGAAGCGCTTGCCGCCGCGTATGAGGAGGCGGCGCCATGCGGGGTCTGCCTGCTGTGGTTGTGGCTTCGATCGGCTTTCGTTCACGTCAGATGGCATCCGTGGTCAGGCAGTTTCGGTGGCGCTGGCCTGCCGCCGTTTCTGGTCCAGAGAGTTGATGGCGTGCAGCGCGTTTTCCAGTACTTCCTGGTACGGGGGGCGTGCATCCAGCTCCAACAGGCGCGCGCCATTGAAGCGCAATTGCGACATCACGGCGATTTTGTCGTTGAGCTCTTCCGCGCCGTGATCGGGTTTGCGCGCGTGTGCGGTGGCGAAATCGATGTCGAGCTTGATCACCAGGGCAGGGCGGCAGGCAGCCATGCGTTGGTACAGTCGCCGCTCGCGTTCGGCCAATTTGCGCATCAACCAACCGCTGCTTCGTGCCAGGCCCAGGCCTGGCCCGTCGTAGCGGAATCCGTCGATCTCGGCCTGGGGGTAGCGGTCGGTGATGACCAATACCCCCCGCTGCGCCAGGCGGATGGTGCGCCGCAGATGCGATGCGCGCCACGTCGACAGCCCGTACATGACCAGCGCGCCGAACAGTCCCGGTGCCTTGTTGCGCATGTTCTGGGCGTGGGCAGCCTTCGCTGCCAGTCGTCGTTCCAGGCGGGGGCCGATCAGTGGCAGACGCTTGATCTTGTCCCCCTGCTCGCCGGAAATGAGGCCCAGATAACGGCGCACCACGGGGCCATCTCCGCGCAATCTCCTGACCAGGTCGTGGGTGAGGGTCGACTTGCCGGTGCCGTCGCAGCCGACCACGGCGATGAGCCCCTTGATCGACTGAGGTGATTCGCCAGCCATCGTCATGACCGGCTCCGCAGCAGGTCGCGTGCCTGCTCCAGCGAGGCCTGGAGAATCGCGTCAGCGTCATCCCTGGCGTCAAGATCGAGGATGCGTGCGCCGTTGAAGCGCAAGTTCGGCCATGCCGCGATCTTTTCACGCAGGGCCTCCAGCGCATGATCGGGCTTGCGGGCGTGAGCGGTTTCCGCATCGACATTGAGCCGGATCACCAGCATCGGGACACCGGAAGCCATCCAGTCATGGAGCTGTTTCTCGCGCTCCCTGAGGCGGCGTACCAGCCAATTGCCTCCCGTGCTTTTTGCCAGTTGGGGGCCATCGAACCGGAAGCCGGCGATCTCCGCCTGGGGATAACGGTCGGTGACCACGAGCACGCCGCGGCGGCACAGCGACAGCATGCGACGGAACTTGTGGGCGCGCCAGCGCGACAGCAGGTAGATGACCAGCGCGGTCACGCTTCCCGGAGGAGTGGACGGCCGCTCGTGAACCCGGTCGGATTTGCGCACCAGATAGCGGTTGAATGATGGCCCGATCAGCGGAAGCGTGCCGATCCACTCGGCGATCCGTCCGGACGACTGCCCCAGGTAGATCGACTGGACCGGCCCCTGCTCGCGCAGGTGGGCGACCAGTCGCGTGGCGAGCGTGGACTTGCCGGAGCCGTCACAGCCGGTCAGCGCAATGACCTTCAGTGGAGGCGCGGCATGGATTGGGCGGGAATATCGGGGCACGCCGCAGGATTCACTGGCACAGGGAGTTGAACATTTTATGGCACTGCGGTTTCAGGCGTCCACGCGGCCAATGCCCTGGCGCTGATAACATGGGCCGGATCATTCACTTCATTGTTGGCGGGACCATGCAGGAACAAGGCGGCGTCATGGCGCCATTGATTGCGGTTATCGGCTGTGATGGCTCCGGCAAATCCACCGTTGCCGGGCACATCGTTTCCTGGGTGGGGCGCTACGGCCATGCCGACACGGTCCATCTGGGCAAGCAGTCGGGGAACGTCGGTCGTGCGCTGGCGCGGCTGCCGCTGTTGGGGTCGCTGCTGGATCGCGTGATCCAGCGCAAGGTCGACGGGACCAACAAGCGCATGGGACAGGCGCGGTTGCCGTCGTTGCTGCCGGCGCTGGTCATCAGCGCTTTCACGCTGCGGCGGCTGCACCGTTTCAGGCGCATGCTGGCGATGCGTCGGCGTGGACTGATCGTGATCACCGACCGTTATCCGCAGGTCGAGATATCCGGTGCCTACGACGGCCCCGGTTTCCCGGATGTGCAGACCGGGTCCGCCCTGGTGCTTGCCCTGGCGCGTCGCGAGCGTCGCGTGTTCGCGTGGATGGCCAGTCACCGGCCCGACGTGGTGCTGCGCCTGAACGTCGATCTCGATGTGGCGTGCGCGCGCAAGCCGGATCATCGCCGCGAATCCCTGAGCCGGAAGATTGCCGCCACGCCACAGCTGAAGTTCAGCGGCGCACCGATCGTCGACATCGATGCCAACCAGTCGCTCGAACAGGTGATCAAGGCTGCCGAGGCGGTCGTTGCGAGGGTGATGGAGGCGCGCGGTTATCGGGCTTCCACCACTTGAGTTCAGGCTTGGCCGGGTGGCCGGTGTGCGCGGGAAAGTGGCCGGAGGCCGTCGAGGCATCGTGCCACTGCCAGGGCGGATGAGGCGGGGCCGGCAAGAAAAGTCATGGGCGACGTGGCGGGTCGCTCTCCGTTTCGCGGATCACGAACCGCAGACGCAACGAAGCCCGCATTGCTGCGGGCTTCGTTGTTACAATTGGTGCCCAGAAGAGGACTCGAACCTCCACGGAGTTGCCCCCGCTAGCACCTGAAGCTAGTGCGTCTACCAATTCCGCCACCTGGGCAGTGGGTCTCACGAAGCAGCTGCTGCGTGAGCCGCGTAATTTAGGGATCTGCCGGTGGCTTGTCAACACTTTTTCACATCAATTTGTTTCGGCGTGGCATGCTCCCCGCCGCAACGCCCACAAGGACCTTGAGTGACCAGAAAAAATTCTCCCCGCAGCGGCCGTTCCCCGAGTCAGCGCCGCGATGTCTCCTCACCGAAAAAAGCCAGGCGGACGACTGCCGGCACGGTGATCGACCCCCAGGCCGAACGCGAAGCACAACGTTATGCGCGCCCGATCCCCAGTCGCGAGGCGATCCTTGCCTTGCTGGAGGAGCGCGGCGAACTGCTGACCGAGGCGCGCATCGCCGAAGCACTGCAGATCGACGAGGCGGTCGACCTCGAGGCACTGCGCAAGCGATTGGCGGCGATGGTGCGTGATGGCCAGTTGCTGTTGGGGCGGCGCGGTGGCTATGCGCCGGTGCGCAAGCTGGACCTGATCGCCGGGCGCGTGCTGGCCAATGCCGAGGGCTACGGTTTCCTGCGGCCGGACGAGGGTGGCGAGGATCTTTACCTGTCACCGCAGCAGATGCGCACGGTGATGCATGGCGACCGCGTGCTGGGCAGCGTGGTCGGCATCGACCGCCGCGGCCGTCGCCAGGGTGCGATTGCCGAAGTGCTGGAACGCCGTTCGCCGCGGCTGGTCGGCCGGGTGGTGGTCGAGAACGGGGTGACCCTGGTCACGCCGGATGATCGTCGCCTCAATCATGACGTGATGATCCGGCCCGGCCAGGAGCAGGGCGCCCAGGCCGGCCAGATCGTGGTGGTGGAGATCACTGCGCCGCCGACCGCCCAGCGTGGTCCGGTCGGTGAAATCCGTGCGGTGCTGGGCGAGCGGCTGCAGCCGTCGCTGGTGGTGGAGATGGCGATCGCCAGCCACGACCTGCCGCACGAATGGCCGGCCGAGGTGCTGCGCGATGCGGCCGAGGTCGACGCCGAGGTCAGCGCCGCCGAGCGCGAGGGCCGCACCGACATCCGCAAGCTGCCGCTGGTCACCATCGACGGTGCCGACGCGCGTGATTTCGACGACGCGGTCTATGCCCAGCCGCGCCGCGGTGGCGGTTGGCGGCTGATCGTGGCGATCGCCGACGTCTCCCATTACGTGAAGGTGGGCAATGCGCTGGATCGCGAGGCGCAGGAGCGCAGTACGTCCACCTATTTCCCCGGCTTCGTGGTGCCGATGCTGCCGGAGACGCTGTCCAACGGCATCTGCTCGCTGAACCCGAAGGTCGACCGCCTGTGCATGGTCTGCGACATGACGGTCGATGCCGAGGGTGCCGTCACCCGCGCGAAGTTCTACGACGCGGTGATGCGCTCGCACGCGCGGCTGACCTACGACCAGGTATGGCAGGCGGTGGGCCTGCGTGACGAAGGCGCGCGCCATGAGGTGTCCGACGTGCTGCCGCAGCTGGAGAACCTGCACGCGCTGTACAAGGCGATGGCTGCCCAGCGCAGGCGCCGCGGCGCGATCGACTTCGAGACGCCGGAGGTGAAGTTCCGCCTCGACAACACCGGCAGCGTGGAGTCGATGGGGGCCACCGAGCGCAATGACGCGCACAAGCTGATCGAGGAATGCATGATCGCCGCCAACGTGCAGGCGGCGTTGTTCCTGGAAAAGAAGAAGATTCCCGCGCTGTTCCGTGCCCACGAGCCGCCGCCGGCCGAAAAGTACGAGGACCTGCAGCAGTTCCTGCGCGAGTTCAAGCTGCGCATGCCGTCGGTGGAGGAGGTGACCCCGGCCGACTTCGCCGAGATCCTGGCGCTGGTGCACGACCGTCCCGAGCGCGAGCTGATCCAGAGCGTGCTGCTGCGCTCGCAGAGCATGGCCGCGTATCAGCCCGACAACCGCGGCCATTTCGGCCTGGCCTTGCAGGCCTACGCGCACTTCACCTCGCCGATCCGCCGCTATCCCGACCTGCTGGTGCACCGTGCGATCCGTTACGCGCTGAAGGGCGGCAAGCCGAAGGACTACCTCTACACGCCGGCCGAGATGGCGGCGTTGGCGGTGCACTGCTCGCAGCGCGAGCGTCGTGCCGAGGAAGCCGAGCGCGACGTCGACGAGCGCTTCAAGTGCGCCTGGATGGAAAAGCACGTCGGCAGCGAGTTCGACGGCGTGGTCACCGGCGTCACCTCGTTCGGCCTGTTCGTCGAGCTGGACGAATCGAAGGTGTCCGGCCTGGTCCACATCAGCCAGCTGGCCAACGACTATTACCACTTCGACGCCGTGCGCAAGCTGCTCAAGGGCGAGCGCACCGGCACCCAGTTCCGGCTGGGTGACCACGTGCGCATCCAGGTACTGCGCGCCAGCATGGAGGATCGCAAGATCGACTTCCGCCTGGTCTCGCCGCGCAAGCCGGCCGCCACCACGCCGCCGGCAGCGGCCAAGGCCTACGACTATGCCTCGACGGGAGATCGCTATTCGTTGCCGAAGAAGGCGGCCAAGGCACCGGGGATGCTCGGGCGTGCCGCCAAGGCGATCGGTCGCGCGCTGGGGCGCAAGGAGGCCAGGGGGGCCGAGGTTGCCGAGGTTGCCGTGCCGGCCAGGCCGTCGCGCAAGGCGGTGATCGGCGATAATCCGCCGGCCCGCGAGCCGGTCTCCGCCGTTTCGCGCAAGAAGGCCGCCAAGCCGGCGGCCAAGCGCAAGGCGGAAACCGCCAAGCCGAAGCGCGTCGCCAAGAGCGCTGCCGCGAAGAAAACCGCGGCACGTCGAACCCAACCGAAAGGCAAGTCATGAGTGAGAGCTGGATCGCCGGGATCAACCCGGTCGAAGGTGCGTTGAGCAACGACGCCGAACGCGTGCGCGAGCTGCTGGTCGAGAACGGCCAGCGCAATCCGCGCGTGCTGGAGCTGGTCGAGCGGGCGAAGAAGCAGGGCATTCCGGTGCGCCAGCGTCCGCGCGAGGAGCTGGAACGGCACGCCGGCGAAGCCCGCCACCAGGGCGTGGTGGCGCGTTATGAGGCCGCGCCGGCCGCGCATGAGAGCGATCTTCCGGGCCTGCTCGAACGCGACGGCGCCGAAGCGCTGGTGCTGGTGCTGGACGGGGTCACCGACCCGCACAACCTCGGTGCCTGCCTGCGCAGCGCGGCGGCGGCCAAGGTCACCGCGGTGATCGTGCCGAAGGACCGCGCGGTGGGCCTGACCCCGGTGGCGCGGCGTGCCTCGGCCGGTGGCGCCGACCGCGTGCCGCTGGTTGCGGTGACCAACCTGGCGCGCACGCTGCGTGACCTGAAAGAGGCCGGCGTGTGGATCACCGGCCTGGCCGGCGACACCGACACCAGCATCCACGACGTCGACTTCCGCGGTCCGGTGGCGCTGGTGCTGGGCAGCGAAGGGGAGGGCATCCGCCGGCTGACCCGCGAGCTGTGCGATTTCGTGGCGAAGATCCCGATGCCCGGGCCGATGGAAAGCCTCAACGTCTCGGTGGCCACCGGCGTGGTGCTGTTCGAGGCGCTGCGCCAGCGGAGCGCGAAGAAATGACCCTGTTCTGGTACGACTGGATCGGCTACCTCGGCGTGCTGTTGATCCTGGGGGCCTATTGGGCGCTGCAGGCGCACAAATTGAACGGACAGGGCCTGGTCTACCAGTTGATGAACGTGTTCGGTGCGCTGGGGGTGATCCTGTCGATCACCTTCACCCCGGGACCGATCAACTGGCCGGCTTTCCTGATGGAGTTCGCCTGGATCGTGATCGGCGTCTACGGCATCGTGCGCGGCATCACCCTGCGCCGCGAACAGGCCGCCGATCGCCGCGCACCGTAGGGCGGGCATCGCCGCCCGCGCGGCTTCTCGCAGGGGCTGGTACGGCGTGTGGTTTCACGAATGGCGGGCAGTGCCCGCCCTACGTCGATGCGGGCAGGCCGCCAGATGCTTCGCGCCGCAGGGCGGGCATCGCCCGCGCGGCTTCTCGCCCGGGGCGCTGGCTCAGGCCTTTGCCCCGGGGGCGGGGCTCACTCGCCCAGCTTGCTGGTTTCCGGGCTGGAGGTGAGGTCGCGCTTGCTGCGCTGCTTGTCCAACGGTTCGCCGGTGACCTGGAACCACACGTTCTCGGCGATGTTGGTGGCGTGGTCGCCGATGCGCTCGATGTTCTTGGCCATGAACAGCAGGTGGGTGCACGGCGTGATGTTGCGCGGGTCTTCCATCATGTAGGTCAGCAACTGGCGGAAGTAGCCAGTATAGGCCTCGTCCAGCACCACGTCGTTCTTCCACACCTGGTGGGCGCGTTCGGCATCGCGGTCGCGGTAGGCGGCCAGCACGTCGCGCACTTCGGAGGCGGCCAGCTTGGCCAGGTGGCCGAGGCCGCCCACCGGCGCCACCGGTGCCACCATCGACAGCGGGATCGAGCGCTTGGCCACGTTGGCGGCGTAGTCACCGATGCGTTCGATGTCGGCGGCGATGCGCAGCGCGGCGTAGACGTTGCGCAGGTCACCGGCCATCGGCGCACGCAGCGCCAGCAGGCGGATCACGTCGTGGCTGATTTCCTGCTCCAGCTGGTCGATCGCCTCGTCGTTGCCGACCACGTGCTGGGCCGCGCGCTCGTCGCGACGTTCCAGCACGTCCAGCGCCGATTCCAGCTGGGTCACGGCCAGCTCGCCCATGCGCACGATTTCGCCGGTCAGGCGGGTCAGCTCGTCGTCGTAGCTCTTGATGATGTGGTCTTTGCCGCTGTTCATGGTGTGCCTCGAATGGGTGCCTGCCGGCGGGAAGGGGGCTGGATCAGCCGAAACGACCGGTGATGTAGTCCTCGGTCTGCTTCTTGCCGGGCTTGGTGAAGATCTTCTCGGTCTGGTCGAACTCGATCAGTTCGCCCAGGTACATGAACGCGGTCTGGTCGGAGACGCGCGCCGCCTGCTGCATGTTGTGGGTCACGATGACGATGGTGAACTGGCTCTTGAGCTCTTCGACCAACTGCTCGATGCGGCCGGTGGCGATCGGATCGAGCGCCGAGGTCGGCTCGTCCAGCAACAGCACCTCGGGTTTCAGCGCCACGCCGCGGGCGATGCACAGGCGTTGCTGCTGGCCGCCGGACAGGCCCAGCGCGCTCTGCTTGAGCTTGTCCTTCACCTCGTCCCACAGCGCCGCGCTGCGCAGCGCCTGCTCGACGCGGTCCTCCATCTCGGACTTGCCCAGCTTTTCGTGGTGGCGGATGCCGTAGGCGACGTTCTCGAAGATCGTCATCGGGAACGGCACCGGCTTCTGGAACACCATGCCGACCTTGCTGCGCAGGCGGTTCATCGAATAGCGCGAGTCGAGGATGTTCTCGCCGTCCAGGATGATCTCGCCCTTGGCTTCCAGCTTCGGGTAGATCGAATAGATCCGGTTGAAGATGCGCAGCAGGGTGGACTTGCCGCAGCCGGACGGGCCGATGATGGCGGTGACCTGCTTCTCCGGGATCTCCATGTTGATGCCTTTCAGCGCATGGAAACCGTTGTAGTAGAAGTTCAGGTCGCGCACGGTGAGCTTGGGCGCGGCAACGGCCGGCGCCGGGGCCACGGCGGTTGCGGAATCAGTCATGGGACACCTTGGTGCGGGACAGGATCAGTCGGGAAAGAAGGCTCAGCAGCAGCACGAACATGGTCACCACGAAGGCACCGGCCCAGGCCATCGCATGCATCTCGTCGCCCGGGTCGTTGGCGTACTGGAAGATGATCTGCGGCAGGCTGGACATCTTGTCCATCGGGTTGACCGCCATGTAGTTGTTGCCGAAGGCGGTGAACAGCAGCGGCGCGGTTTCGCCGCTGATGCGGGCCAGCGCCAGCAGCACGCCGGTGATGATGCCGGAGCGGGCCGCGCGGATCAGGATCTGCAGGGTCAGCTTCCACTGCGGCACGCCCAGCGACAGCGCCGCCTCGCGCAGGGTGGAAGGCACCAGCCGCAGCATCTCGTCGGTGGTGCGCACGATCACCGGCAGGGCGATCAGCGCCAGCGCCACGCCGCCGGCCAGGCCGGAGAAAGTGGTGCTGCCATGGGTCAGCGCGGTGCTGGGCAGCACGATGATGGTGTAGACGAACAGGCCCAGCACGATCGACGGCGCCGACAGCAGGATGTCGTTGAGGAAGCGGATCGTCTCGCCCAGCTTGGTGCGGTTGGCGTACTCGGCCAGCCAGGTGCCGGCCAGCACGCCGATCGGGGTGGCGATGGCGATGCCGATGAGGTTGATGATCAGGCTGCCGACCATCGAGTTCAGCAGGCCGCCGTCCTCGCCGTAGGCAGTGATCTTGGTGAACAGCTTCAGGTCCAGCGCGCCCAGACCCTGGCGCAGCGTTTCCCACAGAATCCAGGCCAGGAACAGCAGGCCGACCAAGGTCGCCAGCGTGCTCAGCCCCATCGCCACCGCATTGGTGACACGACGTCGCATATACAGGGAGTTCACGCGATGCTCCTCCGATTCTCACAGGAACCCGCACGCGAGCGACGCTCCTGCTGCAGCGAATCCCAAATCCCGAATCCCGAATCCCGGCGTTTCATCATCGACCTTCCTTGCTGGCCAGGCGGCGCAGCATCAGGCGGGCGATCAGCAGCACGATGAAGGTGACCACGAACAACAGGAAGGCCAGGGCCATCAGCGACGATTTCTGCAGGCCGGCGGCCTCGCTGAACTGGTTGGCGATGGTGGCGGCGATCGAGGTGCCCGGATCCAGCAGCGAGGGCGACAGCTCCATCGCGTTGCCCAGCACGAAGGTCACCGCCATGGTCTCGCCCAGTGCGCGACCGAGGCCGAGGAACACGCCGCCGATCACCGCCGAGCGGGTGTAGGGCAGCACGATGTCCCAGGACACTTCCCAGGTGCTGGAACCCAGCGCGTAGGCCGACTCCTTGAGCCGGGTCGGCACGGTCTGGAACACCTCGCGCATCACCGAGGAGATGAAGGGGATGATCATGATCGCCAGCACGATGCCGGCGACCAGGATGCTGGCGCCGAACGGGTAGTCGCTGCCGAACAGCTTGCCGACGAAGGGCACGTGTTCGGCCACCCACGACAGCTTGCCGTCGTCGGGCTTGTTGCCGAGGTTGTTTGTCAGCCACGGCTTGATGTGGTCGGCAAAGAACGGGGCGAAGATGAAAAGGCCCCACATGCCGTAGATGATCGAGGGGATGCCGGCGAGCAGTTCGATCGCCGAGGCGACCGGCGTGCGCAGCCAGGCAGGCGCCACCTCGGAAAGGTAGACCGAGATGCCGAAGCTGACCGGAACGGCGATCAGCAGCGCGATGAAGGAGGAGACCAGGGTGCCGTAGACCGGTACCAGGCCGCCGTAGACGTCGTTGCCCGGATCCCAGGCGTCGCTGACCAGGAAGTGCCAGCCGAAGGTGGCGAAGGCGTCGCGCCCGCCCCACAGGGTGGCGCCGGCGGCGCCGAGCAGGGCGGCCAGCACGAGCAGGGCGCAGCCCTTGAGCAACCAGCGGAACATCCGCTCATGGCGGGCGTCGCGACGGCTGTGCTGCTCCTGCAGGTCGGACAGATGGTTAGCGTCGGTGGTGGTAGCCACGATGCCTCTCAGGTCGAATCAATCGTCGGATGGAACAAAGGCGGGCGACGAGTGTCGCCCGCCCGGCTTTGTCACTGGTTGGCCGGCATGCCGGCCGATGGATCAGTGCTTGAACTCGGCAGCCCAGTAGGCCTCGATCTGGCTGACCAGTTCCGGCGGCAGAGCCACGTAGTCCAGGTCGGCGGCGGCCTGCTGGCCCTTCTCGAGCGAGGTCTTGAAGAAGTCGAAGGCGACCTTGCTGTTGCCGGCGTTCTTCGGCGTCTTGTACATGATCATCCAGGTGGTGGCGGTGATCGGCCACGCCTGGTCGCCCGGGGCGTTGGTCATGATCAGGTTGAAGTCCTTGGCGCTGGCCCAGTCGGCCGTGGCAGCGGCAGCGGCGAAGCTGGCGGCGGTCGGCTCGACCACGTTGCCGGCGGCGTTCTTCAGGTTCACCCAGCTGATCTTGTTCTTCACCGCGTAGGCGTACTCGACGTAGCCGATCGAGCCCTTGATCTGGCGCACGTACTGCGACACGCCTTCATTGCCCTTGCCACCCACGCCGGTCGGCCAGTCGACGGCGGTGCCGAACTTGACCTGCGAGGCCCACTCCGGGCTGACCTTGGCCAGGAAGTTGGTGAAGTTGAACGAGGTGCCCGAACCATCGGAGCGATGCACCACGGTGATCTTGCCGGCCGGCAGGGTCAGGCCCGAGTTCAGCGCGGCGATCTTCGGATCGTTCCAGTTGGTGATCTTGCCGAGGAAGATGTCGGCCAGGGTGGCGCCGTCCAGCTTGACCTGGCCAGCTTCGATACCGGCGATGTTGACCACCGGCACGATGCCGCCGACCACGATCGGGAACTGGCCGAGGCCGAACTTCTGCAGGTCTTCAGCGCTCATCGGGGCGTCGGAAGCACCGAAATCGATGGTGCCTTCCTTGATCTGGGCGATGCCGGCGCCCGAACCCACCGACTGGTAGTTGAGGCGGTTGCCGGTCTGCTCGGCGTAGCTGGCCGACCACTTGGACATGACCGGATAGACGAAGCTGGAGCCCGCACCGGTGATGTCGGTGGCCTGGGCGGCCATGCCGAAGGTCGAGGCCACGGCGAAGCTGGCGACGGCGGCAAGGCGGATCGAGTTTTTGCGGGAAGTGGTCAACACGGTAGCTCCTGGGGAGGGAAGTCGAATGCGACCCCGCCATTTCAGGCGTTTGGTGTTGCCATTGGATGAAATGAATGTTTCAGCCATGTGACAGGCTGTCATGTGGGGCTTCGCCAACGGACGCGGGGCGGGCATTGCCCGCCCCGCGGAGCTGTGGCTGGCGGAAAAGCCGCGGGCAGTGCCCGCCCTACGGGAGAGCCTGGCTGCGTTCGAGCAGTTCCAGCTGGCGCCAGCGGTTGACCACGGTGCAGAACAGCTCGGCGGTGCGTTCGGCGTCGTACACCGCCGAATGCGCCTCGCGGCTGTCAAAGGCGTTGCCCGAAGCGAGTACGGCCTTGCTCAGCACGGTCTGGCCGTAAGCCAGCCCGGCGAAACTGACGGTATCGAAGCAACTGAAAGGGTGGAACGGGTTGCGCTTGTGGGCGCAGCGCTCGACCGCCTGGTTGAGGAAGCCCAGGTCGAACGCGGCATTGTGTCCGACCAGGATCGCCCGCTGGCATCCAGCCTCGCGCGCCGCCTCGCGCACCACGTTGAATACGTGGTCAAGCGCGGCCCGCTCGGGCAGCGCACCGCGCAGCGGGTTGTGCGGATCGATGCCGGTGATCTCCAGCGAGCGCGGGTCAAGATTGGCACCAGGAAAGGGCTCGACATGACAGGACACGGTCGGCTGCAGGTGCAGCCAGCCCTCCGCGTCCATCACCAGCGGTACCGCGGCGATTTCCAGCAAGGCATCGCGGCTGGCGTCGAAGCCGCCGGTTTCCACGTCCACCACCACGGGCAGGAAGCCGCGGAAGCGCTCGGCCATGCGCGGCGAGGTGCTGTTGTTGGGGATTTCCATCGGCGAAGCATATCAGTGGTGGCTGGCGGCACGGGCTTCCGGAGATCGGTGACGGCTGTCTTCGTTGTGTCACGAAAACGGAACCTGACCGTCAAATCGGCCAGTCAGACTTGTTAACGAATCGCTAGCCGGCCATCGGATCGAGATCGGATTCCAGATCGGATCGAAAGGGGGCGATCAGCGTTTTTTTTCATCATCAATATCCGGAGTTCGATCCCATGCGTTCCAAACTGATTGCCGTTGCCATCGCCGCAGGCCTGGGCCTGTGCAGTGTCACGGCCGCCGCCGCACCGTCCCCGCAGGCTGTCGCCGGCACCTCCAGCAACGATCTCGAGATGCTGAAGGCGCAGCTGGCTGCCCTGCAGGCCAAGGTGGTCGAGCTGGAGCAGCGTTCCGACGCCCAGTCCGAAATCAATGTCAGCAATGGCCAGGCCGTGGCTGAAGCCACCAACGTCACGGCGGCCAGCGACAAGCGTCTGGCGGCGGTGGAGAAAGCGATCAACAACACCTCGCTGTCCGGCAAGATGTTCTTCGACTTCACCAACATCGACGAGAAGAACAGCGACAGCGGCAAGACCGACAAGTCCGGCCTGGGCTTCGACGTCAAGCGCTTCTACCTGGGCTTCGACCACAAGTTCAATGACGTGTGGTCGGCCAACCTGACCACCGACTTCCAGTACAGCAGCGCCGTCGGCGCCACCGAAGTCTTCGTGAAGAAGGCCTACGTGCAGGGCAAGTTCAGCGATGCCGCGGTGATGCGCGTCGGTTCGGCCGACATGCCCTGGATCCCGTTCGTCGAGGGTTACTACGGCTTCCGTTATGTCGAGAACACCCTTACCGACCGCCTGAAGTACGGCAATTCGGCTGACTGGGGCCTGCACCTGGGTGGCAACCTGGGCCAGAGCAAGTCGGTCAACTATGCGGTGTCGATGGTCAACGGTGGCGGCTACAAGAACCCGGGTCGCAGCAAGGGCGTGGACTTCGAAGCCCGCGTCGGCTTCGTGCCGGTCGACCACATGGTCGTGGCCGTCGGCGGTTACAGCGGCCATCGTGGCCAGGAAACCGAAAACCTCGACGCATCCCATACCGCCAACCGTGGCGACCTGATGGTGGCCTGGTCCAGCGACGCGTTCCGCGTGGGTGCCGAGTACTTCACCGCGAAGAACTGGAACAACGTGCTGAGCCTGGCGGCCGACAAGGCCAACGGTTATTCGGTGTGGGGCAGCGTGGTCGTGGCTGACGGCGTCTCGCTGTTCGCCCGTTACGACAACACCGACCTGAGCAAGAAGCTCGATCGCAAGGCCAACGACACCTATTACAACGCCGGTGTCGAGTTCCAGGTGACCAAGGGCTTCAAGCTGGCCGGCGTGTGGAAGCACGGCAGCGTCGACAAGTCGATCCTGCTGCTGCCGACCCACGTGCAGAACGTGAAGACCAACGAGTTCGGCGTGTTCGGCGAAGTCGCGTTCTGATCCAAGGGTTATCCGAACGGAGTGGTACCAGGGATGGCCTGGTCCATTCAGCACAGGCGGCATGATGTCCAGAAGGTTCGCACGTGATCGTGCGTGGCACCGGCAAGGCTGGTCGCCTTGGCAAGACGCGCGCGGTCGCGTGCGGGCCTTCTGGACATCACCCCAGCCTTGCATTCAATTCGTCGGGGCCGGCTCTGTCTGTCCGCATCTGTGCGGCGCACCTCCTCGACAGGCCGACGCCTGCCTTCGTCGGCGCACCACTCAGCTGCGAACAGACAGAGCCGGTGACGCCTGCGCTGAATGGATCAGGGCATCCCCGGGATGGAAAAACGGCGGGCTTCGGCCCGCCGTTTGCTTTTGCGCGAACGGGTTTCAGCGATTGTCCAGGGTGCTGCCGGTCAGCAGGCCGCGCGCCAGCATGCTGCTCTGGCGGCGGTACAGCAGCAATTGCCATTGGCGGCCGCCGACCTGGCGCCACAGCACCGCCGAACGCACGGCGGCCAACAGGTTGGTTCGCACCTTGGCGACCACGCCGGGCGATTGCAGTTGCTGCGGATTGCCGCTGACCATCACCCGGGGTTTCAGGGTCGACAGCGTCGAGGCATAGACCTCGGCCAGCCGGCTGCTGACCTGGCTGGAGTTCATGCCGAAATGCTCGACCTGGCGCTGCGCGGCGACGATGCCCTGCTGCAGCTTGTCCAGCAGGTCGGGGCGGGCGGAGAGGCTGCGTTCGAGCCGCATCACGGTCACCACCATCCGGGTCACCGCCATGTCCTTGCCGCTTTCGTCCAGTTGCGCGATCAGCGTGCGCAGGCCCAGCCGCACGTTGGAGATGCCGCCGTAGACGCCCGCCACCGATGGCGCGTCGATGCGGAACACGCTGGCCACGCCGGCTTCCATGGCCGCTTCGTCGCACTGGCCGCGATTGGCCAGCTGCTGGGTCAAGGTGCAGGCCTGGAACAGGCCGGCCAGGGCCAGCACGCGTTCCTCGTTCATGGAAAAAGTCTCAAACACGTCGGGGCATTCTCAATCGTTGGTTGTGGCGGGCAGGGGCGACAGGCCACCCCAGGGCGCATCGGTGGCGGCGATCACCGCGCCGCCCAGGCAGGCTTCGCCGGCGTAGAACACCGCCGACTGCCCGGGCGTGACCGCGCGTTGCGGTTCGTCGAAACGCACTTCCAGGCCGTCCTCGCGCAGTTCCACCTCGCAACCCTGGTCGGATTGCCGGTAGCGGGTGCGCACGGTGCAGCGGAAGCGCTCGCCGGGAGCGCGCCCGGCCACCCAGCTCGGTGCCTCGGTGCGCATCCGCCGCGAATGCAGCCAATGGTTCTCGCCGCCCTGGGCGACGTACAGCACGTTGGTCGCCACGTCCTTGCCGACCACGTACCAGGGCTCGCCGCCGGCGCCGTGGCGGCCGCCGATGCCCAGGCCGTTGCGCTGGCCGAGCGTGTAGTACATGGCGCCCTGGTGCTCGCCGATCAATTCGCCCTCCGGGCTGCGCATCTCGCCGGGGCGGGCAGGGATGTACTGCGCCAGGAAGCTGCGGAAGTCGCGCTCGCCGATGAAGCAGATGCCGGTGGAGTCTTTCTTGGCGTGGGTCGGCAAGGCCGCCTCGCGCGCCAGTTCGCGTACCCGGGACTTTTCCATGTCGCCCAGCGGGAACAGCGTGGCCGACAAGGCCTGCTGGCCCAGCGCGTGCAGGAAATAGGTCTGGTCCTTGGCGTGGTCCGCCGCGCGCAGCAGGCGGTATTCGCCGTCCACGCAGTCGACCCGGGCGTAGTGGCCGGTGGCGATCTTCTCCGCGCCCAGCGCGCGCGCCTCGTCGAGGAAGGTCTTGAACTTGATCTCGCGGTTGCACAGCACGTCCGGATTGGGCGTGCGGCCGGCGCGGTATTCGGCCAGGAAGTGCTCGAACACGCCGTCCCAGTATTCGGCCGCGAAGTTGCGCGCATGGAACGGGATGCCCAGCCGCCCGCACACCGCCACGGCGTCCTTGCGGTCGGCGTCGGCGGTGCACGGGCCGGAGCGCTCGTCTTCTTCCCAGTTCTGCATGAACAGGCCTTCGACCTGATGACCGGCCTGTTGCAGCAGCAGCGCGGCGACCGAGGAATCGACGCCGCCGGAAATGCCCAGCATCACCTTCATGCCGTTTCGCCTTCCGGCAGCCAGTCCAGCGTGTCCAGCGGCAGGCGCTGGCCGGCCAGCCAGGCATCGATGCTCCGCAGCACCAGCGGGCTGCGCAGGCGCTCGCCCAGGGCGGCGATCTCGGCCCGGGTCAGCCACAGCGCGCGGACGATGCCGGTATCCAGCGGACGGTGCGGGTCATGTTCGACCGCGCGGGCGGCGAAGCTGAAGCGCAGCACCGAATCGCCATGCTCGGTGCTGCGCCATTGGTGCACGCCCACCAAGTGCTGCAACTGGACCGTCCAGCCGGTTTCCTCCAGCGTCTCGCGGACCGCGGCGGCAGCCAGGCTCTCGCCCTCGTCCAGATGGCCGGCCGGCTGGTTGTACGCCAGCCGGCCATTGACCTGCTCCTCGACCATCAGGAAGCGGTCGCCACGGGCGACCACGCAGGCGACGGTGGCATGCGGGCGCCAGACGTCACGGTGGTGAACGGGATCGGCCATCGAGGGGAATCCGGGACTGGAAAAACCGTCATTGTGCCATCACCTCCGCAGTCCCACCGCGACCACGGCCGGACCAAAGCCGCAGCGTATACTTCCCGCCAGCAACGAGATCCGACGAAACGATGGCTCACGAACCCGAACACGAACATGACAACGAGCGCGGCCTGGCCCTGGAAACGGCCAAGCCGGAGGTGGCGCGCCCGCCGCTGTTCCAGGTGCTGCTGCTGAACGACGATTTCACCCCGATGGATTTCGTGGTGGAGGTGCTGCGCGGTTTCTTCGGCCTGGACCAGGAGCAGGCGGTGCAGATCATGCTGCACGTGCATACCCGCGGCCGTGGCGTGTGCGGCGTGTTCACCCGCGAGGTGGCCGAGACCAAGGTCGCCCACGTCAACGAGTATTCACGCTCCCACCAGCACCCGCTGCTGTGCACCATGGAAAAGCTCTGAAAGGCCCCCATCTGCTGCCCATCGCGGCGCTGAAGGCCGCCCCACAACGCAAGCGGAGACGATCCGGATGTTCAGCAAGGATCTAGAAGTCACCATCAGCCACTGCTACAAGCAGGCCCGCGAACAGCGCCATGAGTTCATGACGGTCGAGCACCTGCTGCTGGCACTGACCGACAACCCCTCGGCGCTGGCCGCGCTGCGCGCCTGCGGCGCCGACCCGGTGCGGCTGTCGGCCGAGCTGGAACGCATCATCAACGAGACCGTGCCGGTGCTGGCCGCCGACGACGAGCGCGACACCCAGCCCACGCTGGGCTTCCAGCGCGTGCTGCAGCGCGCGGTCTACCACGTGCAGTCGTCGGGCCGGAAGGAAGTGACCGGCGCCAACGTGCTGGTGGCGATCTTCGGCGAGAAGGACTCGCATGCGGTGTACTTCATGCATCAGCAGGAAGTGACCCGGCTCGACGTGGTCAACTACATCTCGCACGGCATCGCCAAGATCGGCGACGAGGCGGTCGAAGGTGGCACCAGTGGCGAGCGCGACGGCGAGGAGGGCGGCGAAGGCAAGGGCAACGCGCTGCAGGAGTTCGCCACCAACCTCAACGAGCAGGCGCTGGAAGGCAAGGTTGATCCGCTGATCGGCCGTGCCGACGAGATCGAGCGCACCATCCAGGTGCTGTGCCGCCGTCGCAAGAACAATCCGCTGTACGTGGGCGAGGCCGGCGTGGGCAAGACCGCGCTGGCCGAGGGCCTGGCCAAGCGCATCGTCGACGGCGAAGTGCCCGAAGTGCTGGAAGGCGCGGTGATCTGGTCGCTGGACCTGGGCGCGCTGGTGGCCGGCACCAAGTACCGCGGCGATTTCGAGAAGCGGCTGAAGGCGGTGATCGCGCAACTGAAAAAGCAGCCCGACGCGATCCTGTTCATCGACGAGATCCACACCATCATCGGTGCCGGCTCGGCGTCCGGCGGCACCATGGACGCCAGCAACCTGATCAAGCCGATGCTGGCCTCCGGCGAACTGCGCTGCATCGGCTCGACCACCTTCCAGGAATACCGCGGCGTGTTCGAGAAGGACCGCGCGCTGGCCCGTCGCTTCCAGAAGATCGACGTGGTCGAGCCCAGCGTGGCCGACAGCCTGGAGATCCTCAAGGGCCTGCGCTCGCGCTTCGAGGAGCACCACAACGTCAGCTACTCCAACGAGGCGCTGAAGGCGGCGGTGGACCTGTCGGTCAAGCACATTCCCGACCGCCTGCTGCCGGACAAGGCGATCGACGTGATCGACGAGGCCGGCGCACGCCAGCGGCTGCTGCCGGAGGACCAGCGCACCGGCACGGTCGACGTGGCCGAGGTGGAATACATCGTGGCCAAGATGGCGCGGATTCCGGCCAAGCAGGTTTCGGCCTCCGATCGCGACGTGCTGAAGAACCTCGAGCGCAACCTGAAGATGGTGGTGTTCGGCCAGGACCAGGCGATCGAGACGCTGGCCGCCTCGATCAAGATGGCCCGCTCCGGCCTGGCCGATCCGTCCAAGCCGATCGGCTCGTTCCTGCTGGCCGGCCCCACCGGCGTGGGCAAGACCGAGGTGACCCGCCAGCTGGCGATGCAGTTGGGCATCGAGATGATCCGCTTCGACATGTCCGAGTACATGGAAGGGCACTCGGTGTCGCGGCTGGTCGGCGCGCCCCCGGGCTACGTCGGCTTCGATCAGGGTGGCCTGCTGACCGAGGCGGTGACCAAGCATCCGCATGCGGTGCTGCTGCTGGACGAGATCGAGAAAGCCCATCCGGACGTGTTCAACATCCTGCTGCAGGTGATGGACCGCGGCGTGCTGACCGACACCAACGGGCGTGAGGCGAACTTCAAGAACGTGGTGCTGGTGATGACCACCAACGCCGGTGCGGCGGTGGCCGCGCGGCGCACCATGGGCTTCGTCGAGCAGAAGCACGAATCGGATGCGATGGAGGTGATCCGTCGCCTGTTCACCCCGGAATTCCGCAATCGCCTGGATGCGATCGTGCAGTTCGGTGCGCTCGATTTCGAGCACATCCTGCGCGTGGTCGACAAGTTCCTGATCGAGCTGGAGGCCCAGCTGGCCGAGAAGCAGGTGACCCTGGACGTGGACGCCGACGCCCGCCGCTGGCTGGCCGAACACGGCTTCGACCCGCAGATGGGCGCCCGCCCGATGGCCCGGGTGATCCAGGACAAGGTCAAGCGCGCGCTGGCCGACGAACTGCTGTTCGGCAAACTGGCCGACGGCGGCGTGGTCAAGCTGGGCGTCGCCGACGGCGAGCTGAAGGTCGAGTGCAGGGAAGCGCCGAAGGCTCTGGTGGAGGCGTGAGAGAGGCCGGGATGACCAGCCATTCGGCTGTGGAAAGCCGAGAGTCGGGATCGGGGATTCGCAAAAGCCACAGCTCGCGACCCTGAGCTTTCCGGCAACAGCAAAAGGCCCGCAATGCGGGCCTTTTGCCGTGGAGGGGATCGGTTGTCAGAAAAGCATCGAGCTGGCGAGCTTCTGCTTTTGCGAATCCCCAATCCCGGCCCTCCAGGCACAACAAAAGGCGGCGCAATGCGCCGCCTTTCGTGCGCCCGGGGGCACCTCACTTCATGCGATAAGTGATACGACCTTTGCTCAGGTCGTACGGGGTCATTTCGATCTTGACCTTGTCGCCGGTGAGGATGCGGATGTAGTGCTTGCGCATGCGGCCGGAAATGTGGGCGATGATCACGTGCCCGTTCTCCAGTTGCACACGAAACATGGTGTTGGGCAGGGTCTCCTGGACCGTGCCTTCCATTTCGATGACGTCGTCTTTGGCCATGTGTTCCGGGGTTCACGCACAGCCGTTGTGGCTGCGTAAGCCGGCGATTATGCCACGAAACAGCGTTTGGTTAAAGAATCATCAAGCGATTTGGTCAGCATCGGTCAGGCGAAGTGTTCATCCAGCTTGCGCCGGATCTCCTGTTCGACCATGCCCTTGAGCGGGGCCAGCATCATGCCCAGTTGCGCGCGGACCTGGATGGCGTCGCTCTCGACCGCGATCGAGCCGCTGACGCCGGAGCGCGAGAAGTTCAGGGTGTCGCCTTGCCACTGGCCATCGATGCCGAATTTCTCGCGCATGCGCGAGGCGACCTGGTCGACCACGGCGCGGGCCTCGGCGAGCGGAAGCTGATGGGGGCGGCGGATGTCGATGCTGGGCATGGTGGGCTCCGGTGGAAAGCGGCCATCTTAAAGGATGGCCTGGTCCATCCGGCACGGGCCGCATGATGCACGGAAGGTTCGCGCATGATCGTGTGTGGCGCCGGCATGGAGTGGAGCATCCGTGCGGCGTGCCACTGCATGCTAGAGTTCCGCCGTTCAATGACCGGTCCACCCATGCGTATCGAATTTCCCCATGCGGCTCGCGAGGATTTCCACTGGGAGCAATCCCGGTTGCGCATCGGCAGTGCACCGGACAACGACCTCGTGCTGGCAACCGGCCAGGCTTCTCCGCATCACCTGGAAATCCTGCGTGACCGGCGGGGTTGCGTGTTGCGCGTGCTGCCGCAGGCCGACCGCATCTATGTCAACGCCCGGCCGGTGCGCGAGCAGGCGTTGTTGCGTGCCGGCGACATGGTCAGCGTCGGCGACTGTCGCATGCTGCTGCGGGACGAGCAGGATCCGGCGCAACGCGAAGCGCACGGCGTGCCCGGGCAGGATGCCTGCACGGTGGCCTTGCGCGTGGTCGGCGGCCCGATGTCCGGGCGCGTGCTGAAGCTGGGGCGCAGCCTGGAGCTCGGACCGCAGGGGCATTTTCCGCTGGAGTTGCCGCAGGGTGACACCGCCACGTTGCGGCTGTCCTGGCAGCAGGGCCAGCTGTGGCTGGAGGCGACGCGACCTTCCGTGCTGCATCCGTTGCGTGTCAACGGCGTGCTGGCGGACCGGCTGCCGCTGCAGCACGGCGACCAGATCAACCTGGCCATGCATCGCTTCGTGCTGGAAGCGCCCGGGATGACGCGTGAGCCGGAGATCGTCATGCCCGAACCGCTGCCGGCGCAGTCGCCGGAGCAGGCGGCCGGCCCGGCCGGCGAGGTGTGGTGGCTGATCGCCACGGCCGCGCTGCTGGCGCTGGGCATCGCGCTGGTGCTGCTGATCCGTTTCTGAGCCGGGCGATCCGCTCCGTCATTCCATGCGCAGGACGGGCATTGCCCGCCCGCCGTGCCGCGCCATAATGCGTGACCACTTTCGACGGAGGCACGCGTGAGCACAGTGTGGAATTTCAGCGCCGGCCCTGCGGCGCTGCCGCGGGAAGTGCTTGAGCGGGCGCAGCGGGAAATGCTGGACTGGGACGGCAGCGGCGTCTCGGTGATGGAGCAGTCGCATCGCGGCAAGCGCTTCATCCGCATGGCCGAGCAGGCCGAGGCCGATCTGCGCAAGCTGCTGGCGGTACCCGATGACTACGCCGTGCTGTTCCTGCAGGGCGGTGCCACCCAGCACTTCGCGCAGATCCCGATGAACCTGGCCGGCGAGGGTGACGGCGCCGACTACATCGACACCGGCCACTGGAGCAGCAAGGCGATCGCCGAGGCGGCGCCGTACCTGCGGGTCAACGTGGCCGCGTCATCGCGTGCCGATGGCTACCGGCGCCTGCCGCCGCGCGAGTCGTGGCAGCTCGACCCGCATGCCGCCTATGTCCATTACACGCCGAACGAGACCATCCACGGCCTGGAGTTCCACGAGGTGCCCGAGGTCGGCGAGGTGCCGCTGGTGGCGGACCTGTCGTCGAACATCCTGTCCGGCCCGCTGGATGTCTCCCGCTTCGGACTGATCTATGCCGGCGCGCAGAAGAACATCGGCCCGTCCGGCCTGGTGCTGATGATCGTGCGTCGTGACCTGCTGCAGCGACCGGGCCGGCCGATGGCGAAGATCCTGCGCTACGCCGAGCACGCCGCCAGCGGCTCGATGCTCAACACGCCCAACACCTGGGGCTGGTACCTGGCCGGCCTGACCTTCCAGTGGCTGCTGGCGCAGGGCGGGCTGCCCTTCGTGGCCGAGCGCAACCGCAACAAGGCCGCGCTGCTGTACCGGGCGATCGATGGCTCGGGCGGTTTCTACCGCAACGACGTCGACCCCGCCGCGCGTTCGCGCATGAATGTGCGTTTCACCTTGCACGACGGCGCGCTGGACGCGGCCTTCCTGGCCGAGTCCGAAGCCGCCGGCCTGCTGGCGCTGAAAGGGCACAAGGCGCTGGGCGGCATGCGTGCCTCGCTGTACAACGCGGTGCCGCCCGAAGCCGTGCAGGCGCTGGTGAGCTTCATGCACGACTTCGCGCAGCGGCACGGTTGAGTGGCCGGCAGCGGCGCGTCGATTTGACATGCGATGCCCCGTGTCCGCGTTTTCGGGCAAGATGCCGGCTCTTCATTTGGACTTCCATCCACCCAGGCAGTTGATTCCATGAGCGATCCCAAGACCCCGCTGGCCGAGATGCGCGAGCGCATCGACAGCATCGACCGGCAGATCCAGCAACTGATCTCCGAGCGCGCCAATCACGCCCGCACGGTGGCCAAGGTGAAGGGCGAGGGGCTTTCGGCGATCGACTATTACCGACCCGAACGCGAGGCGCACGTGCTGCGCATGGTGGTGGACCGCAACGACGGCCCGCTGTCCGATGCCGAGATGGTGCGGCTGTTCCGCGAGATCATGTCGTCCTGCCTGGCGCAGGAGGATCCGCTGAAGATCGGCTTCCTCGGTCCCGAGGGCACCTTCAGCGAGCAGGCGGTGCGCAAGCATTTCGGCCACGCCGCCTACGGCCTGCCGCTGGGCAGCATCGAGGAGGTGTTCCAGGAGGTCGCCGCCGGCCATGCCGATTTCGGCGTGGTGCCGGTGGAGAACTCGGGGCAGGGCATGATCCAGGTGACGCTGGACATGTTCCTCACCTCCGACGCCACCATCTGCGGCGAGGTCGAGCTGCGCGTGCACCAGTGCCTGCACTCGCTCAACGGCCGGCTGGAAGATGTCCGTCGCGTCTACGCCCACGCGCAGTCGCTGCAGCAGTGCAAGACCTGGCTGCGGCTGAACCTGCCCGGGGTGGAATGCGAGGCGGTGTCCAGCAATGCCGAGGCGGCACGGCTGGCGCGGCATGCCGACGATGCGGCGGCGATCGCCGGCGAAACCGCGGGCAAGGTCTACGGCCTGCAGACCGTGGCCAAGGGCATCGAGGATCGTGCCGACAACACCACCCGCTTCCTGGTGATCGGTCGCTCGCTGTTCCCGCCCTCGGGCAACGATCGCACTTCGCTGCTGATCACCGTCAACGACAAGCCTGGCGCGTTGTACGACGTGCTCAACCCGTTCGCCCGCCACGGCATCAGCCTGAACCGGATCGAGTCGCGGCCGGCGCATACCGGCAAGTGGCAGTACGCGTTCTTCATCGACGTCTCCGGCCATGTCGACGACGAGGCGCTGCAGGCGGCGGTGGGCGAGATCGGCGATTCGGCTGCCACCGTGCGCGTGCTCGGCTCCTACCCGGTGGCGTTGCCCTGAGATGACCATGCAAGCACTTGACTGGATCAGCGCCACGGGCGCTCCCCTGCACGGCGAGCTGCGCGTGCCCGGTGACAAGTCGGTATCGCATCGCGCCATGATGCTGTCGGCGATTGCCGAAGGAACCACGCGGGTGCGCGGTTTCCTCGAAGGCGAGGACACCCGCGCCACCGCCGCGGTGCTGGCGCAGCTGGGCGTGCGCATCGAGGCGCCGTCGAGCGGCGAGCGGATCGTGCACGGCGTCGGCCTGCACGGGCTGCGCGGCTCGGCGCAGCCGTTGGACTGCGGCAATGCCGGCACCGGCATGCGCCTGCTTGCCGGCCTGCTCGCCGGCCAGGCCTTCGACAGCACCCTGATCGGTGACGCCTCGCTGTCGAAGCGACCGATGCGCCGGATCACCGATCCGCTGGCGCTGGCCGGTGCGCGCATCGACACCCGCGACGGGCTGCCGCCGTTGCACGTGCACGGCGGCCAATCGTTGCGCGGCATCCGTTACGAGCTGCCGGTGGCCAGTGCCCAGGTGAAGTCGGCGATGCTGCTGGCCGGGCTGTATGCCGAGGGCGAAACCGAAATCATCGAGCCGCATCCCACCCGCGACTACACCGAGCGCATGCTGGCCGCCTTCGGCTGGCCGATCACGTTCGAGCCGGGTCGGGCACGCCTGTCCGGTGGCCACGTGCTGCGTGCCACCGACGTGGATGTGCCGGCGGACTTTTCCTCGGCGGCGTTCTTCATCGTCGCCGCCAGCCTGGTGCCGGGTTCGGAACTGCGCCTGCCGGCGGTCGGCCTCAATCCGCGTCGCACCGGCCTGCTGCAGGCGCTGCGCCTGATGGGCGCCGACATCCGCATCGAGCAGCCGCGCGAGGCGGGCGGCGAACCGGTGGCCGATCTGGTCGTGCGCCACGCGCCATTGCATGGCATCGAACTGCCCGAGGCGCTGGTGCCGGACATGATCGACGAGTTCCCGGTGCTGTTCATCGCCGCCGCCGTGGCGCAGGGGCGCACGGTGATCCGCGGCGCGGCCGAGCTGCGCGTGAAGGAATCCGATCGCATCGCCAGCATGGCTGCCGGCCTGCGTGCGCTGGGTGTGCGCATCGAGGAAACCCCCGATGGCGCGATCATCGACGGCGGCCGGCTGGGCGGGGGCCGGGTGGCGACCCATCTGGACCATCGCATCGCGATGAGCTTCGCGGTGGCCGGCCTGGTCGCCGATGGCCCGGTGCGGATCGATGACTGCGGCCACGTGGCCACCTCGTTCCCCGGCTTCATGGAACTGGCCAACGGCTGCGGCTTTTCGCTGGGGGTGGCGGGCTGAAAGCCCGTATCCTCAGCATCCAGTCCCCGGAAACCGTCCATGCCGAACACCACGCCTCCCTTCATCGTCGCCATTCCCGCCCGCTATGGCTCGACCCGCCTGCCGGCCAAGCCGTTGCGCCTGATCGGCGGCGTGCCGATGGTGGTGCGGGTGGCGCAGCGTGCCTTGCAGGCCGGCGCCAGCCAGGTGGTGGTGGCGGTCGATGACGCGCGCATCGCCGAGGCGCTGGAAGGGCAGGGCGTGGAGGTCTGCATGACCCGCAGCGACCATGCCTCCGGCAGCGACCGGCTGGCCGAATGCGCGGCGCATTACGGCTGGGCCGACGACGCCATCGTGGTGAACCTGCAGGGCGATGAACCCTTCGCGCCGGCGGCCGGAATCCGCGCGGTGGCGCAGGCGCTGGCCGGCGACGACGCGCCGATGGCGACGCTGGCCACGCCGATCATCGACGCCGAGGAACTGTTCGACCCGAACGTGGTGAAGCTGGTGCGCGCCGCCAATGGCCGCGCGCTGTACTTCAGTCGGGCGCCGTTGCCGTGGGCGCGCGACGCCTTTGCCGTCGATCGCCAGTTCTTGCCGTCCGGTTCGCCGTTCCTGCGCCACATCGGCATCTATGGCTACCGCGCCGGCTTCCTCGACCGTTACAGCCAGCTGCCGCGCACGCCGCTGGAGCAGGCCGAGTCGCTGGAGCAGTTGCGCGTGCTGGAACACGGCCACGCGATCGCGGTGCGGCTGACGCCGGAGCCGTTCCCGCCGGGCGTCGACACCGAGGCCGACCTGGAGCGCGCCGAACAGTGGTTGCGGAGCGGGCACTGAAGCACCATATCCGGCAGGCTGCCCTGCGGAATCCCGAGTCATGCAATCCGAGCAACCGCCTGCCTTCGACGGCAAGGCCTTCATCCGTACCCTGACCACCGCGCCCGGCGTCTACCGTCACTTCGACGCCGCCGGCGAGCTGCTGTACGTGGGCAAGGCCGGCAACCTGAAGAAGCGCGTCGGCAGCTACTTCCTGAAGCCGCGGCTGGAAGCGCGGATCGCCGCGATGGTGGCGCAGATCGCCCGCGTCGAGATCACCGTCACCCGCACCGAGGGCGAGGCGCTGCTGCTGGAGTCGCAGCTGATCAAGTCGCTCAAGCCGCGCTACAACATCCTGCTGCGCGACGACAAAAGCTATCCCTACATCTACCTGTCCAGCGGCGAGGACTACCCGCGGCTGGCCTTCCATCGCGGCGCGAAGAACCTGCCGGGACGCTATTTCGGGCCGTATCCGAGCACTTACGCGGTGCGCGAGAGCCTCAGCCTGATGCAGAAGCTGTTCAAGGTGCGCCAGTGCGAGGACAGCTATTTCCGCAACCGCTCGCGGCCGTGCCTGCAATACCAGATCGGCCGCTGCAGCGGGCCGTGCGTGGGGCTGGTCGGCGTGGAGGATTACCGCAACGACGTGCGCCATGCCGAGATGTTCCTGGAAGGGCGCAGCCACGCGGTGATCGACGAGCTGGCCGCCGCGATGGACGAGGCCAGCAAGGCGCTGGAATTCGAGCGCGCGGCGCGCCTGCGCGATCAGGTGGCGGCGCTGCGCCAGTTGCAGGCGCAGCATCACGTGCAGGGCGCCAGCGCCGACATGGACGTGATCGCCTGCCGCATCGAGGCCGGCATCGCCTGCGTCAGCGTGCTGTTCTTCCGCAACGGCATCAGCCTGGGCACCCGCGACTTCTTCCCGCGCCTGCCGCTGGACGCCGAGTCCGGCGACGTGTTGGCCCAGTTCATCGCCCAGTACTACCTGGAGCGCCCGGTGCCGCGCGAACTGATCGTGGGCGAAGCGCTGGCCGATCGCGAGATCCTGGTCGAGCTGCTCAGCCAGCACGCCGGCCGCGCGGTGGAGTTGAAATCCAGCGTGCGCGGCGAGCGCGCGCAGTTCCTGCAGATGGCCGAGCGCAACGCGCAGGCCTCGCTGACTGCGCGACTGGCCAGCCGGCAGACCTTGGGCACGCGCTTCGAGGACCTGCGCAAGCTGCTGGACCTGACCGAGCCACCGCGACGCATCGAGTGCTTCGACATCAGCCACACGCTGGGCGAGCTGACCGTGGCCTCGTGCGTGGTGTTCGGCCCGGAAGGCCCGGAGAAATCGCATTACCGACGCTTCAACATCACCGGCATCACGCCCGGCGATGACTACGCGGCGATGCATCAGGCGCTGACCCGGCGTTTCCGCAAGGTGGCCGAAGGCGAGGGCGCACGGCCGGACATCCTGCTGATCGACGGCGGCAACGGCCAGGTCGCGCAGGCGCTGGACGTGCTGGCCGAGCTTGGCGTCAGCGGCATCGAGGTGATCGGCGTGGCGAAGGGCCCGGGCCGGCGAGCCGGCGAGGAAACCCTGGTGCTGGCGCGGATCGAGCCTGGCCATCCCGGCCGCGAGCTGCATCCCGGGTCGGCCTCGCCGGCGCTGCACCTGGTCGCGGCGGTACGCGACGAGGCCCATCGTTTCGCCATCAGCGGCCATCGCAAGCGCCGCGAGAAGGCGCGCGAGCGCAGCGCGCTGGAGGACGTGCCGGGCATCGGCGCGCGTCGTCGCTCGGCGCTGCTCAAGGCCTTCGGCGGCATGCAGGGACTGGAGCGCGCCGGCATCGAGGAACTGATGCAGGTCAAGGGCATCGATCGCGGGCTGGCCGAACGCATCTACGCCAGCCTGCACTGAACACGCGTTGCCGAACGCCCTCGGCGTGGACGCGGCGACGTGCGAAACTGTGGCAAATCACCTGGGACAAACCATGCGCATCAACCTGCCGACCTGGCTGACCCTTTTTCGAGTTGGATTGCTGCCGGTGATGGTGGTGGCGTTCTATCTGCCATTCCCCGGCCACAACATCACTGCCGCCGTCGTGTTCGTGCTGGCTGCCATCACCGACTGGCTGGACGGCTATCTGGCCCGGCGCCTCAAGCTCACCTCGGCGTTCGGTGCCTTCCTCGACCCGGTCGCCGACAAGCTGATGGTGGCGGTGACGCTGTTCCTGCTGGTCGAGTCGCACCATCGCGCGATCTCGCCGATGGCCGACTGGTCGGGCATCGTGATGGCGGTGACCGCCGCGATCATCGTCGGCCGCGAGATCAGCGTGTCGGCCCTGCGCGAATGGATGGCCGAGATCGGCATGAGCACCACGGTCAAGGTGGCCTTCGTCGGCAAGCTGAAAACCGCGATGCAGATGGTCGCGCTGGTGGTGCTGATCGTGCAGCACGAAAAGGAAGCCACCGCGCTGCGCCTGTACCACATCGGCGAAGCGCTGCTGGTGGTGGCCGGCATCCTCACCATCTGGTCGGGCCTGTACTACCTCCGCGCCGCCTGGCCGATGCTGAGTGCCGACACCCCGGTCCGCCGCAACGACGAACAGCCCTGATCCATCGGTTTTTTCGTGACAGGGGCTTGACGAATCGCCGTGACGTATTAGGATGCGCGCCTCCGATGCGGGAATAGCTCAGTTGGTAGAGCACGACCTTGCCAAGGTCGGGGTCGCGAGTTCGAGTCTCGTTTCCCGCTCCAGTTTTCGCAAAGCCCCGACCTGTTCGGGGCTTTGTCGTTTCCGCCCCATCAACCTCTGTAGGAGCCCGCTCGCGGGCGATGCTTTTGGGTCGGGCTGATCACCATCGGGCTGTTGATGGCCGCGAAGAGCAACAGCACAAAAGCATCGCCCGCAAGCGGGCTCCTACGGGTGACGGGAGATGTACGGCGCGGGGGACGGAAGATGTACGGCACGGTGGGATGAAAAATTGCATTCAAGGCTGTTCACAAACGTCATCACTCTGCTATAGTTCACGGCTCCGATGCGGGAATAGCTCAGTTGGTAGAGCACGACCTTGCCAAGGTCGGGGTCGCGAGTTCGAGTCTCGTTTCCCGCTCCAGTTTTTCGCAAAGCCCCGACCTGTTCGGGGCTTTGTCGTTTCCGCCCCATCAACCTCTGTAGGAGCCCGCTCGCGGGCGATGCTCCTGAATCAGGCTGACCAACCATCGGGCTGTTGAAGGCCGCGAAGAGCAACAGCGCAAAAGCATCGCCCGCGAGCGGGCTCCTACGGGGGGGCGGAAGATGTACGGTACGGGTAACGGGAGATGTACGGCACGGCGGGATGAAAAATTGCATTCAAGGCTGTTCACAAACGTCAGCACTCTGCTATAGTTCACGGCTCCGGTGCGGGAATAGCTCAGTTGGTAGAGCACGACCTTGCCAAGGTCGGGGTCGCGAGTTCGAGTCTCGTTTCCCGCTCCAGTTTTTCGCAAAGCCTCGCATCGCCGGGGTTTTGTTTTATAGAGACGATGCGATCCCCGTGATCGTGAAAGCTCAAGCAATGGCCAGGTGGCAGAGTGGTCATGCAGCGGACTGCAAATCCGCGTACGCCGGTTCGATTCCGACCTTGGCCTCCATTGCTCGACGCGCTGCCACGCAGCACTTCAAACCCGCCATCGGCGGGTTTTTTGTTGGGCGTTTTCCGCGTGGCAGCCCCGGCCCGTGCGCTGAAGGCCGGCGTGGCAGTCGTGGGAATGGTTGGTACCCGGAGCGGGGATCGAACCCGCATACCCGCGAGGGTGAGGGATTTTAAGTCCCTTGCGTCTACCAGTTTCGCCATCCGGGCACGATGGACACCGCTGCCTGATCGGCAGGGCCGCGCATCGTAGCATGCGCCGTCATCCCTCCCCGCACCCGTAGGAGCCCGCTCGCGGGCGATGCTCTTGAATCAGGCTGATCAACCGTCGGGCTGTTGATGGCCGCGAAGAGCAAGGGCAACAGCCAAGAGCATCGCCCGCGAGCGGGCTCCTACAGGCGGGGCGGGCTTTTGCGAATCCCGAATCCCGAATCCCCAATCCCGGCCTTCTCAGAACAGGCTCTTGAAGATGTGGATGCCGGCGCTGTACTCGCCGATGATGGTGCCGACGCTGACCAGGAAGAAGTTGAGCAGGGTGCGGGCGACGCGGTTCTTCCACCAGCCGCGCCAGTTGACGATGTCGTCGCGCAGGCTGTCGAAGTCGGCGACGCGCGGGCGGCGTACCCAGGCTTCGGCCATGGCGCTGATGCCGCCGGCGGGGATGCCGGGGCGGAACGGCTTGATCGGGGCGGCGATGAAGGCGGCGAGGATGCTCAGTGGATGGCCGCCGGCCACCAGTGCGCCGAGTGCGGCGAAGCCGCCGGTGAACAGCACCCAGTCGCGCAGCGCCTGCGCGCCCAGTTCGGTGTTGCGGTGGAAGGCCCAGCCGATCGCCGCGAACACCAGCAACACCAGGCCGACCGCCAGCCATTTCGGCCAGCGTGCCTTCGGCGGCGGCGTGGCCAGTTCGGCGGCGATGGTGGCCGGGTCGCCCTGTTGCTCGCGCAGCAGGCCGCCCATGCCTTTGAGGTGGCCGGCACCGATCACCACCAGCACGCGGCGCGGTTCGGTGCTGGCCGAGCGGGCGGCCTGCTCGCGCAGGCGCGCGGCCATGAACGCGTCGCGCTCGCCGATCAGGCTCTGGTAGAGCGGCTGCGACTCGCTGGCGAATTCGCTGAAGGCGCTTTCCAGCATGTCGCCTTCCTTCAGCTTCTCGATCTCTTCCGGCTCGATCTTCTCGCGCTCGAACACGCTGGCCAGCAGGCCGCCGAGCAGGCCGAAGCGTTGCCAGAAACCGACGCTGTGCCAGGCGCGCTTGAGCGTGGTGCCGACCTCGCGGTCGATCAGCCACAGCGGCAGGCCGTGCCGTTCGGCGCCGGCCATCGCGGCCTTCATCTCGGCGCCGGGCTCGATGCCGGACTGGTCGGCAAGGCGTTTCTGGAAGGTGGACAGCACCAGGCTGGCGGCAACCATGCCGGCCTTGCCCTCGCGCAGCACCTTGAACAGGTCCATCTGCTTGAACGCTTCCGGGTCGCGCATGCTTTGCGCGCGGCTGTCGCACAGTTCCACCGCCACCGCGTCGAAGCGCTCGCTGGCCAGCAGGGCGTCGACCGCCTCCATGCTGCTGCGCGAGACGTGGGCGGTGCCCAGCACCACGTACTCCACGCCATCGCGTTCGATGTGCTCGATCGGCTGGCCTTGCAGGGCGGGGAGGGTGGCGGCTTCGGTTTCGGGAACGCTCATGCGGTCAACAGGCCCATCGTGGTGAGGTCATGGCATGGGGGCGCAGGCCATGTGAAGCAAGTTTCAGTCGCGGAAGCGCTTGAGCAGGTCGCCGTAGGCATCGATGCGGCGGTCACGCAGGAACGGCCAGATCCGGCGCACGTGCTCGCTGCGCTGCAGGTCCACGTCGACCAACAGCAGCTGGCGCTGGTCGGTGCCGGCCCGGGCCAGGAACTCGCCCTGCGGGCCGGCGACGAAGCTGGAACCCCAGAAGTCGATGCCGGCGCCGACGCCGCTGGGATCGTCCTCGTGGCCGGTGCGGTTGCAGGCGAGCAGCGGCAGGCCGTTGGCCACGGCGTGGCCACGCTGCACGGTGATCCAGGCCTCGCGCTGGCGGTCTTTCTCGTCCTGCGCGTCGTTCGGATCCCAGCCGATCGCGGTCGGGTAGAGCAGCAGCTCGGCGCCGGCCAGCGCCATCAGGCGGGCCGCTTCCGGGTACCACTGGTCCCAGCACACCAGCACGCCGAGGCGGCCGACCGAGGTGTCGATCGGCTCGAAGCCGAGGTCGCCCGGGGTGAAGTAGAACTTCTCGTAGAACGCCGGATCGTCCGGGATGTGCATCTTGCGGTACTTGCCGGCGATCGCCGCGGAGCGGTCGAACACCACCGCAGTGTTGTGGTACAGGCCGGCGGCGCGGCGCTCGAACAGCGAGGCGACCACCACCAGCTTCAGCTCCTCGGCCAGCTTGCCGATGCGCTCGGTGCCGGGGCCGGGAATGCTCTCGGCCTGCTCGAAGATGTCCACCGATTCGTGTTGGCAGAAGTACGGGCCGTTGTGCAGTTCCTGCAGCAGCACCAGCTCGGCGCCGGCGGCGGCGGCTTCGCGCAGGCCGGCTTCGATCGCGTCGAGATTGGCGTCGCGGCTGCCGCGGTCGGTTTCCTGCAGCAGGGCCACCTTGAGGGTCTTGCGGGTCATCGTGGAGTCCTCGGAATGTCGGTTCAGGCCAGGCCGGCCGGCAACTGCATGGTGATGCAGTGCAGGCTGCCGTTCTGCCAGATCAGCGGGCGGCACGGCACCTGCACCACCTCGCGGCCGGGATGGGCGCTGCCGATGATGCGCGCGGCCTCGTCGTCGGCCGCGTCGCCGTAAGCCGGCACCAGCACGGCGCCGTTGACGATCAGGTAGTTCGCGTACGAAGCGGCCAGCCGGCGACCCTCGTCGAGGATCGGCTGGGCCCAGGGCAGCGGATGCAAGGTGTAGGGACGGCCGTCGGCGGTGCGCAACGCGGCCAGCTCGGCGGCCATCCGCTGCAGCTCCTCGTGGTGCGGATCGCTGGCCTGGTCGCAGGCCTGGAACACGATGTGGTCGTCCGGGGCAAAGCGGGCCAGGGTGTCGATGTGGGCGTCGGTGTCGTCGCCTTCCAGGTAGCCGTAGTCCAGCCACAGCACGCGCCCGGCGTGCAGGCCGTCGCGCAGGATCGCGCTCATTTCCTCGCGGCTCTGCTCGGGATGGCGCTGCACCAGGCAGCGCCAGGTGGTCAGCACGGTACCGGCGCCGTCGCTTTCGATGCCGCCGCCTTCCAGTGCCCAGTCGATCCGCTTGTGCGCGGCCTGGCCGAACACGCCGGCCTGGACCAGCCCGGCAACCAGCGCGTCGTCCTGCTCGGCACCGAACTTGCCGCCCCAGCCGGTGAAGCGGAAATCGGTGAGCTGGAAGCCGCGCTCGCCACCCTTGAGGGTGATCGGGCCGGAATCGCGCAGCCAGGTGTCGTCATAGGGCAGGGCGACGAAGCGGACTTTGGACAGGTCCACGTTCTTTTCCCGCAGCTGCGCACGCACGTGGTTTTCCAGCGCGTCATCGGCAACCACGATGACCAGCTTCTGGAAGCGCGTCACCGCGGCGGCCAGCGCCACGTAGGTGGTTTCCACCTCGGCCAGTCGCTCGGCCCAGTCGGTGCCGGCATGCGGCCAGGCGATCAGCACGGCGGACTGGGGTTCCCATTCCGCGGGCAGGCGCAGGGAGTGATCGGTCATGCGGGGAGTCTCGTGTGGGGTGTGGCGGCTGCGGTTGCGGCGGCCGGATCGCCTATTTTATGCGATGACGGTGTGACAGTGGCCTGCATGAAAGCCGCGCACCTGCCTGTGAATCGCAGGAGCCCGCTCGCAGGCGTGGTTTTGCAGGAGCCCGCTCGCGGGCGATGCTTTTTTGTCTTGAAGCCAAAGGCCAAAGCTTGAAGATCAAGATCAAGAGCGTTTCGTCCTCCTTCGGAGGCCGAGTTCTTTTCTCTGTTTGGCTGTATGGACCGGAAACATGGGTGACACACGTGCCAAGACATGGGTAACAGTTTAGGCCGTCTCGTGCAGGTCGATTCGCGTCAGC
>Ga0222426_100234_pt1 | contig 54507 bp, 46 predicted proteins | sample 2B50Ametagenome_FD_180087 | JGI IMG/M metagenome (GOLD analysis project Ga0222426, IMG submission 180087) | Enriched microbial communities from leaf-cutter ant dump, University of Wisconsin, Madison, United States - 2B50A (version 2) | ecosystem: Environmental > Terrestrial > Nest > Insects nest...
CAAGCAGCGCGTGATCGAGGCGTTCAAGCTGATCCTGTCCAGCGACAAGGTCGAGGGCATCTTCGTCAACATCTTCGGCGGCATCGTCCGCTGCGACATGATCGCCGAGGGCATCATCGCCGCGGTGAAGGAAGTGGGCGTCAAGGTCCCGGTGGTGGTGCGCCTGGAAGGCACCAACGTGGAAGAGGGCAAGCAGCTGCTGCGCGACAGCGGCATGGCCATCATCCCGGCCGACGACATCAACGACGGCGCGAAGAAGGTCGTCGCCGCGGTCAAGGCCGCCGCCTGAACCCCCAGGGATTCGGTAGCCAGGCGCTTTTCCAGCCCCCTTGAGTCAAGGGGGCGACATCGGCGCGAAGCGGCGATGTCGGGGATGTGGAAGTGTGCCTGAGCGATGTTTCGCGACGCGGAACATCGCGTGGTTCCGAAGCCGATAAACAGCAAGCAATTCAGAGGACTAAAACGAATGTCCGTTTTGATCAACAAGAACACGAAGGTGATCGTGCAGGGCTTCACCGGCCAGCAGGGCACCTTCCACGCCACCCAGATGATCGAGTACGGCACCCAGGTCGTCGGCGGCGTCACCCCGGGCAAGGGCGGCACCACCCACATCGACCTGCCGGTGTTCGACACCGTCGCCGATGCCGTCAAGAGCACCGGCGCGGACGCGTCCGTCATCTACGTGCCGCCGCCGTTCGCGGCCGACGCGATCCTGGAAGCGGCCGCGGCTGGCATCAAGGTCATCGTCTGCATCACCGAGGGCATCCCGGTGCTGGACATGCTGCGGGTGAAGAACGTGCTGACCCGCGCCCATCCCGACACCGTGCTGATCGGGCCGAACTGCCCCGGCGTGATCACCCCGGGCGAGTGCAAGATCGGCATCATGCCGGGCCACATCCACATGCCGGGCAAGATCGGCATCGTCTCGCGCTCCGGCACGCTGACCTACGAAGCGGTCAAGCAGACCACCGAGGTGGGCCTGGGCCAGTCGACCTGCATCGGCATCGGCGGCGACCCGATCAACGGCCTGAACTTCGTCGACTGCCTGAAGCTGTTCAACGAGGACCCGCAGACCGAGGGCATCATCATGGTCGGCGAGATCGGCGGCGATGCCGAGGAAGCCGGCGCCGAGTACATCAAGGCGCACGTGAAGAAGCCGGTCGTGGGCTTCATCGCCGGCGCCTCGGCCCCGGCCGGCAAGCGCATGGGCCACGCCGGCGCCATCGCCAGCGGCGGCAAGGGCACGGCCGAGGGCAAGTTCGCGGCGATGGAAGCCGCGGGCGTCACCACGGTGCGCTCGCCCGGCGATCTGGGCGCGGCCATCGCGGCCCGCCTGAAGAAGTAAGCCGGCGCACATCGCGTGCCGCCACGGAAAGCCGCCCTCGGGCGGCTTTCCGCTTTCCGGCCCCTGCGCTTTCCGGCCCCCGTAGGAGCGCCCCATGGGCGCGATGCTTTTCGCATGGCCGGCCCCCGAGGAGCATCGCGCCCATGGGGCGCTCCTACGCGGACAGGCGAATACCCCGCCGGCCCCTTCTAAACCTTCTTTCTCCCGCGGGCATCCCAAGGGATATGCTCAACGCCGCCGTGATCGAACCCCTTGCCGAAAGCCTCGCCCCCGAGGCCGCCGCCGCCCAGGACACCGCGCTGGCGCAGTCGGCCGCGGGCGGCGACGTCCAGGCCTTCGAGGCCCTGTACCGCCGCCACGCGGCGCGGGTGCACGGCGTCATCCAGCGGCTGGTGGGCCTGCACGGCGTGCGCGCCGAGGACCTGACCCAGGAAGCCTTCGTCCGGGCCTGGCAGGCGCTGCCAGCCTTCCGCTTCGAGAGCGCCTTCGGCACCTGGCTGCACCGCCTGGCGGTGAACACCGCGCTGATGGAACTGCGCGGGCGCCGCGCCGGGCCGCGCTTCGACGAGGAAGAGGGCGCGCTCGACGGCCTCGGCCTGGCCGACAGCGCCGGCCAGACGACCGCGCTGTCGATGGACCTGGAGCGCGCCGTCGCCACCCTGCCGCCGCGCGCCCGCGCCGTGCTGGTGCTGTACGACGTGGAAGGCTGGAAGCACGAAGAGATCGCCGCTGAGCTGGGCATGGCGGTGGGTAGTTCCAAGGCCCAGCTGCATCGCGCGCGGCAGTTGCTGCGCGAGCGTCTAGGAGCACACGCATGACCCCTCACGATCCCACCCCGCTTTCCGACGACGCGCTGCGCTGGCAGCTGCGCGCCCTGCGGCAGGACGCGCCGCCGCCGCGCGACCTCTGGCCCGACATCGCCACGCGCCTGGCCGCCGCGCCGGCGCGGCAGGCGCCCGCGCGGCCAGGCCGCCGCCTGGCGCCGTTCGCGCTGGCCGCGTCCGTGCTGCTGGCGGTCACGGTGACCTGGCAGCTGCAGCGCGTGCCGGCCCACGATGCGCTGATCCAGCGCGAGGCCGCCGCGCTGACGCGCGACTACAGCGGCGCGCTGGCGCAGCTGGACGCGCAGGCGAAGGCGTCGCCCGAGTACGGCCCGGCGCTGCACGCGCTGGACGAGAGCGCCGCGCAGATCCGCCACGCCATCGCCACCGATCCCAGCGCGCGCTTCCTGCTGAGCCAGCTGCGCCGCACCTACGCCCGCCGCCTGGCGCTGACCCAGCGCGCGGCCATGACCTGAGGAGTTCCCCATGCGTACGTCTTCCTTCTCCCTGCTGCTGGCCGCCGCCCTGTTGGCCCCGCCCGCGCTGGCGCAGAGCGCCATCAACGAAACCCGCCCGCTGGACGCCCGCGGCCGCGTGGACATCAGCAACGTGAAGGGCCGCATCGAAGTGCGCGCCTGGGAGCGCAACGAAGTGCAGGTCACCGGCACCCTGGGCAAGGGCGTGGAGCGCCTGGAGATCGACGGCTCCGGCTCGCAGGTGAGCATCGAGGTGCGCTATCCCCGGAGCGGCGGCTGGGGCGGCGGCAAGACCGGCCCCACCGACCTGGTGGTGATGGTGCCGGTGCGCGCGGACCTGGACATCGAGTCCGTCGCCGCCAACGTGCACGTCAGCGGCGTGGCGTCCGGCGAGTTGTCGATCAGCAGCGTCAGCGGCAACGTGGTGGCCGCCGCCGCGCCCCGCAAGGCCGACGTGGAGACCGTCAGCGGCAACGCCACGCTGACGCTCAACAGCGCCGACGTGGACGTCACCACGGTCAGCGGCGACATCCTGCTGCGCGGCCGGTTGAACGGCGACATCGACGCCGAGACCGTCTCCGGCCGCATCGAGGTGAGCGTCAACGGCGAGCAGGTCCGCGACCTGAGCGCCAGCACCGTCAGCGGCCGCACCGAGATCACCACCGCGCTGGCGCCCGGCGGCGAGATCAGCCTGGAATCGGTCAGCGGCGACCTGCTGCTGCGCCTGCCCAGGGACGTCTCGGCGCAGGTGAGCGGCGAGAGCTTCAGCGGCACGCTCAAGGCCACCGGCGTGACCATCGAGAAGCGCCGCGGCCCCGGCAGCAGCTTCTCCACCCGCTACGGCAGCGGCAGCGGCCGGGTGAGCGTGGAGACCTTCTCGGGGAATGCGGAAGTGCGGGTGGAGTGAGGGTCGAAGCGCCTTTCTGCGGGCAAGATTGCACCTCTGGACATGAACAGGGCGAAGAGAAGCCCGCCGACCCCGCGCCTGACGGATGGTAATCGCAAGTTCGCTTCAAGAATATCGAAATGTTTCTTAAGTAACTGATTGCTATAAGAAAAATGAATTTCTATCGTAAAATCAACGGGTTCTTTTCATCGCCGTAAAATTTACGTTATCCTTCAGGCACCAGTCGCAGCCGTTGGCGTCTGAACATTGGCCGGGATCGCGAGATCCCGGTCGTTTATCGAACTTTGGAGAGAGAGAGCCTCTAAATGACTAACCTCAAGAAGCTGCCCAGCGCAATCCAGTTTGCGTTGTTCGTCAGCGCAGCATCGCTGGCCACCGGCAACGCGTTTGCCCAGGAATCGGGAAGCACCGAATCGGAAGCCAAGACCCTTGACCGCATCGAGGTCACCGGGTCGCGCATCAAGCGCGCCGATCTCGAAGGCGCAGTGCCTGTAACCGTCATTGACCGTGCTGCGATCGATGCCAGTGGCCGCGTGTCCGTGGCTGACGTTCTGCGCGAATCGACTTTCTCGTCGTTTGGTAACTTCCGTCCCCAGTCCGGCAGCTCCGCCCAGGCAGTGGCCGACGTTGACCTGCGTGGTATCGGTTCCGACCGCACCTTGGTGCTGATCGATGGCCGTCGCGCTCCGTACGCGCCGTCTACCGGCCAGAATGCCGACCTGAACACCATTCCGCTCGCCGCGGTGGAGCGTATCGAGATCCTGTCCGACGGCGCATCCGCGTTGTACGGCTCGGACGCGATCGGTGGCGTGGTGAACATCATCCTGCGCAAAGACTTCGAAGGTGCCGAGTTCCGCTACGGCATGGGCCAGCCCAAGGTCACCGGCGGCGAGACCGAAGAGGCGTCCGTGGTCTTTGGCACGGCTTCCGACCGCGGCAGCCTGCTGCTGGGCGCCGCTTACAACTCCCGTGACATGGTGTTCACTCGCGACCAGATCGGCGGCGGATCTCCGGGTGCATCGTTCTACGGTAACAACTTCTACTTCGAAGACGGCACTCTGGGCGGAGCCCTGCCGGGTTACGCCTGTAATGATCCGGGCTTCTACCAGCTCGGCAGCAACTGCGTCTACGACTTCAACCTGGTGGCGGCCAACGAAGCCTCGGTGAAGAACAAGTCGCTGTTCGCGCGTGGCCAGTGGCAGATCAACGACGATTGGACCATCTACACTGCGGCCAGCTACAGCAATTCTGATAGCTTCGGTCGCTATGCTCCGACGCCAGGCGCTCTGTTCGTGGCTGAAGGTACGCCGAACGATCCGGTCCCGGGCGATGGCCAAGGTGCGTATATCTACCACCGCTACGCTGCAGCCGGTAACCGCGACAACTTCGTGGACAACACGGCCATCGATTTCACCTTGGGCTTCCAGTGGCAGGCCACTGACCGCCTGCTGGTCGATTTCGGCATCCGTCGTAGCGATGCGAAGTTCAAGGAGATCGGCCGTGGCTACATCGTGACCCCGCTTGCGGAGGCCGCGGCAGCCGATGGCAGCTATAACCTGTTCGATCCGTTCAACAATCCGGAAGAGGTCCTCAAGGGCTTCACTGCCACGATCGGCCGCGACGGCAAGTTCAACATCGACGAAGTGTTCGCCAACGCCACGCTTGACCTGTTCGAGATGGGCGGCGGCACGTCGGCGATCGCGTTCGGCGCCGAATACCGCGAAGAGGATTATGCGGACATCTACGACTCGCTCTCCGAGGCGGGCGTCGTGGCGGGTTCGGCAGGCAACTCCGCCGCAGGTACGCGTGAAATCTACGCCGCCTACGCCGAATGGCTGTTCCCGATCCTGAGCTCGTTCGACGTGACCGTGGCGGCCCGCTACGACAACTACAGCGACTACGGCAGCGATGTGTCGCCGAAGGTGTCTCTGCGTTGGCAGCCGCTGGACAATCTGACCTTCCGCGCTTCTGCGGGTGAAGGTTTCCGTGCGCCCCCGCTGCCGAACCTGTATGGCAAGCGTTCGTTCTCGGCCGAAGAGGTCCAGGATTTCCGCACGTGCACCAACGTTGGCTATACCGCCGCTCAATGCGGTGGCGACGCCAACGGCGATAACATCGCCGATGGTCCCGAGGCCACGGCCGTGCAGTACCAGATCGATAGCTATTCCAGCGGCAACCTGGATCTGGAGTCGGAGAAGTCCAGGCAGTACAGCATCGGTGTGGCATGGGATGCCGCCAGCTGGCTGAACGTAACCCTGGATTACTACAAGATCGAAATCGACGACCGTATCCGTCTGATCGAGTACCAGGAACTGGTTGATTTCGACAACCGTGGCCTCGCGCTGCCGGCCGGTACCTCCGTCCTTCGTCGCCCGAACGGTGCAGTGCGCGAAATCAATACCGCGTACGCCAACGAAGGTGACCTGGAGACGAGCGGTCTGGACTTCAACCTGCGCACCAGGTTCGATACGGATAGCTTCGGCAAGTTCGACAACTGGCTGCAGATTGCCTATACGCTCGACTACACGGTGACCGATGGCATCGTGAAGAAGGATCGTCTGGGGTGGGTCACTCAGCCCGATACTCGTGCCAGCCTGCGTAACAGCTGGTCGTATGGCGACTTCAGTGTGAACTGGAACGTCAACTATATCGGCGATCAGCAGAACCCCGATGCGATTCCGGAATACGGTTTCCTGGCTGGCGGTCGCAACACCCGGGTTGGCAGCTACACCACCAACGATGTTGCCGTGACCTACAATGCTCCGTGGAACGGCAGCATCACGCTGGGTGCGAACAACGTTGGTAACCGTTACCCCGAGCTGGTCGGCTACGACAACCGTCCCTGGAACTTCTACCTGTACGATGCCTATGGTCGTACGGTCTACTTCCGCTATACGCAGAAGTTCTGAGTTGTTGAAGCTGTACAAGCAAGTCGGACAGGCCCCCAGCGATGGGGGCCTGTTCTTTTGTGCTCGCGTTTGACAGGATGTTGAATGTGAGCGCGCCTTCCTCCATCGATAGTCAACGACGGCTGGCCTGGAACAGTTACTGGAAGTCGGGAGTACTTCACTCCTGCCCGACGAGCTTCAAAGGTAACTACAGCGGAGTTATCGCGCAGTTCTGGGCGCGTGCGGCTGCGCAGTTGGGGCCTGGCGCCCGCGTGCTTGATCTGGCTACCGGCAATGGCTCCATCCCCCGACTGCTTGGTCAGATGACGACTAACAGGATCGAGATTGATGCCGTGGATGCGGCCGATATAGCGCCCGCTTGGTCGAATGGAAGAGCGCATGTGCGATTCCATCCCGGAGTATGGATGGAGCGATTGCCATTCGAGGGTGCGACTTTCGATGCGATATGCAGTCAATTCGGCATCGAGTATGCGACAAGGCCGGATGCGTGGGTCGAGGCTGCACGCGTACTGAGGCCAGATGGGCAAGTATTTCTGGTACTGCACCATCGCCATTCCGTCTTTGCCGGGATCGCAAGGGATGAGAGGAATCACCTGCAATGGCTGCTAAGTGATGATGGCCTTTTGCAGGCGGCTGTTGCCCTTGCTCCATGGCTGGTCCGGATGAGATGTGGCGAGCCAGTGGCGGCAGGGATGCTGGAAGAGGCCAATGCCGCGCGTATGAGTTTCAACCGCACGCAGGCACAAATGGATGCTCGCATTGGGAAGGGAGCTGCCGTCGACGTGTTGCATGAAGTCCGTGCGCATGTGCACAGGATACTGGCCGATAGTAGCCAGCCGGAACACGCCTTGCAGGAATATCGGCAGCGTCTGGCGGAGTCGCTGTTGCGCTGCAGTGAATTGGTCGATAGTGCGCTCGACAAGGAGCAAGTCGAGTCGTTGGGCTCGTTGTTATGTTCGCATGGTCCGCATGTTGTGATGCGTGTTGAGGAATTGCGACAGGACGAAGGGCTCCTGGCTTGGGGCCTAGCTATAACAAGGGCTTGATCAGTCGAGTGGTTCGTCCAGAGTTGTGACTAGTGGGGCAAGGTGCGCCTGATAGTGACGCCAGCGTCCCGATGAGCGCGTATAGATCGGCTCACGGACTTGCCATCGGCTGGGTGTCTGCACGCCATCCGTATGCTGGTAGAACTGCAGGCAGGCAGGATCCCAGTTCAATCCAACGAACTCCAGCAGATTCCTTGCCTGTGTCTCGGGTTCGCTGACTAGAGTCTCATAGCGGACTTGGTGGAAGTCCAGGGGAAGAGCCTGTATCCAATGATTCATGAGGCGTGCGTGGATATTGATGTAGTGGCCGATCCCATCCAGGCGGGAACACAGGCGTTCATCCGGAGAAAAGTTCTCGCCATAAATGGATACGCCGATATCACGAGGATCGCGGCGGCACCATACGACCCGAGCCGTGGGGAACAGCAACGCAGCCAGCCACAGATTGAAGAAGTTGAGAGGGGCCTTGTCGACGATGATACGAGTGCCGGCCGGGGCATGCCGTCGCGCGGCATGCAGGTAGGCACGCTTGGCGGAAAGCAATGCCTTCTGTCTTATGGGTTGGTCCCATGGAGCGGGCCCTGTTTCGAAGAGGGGCCATAGTCTGCGGGCCAGGAGAGGAAGTTCCGCTAGCTCTCCTGCACCGTGTGCCCACGGATGAGTGGCGATAATGCGCTCCGTCAGCGTGGTGCCGCTACGCGGCATTCCGACGATGAATACCATCTGCGGCTCGTCGTCTTCGCGAGAGCAGGGAGTGCACTCGAAGGGCCAGGTCTGGCAGCGTTGTATAAGTCGATTCGTGCGTTGTTTGACTGCCTGAGCTTGCGGTTCACCTGCCTGTTCGCGCCGTGCGAGATTTGCCGCATGCCAGGACGCCATCGCCATATCGTATTCCCCGCGCGCGTCGTGAGCTTTCCCCAGCGCATACTGGAGCAGGGCTCGCTCGTTTGGGGGGAGTGGATCGTTCTTCAGGCGTTGCTGCGCAAGTTCGAGTATCGTTTGGTCCGCGTCCTTGGGCCGCAGCTGGATCAGGCCAGCCAGAGCTGTGGCCCATCCAGGACGCAGTGCGAGTGCCTGCCGGTAAGACTCCGCCGCGTCCGATCGATTGCCCATGTCTTCGTGGACTTGCGCCATGGCGACATGTCGACCTGCATCTGCATCGATATCGGATGCGACGAGGTTGGAGAAATGTGCGAGCGCTTCGGCATGGAGTCCGTTGCGACTCAATAACTCACCCAATCTCAGCTGGATCGTAAAATCCGCGGATCTGCTGGAAGCATAGGATTTCCACCACTCGAGGGCCTTGTCCGGCAACCCGCCCATGAACATCGCTTCCGCCAAGGCGGATTGAATACGGATCTCCGCAGGGTGGCGTTTCAAGGCTTGCTCGAGCGCTGAGATGGCTTGCGGCGCTTGCCCTGCATGCAGCAAGGCCAAGCCGGCCAAATACCATACCTGGCCATCATCCGGGTCTATGTCCAGGCTGAGACGGAAGTGCTCGATTGCTTTTTCCCAGCGCTTATCTGCAGCGAGCAAACTGGCGAACTGTCGATGCATGGCCGAATCATTGGGCGCCAGCTCGCAAGCGCGTTGCATGAAGCCAATGGCTGATTCGGTATTACCCGTTGATTGTGCCGCTTGAGCGGCAGCGCGTAGGGCCGATGGATCCATCGAGAAATGCAAGAGCGGCTCCATGATCGCGCGTCGGGCGCAGAATCACGCCAAGGATAAACTGCAGGACTACTGGAATGCTTGTCCGCCTCGCAAGACAGGATGCCTTACGGTGGTCAGACAGCGGAATCGTACACATCACCCGGTTCGCGCGAAAGTTGGGACGCCGACGCGAGGGAAAGTTCAGAGATCCTGCTCGTACCTGACGTAGGGCACTGTGCCTTCGTCGGCGTTGTCGTTGCTGAGCGAGAAGGGATTCTTGCCGCGGGTGATGACGTTCTCGGCGCCGACGGTGAGTTGTCCGCTCCACGGGGTGCGCCAGGTCAAGCCCAAACCCAAACCTTCCCATTTGCCGGGCTGGCCGGGTACGTCGACGACGCGGCCGATGATGTTGGCGCTGAAAGCTCCGTAGCCGCCGCCGACACTCAGACTGCGGCTGTTCCACTGGTCGGCGAGGGCGGGCAGGTCGGTGGCGGGCACCAAGCGCGCCCGCGCGACGGCACCACCGATGGACACGAAGCCCTCACGGCCGATGTTCTTCTGGCCGAATACGGTCAGGTCGTTCTGTTCGACGCGGCCGGTGGGCTTTCCGCCGGACAGCCATGCCGGCAGGGTGTCGCGCCCGGTACCGGCCGACAGGCCGAGTCTGCCGCCGGGGCGGCTGAGCGTGGCCGTGGCGCTGGCGCGCTGGCTGCCGTTGTCGTTCTCGTCGTCCAGCGTAGCTAGCATGCAGTGGCTGGCGAGGTTGCCAATACTGCCGACGACGCCGGCATTGCGCCCACAGACAAGACCCAGTGAATCGTCGCTGTCCAGTCCGAAAGCGGCCGACAGAGTGTTGCGGCCCAGGCGCCAGCGGGCGCCGGCTTCGGCTTCGCCCGTGGGTTCGAGCAGTAGCAAGGCTTCCACCTTCCCATCGTTGTTCCAGATGGGCAGGGCGGTCGTCTGCGGATCGGCAGGCTTGCGTTGCGGCTTGGCCTGTGCACGCGCGTCTGCCGCCACGCCGGAGGCGAGCAGCAGAGCTAGTGACAGTGGCAGGCAACGCAGGTTCATGGCTCGCTTCAGACTCCGTCGACCGACGTGGAGTTCCCCTCCCGAAGGGAAACCGATGCTATGCTGTTTATGTTTCTTTAACAAGTCCCCGAAGGTCTGTCCCTGCCCGTTCCGGCCTATTGAAGGCGAGACGGAGCTTCCGATCCGACCGGCGGCAGGGTGAAAAGTTCCCCAATCTGGTCGGGTGTGAACAGGTAGCGCTGCCCACAGAATTCACAACGCACCTCCGCCACGCCATCGGTCAGGGCGGCGCCGGCCTCCTCCCGCCCCAGCGAACGGAGCATGCCGGCTACCCGTTCTCGCGAACATGAACAGCCGAAATGGACGGACTGCTCGGCCAGGATCTCGGGTTGCTCTTCATGGAACAGGCGGTGCAACAGGTCGCGGGACGGTACGTCCAGCAGCTCGACCTCGCCCAGGGTGTCGAACAGTGCTCCGGCCCGGTTCCAGCCGTCGGCGTGGCCCTCGTCCCCGGGCAGCTTCTGCAGCATCAGGCCGGCGGTGCGCCGTCCGTCGGCGGACAGCAGCAGCCGGGTCGGCAGTTGTTCGGACTGGCGGAAATAGTCCTCGAAGGCTTCCGCCAGCCGGCTGGCATCCAGTGAGACCAGACTCTGGTAACGCTGGGGTTCGCGCGGGTCCAGGCCAGGATTCTCGATGGTGATCGCCAGCAGGGCGTCGTCTCCCAGGTGGCGCAGGTCGCGCGGCGCGTCCACGTGGTCGGCCAGTTGGACGATGCCGCGCACGGTACCGGCCGCCGTACATTCGGCGAACAGCGTGCGCAGGGCGCCCCGGCTGCGTAACTGCACCGAAAGGCGCCCGTCCACCTTGGTGTGGCCTGTGAACAGCACGGCAGCTGCGGTCGCCTCGCCGAGCAGTTCGCAGGCCGCGGGCGGATAGTCGGATCGCCCGGCGATAGTCCGCCAGGCATCGTCGAGCCGCACGGCCACGCCGCGCACGCCGGCGGCGGGCAGCAGGAAGCGGGTCAGGGTATCGCTCACAGTTCTCCCAGATCGGCATCGCTGCCGTAATAAGCCATGATGGTTTCCATCGTGTGGGCGACCAGTTGTCTTTCCAAGTCGGTCAGCATTGGATGCCAGACATCGAATATGAGGACTACGCGCAACTGATCACTCTTGTTCCAGGCCTCATGTTGGATCGTATCGTCGAACATCACCAACTCACCCGGCTTCCAGACATGGGTTTCTTCTCCCACACGCAGCGCACAATCCGGAGGAACGATCAGCGGCAGATGGACCGTCAGGCGGGTATTCGTCGCCCCATTGTGCGGAGGGATATGCGTTCCTGGTTTGAGTGCCGAGAAGAATGCCACCGGCGCCCTGTTGGGCACGGTGTTCAGAGGAGCGTGGTTGAGCAGGGCGGCTTCGGTCAACTGGCAAAGGTCCGCTTGCGCATCGATGCGCTTGCCGTTCTTCCACAGGAAGTACGCGCCCCAGTCCAGCTTGCGGTCCAATGTCGCGAACTGTCCCATAGGTTGCCCCGCCGGAGTCTGCACGTACGGTACAAAATCTTGTTGCTTCGACAGAAGGTTCTGCAGTTCGTTCAGGATGTCGGGAAAGGCATCTTCAACTTGCCGCGTCCACGCGTAGTCTTCACGATGGAAAAAGGGGATTGCAGGGAGCCGCGGAAATGGCAGTACCAATGGACGTGCAGTAACGAATGAGCGGCGTCCCGTGATGATGTCCATGCAGTGGGCGAATCGCTCGAGTTCGCGATGATTGCCGCCTTGGAGCACGCCATGCAAACGGTCTTCCAGAAAGTCCCGGAGTTGCTCGTGATTTTCTGCGATGGCTGCGTGAGCCCGGGCGACCGCTTCTTTCAAGTTCGGAGATTGCGCCACCTGATGGGGCATGTAGGCCAGTGCGGACGTCCAAGCGCTGGCGGCTTCGCGCTGACGCCCCAAGGACTCCAGCAGGCGCGCCTTCTCCATGTGCGCGCCCCAAGCAGCCGGCTCGGCATGAATCGCCTGGTTGATAGACTCAAGAGCGGAAGCAAGATCGCCCTGTGCAGAATAGACGCGGGACAAATTGGCATGTGCGATAGCCAACTCGGGCGATGACGCCACCGCGAGTGCAAGGTAGTGCCGTGCGTTGGACAAGTTTCCCCGGGCAAGATAGTAAGTGCCCAATCCGTTCAGGGCTGGGCCGTGATCGGGGACCAGTTCAATCAGCCTGCGCCAGCATTCAACCGCCCGTTCTTGCTGGCCCACTTGTACGAAATGATTGGCCTGTTCGACCAACCCGAGGGCATCGACCGGTAGCGCCGGAAGAGAAGGAATATTCATGGGAGCCGAGACAAAAGAGTGGATAGGCACGAGAATAACGAGAAATGAACATCTCGCTTGGGTAATGTCGATTACTGAATGAACCATCATCCACCTCCCCCACGTCGCCTCAAGCTGTGGCTGCGCTGGCTGCTGGCGCTCCCCTTCCTGTTCGCCGCGGCCAGCATCCTGCAGGTGGCCGTGCTGCGTTTCGTCGATCCGCCGTTCACCGCGTTCATGGCGGCCCGCCTGTTCGAGGCCTGGGGGCAGGGCGAGTGGCGTTTCCGCCCGGCCTACGATTGGCGCGACCTGGACCGCATGGCGCCCAGCCTGCCGGTGTCGCTGGTGGCGGCGGAAGACCAGAACTTCGCCACCCATCACGGCTTCGACCTGGACGCGATCGGGAAGGCGCAGGCGCACAACCGGCGCATGGTCGAGCGCGCGGAGAAGCGCGGGCGGCCGGTGACGCGCCTGCGCGGCGCCAGCACGATCAGCCAGCAGGTCGCCAAGAACCTGTTCCTGTGGCAGGGGAGCAGCCGTCCTTCGCGCTGGGTGCGCAAGGGGTTCGAGGCCTGGTACACGCTGCTGATCGAGGCGCTGTGGCCGAAGGCGCGGATCCTGGAGGTGTACGCCAACGTGGCCGAGTTCGGCGACGGCATGTACGGCGGGCAGGCGGCGGCGCGGCGCTACTGGGGCAAGGACGCGGCCGGCCTGAGCGCGGCCGAGAGCGCGCGCCTGGCGGCGGTGCTGCCGGCGCCGCGCCGGTACAGCGCGGCCAACCCCGGCCCCTACGTCCAGCGCCGCGCGCGCTGGATCCAGCGGCAGGTGGGGCAACTGGGCGGCAAGGCCTATCTGGAGACGTTGTAGATGAGTAGTACGAAGGACAAGCCCGTGGTGACCGTCGTCGTGGCGGCCTACAACGAGGCGGCGGCCCTGCCGCTGCTGCATCCGCGCCTCCTGGCGGCGCTGGACGGGCTGGAGGACGTGCAGGGACGCGTGCTGTACGTGGACGACGGCAGCAAGGACGGCACCTGGGCGGCGATCGGCGCGCTGGCTCGCGCGGATGCGCGCGTGGCGGCGCTGCGGTTGTCGCGCAACTTCGGCAAGGAGGCGGCGCTGACCGCCGGCCTGGACCGGGTCGTGGAAGGCGCGGCGGTCATCCTCGATGCCGACGGCCAGGATCCGCCGGAGCTGATCGGCGAGTTCGTGCGGCTGTGGCGCGAGGGCTACGACAACGTCCACGGCACCCGCGTCGCCCGCGAGGGCGAGGGCTGGCTGAAGCGCGCCACCGCGCATGCGTTCTACCGGGTCATCGGCCGGCTGTCGAAGACGCCGATCCCGGCCGACACCGGCGACTTCCGCCTGCTGTCGCCGCGCGCGCTGGCGGCGCTGCGGGAACTGCGCGAGCGGCACCGCTTCATGAAGGGTCTGTTCGGCTGGGTCGGCTTCAACCAGGTGGCCGTGCCCTACCACCGCGAGGCGCGCGTGGCCGGCCGCAGCAGCTTCGGCTTCTGGAAGCTGTGGAACTTCGCGCTGGAAGGCATCACCAGCTTCACCACCGCGCCGCTGCGCGTGGCGACCTACCTGGGTGTGATGACGGCGCTGCTGGCGTTCGCGTTCGCGCTCTACATCGTGGGCAAGGCCCTGTTGTTCGGCGATCAGGTGGCGGGCTGGCCGACCATGATGACGGTGATCCTGGGCCTGGGCGGCGTGCAGCTGGTGGCGCTGGGCCTGATCGGCGAGTACCTGGGCCGGCTGTACGAGGAATCCAAGCAGCGGCCGCTGTACCTGGTGGATGCGTGGCATCCGGGGGCGGCAGGAGTATCCTTGCCGCAGCAGGATCCGACCGCTCCCTTCCAAGGAGACCGCCATGCGCACGGTTCGCCAGTTGCTGGGGTCCAAGACCCCTGAAGTCTTCGCGGTATCCCCCGACGCCTCCGTCCTGGAAGCCATCAAGCTGATGGCGGAGAAGGGCGTGGGCGCGGTCCTCGCCATGCAGGGGCCGCGCCTGTGCGGCATCCTGTCCGAGCGCGACTACGCGCGGAAGGTGGTGCTGCAGGGGCGCTCGTCGCCGAACACGCCGGTGCGCGACATCATGACGGCGAAGGTGGTGACGGTGCGGCCGGACGACAGCGTCGACCGCTGCATGCAGATCGTCACCGAGCACCGCATCCGCCACCTGCCGGTGGTGGAGGGCGAGAAGATCGTCGGCGTCATCTCGATCGGCGACCTGGTCAAGGCGGTGATCGAGGACCAGCAGGTCGAACTGGACCAGCTGCAGCGCTACATCGCCAGCTGACGCGCGGCGCGCGGCTATTTCGCGTACTGGCCGCCGCAGCCGCTGTCTTCGCCGGGGCCGACCTCGATCGTCGCCAGCAGCGCCGCCGGCGGCGCGATGCTGCCCAGCGCCAGCGCGGTGGCGCCGCGCAGGCCCAGCCGCTTGAAGTCGGGCCGGAACGACGGGTCCTTGAACGTGCCGCCCACCACCAGCGGCGAGCGCAGCGCCAGGATGCTGCGGTCCTTCGGCCGCGGGCGCAGTTCCAGGTCCAGCGTCTCGTCCTTCAGGCTGACCTGGCCCTTGCCGACGATGATGGTGTCGGTGGTGTCGAAAGCCAGCGTGCGCGCCTGCATCACGCCGTCCTTCACCGCGAAGTCGCCGAACGCGCAGCGCACCGGCACGGTGCGGTCCTTGGTCACCAGGAATTTCAGCGCCTCGGCGATGTCCAGCCCCGCCAGTTCCATCAGCAGGTTGCTGATCTGGCCGCGGCCCATGCCGACGGCGACGTCGCCGTCGGCGCTGCCGAGGATGCCGGCGATGGAATTGCCGGTGCCGGCCAGCGCGACGTCGCCGCCGATGCGGCCGATCGCGCTCTTCGTCAATTCCGCCTGCGGGAACAGTTCGCCCAGGTCGAGCCCGCGCACCGCGATGCGCGCCTGCGTGCGGATCGGGCTGCCGCGCGCGTCCATGCGGATCTGCGAGCGGATGTCGCCCTGCGCCACGCCGAAGTTGAGCGGCTCCAGCCGCAGCAGCCCGGCGTCGAGCAGCAGGTGCGCGTCCATGTCGTCGATCGGCAGGCTCGGCGCGTTGATGCGGTGCGCCTTCCAGCGCACGTCCGCGTCCATCGCGCGCAGCTTGGCCAGGTCGTAGGGCGTGTCCGGCAGCACGCGCGCGTCCGCGGCGGCGGACGCGGCTTCCGTGCGCTGCTGCGCGTTGCTGGCCTCGCCGCCGCCGGTCTGCGGGGGCGCGCCGACGAAGCCGGCCAGGTCGTCGAAGTCCAGGCGCTTGGACACCAGGTCCGCCTTCAGCAGCGGACGCGCGCGGCCCACGGTCACGCTGGCCGAGCCGCCGAGGTCGCTGTCGCCGACGACCCCGGTGAAGCCGTCGTAACGCAAGGTGTCGCCGTCGCGCGTGAAGCGGCCGTCCAGGCGGTACGGCGGCGTGGGCGGCGTGGCCACGCCGATCAGCGGGAACAGGTCTTCCAGGTTCTGCCCCGCGAGCATCAGCTTCAGGTCGAAGTCGCGCAGGCGGAACGGGTCCAGCAGGGTGCCGCGCGCATGCGCGCGCGTCGCGCCGGCGGTGGCGCGCAGGTCGATGCGGTAGGGCGTGTCGGTATCGCGCAGCGCCAGCGGAGAGGCGACGCGGCCGCCGACCGTGAAGCGGTTGCCCGCCCAGCGCCCGCCGCCTTGCACGTCGACCGGCGGCGGTTCGCCCGCGCTGGCGGCCTGGGCGCTGCCGAGGCGGATGTCGAGGTCCGTCTTGCGCGCGGCGTCCACGAACACCAGCCGTCCGTCCTCGATCCACAGCGCGCGGTAGCGGATGCGGCTTTCCCCGTCGCGCTCGCCGAAGACCCAGTTGCCGGTGCCGTCGGGGCCGGTCTCCAGGCGCAGGCGCGGCCTGGTCAGGCGGATCGACGGGATGCGCGTTTCGCGCGCGAACAGCAGCGGCAGCACTTCGACGCTCAGCTCGGCGCGGTCGGCCGCGGCCATCGTGGGCGTCTTCGACCACGCCGCGTTGCCGAAGCTCAGGGCATCGGCGCGGACGGTGGTCACGCGCCCGAGGTCGACGTCCAGGTCGCCGCCGATATCGAAGCTGCGCCCGGTCTGCCAAGTGACGACGCGTTCGATCGGGCCGCGCAGCCAGTTCCATTCGAACAGCAGCGCCACTACCACGACGACGGCCGCCGCCACGCCCAGCACGATGGCGCGCGTCCGCGACATCGGGCGCAGCGCGAAACGGCGGCGCGGGCGGTTCGTTTCGTTCATGGCCCCATGGTTGGAGGCCGCGTGTTCAGGCGCCGCGAAGCCGCGCCCTAGCGGTTCATGCGCGGGACATGAACATGGCGCCGGTCTTCACCCGGCGAGGCGCGGCCGCAGGACCTGCTCGGTCACCGCGACGAAGTGGCAGACGCTGCCGGCGATCACGAACAGGTGCCAGATCGCGTGCGAATAGCGGATCGATTCGCGGTGGTAGAAGAAGGTGCCCAGCGTGTAGAACAGGCCGCCGGCCAGCAGCCAGCCCAGCGACCACGGATCGACCGAGGTCAGCAGCGGCTTGATCGCCACGATCACCAGCCAGCCCATCGCGATGTAGATGATCGTCGACAGCAGCTTGAAGCGGCCGGTGTAGAACAGCTTGAACACCACGCCGCCGATGGCCAGCGCCCAGATCGCCGCGAACAGGCCCCAGCCCCACGGCCCGCGCAGGCCGATCAGGGTGAACGGCGTGTAGGTGCCGGCGATCAGCAGGTAGATCGCGCAGTGGTCGAAGACCTTCAGCCGGCCCTTGGCGATGGGGTGCTGGATGGCGTGGTAGAGGGTGGAGGCGGTGTACAGCAGCAGCAGGGTGACGCCGAAGACGATGGAGGCGGCCAGCTGCCAGCCGTCGCCGTAGATCGCGGCGAGGGTGATCAGCACCGCGCCGCCGGCCAGCGCCGCGACCGCGCCCAGCCCGTGGGTCAGCGCGCTGGCGATCTCGTCGCGCATGTCGGCCAGGTGGTCGGCCCGCTTGCGCGCGCGCAGGGTCCGGAAGGGCGTGGGGTCGGTGCTCATGGAGGCAGAAATTACCGCAACGCAGCAACCGGCGCACCTGTCCCCGCCCCGGCGTTCAGCACGGAGCCGGCCCGGCAGGCCCTGCAGGAGCGGCTTCAGCCGCGACCGTGGACCTGGAGGGCCTGCAAGCCGTGGATCGACATGGATCGACACGGAATAAACGCGGATAAAGCCGATCAAGACAGGAAGCTCTATCCGCGTGATCCGTGTTCATCCGCCTTGATCCGTGTCTTCTGCTTTTTTTGGCCGTGCGGTCGCGGCTGAAGCCGCTCCTACAGGGGGCTTCAGCCCAGGTCCACGCTGTGGGCGTGTTCGCGGGTGGCGAGGAACTGGACGTCGGGGGCGCGTTCCTGGGCCAGTTGCAGGTTGACGCGGGTGGGGGCCAGGTAGACCAGCTGGCCGGCGGCGTCCAGGGCCAGGTTCATCGCGTGCTTGTCGCGGAACTCCTCCAGCTTCTTCGCGTCGCCGCAGCGGATCCAGCGCGCCGTGGCCACGCTGACGTTCTCGAACGTCGCGTCCACGCCGTACTCGTCCTTCAGCCGGTAGGCCACCACGTCGAACTGCAGCATGCCGACCGCGCCCAGGATCAGGTCGTTGCTCATCAGCGGGCGGAAGAATTGGGTGGCGCCTTCCTCCGACAGCTGCGCCAGGCCCTTCTGCAGCTGCTTGAGCTTGAGCGGGTCGCGCAGGCGCGCGCGGCGGAACAGTTCCGGGGCGAAGTTGGGGATGCCGGTGAACGACAGCGCCTCGCCCTCGGTGAAGGTGTCGCCGATGGAGATGGTGCCGTGGTTGTGGATGCCGATCACGTCGCCCGGGTAGGCCTCGGCGGCGATCTCACGGTCGCTGGCCATGAAGGTCAGCGCGTTCGCCAGCTTCACTTCCTTGCCGGTGCGCACGTGGAAGGCCTTCATGCCGGCCTCGAAGCGGCCCGAGCACACGCGCATGAACGCCACCCGGTCGCGGTGCTGCGGATCCATGTTGGCCTGGATCTTGAACACGAAGCCGGTCAGCTTGGTTTCCGCCGGCCGCACGTCGCGGCCGGTGGTCGCGCGCGGCTGCGGCGAGGGCGCGTGCTCGACGAAGAAGTCCAGCAGCGGCTGCACGCCGAAGTTGTTGACCGCCGAACCGAAGAACACCGGCGTCTGCTCGCCGCGCAGGTATTTCTCCTTGTCGAACGGATGGCTGGCGCCCTGCACCAGCTCCAGTTCGTCGCGCAGGTGGGCCAGCATCTCGGCGCCGATGCGCGCTTCCAGCTGCGGATCGTCGATGGAGGCGAAGATGGTCGAATCCTGGCGGGTGAAGTTGCGGCCCGGCTCGTACAGGTGCACCTCGCCGCTGACCAGGTGCACGACGCCCTTCAGGCGGCTGCCCATGCCGATCGGCCAGGTCACCGGCGCGCACTGGATGCCCAGCACGCTCTCCACCTCGTCCAGCAGCTCGATCGGCTCGCGGCCCTCGCGGTCGAGCTTGTTGATGAAGGTCATGATGGGCGTGTCGCGCAGGCGGCAGACTTCCATCAGCTTGATCGTGCGCTCCTCCACGCCCTTGGCCACGTCGATGACCATCAGCGCGCTGTCCACCGCGGTGAGCACGCGGTAGGTGTCCTCGCCGAAGTCGGCGTGGCCCGGCGTGTCCAGCAGGTTGACGATCTTGCCCTCGTACGGGAACTGCATCACCGACGAGGTGACCGAGATGCCGCGCTCCTTCTCCAGCGCCATCCAGTCGGACGTCGCGTGGCGCGCGGCCTTGCGGCCCTTCACCGAACCGGCCATCTGGATCGCGCCGCCGAACAGCAGCAGCTTCTCGGTCAGCGTGGTCTTGCCGGCGTCGGGGTGGGAAATGATGGCGAAGGTGCGGCGGCGCGCGGCTTCGCCGGCCACGGCGCTGTTCGGATCGGACATGGGGCGGGCGCCCGGGCGGGCGCTAGGGGAGCGGGAAGGCGGCGATTATAGCCGCCCGCGGCGGGCGGTTCCGGCGCGGCTCAGGGCACGCTGGGGAACTGCAGCTGGCCCAGCGGCCCGAACATGCGGAACGGCACCGACTCCAGCCGCATGCCGCGGTTGGCCTGCACCACGAAATGCAGGTGCGGCGCGGTGGAGAAGCCGGTGTTGCCGGACAGGCCGATGTACTGGCCCTTGCCGACGTACTGACCCACGCGCACCTGCACGCCCTCGGCCTTGAGGTGGGCGTACAGCGCCATGCTGCCGTCCGGATGCAGGATGCGGATGAAGTTGGCGCGGCCGCCGTACTTCTCGCGGTTCAGCCCGGCCTTGTCGAAGTCCGATTCCACCTGCATCACCAGCCCCTCGCGGGCGGCCACGATGCGGGTGCCTTCCGGCACCGCGAAGTCGACCGCGTGCAGGTTCTGCACGTCGCTGTGGCTGAAGCGCCCGCCCGGCCCTTGGTCCACGCGCACGCGGCCGTAGTCGAACGGCAGCCGGTACTCGTAGTCCTGCGGCCGGCTGGCCGGGTCGCCCGGCATGCCGTCCAGGGTCAGTTCGAAGTCGCCGCCGCGCAGCGGGTCGGTCACGCTGATGTCGGCCACCAGCACGCTGCTGCGCGCGGGGACCACGGCGCGGGCGGGCAGGGCGGGGGCGCTGCGCACGTCGCGCTGGCGGCGGAAGCCCAGTTGCACCTCCACCGGCCCGTGCATCAGGTTGTCGGCCCAGGCCTGGTAGCGCGGCCCCTGCCTCTCCAGCCGCAGCCGCACCAGCGCGCTGGGCGGATTGCGGAAGCGCACCACATCCAGGTCGCCGCCGGCCAGCTGGTCGGGCGGCGGCGGCTGGTCGCCGTACTGGGTGTAGCCCTGGCGGTCCTTCCAGCGGTACAGGCGGGCGGCGTCGAGGTCGCCGACGCCGCCGGCCAGCACGGCGATCCCGCAGGCCAGCGCCAGCAGACGCGCGTTCACCGCGGGCAATCGTTCCGCAGGTCGAGGGCGCCGGCGATGTCGCGCAGGTCGAAGGCGGCCAGCGAGACGTCGTTGTGCAGGGCGAACAGCGCGCCGGCGGGGAAGCGCTTCGTCGGCATGGCGTAGACCGTCTCGCCGTCGGTGTTGGAGGTGACCTGCCCGGAGAACACGCCGGCCGGCGCCAGCGTGGCGCGGTCGAACACGCGGAAGCGGGTCGGGGTCAGCTGGTCCACGGCGATCCAGTAGCCGTCGTCGGCGCTGCACGCCCACAGCGCGATGCCCTCGGCGTCGGCGTCGAACACCGGCAGGCTGCGGCCGCTGTAGCGGCCGGCCAGGGTGTAGTCGCGCAGGGTGGAGCCCACGCGCCGGTCCTCCTCGGCGATCAGCAGGCGCCGGTGCGTCGGGTCGCCGGCGATGGATTCGACCATGCGCAGCGCGCCGGCCGCGGCGGTGTCGCCGAACTGGCCGAGCAGCCGGGTCTCCAGCTTGCCGCCTTCCTCGACGCGCACCTGGAACCGCTTCACGCGGCCATCCAGTTCCGCCATCGGCGGCAGGGTCATGGTGCGGAAATCGGCCATGAAGCTGTCGGTGACGAACAGTTCCAGCTCGCCCGGTGCGGTCTCGTGTACCCACAGCCCGTAGGGCGCGCGCAGCACGTCGGCGCCGAACGCGCCCAGCGGCGCGAACTCCGGCAGCCGGAACGCCTGCACGCGGTGGTTGTCGCGTTCGGCCACGAACAGCAGGTCGCCGAACACGGCGATGCCGTTGGGGCGGTTGAACTGGCCCACCGCCTCGCCGGGCGCGCCGACCGTGCGCAGGCGCTGGCCGGTGTCGGCGTCGTAGACGGCCAGGTGGTGGGTCGCCTTGGCGGTGGCGATCAGCCAGACCTGCCCGTCCTCGGTGGGCCAGGCGACCAGGGAGTCCAGTTCGTCGCCGGCGACCGGGTCGGAGACCCAGGCTTCGGGGACGATGGCGTCGGCGGCGGTCTTCGGCGGCGGCGCCGGGGGCGTGGAGGTGTGCAGGGGCGCGGTGGAGCAGGCGGCCAGCAGGGCCGCGCAGACACCGCCCAGGAGGCAGTTGCGGATCATGATGTGAATTATGCGTTATCGCCGCGCCCGCCGGCAGGGCGACCCGCCGTCGAATTGCATCGCTTCATCCGAATAAAGCGATTGACAATCCCGGAAAGGGCGGGCAAAGTACGCCCACCATCGAGACCGGCAGAGGGACAGGCCCGAAGAAGCCGGGGCAGCCAGCGACGCGCAAGCGCCGTGGTAGGTGCCAAATCCTGCGGGGACCCAGCGTCTGCCGGAAGATGGTTCGTACCGTGCCTCGCACGGCGAACGCGAGCTCCGCGAAGCTCGGTGGTGTTGTCCCGTCCCGCCTGGGACGAAACCCACCGGATGCCGCCATGAGCTACGCCAGCCCCGCCCTGAACCGCCTTGCCGAACCTTCGTCGATCGAAGGCGCCCTGTACGCGTCCGCGCAGGACGATGCCCCGCGCGCGCTGCGCGGCGAAGTGGTGGTGGAACTGGCGATGCGCCACGCTGGCGCCCGTGCGGTCACCCTGCGCTACGAACTGCAGGGACCGGCCGGCGCGCCGGTGGTGTTCGTCGCCGGCGGCATCTCTGCGCACCGCCACCTGACGGCCAGCGCCGTGTTCCCCGAGAACGGCTGGCTGAACGGCCTGGTCGGCGCCGGCCGCGCGCTGGACCCGGCGCAGCGCCAACTGCTGGCCTTCGACTTCATCGGCGCCGACGGCCGCCTCGACGCCCCCATCGACTCAGCCGACCAGGCCGACGCCATCGCCAAGCTGCTGTCCGCGCTGGGCATCGCGCGGCTGGACGCCTTCGTCGGCTACTCCTACGGCGCGCTGGTCGGCCTGCAGTTCGCCGTGCGCCACCCGGAGCGGCTGCAGAAGCTGGTCGCCGTCAGCGGCGCCCATCGCGCGCATCCCTATGCCGCCGCCTGGCGCGCGCTGCAGCGCCGCGCGGTGACGCTGGGCCAGCTGCAGTGCGCCGATGCGCAGGGCCTGTCGCTGGCGCGCCAGTTCGCCATGCTCAGCTACCGCACGCCGGAGGAATTCGGCGAGCGCTTCGACACCGTGCCGGAGATCGTCAACGGCCGCGTGCGCGTGGCCGCCGAGGACTACCTGGACGCCGCCGGCGCGCAGTACGTCGCGCGCACGCCGGTCACCGCCTACGTGCGCCTGTCCGAATCCATCGACCTGCACCGCGTCGACCCGTCCGAAGTCCGCGTGCCCACGCTGGTGGTCGCGGTGGAAGGCGACCGCCTGGTGCCGCTGTCCGACTCGGTGGCGCTGGTCGAGGGCCTGGGCACGCTGGGCCAGCTGCGCGTGCTGCGCTCGCCCTACGGCCATGACGCCTTCCTGAAAGAAACCGATCGCATCGATTCCATCCTCACCTCGGCCCTGCGCGCCGCCGGAGACCCCGCATGAGCACCCATACCCCGTCCGACGCCGATATCTCCTGTAGTTCCGCCACCGCCGCCGTGCGCGCCGGCATCGACCGCGATACCGCCTACGGCGCGGTGACGCCGCCGATCGTGCTCTCGTCCAACTTCAGCTTCGCCGGCTTCGCGCAGAAGCGCGAATACGACTACACCCGCAGCGGCAACCCCACGCGCGACCTGCTGGCCGAGGCCCTGGCCGAGCTGGAAGGCGGCGCCGGCGCCGTCGTCACCGCCACCGGCATGGGCGCCATCACCCTGGTGCTGAACGCGCTGCTGGAGCCGGGCGACCGCCTGGTCGTGCCGCACGACGCCTACGGCGGCAGCTGGCGTTTGTTCAACGCGCTGGCGAAGAAGGGCCACTTCGAGCTGATCACCGCCGACCTGACCGATCCGCGCTCGCTGGCCGACGCGCTGGCGCAGTCGCCGAAGCTGGTGCTGATCGAGACCCCGTCCAACCCGCTGCTGCGCATCACCGACCTGCGCTTCGTCATCGACGCCGCCCACAAGGCCGGCGCGCTGGCGGTGGTGGACAACACCTTCCTGTCGCCGGCGCTGCAGACGCCGATCGAATTCGGCGCCGACCTGGTCATCCACTCCACCACCAAGTACATCAACGGCCACAGCGACGTGGTCGGCGGCGCCGTGGTGGCGCGCGACGCCGAAACCCACCAGCAGTTGGTATGGTGGGCCAACGCGCTGGGCCTGACCGGCTCGCCGTTCGACAGCTTCCTGACCCTGCGCGGCCTGCGCACGCTGGACGCGCGCCTGCGCGTGCACCAGGAGAACGCCGCCGCCATCGTCGCCCTGCTGGACGCGCATCCGGTGGTGTCGAAGGTCTACTTCCCGGGCCTGGCCTCGCATCCGGGCCATGCGCTGGCCGCGCGCCAGCAGAAGGGCTTCGGCGCCATGCTGAGCGTCGAGCTGGAAGGCGGCGAGGAGGCCGTGCGCGCCTTCGTCGAAGGCCTGCGCTACTTCACCCTGGCCGAATCGCTGGGCGGCGTGGAGAGCCTGGTCGCGCACCCGGCCACCATGACGCACGCGGCGATGACGCCGGAGGCGCGCGCCAAGGCCGGCATCTCCGACGGCCTGCTGCGCCTGTCGGTGGGCATCGAGGCCACCGACGACCTGCTGGCCGACCTCGCCGCCGCGCTGGCGCGCGCCGAGGCGGTGGCGGCCGATTCCAAACGCAGGCTCGCCGACGCATGAGCACCGTCGTCCGGCTGGCCACCGCGTCGCGCACCGCGCCGAAGTTGGCCCTGCTGGGCACCGGCGTGGTGGGCAGCGCCTTCGTCGCGCGCTACGAGCGGCTGCAGGCCAGCGGCCTGCCGCTGCCGCCGCTGGCCTGGCTGGCCAACTCGCGCGCGCTGCACGCCTGCGACGGCGCGGCGCGGCAGGCGCTGGACGACGCCAACCGCGCGCCCGCCCGCGCGGACGACCTGCCGCCCTGGGCCGAAGGCGAAGCGCTGCGGGCCGGCGACATCGTGGTGGACGCCACCGCCAGCGAGACCGTCGCCGACTGGCACGCGGAATGGCTGTCGCGCGGCGTGCACGTGGTGACGGCGAACAAGCTCGGCGTCGGCGGCCCGTTGCCGCGCGCGCAGGCCATCGTGCGCGCATGCGCCGACGCCGGCGCGCGCTACGGCGACGCCGCCACCGTCGGCGCCGGCCTGCCGCTGCTGCGCAGCCTGCGCGCGCTGGTGGCCGGCGGCGACCGCATCCACCGCGTCGAAGGCGTGCTGTCCGGCTCGCTGGCGTGGCTGTTCAACCACTACGACGGCATGCGCGCGTTCTCCGGCTTCGTCCGGCAGGCGCGGCAGGCGGGCTATACCGAACCGGATCCGCGCCTGGACCTGTCCGGCGAGGACGTGCGCCGCAAGCTGCTGATCCTCGCGCGCGCCGCCGGCCTGCCGTTGCAGCCCGCGGACGTGCGGGTGGATTCGCTGGTGCCGGCGGAACTGGCCGCACTGCCGCTGCCCGAGCTCGATGCCGCGCTGGCCCAGCTGGACGCGCCGCTGGCCGCGCGTTTCAGGGACGCCTACCGCAACGGCGCGCGCCTGCGCTTCCTCGGCCGCTTCGATGCCGAGCGCGCCAGCGTCGGCCTGCAGGCGCTGCCGGCGGACCACCCGCTGTGCGGCGGGGGCGGCACCGACAACCGCGTCGCGATCTACAGCGACCGCTACCCGGAACAGCCGCTGGTGGTGCAGGGACCCGGCGCGGGCGCCGAAGTGACCGCCGCGGCGTTGCTGGACGACGTGCTGGCGATCGCGGGATAGGCCCGTATGCCCGGCGCGGCGCACGCAGGGCGCACGCTGCGATCGCAGGGCATCCTTGGGTGCGGTACTGGAACCCATCTGGCGTCCACCTTCCACGGCGAACGACCGGCGCATCGAACGCCGCCTCTTCGACGCAAGCCGTTCCGTGCGACGGGTCCTGCGCCGGAACGCGCCGGGCGGCCGCGCGGCGCCGCGGACGACCTCAGTCCCGCAGGTCCTTCGGAGACGCCGGCATCGCCGGATGGTACGGCCCGCGCAGCTGCAGGTGGCCGTTGCGGATCAGGTCGGCCGGGTCCGCGCGCAGCGCTTCGGCCTCCTGCGCGGACAGCGCGGTGTTGACGGCCTCGTAGAAGGCCCAGCCGTTGCGGCCGTGCGCCTTCACCTGGTACAGCGCGCGGTCGGCCAGCGACACCAGCTGCTCCCAGCCCAGCAGGTCGGGCGCGGCGGCGAAGGGCGGGGAGCCGACCAGGCCCAGCGACGCGGTGACCTGCAGCGCGGCCTGGCCCACTTCCATCGGCTGCGACGCGATCGCCGTGCAGATGCGGCGCCCGAGCGCGGACACCTCGTGCCTCGGCATCGGCCGGAACACCATCAGGAATTCCTCCCCGCCCCAGCGGATCACGTAGTCGCCGTCGCGCGACAGCGTGCGCAGGCGGTGCGCGACGGTCTGCAGCACCTGGTCGCCGACCTGGTGGCCGTGGCTGTCGTTGATGGCCTTGAAGTGGTCGATGTCCAGCAGCGCGAACGCGAGCACGTCGACGCCGGCGGCGAAGCCGGGCGTGCGCCGGTAGTAGGCGATGTCGACGGGCAGCTGTCGCGTCAGGTAGCGGCGGTTGTGCAGCCCGGTCAGCGGGTCGGTCAGGCTGATCGCTTCCAGCTGCCGGTTGGCCTGCTGCAGGTCCAGCGTGCGCTGCTGCACCAGCTTCTCCAGCGCGGCGCGCCGGCTGTGGTGGCGGCGCAGCAGCCAGCGGTTCGACAGCAGCAGCAGGACCAGCAGCGCCAGCGCGACCAGCAGGTAGAACCACGCGCTCTCGTAGAAGTAGGGCGCGATGCGGAACTTCAGCTGCGCCGCGGTCTGGCTGGAGACGCCGCTGTTGTTGGTGCCGACGACCTCGAACACGTATTCGCCGGCCGGCAGGTTGGTGTAGGTGGCGCTGCGCTGGTGCGGGTCCTCCAGCAGCTTCCACTCCTCGTCGTAGCCCTTCAGGTGGTAGCGGATGTCGATGTGGTCGGCGGCCTGGAAGCTGAGCGTGGTGAACTCGAAGCGCAGGTCGCGGGCGCCCGGCGGCAGCGTCCAGTCGGCGCCGGGATCGATGGCCTGCCAGCGGCCGTTGACCTGCACGCGCTCGATCACCGATTCGGGGATGTAGGCGTTGGCCAGTTCCTGGTCGGTGGCCATGACCACCACGCCGTCGCGGGTCGGCAGCCACAGGGCGTTGTCGACCAGGAAGCCGCGGCCGTTGCCGGCGCCGTTGCAGCAGTCGCCCTTCTGGCCGCCGTGGCGGTCGCCGCGCTCGTTCAGCAGCATCCTCGCGTCGGCGCGGAACGCGGGGTCCGCGGCGGCCCGCAGCAGGTCGGCGGTGGGCACCCGGTAGATGCCGCGCAGGCCGCCCACCCAGAGGTAGCCGCTGCCGTCCTCGCCGAAGAAGAACGGCGCGCTCGCGGGGATGCCGCGGGACTTGTCCAGGCGCGTCCAGCGCACGCCGTCGAACAGCGCCATCGTCTCTTCCGACAGCACGCCCGCGACCCATTGCCCGCCCGCCAGTTCGTACAGTGCGGTGATGTGGGGCGCGTCCAGCCCGGTGCCGGCCAGCGGGAGGGGCACCAGGCGCTCGTCGAGGAATTCGTACAGCCCGCTCTGCGTGCCGACCAGCAGCCGGCCGTCGCGCGTCTCCAGCAGCACGCGCACGCGGATGTCGCGCAGGCCGGCCTGTTCGCCGTAGTGCTGCAGCCGTTCGCCGCCGTCCCAGCGGTACAGGCCCTTGCTGGTCGCGAACCACAACCGCTTGCGCTGGTCGCGCACGATGCCGTTGACCTGGGCGGTGTCCATCGCCGCCAGCATGCGCGGGCGCTGCAGCCGTCCGTCGCGGTAGAGCGCCGCGCCGTCGCGGGTGCCGATCCAGGTCTGGCCGTTCTCCGGCAGCAGGGTGTAGGCGGCGGGATGCGGCAGCGCGCGGCCGGGCACGAGGGTGCGGAAGCGCCCGCCCTCCAGCACGCTCACGCCGTCGTCGCTGCCCGCCCAGGTGCGGCCGTCCGGGTCCTGCGCGATCGACCACAGCAGCGGTTGCCGCAGGCCCTCGGCGCGGCTGAAGCGGCGCGTCCAGCCGTTCCAGACGCGGCTCACGCCCTCGTTGTTGCTGCCCAGCCAGAGGTTGGACTCGCGGTCCTCGTAGAATGTGCGGATCTCGGCCAGCGGCCCGGCGGCGGCGATGCGCTCCAGCACGCGGTCCTTGCGCAGGCGGTGGACGGTGTCGCGGGTGCTGGCCCAGAGGATGCCGTCGCGGTCCTCGTACAGCGCCTGCACGCCGCCGCTGGCGGCCGCGACGTCGCTGCGCCGGCGCCAGCCGCCGGCTTCGAGGACGTACAGCCCGGTATCGCATCCGGCCCAGAGCCGGCCGTCGTGGCTGGCCAGCGCGGTGACCGTGGCCATCGACGCCTCCGCCGGCAGCGGCAGCGCGCGGCTGCCCTGCGCGTCGAACAGGTGCACCCGGCCGCGGCCGCCGACCCACAGCGCGCCGTCTTCGTCGAGGTGGATCGACAGCGCGCCGCCGTCGTCGAGGGGATGCAGGGTCCGCAGGCGGTCGCCGGACACGACCATCACGCCGCGGTTGGTCGCCGCCAGGATCCGCCCGCGCCCGTCCGGCCGCAGGACGCGGACGTCCAGCACGCCCGGCGCCTCGTCCGCCGCCAGCGGCACCGGCGCGACCCGGTGGCCGCTGCGCACCGCCAGGCCCTGCGGCGTGCCGATCCAGAGGCGGCCGTCCTTGTCGGCGTGCAGCGCCTGGATCCAGGTGCTGGGCAGGCCCGGCGTGTTGTCGAGGTCGAAGTTGGCGAACCGCACGCCGTCGAACCGGCTCAGGCCGGCCTGGGTGCCGAACCACAGGTAGCCCGGCTTGTCCTGCGCGATGGCGATGACGCTCAGCTGCGGCAGGCCCTGTTCCAGGCTCCAGCTGTTGCGCACGTAGTGGTGGAAGGACTTGGACGGGTCCAGCGCCTGCGCCGGCGGGCACACGGCGGCCCACCCGCCCAGCAGGGGCAGGCACCAGGCTGCCAGCCTGCGCCGCCAGGAAGGCCGGACGCGGCGGGCCGTGTCCGTGCGGCTGGACAGGGCGGCTCTCCGGTAAGTCTGTTTACGTTTCCCGGATATCGGCGCGGATCCGTGGGACTGGAGGGCTGGTCGCCCTGGGTCGGGGCATGTCGGCGAGGCGTGGAGAATCGCGCCCGGATGAGGCTCGGTGCCTCCCCGCGCTCAGGCCAGATGCTGCACCAGATGGGCGTCGATGGCGGACAGCGGGGAAGGCAGACCGCGCCGCGACCACGCGCGGCAGGCATCCATCTCCTCGTTGGGGATGAACGGATCGAACCGCGCAAGCGTGGTGGAAAAGACGCGGCCACGACGGGATGACCCATCCGGCAGCCCGAGCAGAATGTCCGCCATGCACGACAGATCGCCGGCGGTCTGGCCCGACTCTTCCCGCAGTTCGCGGCAGGCGCCGGCTTCGGGAGTCTCGCCCGGGTCGACGAAACCGCCCGGAAGTTCCCATGCGGTGCGCCGGCGGTTGTGCACGAGCACGATGTCGCCATGGAAGACCGCGATGATCAGGACGAATGCTGGGGCCGACGCGGCATCAACGGCGACTACATCGAGCAGATGCTCACCGCGCTCGTTGCGGACGAGGTCCATCAGCACTCGATGACGTTGACGGCCAGCCCGCCGCGTGAGGTTTCCTTGTACTTGTCCTGCATGTCGCGTCCGGTGTCGCGCATGGTCCTGATCACCTTGTCCAGGCTGACCTTGTGCTTGCCGTCCCCGCGCAGGGCCATGCGCGCGGCGTTGATGGCCTTCACCGCCCCCATCGCGTTGCGCTCGATGCACGGGATCTGCACCAGTCCGCCGATCGGATCGCAGGTCAGCCCCAGGTTGTGCTCCATGCCGATCTCGGCCGCATTCTCGATCTGGCTGGCGCTGCCGCCCAGGGCGGCCACCAGCCCGCCGGCGGCCATCGAACAGGCCACCCCCACCTCGCCCTGGCAGCCGACCTCGGCCCCGGAGATGGAGGCGTTCTCCTTGTAGAGGAGGCCGATGGCCGCGGCGGTCAGCAGGAAGTCGAACACCCGCTGCTCCTCGTTGCCCGGGCAGAAGCGGTCGAAATAGTGCAGCACCGCCGGGATGATCCCGGCCGCGCCGTTGGTGGGGGCGGTGACCACCCGCCCGCCGGCGGCGTTCTCCTCGTTCACCGCCAGCGCGTACAGGTTGACCCAGTCCAGCACGGTCAGCGGATCGCGCATGGCCGCCTCGGGCTTGCCGGCCAACTCCCGGTGCAGGGTGGGGGCGCGGCGGGCGACGTGCAGGCCGCCGGGCAGGGTGCCCTCCTCGCGGATGCCGCGGGCCACGCAGGACTGCATGGCGGCCCAGATCGCGCGCAGGCCGTCGCGGATCTCGTCCTCGCTGCGCCAGCTCTTCTCGTTCTCGAACATCAGCACGGCGATGCTCAGGCCGCTGCGCTGGCACTGGGCCAGCAGCTCGTCGCCGCTCCGGAACGGGTAGGGCAGGGCGGTGGCGTCGGCCACGATGCGGTCGGAGGCGGCCTCGTCTTGGTTGACCACGAAGCCGCCGCCGACGGAGTAGTAGTCGCGGGTGGCGATGATGTCGCCGTGGGCGTCGTAGGCGGTGAAGCGCATGCCGTTGGTGTGGTAGGGCAGCTTCTGGCGCTTGTTCATGAGCAGGTCGCGCTTCTCGTCGAAGGCGACGGGGTGGGTGCCGCCGAGCAGGACCTGGCCGGTGGTGCGGATGCGTTCCAGGGCCGGGGGGATGAGGTCTGGGTCGATCTGGTTGGGGTAGTGGCCTTCCAGGCCCATGAGCACGGCCTTGTCGGTGCCGTGGCCGCGGCCGGTGAGGGCGAGCGAGCCAAAGACCTCAGCGCGGATGCGGGCCACGTCGTGCAGGCGTCCGGCCTCGGCGAGCCAGCGGGCGACGAAGCGCGCGGCCGCGCGCATCGGCCCGACCGTATGCGAGGAACTGGGACCGATCCCGATCTTGAACAGGTCGAACGTGCTGACTGCCATCTGCGAACCGCCGCGGAAAAGGCCGCTATTCTAAGCAGGTAGACGCACGACGCCCTTCATCCCGCAAGGCCATGCCCCTGATCCTCTACCAGCGCGACGATTGCCACCTGTGCGACCGGGCGCTCGACGTGCTCGCCGGCGCGCGCGTTCCCGACTTCGAAAGCGTTTTCATCGACGACGACGCCGCGCTGGAAACGCGCTACGGCATCCGCGTGCCCGTGCTGCATCGCAGCGACACGGGTGCGGAACTGGACTGGCCGTTCGATGCCGGCGCGGTGGGCGCGTTCCTGCAGCGGTAAGGCTGTCCGTTCGCGGAACCGGCGGCCGATGGCGGGTCGGAATGCCCGCGGATCGCGCTAGGCTTGCCGGGTCCTGTATCGAGGCATTCCCGATGGCGCGGATGCGGTGGCTGCTCCCGGCTCTCGTCGTCGTGGTGGCAACCTTGCCGGTGGCGACCGCAGGCCGTGCGGACGACGGCGCTGCGGCGCTGCGCCGGATGCATGGCGAGTTCGTCGACGCCTTCGTGGACAGCCGGGGTTTCGGCAAGCGGCGGGTGACGCCGATGATGGCGCGCATGCGGCACTACGGGTTCGAGGGCGTCGGCGGGGACGGGCGCTGCGTCCTCGACGTGGAACTGGTCGGCGTCGCCCGGCACGATCCGCCCGTCGTCCATGGCGCCAACTTCATGGGCTTCCAGCACCGCGACGGCGATGCCGCCGCGCCCGCCGCCACGGCGCCGACCCGTGGCCTGCATGCGTGGGAGCGCGACGCGTTGTCGGAACTGGCGGCGGGCCGGGACCTCGTCGTGCGGGCCACGCCCGGCGGCGAACGCGCGATGGGGCCCATCCGCGCGCGCCGCGACTGCCTGGCCTGCCATGCGGACCGCCGCGAGGGCGATGTCCTGGGCGCCCTCAGTTACGGGCTGGGGCGCGTCGCGGCATCGCCGCAGGAACCGGACCGGCGTTTCTGCCGGCCGTGACGCCTCAGCGCGGCTTGAGGACCACGCGGGTGCTGATCGCCACCTCGTTCGGGATCGTCGAGGTGTCGGCCCAGTCGCCGCCGCCGACGCCGAAGTCCAGGCGCTTCACGGTGGCCTTGCCGGCGAGCACCGGCTGCGCGCCGGGCGTCCAGGTGAAGGTCAGCGTCACCGGCTTGCTGACGCCGCGCAGCGTGAGCGTGCCGTCGGCGGCGTACTGGTTGCCGCCCAGCGCGCGGAACGTGGTGGCCGTGTAGCGGGCCTGCGCGAACCTGGCGACGTTGAAGAAGTCGCCCGACACCAGCGTGCCGTCGCGGTCGGCGTTGCCGGTCTGGGTGCCGGCCAGCTGGATGGCGACGTCGAGCTTCGACGCGGCCAGTTGCTGCGGGTCGAAGCTCAGCGTGGTGGTGAAGCCGCCGAACTTGCCGGTGAAGGTTTCGCCCTGGTAGTTGCTGGCGAACACCAGCGTGGAGCCGGGCGCCTGCACGTAGTCGGCGGCGGCGGCCTGGCTGGCGGCGGCCAGCAGCAGGGAAGCGAGCGCCAGGCGCGCGCGGTCAGGCGTTTTCATCGGGGGAGTCCTGCGGGGTGGGGGAAGGAGGAAGGGGGGCGGGCGCGGCCGGCGCGGCGGCCTTGCGCCGCCCCGGCAGCATGCGGGTCAGGGTGGCGTCGCCCTGGAACAGGTGGTGGTACAGCGCCGCGCCGGCATGCGCCAGCACCAGCACCACCAGCACCCAGAACAGCAGTTCGTGCGCGCTTTCGGCGGCTTCGTGCACGCGCTCGCTGCGGCCGGTGATCGCGGGCAGGTTGAACAGCTTGAACCACTGCAGCGGATAGCCTGCCGACGAGTTCAGCACCCAGCCCGACAGCGGGATCGCGAACAGCAGTGCGTACAGCAGGACATGGGTGACCGAGGCGATGCGCCGCTGCCAGCCCGGCGTGCCGGGCACCGGCGCCGGCGCGCCGGCGTACAGCCGCCACAGCACGCGCAGCGCGACCAGCGCCAGGATGGTCAGCCCGATGGACTTGTGCAGCGCGTACACGTTGATCTTGCGCGGGCCGTTGGGCAGGTCGCCCATGGTCAGCCCGATGTAGGCCATCGCCAGGATCAGCGCCACGATCACCCAGTGGAACAGCTGGCTGATGGCGCCCCAGCGCGCGTCGGTGTTCTTCAGGGTCATGGCGTCGGCTCTGGCGTTGGCGGGAGGGCGGTGTCGTCGGCCGGCGCGTCGTCGTCGTCGGCCTTGCCGTCGTAGGTGGCCTCGGCCTCGATGCGCAGCTCCACCTCGTCGCCGATCACCGACTTCCAGGCGGTGATGCCGAAGTCGGCGCGGCTGATGCGGGCGGTGGCGGAGAAGCCGGCCGTGCGGCGGAAGGGCGGCATCGGGTGGCGCCTGGCGGCATTGAGGGTCACGTCGAGGACGACCTCGCGGGTCACCCCGCGCAGGGTCAGGTCGCCGTGCACGCGGGCGTGCGTGGCGTCGACGGGCTCGACGCGGGTCGACACGAAGCGCGCGTCGGGATGGCCTTCCGCGTCCAGCAGCGATTTCGCCAGCGTGGCCTTGTTCCAGTCGGCGTCGCCCAGGTCCGCGCGCGCGATCGGCACGCGCACGTCGACGCGCGCGCGCGACCAGTCGGCCGGATCGAACGCCAGCGTGCCGGTGCTGCCCGACACGGTGCCGAGGGCGCGCGAGAAGCCGGCGTGCTCGACCGCGAACATCACCCGCGTGTGCACCGGGTCCAGCCGGTACTCGGCCAGCGTCTGCCGCGCGGACACGGCCGCCGGCAGCAACGCCAGCAGGCAGAGGGCGTGCGACAGCAGGCGGCGGGCGGGCGATCCGGGCATGGGGACGGATTCTAGGGGCCGGTCCATGAAGATACCCCGCTTGCGCGTGCAACGGTCCGTTGCGACGATGCCCGGCGGGGTCATCAGGGAACGAAGGGCGGACGGAATGGGGATGCGTGCTTGGCTGTTGGCGCTGTGCCTGGTGTGCGCATCCGCCCCCGCGCCCGCGGGCGTGCCGGAGATCCCGCGCTTCCGCCTGCTCGGCGCCGGCGACGGCCTGCCGTCGACCACCATCCCCGCGCTCGCGCGCGACCGCGCCGGCTACCTGTGGGTCGCGACCTGGGACGGCCTGGCGCGCTACGACGGCGTCGGCTTCAAGGTCTGGCGCCACGATCCCGCCGATCCGGCCTCGCTGCCCGGCAACGTGGTGCAGGCCTTGCACATCGACGCCGACGACCGGGTGTGGGTGGCGACGGAGAACGGCGGCCTCAGCATGATGGAGACCGACCGCAGCGGCTTCCGCCACTACCGCCAGGCCGACCACCCGGAGATGGGCAGCGACGACGTGTTCGCGATCGCCAGCCGCGGCGGCGACGTGTGGTTCGGCACGTTCGGCGGCGGGCTGCACCGGCTGTCGGCCGACGGCCGCATCGCGCGGTTCGCCGCCGACGCGGTCGACGGCCTGCCGTCGGACAACGTGCTGTCGCTGGCCTTCGACGCGAAGGGCGTGCTGTGGATCGGCACCATGGCCGGGCTGGCGCGCTACGACGGCCGGCAGCTGCAGCGGCTGGCGCTGCCGGGCGGCGACGGCCTGATCGTCTACTCGGTGACCGCCGACGGCGACGCGATGTGGGTGGGCGCGTCCGACGGCGTGCATCGCTGGTCGCCCGGGACGCAGTGGGTGTCGCCGCCGTGGTCGCCGATGTTCGCGCGGCCCAACGCCGTCATCGCGATCGCCGGCGACGGCCAGGGCGAATACTGGCTGGCCAGCCAGGGCGGCCTGTGGCGGACCGAGGGCGACCGCGCGCCGGCGCCGGTGAACTACGACGCGCAGGGCGTCGGCATCGGCCGCGTGCTGCAGACGGTGCTGGCGCTGCCGGACGGCGGCCTGTGGGTGCCGGTGCCGACGCGCGGCCTGGCCTACCTGCGCTCGGACTGGCGGCGGATCGCCGCGTTCTCGCCCGCGCAGGGCCTGGGCGGCGGGCTCTACCGCGGCCTGTCGCGGGCGGGGGAGGACGGCATCTGGGTCGCGAGCAGCACCGGCAAGATCGAACGCCTGGACACGCGCCAGGGCCACGTCGCGCCGTTGCCGCACCACGCCGCGCTGCTCGGCGAACTGCGCCTGACCTCGGTGCTGGAGGACCGCCGCGGGCAGCTGTGGATCGGCCATCGCAACGGCCTGATCCGCATCGACCCGCGCACCGGCGCGATGGTGCAGTGGGGACAGGGCGGCGCCGACGCGGTGCCCGACAACACCTCCATCGACTGGCTGGTGGAGGCGCCCGACGGCACCGTGTGGCTGGCCACGCAGATGGGCAGCGTGCAGCAGCGCGACGCCGCCAGCGGGCGCGTGGCGGTGACGGTCAGGAAGGACGGCGGCGATGGCGAAGGCCTGCCGGACATCGAGGGCATCGCCGTGGCGCCGGACGGCCGCGTCTGGCTGGGCACGGCGCAGGGCATGTTCCGCTGGGACGCCGCGGCCGGCCGCTTCGCCGCCGTGCCCGCGTTCGGCGGAGAGCGCGTGCACGCCTTCGCCTTCGAGCATGCCGACCGCCTGTGGTTGCACCGCATGTCCGGCGTGGAGGCGTGGCGCCGCGATGCCGGCGACTGGGCGCGGGAACGCGTCATCGGCGCGGCCGACGGCCTGCCCGCCGTCGAATCGACCGGGCTGGCGGTGGACCCGCAGCGGCGGGTCTGGCTGGGCACGCGCCGCGGCCTGTTCCGCATCGATCCCAACCTGAGCGGCTCGCGCGCGCTGCTGCGCAACTTCGGCGTGCGCGAAGGCCTGCTGAGCCAGGAACTCAACGACCGCGGCGTGCTGATGACGGCCGACGGCCTGCTGGCCACGACCGCGGCCGACGGCTCGGTGGCGCTGCTCGACACCCACCTGCCGGATCCCCGGCCGGTGACGCCCAACCTGGTGCTGGACAGCCTGCAGGTGAGCCGCGGCGACACCGTGCAGCACCTGCGCCCCGGCGCCGGACTGGAGTTGCAGCCGGAAGACCACGAACTGCTGGTCGGCACCCGCCTGCTCAGCTACGAGAATCCGCTCGGCAACCGCTACCGCTCGCTGCTCGACGGCTTCGACAACGGCTGGGTGGACCAGGGCGCCAGCGGCGAGCGGGTGTTCTCCGCGCTCACCCCCGGCCGCTACCGCCTGCGCGTGCAGGCCTACGACGCGGCCGGCAACGCCTCGCGCGAGCTGGAACTGCAGGTCCACGTGCTGCCGCCGTGGTGGCGCAGCCCCTGGGGCCTGGCGCTGTTCGCCGTCATCGGCCTGCTCCTGCTGCTGGCGGCCGGCGCGGCCTACCGGCGGCGCGTGCGCCGCCGCAGCGCCTGGCAGCTGGCCGAGCACAAGCGCGAGGTGGCCGAGCAGGCGTCGCTGGCGAAGACCCGCTTCCTGGCCACCCTGGGCCACGAGATCCGCACGCCGATGACCGGCGTGCTGGGCATGACCGAACTGCTGCAGGCCACGCCGCTGGACGCCCGGCAGAAGGGCTATGCCGACGCGATCCAGCGCGCCGGCACGCACCTGCTGCGGCTGGTCAACGACGCGCTGGACCTGGCCAAGATCGAGGCCGGCAAGCTGGAGCTGCAGCAGGTCGAATTCGACCTGCACGCGCTGGTCGGCGACGTCGCGGCGCTGATGGGCCCGGTGGCCGGCAAGCGCGGGCTCGCCTTCCGCGACGGCATCGCCGCCGGCGTGCCGCGCGTGGTCCGCGGCGATCCGCTGCGGCTGCGCCAGATCCTGCTCAACCTGCTGGGCAACGCGATCAAGTTCACCGAGGCCGGCTACGTCTCCTTGCATGCGCAGCCGCTGGCGCCGCAGGGCCTGCGGCTGGTGGTCGGCGACACCGGGCCGGGCATCAACGCCGAGCAGCAGGCGCGGCTGTTCCGCCGCTTCGAGCAGGCCGACGGCGCGCAGACCACCGCCCGCTACGGCGGCAGCGGGCTGGGCCTGGCGATCTGCCAGGAACTGGCGGTGGCGATGGGCGGGCGCATCGCGATCGAGAGCGCTCCGGGCGAGGGCACGCGCTTCTTCGTCGACCTGCCCGGCCTGCAGCCGGTCGCCGGCGAGGACGGGCACGCGCCGGCCTCGGCCGCCGCCGGGCATGCGCAGGCGGGGCCGCTGGAAATCCTGCTGGTCGAGGACGACGCCACCGTGGCGGAGGTCGTGGCCGGGCTGCTGCGCGCGCGCGGCCACCGCGTCACCCACGCCTCGCACGGCCTGGCGGCGCTGACCGAGGTCGCCGGCACCGCCTTCGACCTGGCCTTCCTCGACCTGGACCTGCCCGGGCTGGACGGCATGGCGCTGGCGCGGCAGCTGCGCCAGCGCGGCGTGCGCACGCCGCTGGTCGCGCTGACCGCGCGCACCGACGCCGAGGCCGAATCGCTGGCGCGGCAGGCGGGCTTCGACCACTTCCTGCGCAAGCCCGTCACCGGCGACATGCTGGCGGAGATGGCGGCGCTAGCGATGGAGCGCACGCCGTCGGCGGCGCCGGACCAGGACGAAGGAGGGGCGTCGCCATGACCGCATCGAAGAGGAACCGCAGGCGGGTCGGCGCCTGGGCCTGCTGCCTGGGCGCGGCGCTGCTGGCCTCGCCGGCGCTGGGCGCGGAAACGCCGGCCGATGCGCCGGCGGCGGAGGAAGCGCCGGCGCCGTTCCTCGGCGGCTTCCTGACCGAAACGCGCATCCTGTATCCGCTGCGGGTCGGCGACTGGCAGGCGCGCGACGAGCACCGCTACGAACAGGCGGAGCTGGGCGTCTCCGTGCGCTACCAGCACGGCGAGGCGCGCGACCGCTGGATCGACGTGTACTTCTACCCCGCCGGCGTGGTGGCGCCGGACCGGGTGCGGCGCGAGACCGAGGGCACGCTGGAAGGCATCCGGTCGCACGCCGGCTACGCGCAGGTGGAGGCCGAGCCGCCGGCGGCCTTCGAGGTCGCCGTCGGCGACGGCGAGGGCCGCCGCGTCTACGAGGGGCGCTCGCTCGGCATGCGCCTGCAGCGCGACGGCAGGACCTACGGCTCGGCGATGACCCTGCTGGCCAAGGACCTGTACTTCATCAAGGGCCGCTACAGCGCCGAAGGCGCGGACGTGGAGCCGGGCGCGCTGCAGGCGCAGCTGCAGGACTTCACCGCGGACCTGGTGCGGGCCAGCCGCTTCTACAGCACGGGCGCGTGCTGGATGCCGCCGCCGATCGTGCGCACGGCGGCCCCCGACGCACAGGCGGAGGGCGCGCTGATGCACACCGCGGTGGACGGGCAGGTGCGCGCGGTAGCGTTCGCCGACCGCGTCGAGGCCGTCGATCCGGACGCGCCGGAAGCCACGGTCATGCAGATGATGTCGATGACCCCGAGCGGGCGCTGGATCGAGGGCTGCCATCCGCCCGAGGACATGACCCCGGCCGTGCCGCCCGACCTGCGCGAGATCCGCTTCGAATACCGCCTGCCGCCGGCGCGCTCCGACGGCACCACCCCGCGGCTGCGCGGGCGCCGGACGGGCCTGGGCTGACGCCGCGCGGCGGCGGGCGTTTCCCGCCGCGCGACGAGGGAACGCCGGGGTCAGCGCGCGCTGTAGGCGTGCACTTCGTCCACCAGCACGGCGACGTGGTCCGGGTCCATGTCCGGCGACATGCCGTGGCCCAGGTTGAACACGTGGCCCTCGCGCGAGCCGCCGTTGCCGTCGCGGTAGCTGTCCAGGGCGCGGCGCACTTCGCGGCGGATCGCCTCGGGCGAGCCGTACAGCGTGGCCGGGTCCAGGTTGCCCTGCAGCGCGACCTTGCCCTGCGTGCGGCGCGCGGCCTCGCCCAGCTCCACCAGCCAGTCCACGCCGACGCCGTCGGCGTCGGTGGCGGCCAGGTCCTCCAGGTAGGCGGCGGTGCCCTTGCCGAACAGGATCAGCGGGGCGCGTTCCGCGCCGTCGCCGCGGTCGAGTTCGCGCGCGATGCGCTGCAGGTAGGGCAGCGAGAATTCGCGGTACATCGCCGGGCTCAACACGCCGCCCCAGGTGTCGAACACCTGCAGCGCCTGCGCGCCGGCCGTGCGCTGCGCGGCCAGGTAGGCGATCACCGCGTCGGTGTTGACTGACAGCAGCGCGTGCAGCGCCGCCGGTTCGTTCAGCGCCATCGCCTTGATGCGGGCGAAATCCTTGCTGCCGCCGCCTTCGACCATGTAGCAGGCCAGCGTCCACGGGCTGCCGGAGAAGCCGATCAGCGGCACCCGGCCGTCCAGCTCGCGGCGGATCGTGCGCACCGCGTCCATCACGTAGCGCAGTTCGGTTTCCATGTCCGGCACGCCCAGCTTCGCCGCGTCGGCGGCGCTGCGCACGGTGCGCTCGAACTTGGGCCCCTCGCCCTCGACGAAGTACAGCCCCAGGCCCATCGCGTCGGGGATGGTGAGGATGTCGGAGAACAGGATCGCGGCGTCCAGGTCGAACCGGCGCAGCGGCTGCAGCGTGACCTCGCAGGCGACGTCCGGATTCTTGGCCATGCCCAGGAAGCTGCCGGCGGCCTTGCGGGTGGCGCGGTACTCCGGCAGGTAGCGGCCGGCCTGGCGCATCAGCCAGACGGGCGTGCGGTCCACGGGTTCGCGGCGCAGGGCGCGCAGGAAGCGGTCGTTCTTCAGTGCAGTCATGGGGAATCCGGGGGAAGGATCACGTGGGCGCGTCGGCGCCGCGGGCGAACATCAGCTGGAAGCCGCGCTTGAGGTGGCTGTCGCGGGCCTTCTCGAAGGCCGCGTTGGCCTCGTCCTGGAGCAGGTACTGCTCGCGCTTGAGCGTGGCGCGGCCGCCGATCTGGCCGGTCTCGCGCAGCAGCTCCCAGCCGCCGAACAGGTCGGGCTGCAGGGTCAGCTGGACGTAGCGGGGCGCTTCGCCCGCGTCGGGGCGTTGCTGGAGGAAGACGCGCATGGCGGCATTTTAGCCGGACAACACCGCCAGCACGCGGTTTTCGTCCACCTCCGGCACCACTTCGGCCCGGCCCAGGCCCCGCCACAGCACCAGCCGCAGGCGGCCGGCCAGGTTCTTCTTGTCCAGCCGCATGCGCGCCAGCAGCGCGTCCGGCGCCAGGCCGGCGGGGAGGCGGGTGGGCAGGCCGTAGGCGGCCAGCGCGCGTTCCAGCCGCTCGGCATCGGCCGGCGGCGCCAGGCCCAGGTCGGCCGACAGCCGCGCGGCCAGCACCATGCCCACGGCCACGGCTTCGCCATGGTTGAGGTTGTCGTTGCCCAGGCCGCCGTAGCCCTGCTCGGTCTCGATGGCATGGCCGAAGGTGTGGCCGAAGTTCAGCAGCGCGCGCTCGCCCTTCTCCAGCGGGTCGCGTTCGACGATCTCGGCCTTGTGCTCGCAGCTGGCGGCGATGGCCAGCGCCAGCGCCTCGGCGTCCATCGCCAGCAGCGCGGCGCGTTCCTGCTCCAGCCACTGGAAGAAGCGGGCGTCGCGGATGGCGCCGTACTTGACCACTTCCGCCAGCCCCGCGCGCAGCTCGCGCGGCGGCAGCGTGGCCAGCGTGGCGGTGTCGGCGAACACCGCGCGCGGCGGATGGAAGGCGCCGACCAGGTTCTTGCCCTGCGGGATGTCCACCGCGGTCTTGCCGCCGACCGATGAATCCACCATCGACAGCAGCGTGGTCGGCACCTGCACGCAGTCCACCCCGCGCATCCAGCAGGCCGCGGCGAAGCCGGCCAGGTCGCCGACCACGCCCCCGCCCAGCGCGATCACGCAGGCGTCGCGGGTGGCGCCGAGCGTGGCCAGGGCGTCGATGGCGTGGCCGAAGTGGGCCAGGGTCTTGGATTCCTCGCCGGCGGGCAGGATGAAGGTGCCGATGGCCAGGTCCGGGCGCGCGGCGTGCAGCGCCTCGCGCACGGCGCCGGCGTAGAGCGGGGCGACGACGGAATCGCTGACCAGCAGGACGTGGCGGCCGCGCACGTGGCGCGCCAGCGCGGCGCCGTCGGACAGCAGGCCGGGGCCGATGGCGATGGTGTAGGGGATCTCGCCGCCGACGTCGACGGTGCGGGGATGGCTCATGCGTCCTCTTCGATGGGCTGCCAGCGGTGCGCCAGCAGCTGGGTCAGGCGGGCGGTCGCCTCGGGGGGCGCCAGTCCGTCGGTGTCCAGGGTCAGGTCCGCGACCTCGCGGTACAGCGGTTCGCGCAGCGCGGCCATGTCGTGCAGGACCTGCTCGCGGTCCGGGCGCTGCAGCAGCGGGCGGTTGGTGCAGCGGCCCAGCCGCTTCAACTGCGCCTCCACGCTCACCTGCAGGTAGACCACGTAGCCGCGCTGCTTCATCAGCGCGCGGTTGCCGGCGTCCAGCACGGCGCCGCCGCCGGTGGAGACGAGCTGCCCGTGGCCGGCCAGCAGTTCCCGCAGGGTGGCCGTCTCGCGCTCGCGGAAGCCGGCCTCGCCCACGTGCTCGAACAGGGTGGTGATGCTGGCGCCGGTGCGTTCGACGATGGCCTGGTCCGCGTCCACGAACGCCAGCCCGAAACGCTCGGCCACGCGCTTGCCGATGGACGTCTTGCCGGCGCCGGTGGGGCCGACCAGGATCAGGTTGGGGGCGGGGTTCATGGTGCGCCGATGCTAGCACTGCCCGCGCGCGTGGCGTGGCCTTAACGCCGCCGGGGCTACGGTGGGCTCCCGGCATCGGGCCGGGCAACCGAGGAGGAAGGCACCATGTCCGTGGCCAAGATCATCGAGGTCAACGCCTCGTCCAAGACCAGCATGGAGGACGCGGTGAAGGCGGGCCTGAAGAAGACCGCCGAGACCGTGAAGAACATCAAGGGCGCCTGGGTCAACGAGATCAAGGTCGTCACCGACGATGGCGGCAACGTGCAGGAGTGGCGGGTCAACCTGCGGATCAGCTTCGTGGTGGACTGACGGTGGGGTGGCGTCGGGAGTGATGCTGATTGTGGGAGCGACGTAAGTCGCGATGAAGCCACGCTGATGCCGTCATCGCGACTTACGTCGCTCCCACAGGGCCAACAGCCACTGGCCTGCGGTCAGCATCCAGCTGGACGATCCGATCCGCCACGGCCGGCAGCGTCGCCAGCAGGTGGCGGCTGGTGCGTTCGTAGTGCTGGATGAAGCGGTCCAACTGCGCGCGGTCCATGCCGGTGCGGCCGGGCTCGCTCGCCAGCAGCGCCTGCTCCTGCTCCCAGCGCCAGGCCCGCACGACCGCGAACCCGGGCGGCTGCAGGAACCACAGCGCGTCGATGCGCGCCCACAGGGCCGGGTAGTCGCGGCGCAGCGCTTCGTTGCAGTACCGCCGCCAGCGGCCGTCCGGGTCCTCGTCGCGCTCGAGCGCGTTGAGCGGTTCCGCCAGCGCGGCGGCGTCCTGCGGCGCCGCCTTCAGGCACCAGCCTTCGAACAGCACCAGGTCGACGCGCCCTTCGACGCGCGGCCAGGCCGCCTCGGCCAGGCGGTCGTCGGCCAGCTTGTCGAAGCGGGGCAGGGCGACGTCGCGGCCGGCGCGCAGCGCGTCCAGCACTTCGCCGCCGAGCGCGACGTCGTGCGTGCCCGGCGGCCCGCGCGTGGCCAGCAGCGGATGCACGTCGGCCGCGAGGCGCCGGCGCCGGGCGCGGGTCAGGTAGAAATCGTCCAGCGACAGCACCGCCGTGCGCAGGCCCCGGGCTCCGGCGTGCGCGGCCACTTGCGCGGCGAACGTCGACTTGCCGCTGCCCTGCAATCCGGCGATGGCGAACACCGGCGTCGCCGCCGGCAGCGCCCGCGCGGCCGCGAACGCCTCGGCGACCAGCGTCGCGGGAAAGCCGTCGGCGTGCGGGCGCGTCGTCATCGCGCGACAATAGCGCATGCCCGGCATGCGGGCGCCTTCGATCCGACACCATGACCGACCTGTACGCCGAAGCCCTGTCCACGTTCGCCGCCCTGTTCGGCGAAGCCAAGGCCGCCGGCACCGAAGTCGAGCCCAACGCGATGACGCTCGCCACCGCCACCGCCGACGGCCGCCCGTCCGCGCGGACCGTGCTGCTGAAGGCGTTCGACGAGCTGGGCTTCGTCTTCTACACCCACACCCACAGCCAGAAGGGACGCGAGCTGCACGACAACCCGCGCGCCGCGCTGCTGTTCCTGTGGCGCAGCCTGCGCGAGGCCGGCATCCAGGTGCGAGTGGAGGGCACGGTCACGCCGGTGGACGCCGCCGACGCCGATGCCTACTTCGCCTCGCGCCCGCGGCAGAGCCAGCTGGGGGCGTGGGCGTCGATCCAGTCCGAGACGCTGGATTCGCGCGAGGCCTTCGAGGCCCGCATGGCCGAGGTGGAAGCGCGCTTCGCCGGCGGCGACGTGCCGCGCCCGGACGGCTGGAGCGGCTACCGCGTGGCGCCGGAGGCGATCGAATTCTGGTACGGCGCGCAGTTCCGCCTGCACGAGCGCTGGCGCTACGAATGCGACGCGGCCGGCGCATGGAACAAGCGGATGCTGTTCCCTTGAACGGCCGGGTGAGGCCGGCGTCGGCCGCCGACGTCGCGGCATGGACCGCGATGCGCGCGGCGCTCTGGCCCGATGCCGGCATCGACGCGCTGCGCGCCGAGGCGGTGGCCTGGGACGCGTCGCAGGGCATCGCGCTGCTGGCCTTCGACGACGACGGCCGCGCCATCGGCCTGGCCGAGGCCAGCCTGCGCCGCGACTACGTCAACGGCACGGAGAGTTCGCCGGTCGGCTTCCTGGAAGCGTGGTTCGTGCAGCCCGACCATCGCGGCCGCGGCGTCGGCCGCGCGCTGGTGGCCGCGGTGGAGGACTGGACGCGCGGCCGCGGCTGCCGCGAACTCGCCTCCGACGCGTTGCTGGACAACACCGGCAGCCATGCCGCGCACGCCGCGTGCGGCTTCGAGGAAACCGAGCGCGTGGTCTATTTCCGCAAGCGGTTGGCGGCGTGAGCATGGGCCCGCGCCGCATCGTCTGCCTGACCGAGGAGCCCACCGAGACGCTGTACGCGCTCGGCGAGCAGGACCGCATCGTCGGCATCAGCGGCTTCACCGTGCGGCCGCCGCAGGCGCGCCGGGAGAAGCCCAAGGTCAGCGCGTTCACCAGCGCGAAGACCGGCGAGATCCTGAAGCTGCGGCCGGACCTGGCGATCGGGTTCTCCGACATCCAGGCCGACATCGCCGCCGACCTGGTGCGGCACGGCGTGGAAGTGTGGATCAGCAACCACCGCAGCGTGGACGGCATCGTCGACTACGTGCGCCGGCTGGGCGCGCTGGTCGGCGCCGCCGCGCGCGCCCGTGATTACGCCGATGCCCTGGAGCGCGGACTGGACGAGGTGCGCACGCAGGCCGCGCGCCTGCCGCGCCGCCCGAAGGTCTATTTCGAGGAGTGGGACGAGCCGCAGATCACCGGCATCCGCTGGGTGTCGGAACTGGTCGGCATCGCCGGCGGCGACGACGTGTTCCCCGAGCTGGCGCGCGAACCGCTGGCGAAGCGGCGCATCCTCGCCGACGGCACCGAGGTCGTGCGGCGCGCGCCGGACATCGTCCTCGGCTCCTGGTGCGGCAAGAAGTTCCGCCCCGACCGTGTCGCCGCGCGCCCCGGCTGGGACGCCATCCCCGCCGTGCGCGACGGCGAACTGCACGAGATCAAGTCGCCGCTGATCCTGCAGCCCGGCCCGGCGGCGTTGACCGACGGCGTCCGCGCGATCGCCGCGATCGTCCAGGCCTGGGCGGCCAGAACCGCCTGAACCAGGTATCCCTGTAGGAGCGACGTCAGTCGCGACCGCGGACCAGAGGTCGCTCGTCGTCATCGGTCGTTCGCCACCATCACCCGCCATCGTGTTCCATGAATGGTGATGGTGTGCGGTCGCGACTGACGTCGCTCCTACAGGGCAGGCAACCTCAGAAATTCCGCTGGAACTTGACCGTCTCGGCGCGCCCGTCCGCCGTCACCACCGCCTCGAAGCGGTAGGAATCGTGCAAGGACACACGCACGGTGCCGATGTGGTCAGGTGTAGCCGCCCGCATCGATCGGCCACAGCTGCACCGACCGGGCCTCTATGTAGGAGCGACGTCAGTCGCGACCGCGGACCATGGGCCACTCGTTGTCATCGGTTGTTCGCCACCATCACCCGCCGTCGTGTTCCATGAATGGTGATGGCGTGCGGTCGCGACTGACGTCGCTCCTACAGGCAGGCAACCTCAGAAATTCCGCTGGAACTTGACCGTCTCGGTGTGCCCGTCCGCCGTCACCACTGCCTCGAAACGGTAGGAGTTGTGCGGGGACACGCGCACGGTGCCGATGTGGTCGGTGTAGCCGCCCGCGTCGATCGGCCGCAATTGCACCGACCGGGCCTCTATATAGGAGCGACGTCAGTCGCGACCGCGGACCAGAGGCCACTCGTTGTCATCGCTCGTTCGCCGCCATCGCCCGCCGTCGTGTTCAATGAATGGCGATGGCGTGCGGTCGCGACTGACGTCGCTCCTACAGGCAGGCAACCTCAGAAATTCCGCTGGAACTTGACCGTCTCGGTGCGCCCGTCCGCCGTCACCACTGCCTCGAAACGATAGGAGTCGTGCGGGGACACGCGCACGGTGCCGATGTGGTCGGTGTAGCCGCCCGCGTCGATCGGCCGCAGCTGCACCGACTGGCGGGCGCCGGACAGGTCGTGCGCGCTGACGGCGACGTCGCCGTCGATGCCGGTTTCCTCGCCGCCTGCGGTCGTGCGCAGCGCGATCACCACCAGGGCGGTGCCGGCGTCCCGGGGCACGCCGTACTGCCTGGCGCTCTCTTCGCTCAACGCCAGCGTGGGCAGGGCGGTGTAGCGCACGCGCAGGGTGCCGAAGTCGGCTTCGGCCGGTGCGGGCGGCACGAATTCGGCCGCGCGCGGCGCCTCGCCGCCGGAGCAGGCGGGCAGCAGCGGCGACGCGGCGAGCAGGAGCAGCAGGGGAAGACGTTTCATGGCGGGACCGTGGTCAGGGAGATGGAACGAGGAAGGATTCAGTCGTTCGCCGCCGACAGCTCGCCGCCGCGCACCGTGGCGGCGTGCACGGCCTTCGCCACCAGCGCTTCGAAGCCGCCGGCCTGGAAGGTCTCGATGGCGGCTTGGGTGGTGCCGTTCGGCGAGGTGACGCGGCGGCGCAGCTCGGCCGGGGCCTCGCCGCTCTCGGTCAGCATGCGCGCGGCGCCCAGCACGGTCTGCAGCACCAGCGTGCGCGCGGCGGCGTCGGGCAGGCCTTCGGCTTTCGCGGCCGCCTCCATGGCTTCCGCGAGCAGGAACACGTAGGCCGGGCCGCTGCCCGACACGCCGGTGACGGCGTCCATCTGCGCCTCGTCCTCGATCCACACCGCCGGGCCGGCGGCCGACAACAGCAGTTCCGCGCGCTGGCGGCCGGCCGCGTCGACCTCGCCGCTGGCGTGCAGGCCGGTGACGCCGGCGCCCAGCAGGGCCGGCGTGTTGGGCATGCTGCGCACCACCGGCACGTCGCCGCCCAGCCAGCGCTGCATCTGCGCGATGGTGATGCCGGCGGCGATGGACACCGCCAGCGGCCGCTGCGCCTGCGCGCGCGGCGCCAGCGCTTCGCAGACCGTGCGCATGACCTGCGGCTTGACCGCGAACAGCCAGGTGTCGGCGCCGTAGGTGGCCTCGCCGGCCTCGGCGAAGACCTGCACGCCGAAATCCGCGGCCAGCGCAGCGCGCAGCGCCTCGGCCGGCTCGGCCACGCGGATGCGCGAGGCCTCCGCGCCGCGCTTGAGCAGGCCGCCGATTAGGCTGCGCGCCATGTTGCCGCCGCCGACGAAGGCGAGCGGGTGGGTCAGCAGGTGGGGCGGATGCTGGGGAGACATGGCGTGCGGCCTCGTGGCGCGTGGGGGAAGGGAGGGATCATGCCGGCCGGGCGCCGAACAGCGCTGTGCCGATCCGGACCATCGTCGCGCCATGCGCGATGGCCAGTGCGAAGTCGTCGCTCATGCCCATCGACAGGGTGTCGATGCCCGGATGCCGCGCCGCCAGCGCGCCCTGCAGCGCCGCCATGCGGGCGAAGGCGGCGGCGCGCGCGGCCGGGTCCGGGTGCGGCGCCGGGATCGCCATCAGCCCGCGCAGGCGCAGGCCCGGTGCGGCAGCGACGGCGTCGGCCAGGGCGGGGACGTCGTCGGGCCGGCAGCCGTGCTTGCTGGCCTCGTCGTCGATGTTGACCTGGACCAGCACGTTCAGCGGCGCGCGGTCGGCGGGCCGATAACGTGACAGGGCGCCGATCAATTTGTGACGGTCTACCGTCTGCACCCAGTCGAACAGCCGCGCGGCGGCTTCGGCCTTGTTCGATTGCAGGTGGCCGATGAGATGCCATTCCAGCCCCATGCCGGCCAGTTCGCCGATCTTGGCCTGGGCTTCCTGCACGTAGTTCTCGCCGAAGGCGCGCTGGCCGGCGCGGGCCAGTTCGGCCACGGCCGCGGCGGGCTGCAGCTTGGACACGGCCAGCAGGGCGGGGACTGGCCGATGCGCGGCATCCGCTGCGTTTTCAAGGCGTTGCAGGGTCTCGCTGAGAGCGTCGGCGAGCATGTTCATCCAACCATTGGCGGAAACGGCAAGGGCGCTATACTGCCCTTCGGGGAAGTATCGTTCCAGTTCGCAGCAACTTTGGGGAAGCAGCGTCATGGATATCGCCGAACTCTTGGCGTTCTCGGTTAAGAACAAAGCATCGGACCTGCACCTCTCGGCCGGCCTGCCGCCGATGATCCGCGTGGACGGCGACGTCCGCCGCATCAACATCCCGGCGCTGGACCACAAGCAGGTGCACGCGCTGGTCTACGACATCATGTCGGACAAGCAGCGGCGCGACTTCGAGGAATTCCTGGAAGTCGACTTCTCGTTCGAGATCCCCTCGCTGGCGCGCTTCCGCGTCAACGCCTTCAACCAGAACCGCGGCGCCGGCGCCGTCTTCCGCACCATTCCGTCGGAAGTGCTGACCCTGGAAGACCTGGGCTGCCCGCCGCTGTTCCGCGAACTGATCCAGCAGCCGCAGGGCCTGATCCTGGTCACCGGCCCGACCGGCTCGGGCAAGTCGACCACGCTGGCGGCGATGATCGACCACATCAACAAGAACGAATACGGCCACATCCTCAGCGTCGAGGACCCGATCGAATTCGTCCACACCTCGCAGAAGTGCCTGATCAACCAGCGCGAAGTGCACCGCGACACGCACGGCTTCAACGAGGCCCTGCGCTCGGCGCTGCGCGAGGACCCCGACTACATCCTGGTCGGCGAGTTGCGCGACCTGGAAACCATCCGCCTGGCGCTGACCGCCGCGGAGACCGGCCACCTGGTGTTCGCCACCCTGCACACCAGCTCGGCGGCCAAGACCATCGACCGCGTGATCGACGTGTTCCCCGCCGGCGAGAAGCCGATGGTGCGCTCGATGCTGTCCGAATCGCTGCGCGCGGTGATCTCGCAGGCGCTGCTGAAGAAGATCGGCGGCGGCCGCACCGCGGCCTGGGAAATCATGGTGGGCACGCCGGCCATCCGCAACCTGATCCGCGAGGACAAGGTGGCGCAGATGTACTCGGCCATCCAGACCGGCCAGCAGAGCGGCATGATGACCCTGGACCAGCACCTGCAGGACCTGGTGAAGCGCGCGCTCATCACCCGCCAGCAGGCCAAGGAATACGCGAAGGACAAGCGGTTGTTTGAGTAAGGCCGGGACCGGGGACCCGGGACCGGGGACCCGCAAGTCGGCGTGATGATTCGAGACCCTACCCAATGAATGGATCGATGCTGATCAGGTGCAGGAAACCGACGCCGGCGCTGTTGCCGGTCCCCGGTCCCCGGTCCCCGGTCCCCGGTCCCGGAGCACGGCCATGAGCACCATCGACTTCACCTCCTTCCTCAAGCTGATGGCGCACCAGAAGGCGTCGGACCTGTTCATCACGTCCGGCATGCCGCCGTCGATCAAGGTGCACGGCAAGATCTCGCCGATCACACAGACGCCGCTGACCTCGCAGCAGTCGCGCGACCTGGTGCTGAACGTGATGACGCCGGCGCAGCGCGAGGAGTTCGAGAAGACCCACGAGTGCAACTTCGCCATCGGCGTGGCCGGCGTGGGCCGCTTCCGTGTGAGCTGCTTCTACCAGCGCAACCAGGTCGGCATGGTGCTGCGCCGGATCGAGACGCGCATCCCGACGGTCGAGGAACTGAACCTGCCGCCGGTCATCAAGACGCTGGCGATGACCAAGCGCGGCATCATCATCTTCGTCGGCGCCACCGGCACCGGCAAGTCCACTTCGCTGGCGGCGATGATCGGCTACCGCAACCAGAACTCGACCGGCCACATCATCACCATCGAGGACCCGATCGAGTTCGTGCACAAGCACGAAGGCTGCATCATCACCCAGCGCGAGGTCGGCATCGACACCGACAGCTGGGACGCCGCGCTGAAGAACACCCTGCGCCAGGCGCCGGACGTGATCATGATCGGCGAGGTGCGCACCCGCGAAGGCATGGACCACGCCATCGCCTTCGCCGAGACCGGCCACCTGGTGCTGTGCACCCTGCACGCCAACAACGCCAACCAGGCGATGGACCGCATCATCAACTTCTTCCCGGAAGACCGCCGCCAGCAACTGCTGATGGACCTGTCGCTCAACCTCAAGGGCGTGGTCGCCCAGCAGCTGGTGCCCACGCCGGACGGCAAGGGCCGCCGCGTGGCGATGGAGATCCTGCTGGGCACGCCGCTGATCCAGGACTACATCCGCGACGGCGAGATCCACAAGCTGAAGGAAGTGATGAAGGAATCCACCAACCTCGGCATGAAGACCTTCGACCAGAGCCTGTTCGAGCTGTACCAGGCCGGCGAGATCAGCTACGAGGACGCCCTGCGCTTCGCCGACTCCCAGAACGAAGTGCGCCTGCGCATCAAGCTGGCCCAGGGCGGCGACGCGCGCACGCTGGCGCAGGGTCTGGATGGAGTGGAGATCGCGGAGGTCCGCTGATTCCGAGGAGTTTGGTGTTTCGATGAAGAAGGGGCCTTGGGCCCCTTCTTTGTTTGCTCGCTCGAGTGTTGGCCATCGTTTCCATGCAAACCAGCGCAGCCTGTCAGTTGCTGCGGTCCTCGATCGGGCGGGAACTTGCGGCTGGGAGTTGGGGATGCTAATCGATTGCGTCGTCCTTCAACTGCGAGGGTTTGAAGCTTGGCCGTTCGAGGCGCCCCGCATAATGAATTAAGAGGACCAGCGATAGATCCAACTATCGGGGGAGGAGCGTAGTCAATGCGCCACTATCCGAAGGCTCCAGCGTGAACGATCCACGCTGCGGGGGCATCCTGAAGCGGCATCGGAGTTGTCGTCCTCGGCGGGTCTTGGGGACAAACAGGGTAGGGGTATCCCAAACAGAGCTATTGCGTCAGGGGCGAACCGGTCGATTTCGTCAGGTATTCGCGTTTACCTGTATCGCTGTCTTTACTCCGTTCGCGCACCGAAGTAGCGTCGCTCTTACGGGGTGTCCTACCGGGGTGGTGGACGCAAGGAGTCCGGCCTGCAATAGGTTGGAATGGAGCGTGCAGTGAAGAACTGGATGGAGTTGGGCCTACTGCAGATTGCAGTTGCGTTTCGTTACCGTGGAGTCAATGGCAAGCGGCTAGGTTTTGGCCTGCTCTGGGCGCTGCTGGTGCCGATGGCAGGTAGTGTGAATGCACAGAACATCGACCTGCGCTATGAGAACACGGTCCAGTCGGCGCAAGTCGTAAAAGCGCTCTCAGGGGACTTGTTTGGCGAACATGTCAACGACTACAGCGGGGCCACTTCATTCACGCACACTGATGCGAGTCTGCCAGGGAGTAATGCTTTGCCCGTCCGAGTGGGGCGGACGTTCTCCATAGAAGACAAGTATGGTCTTAATAGCCTGGGGGGCTTTGGTGACTGGGATGTGGATGTCCCATACATCACGGGAACATTCAGTGCATTGGCGGGCTGGACTGTTGATGTTGCTTCCTCACCCAACCGTTACAAGCGCTGTTCAATACCGTCTGTGCCTTACGTTGGAAGTTTGAACTTCGATGTTCATGAGATATGGAGTGGGTATCAGCTCTACATCCCAGGCGGGGAAAGCGGAGAGTTGATGGCGGCCAGTTTCTCGGATGCCTATCCGGAGCCAGCAGACGGCCTGGCCTATCCTTGGATCACTAAAAGCCAGGGCCGTTTGCGTTGCCTTGCTCAGACGAAGAATGGCTATCCTGGAGAAGGCTTTGCGTTGATCACGAGTTCCGGCTTGACGTATTACTTCGACTGGGGCGTGGAAGTAGCAATTCGCGGAATCGGAAAGGACTCATCCAGGACAATTGCGCGCAAGCGTATCTATTTATTGGCAAGCCGTGTTGAGGATCGATTCGGGAACTGGGTCAACTACGCATACTCTGGCTCAAGGTTGACGTCCATCAACGCAAATGATGGAAGGCAGATAAATCTTTCGTATTCCGGGAACTACATTTCCTCAGTTGCATCTTCTTCAGGTACGTGGACCTACCAGTACGATGGCGCCGGGAACCTCTCCAAGGTCACGATGCCGGATGCTTCCGCTTGGTCGTTTGGATTCACAGGGTCGCTTAAAGTCGGGCCGCCGCCTGCTTTGCCCCCCTTGGATACCTGGGGGTCTCCGACATGCGATGAGCAGTTTCCGGTCCAGAACAGCTATGAATATCGCGTCACGCACCCTAGTGGTGCGATAGGAAAGTTCCAATTCCAGCAGCGGCGATTCTACAGAGCTCGAGTGAGGTGGATGTGCAACAGTACTCCGCCGCCAGAGAAGTACGAATGGCTCGTAATTCCGAACTACTTCGACTCCTATGCCCTCACTTCCAGAACAACGATGGGGCCCGGAATGGAAGCCCAGGTATCGAGCTATGACTACGGTAGCAATGATTCCATGGGTTTCTGCGCCTCCTCTCCCTATTCGGAAACAAATTGCGTGTTCTATTGCCCGCCATCAACGCTTACTTGGTGCAGCCCGGCGGAGGGGCGCTGGGTAACGAATACACGGCCGGATGGAAGCAAGATAAGGCGCTTCATGGGCGCCCGGTATGGAGTGGATGAAGGACGACTGCTCGAGGAGCAGGTGCTCGATGAAAACGGGCTGGTCGTAAGCCGCATCATCAATGATTACGTCAAGGATGAGGATGTCGGAACAATGCCTTTCGGGGCGATTACCGGGACTCGCCTGACGCGAGACCCATTGGTGTCGAAGGTACGGCCCCAGCGATCACGCACCGTTTTCCAGAACGGCGTGGTATTCAGGTCGGTTGTCGAGGAATTCGATGCTTTCGCGCGGCCGGTACGTATCACCAAGAGCAGTGCGCCCATGCCGTGAAACGGGCATTGACTCGAGAGGGTCTGTTGGTATTACGTAGTAGGGATGAGCTGGATTACTGAAAAAAAGAATCTCATGGCCATGGTGTCCTTGCGCAAGGTGGTTGCAGGGGGGTGAAATGGCCAATCGCACCAAGTACGTACGTTTACGTCCCCTCCTGATTTTTTTGAGTGGGCTTGCTGGAGTAGCTTTGCTCGCGTGAGTTGTCTGCCGGATTGGGGGCGCAAGGACTCTGACCTGCAAGGCAGAGGTAGAACGGGAACGACATGTCTACTAGGGATACTTGGAGTTATGCGATGAGATGTCTGGCCGTACTTATGTTCTTTGTGATATGCCCTTGGGCGTCTGCTCAGTCTGAGCCTGCTGGATTGGCCCCCCATTACGAGTACAAGAAGCGGATACAGGCGGCGGAGAATATTTCGCCCTTGGATAACGGGCTTTTCGGAGAGGAAGTCGGGCTCTACAACGGCAGCACGACATTCTCTGTCGTGGATGTAGACCTGTCAGGAAACAATGGCCTGCCTGTAAGGCTTGCGCGCCGTCATGTGGTTGAACTCCAGCCACAGAACCATCTTTTTCCTTACGACTCGTTACTTCGGGGTGTGGGAAATTGGGATGTTGACGTGCCCTATATGGCAGCAACCTATGCGCAATCAACGGGCTGGAGTTCTCAGCGATGTTCGCTTGGGAGTGTTCCTTCTGGGACGGCAGTCTTTCCAGTGGGTGATATCTGGCAGGGCGTTTCGATACATGTTCCCGGCAAGGGGGATGCGAATGCACTGGGTGTACGCCCGGAAGTACCAGTACCGACGAACGGCGTGCAGTATAGGTTGACAACTTCAGCGCGTGATGTATTTGACTGCATCCCCATGAAGAGTGGTCTTGCTGGTGAAGGCTTCCGGATGACAACCGCGTCTGGCATGCGCTACTACTTTGACGTGGGCGCTGTGCGGAAAGCTGCAACACTTGAGCAATTTCTACAGCGAGAATCAATTCCCTTCCCAGATCGTTGGGAGTTGCCACGAAACCGCTTCTATCTCTTGGCCAGCAAGATTGAGGATAGATTCGGAAATGTGGTGCAGTTCCAATACAACAGCCAAGGACATCCGACAAGAATTTGGGCCGACGATGGCAGAGAGATATTACTTACTTACGCAAGTGGGAGGTTAATCGCCGCCACAGCGCAAGGGAGAACTTGGACCTATCAATACCATGCGTCGGGTGATCTTGTTGCCGTGGTCCTTCCGGATGGTACGCAATGGAGTTACAGCTATGCGGGCGATCTGAAGCCAAGCCCGGATCCGGCATCCTGGGGGGTGTTGCCGTGGTGTAAAGGATCTCCCTCAATGCAGGATGTAAGTTACGTATTGAATGCGCAGCACCCGAGCGGTGTATTGGGTACTTTTACATTCAACAACAGGCGACACTATCGGAGTGGAGTTCACGCGACAGAGTGCGCATTTGTCGGCGGCACGCTCAATGGCGGGTCAATGAACTACAGGTTGATTACTCCCCACTACTTCGATGTCATGAGTCTGGATATCAAGTCTGTCGCCGGGCCTGGCCTCGATGCAATGATCTGGACGTACGACTATGGGGTTTTGCTTCAGATGCTGTGGGGTGCTCACACGGAGCCTGCAGTGTACCCCTGTATGGCGTGCGTTACCGAGAAAACGGTGACTGTTACGAATCCGGACGGCGGAAAATCAAAGCAGCGGTTTGGTATTACGTATCGGAGCAACGAAGGTCGTTTGCTGGGCGGAAGTACGCTAAGCCCCGATGGTGTGGTTCTGCGCGCTGAAAGTAGCGAGTACCTAGCTGACACGGTTGCAGGTCAGCAGGAATTCTATGGTGAATACGGGAATGTGCTTGGTGGTGTCGCAGATCCCAGCTCGGCGAGGGTCAGGCCGGTCGTAAAGCGAACTGTTGTGGAGGATGGGATGCAGTTCGTCTGGCAAGTTGCAGCATCCTGCGGGGCCAACTCGAGTACTTATTGCTTCGATGTGCTGGCGCGCCCGACGAGGGTCGTGAAGAGTAGTGTGTCTTCGCCATAGAGGATTTGGACTTTGCACGAAGGGCGAACGCTTAGGTTTGGAGGTGGGCTGGGTATATGGAGAGATTTTGGCATGAGCGTTGTAGCTGGGTTGCTAACACTATTGTTATCGGGGGCCAGTCCTTCCGCAGATTCACAGAGTCTGTATCCCTATATGGAACACAAGGGTCGAGTATCCCGAGTGTCAACGGTCTAATCCCTGACGATAGAGGCCTTCGGTGATCAGAAATGGGTGGGAGCGATCCAGCGCTTGTCCAGATCAGACCTCAGAAGAAGCGGGCGATCTTCCAGGATGGTGTGATATCCAGTTGGATGGTCGAAGAGTTCGACACTTTAGATCGGCCGGTGCGTGTCGTAAGAAGCGGTACGCCTCAGTCATGAAGGGTATGGAGATTTTCCAGTACCTGTTGATCGGACTGAGAGTCCGGTCGCCAATAGGATAAGGAATCACGCATGAAGCGAGCTATGAAGATCAAGGCGCCGGCGATGTTGGGCGCGCTACTGGTGCTGCCACTTGCCGCGCAAGCGCAGAGCTATACGCGAACCGAGACCATTCAGTATTACGACAATACGACCAAGTGGGTATTGGGCCAGACTGCGAGCGTTACATGCGTTTCGTCGGTTCCAGCAAGCACGGCCTGCGATGGCGATGTTGTGTCGTCGACTACCTATAGCGCGACTTCGGCACTGCCACTAA
>Ga0222426_100237_pt1 | contig 53112 bp, 47 predicted proteins | sample 2B50Ametagenome_FD_180087 | JGI IMG/M metagenome (GOLD analysis project Ga0222426, IMG submission 180087) | Enriched microbial communities from leaf-cutter ant dump, University of Wisconsin, Madison, United States - 2B50A (version 2) | ecosystem: Environmental > Terrestrial > Nest > Insects nest...
ATTCCATCGACATTTTTGAATAGGCGTTCCTGCTCGCTGGAAGTCGAATTAGCAAGTAGATCCTGACTAAGGATCGCATTTACATCAGCACCGGACTTATATAAGCCAATGAGATCTTCTACTTCAGAGATGTAATTATTCGCTTTTACTTTATAGCCGAGTTTTTCCTCAAAAGCAGCTTTCAAGGTCAATACATTTCTGTTTTCGCAAAAAACCAATGGAATAACCAACCAGTAATTGGCCGTACCAACAGTTCCATTTGAACGGTGGAATCCATTGAACGTTTTATCTTTAAATGCAGCAACATCAGGTTTTGTCCAAGCTGTCTTACGGTTGCCCATTCTAAAATCTTCCGACGCATGACGCAAGTTTTCGGTGGTAATAAGTTCCCCTTCAGCTAAGGGTGTATTCAATTTCCCTACCAGAACACCATACATCAATATCTCTGTATCTTGTTCCATTGGCTGGATCGTGAATTTATGTTTGGCAGCAACAGCTTGCTTTAATGTAAATTCCTTACCTTCAAAAACAATCGTTGTTCCCTCCGCCAAGTCCTGTAATGCAACAAGGACATTATCCATTGGATGGATCTGTAAATAGCGCTGTATAGCCATAATTATACTAATTCAAATATTTTTGTCATCATTACCCATTTCTCTCCTGGCTTTGCCCCCGGAATAGCCGCCTGATATTTCCACATCAGCTGTTCCCATTCCTGAACTTTTTCATTGGCAGCATCCATAGCTGATTTTTTCTCAAATGAAAAATCTTCACCCACCTCCATGTTCATAAACAATCTATTTTCAAAACGATAGATCTCCATCTGCAAAATACCTGCATCCAGAATCGAGCGTTTTATTTCCGGCCACACTTCACGGTGGTAATCCTCATATTCCTTGATCAATTGTGGATCGTCCACAAGATCCAAGGCCATGACATATCTTTTCATTACTAACTAATTAATGTGATTTAAGATTTTCCGTTTCCGCAATACTGACATTTCTATTTTGGAAAGCAAACAACAAGACAACAATAAAACAAACCAATGGTACAAAATAGCCATATTGGAAATGTCCCGTTTTATCGGAGATAAAACCCAATATTGGAGGCAATAAAGCGCCGCCAACAATAGACATGACGATCAAACTAGAAGCAGATTTGGTATCGGCACCGATACCTTGTACACCAAACGCGAATATTGTTGGAAACATAATGGACATAAAGAACGCAATGCCAATCAGCGCATATAAAGTCTGAATACCTGATCCGAAGATGACAAATAGGGATAGAACGATCGCTATAGCGGAATAGATGATCAGAAGCTTGGATGCTGATACAAAACGCATAAAAAATGTACCGATAAACCGGCCCAACATAAATGCCAATCCAGCAAACCCAGCATAATCGGCACCATCCTTACCTGATATGCCGGCAGCTTCTGTTGCATATAATACGAGGAAACTTAAAATACAAACTTGCGCTCCGACATAGAAAAATTGAGCCACCACTGCCCAACGCACATTTTTATGACGCAACGCGTGAAAAAAACCGGCTCTACCTTCTTCCTCAGCATCTTTGATATCAGGTAATCTGGTAAAGAAAAACAACGCAGCAATCAATAAGATCAATATCCCTAGTACCACATAAGGCAATTTCACAGCAGCTGTTTCCGACTGAATATACGCCATCTTTGCCTGCTCGGCCATTTGCGCCAGTTCTTCCTGTGATTTGGGTTCATGGGATAAAATAAATTTTCCCCCAAAAATCGGAGCAACAAAGGCCGCTAACCCATTAAAGGACTGCGCAAAATTAAGTCGTTGTGCCGACGAAGCTGGATCTCCCAAAATCGCTACATACGGATTTGCAGCGGTTTCCAGAATGGTAAGACCACAGGCTACAACGAACAAAGCCCCCAAAAAGAAAACATAACTTATCGTATTGGCCGCAGGTACAAAAAGAAAACAGCCAATGGCAAAAAAGATCAATCCGATCAAAATACCGGCTTTATAGCCATATTTTTTCATGATAATTCCAGCAGGAATCGCCATCACAAAATAAGCGATAAATACAGCCGAATCGACTAAGGAAGCCTGGAAATGGGATAAACTAAACGCATTCCTCAAATGCGGAATTAAGATTGGATCAAGGTTATGAATAAATCCCCAAAAAAAGAACAAGGATGTCACCAAAATCAAGGCAAATGCGTAACTCTTTTTATTCGTCATATTTTTCAAATGGTTATAAGTAGTTATTTAATGTAAAATAAGCTTAAAAATGCTAGACAATATTCAAGTATATTATCAAATTATTAAGCTATATTACCATAGCTAAACTGAATTATGTAACTTTACTGCATATATTTCATAATTATGAAAGCACAGCTGCTTCATTTAAATAGCAATCTTGAGCATTCGTTCAACGCGAGAAGAGACAATACGCCCCAATACCACAATCTTTGGCATTACCATGAAGAACTGGAATTAATTTATTTTGCCAAAGGCTCAGGCACCCAATTTATTGGCGATAGTGTCCGGCGCTTTGAATCAGGCGATATTACCCTTGTTGGTTCAAACCTGCCTCACTATTGGTTATTTGACGAGATTTATCTTCAAGAGGAAGGAGCAGAAAGCGCAGATATTCGTGTAATTCATTTTAAGGAAAACTTTTGGGGAAATGATTTCATTAATTTACCTGAAAATAAATCCATCAAAGACCTTATACGTGTATCCAAAAGAGGCATTTCATTATTGGAAAGCAGCCGACTAAAAACTGTGCAGTTAATTGACGCTATCTTGGCAGCAACAGGTACCAAACGTATTATTCATTTATTAGAAATCTTACAATTTATTTCGGCAGAAGAACAACATGATCTATTAACGAGCCCCACTTTTACCATCCAGCTGCAAGATCAGGACGCCAACCGTATGCAGATTGCCATGAAATATATCGGTGAAAATTATCGCGACCAGATACGGCTGCAGGAACTTGCTTCCCTAACGGGAATGACACCCAATTCTTTCTGCCGTTATTTCAAATCACAAATCGGAAAAACACTCTTTCAGTTTCTGATCGAAATGCGTGTGAAGACAGCCTGCAATTTATTAATAGAAAACAAACAGACGGTGAAGCAGATCTGCTTTGAATCAGGTTTTCAAAACTTTTCGAGCTTCCATAAATACTTCAAAAATGTAACTGGCACTACACCGCTCAGCTTTCAGCGATCAAAAACTTAAGACAATTTTACCCAATAAGTTTGAATCTTCCATCAATCGATGGGCTTCAGCAGCCTCCGCAAAAGGAAGCACACGGTATAAAGTAGGTTTGAAATCGCCAACGCTGAGCTTCGGCCATACTTGAGACCAGATATCATCCCGTAGCACTTGCTTAAATTCACGGTCTCTCGCCCGTAGCGTACTTCCCGTTAGAACAATCCGTTTCTGCATTAATTTGAGCAAATTTAACTCGACTCTTGCGCTTTCCATCGCATTAATGTAAACCAATCGACCATCAGGATTCAATAGATTGATATTTTTCTCAAAATATGATCCGCCAATACTATCTAAAATAACATCAACTCCCAAAGGCTTCAGCACCTCCAGAAAATCCTCCGTTTTATAATTTATTGTTTTACTGGCTCCCAATGATTTACAAAAGCTAGCCTTTTCAGATGAGCTGACTGTCGTATATACTACCGCACCAAACAAGGTCGCTAACTGAATGGCCGTACTGCCAATCCCTCCAGCACCACCGTGCACCAAAAAATGATCGTCGGCCTGCAACTTACCCCTTCGAAAGACATTGTCCCAGACCGTAAAAACGGTCTCGGGCAGCGAGGCTGCCTCCGCAAAACCCAAATGGTCGGGAATAGGTAAACAATGTCCCTGATAGACTTTCGCATAGGAAGCATAGCCCCCACCGGCAACAAGCGCACATACACGATCACCAATAGCCCAATCGACCACATCCTTCCCTTTAGCGACTACAATCCCTGCTATTTCCAAGCCCGGTATTCGCCCATCCACACCGGCTGGTGCCGGATAGTTACCTTTACGCTGAAAGACATCAGGTCTATTCACTCCTGCAGCCTTTACTTCCACCAAAACTTCAAGTTCACCGATCTGCGGCATCTCCACATCGCGGACTTCCAAAACTTCCGGTCCTCCCGGTTCAGTAATAATGACGGCTTTCATCATGATTTTTTTGGGTATTTCTGTAATCTTATATTAAGCGAAAGCATAAAATAACGAGCCAGACGATTGTTTCGAACGTCTAAAATATCATTTCCCACCACGGCACGTGAAATACCAGTATTCTGATTCATCAGATCGAATCCCTGAAATCTCAACATCCCCAAGTTATTCCTTCCAAAAGTATATTCCATATAGGCATTGATTATCGTCGGATTAATATTGTTCCATGAGCTCGAATAACCCGCATTAAATTTTTGAGAAAGCTCAAGTCCCATGGTAAAATGTTTCCCTAAATAAGCTTTAGATCCCAACCCAACAATCCCTGAATGTGCCGTGATATTATCTTGTACAGGCCAGTCAAATGTCGCCCTGTTTAAAGAATAGTTTCCATTTAATTCGGCTTCAAAGATATCACTCCAAGTATAGCGGAATTGAAGAGCCTGTGTAAACAAAAAGTGTCCACCAAAGCTCTTTTTATCATTAACATAGGAAATATTGTTGTAATAATCTGCATTACCATTCAAGCTCATCTGCAAATTATCCGACAATAAAGAAGCTGTAAACAAATAATAGCTCTTAATATCATAATAACCTTCTGTATTGCGATAGGTCGTTTTCTGTATCGTTGAATTGGGTTCAATTGTCCGGTTTGCTACAATCTTGTCATTTACCAAGTTAAAAGCCAGACTCGCTTCTAAATATTGACCCCTTCGTGTAATGGACTTCCGATACTTTGAAACAATACTATGTGCAAATTCGGATTTCAAATCCTTATTTCCGATCACAATATTTTGTGTGTTGGTATTATCTACCACAGGCTGTATCTGATAGAAGCTAGGCTGGTTATTACGTCCATAATAGTCCATGGAAAGATCCTCTTCTTTGGTAAACTTCCATTTTAATCCAGCAGAAGGCACGAGATTAACATTTGAATAGGAGGTTTTTATCAGTTTGTCCGTTGAACTTCCCGTTAATTCGGAAGGCTGAACAGCAAAACCGAAGTTCACTTTCACTTTGTCGCTTAAATCTTGCCGATAAATCATGCCGACTTTATTGCTAGCAAAGGAATAGTCGTACTTCAAACTAAGGGAGTCTACCAGTATGGGGCCGTTGTTAAAATTATTGTTATTATCAAAAGTGGAGCGGCGAGCATCAATTTTGGTATAGTCGAAATCGTAATTGATCTCCAAGGTACCACCTAAATCAACAGGCTCCACCAACGACAACCGACTTTGGATATTTTTATTCTCATTGCTGGAACGTACCATTTGATTCAGATAAGTCTCTGTTATTTTTGGCACGTTCGTGCTACTGTCGATCGCTCTATTAAAATCGCGTACTTCCTCATCTTTATCCAGGGAATTAAAATCCGTATGCAATGTATAAAGTACTTTCCGCCCCGGTTTAGTAAAACTTCGCACGTAAAAAAGATCTAAAGCTGCAGCAGGACTTTCTGTACTATTGGCCGCGCCATAGTTTCCCGTACTGCTCAACCGATTATTTTGAATCCTTCTATCTTTTAACGTATTGCTGGTCGAATTGGTCCAAGATAGTTTAGGCGATATTTTAAGCTGATCTTTGGGCGACAGCTTCATATCAAAATCCCAGTCCATTTTATGTATACGATCGATTGATTTTATCTTGTAGTCTTCATAATTACTAATCAAATTATTCGCTGCTTTGCCGTATCCATATATCGATTGTAATAAGGAATTTCCCTGGATATAATTATTGCGCTGCGTAAAGGAATATTTACCGCTTGCTGTTACCGTTTTAGAAAGCGGACTAGAGAAACTCCCCCCAACAGATCCGATTTTATTGACCCCATCCGTTGGATCCGCAAAGTCGGCTAGCTCGCCCATTTCCCGTTCCCGCTCCCCTCCATTGGGAGAGCCGAAAGAAAAGAGATTGGTATTCGTATTATTCACCGATGCAATAACAGAGTACTCTTTACCGTCATTGAAACGATTCAGTCCAGCACTCCCCAAATAACGATCTACCGAACCACCGCCAAGCGTGGCTTGACCAAAAGTAATTTTCTTCTTATCATCTTTGAGCACGATATTCAGGACTTTCTCAGATTCAGCGCTTTTAATTCCTTTTGCCGTCGCCTCATCACCATAAAAATCAATAACCTGTACACTTTTCACAAAATCTGCAGGAAGGTTACGTGTAGCGGTGAGCACATCACCACCAAAAAATTTTTTTCCATCCACCTTAACAGAGGATATGGGCTTACCGAAGGCATAGACAGAACCATCACGGGACACCTGTATATTGGGCAATGCTTTAAGAGCCTCTTCTAAGAGTGCTCGACGATCAAATTGGAAGGCATCCAGGTTAAATTGAACAGTATCCTGCTTATATACTATGGGTTTATATTTTAGTACAACAACTTCTTTTAAAAGAGATACATGGGGAAACATGGTCAATTTTCCGACATCCAATTTAGCTGTCGTGCTATTGTACAAGGGATAACTGCGCTCCAATATACTTAAGCCCAGCTGGCTACAGCTAATACGAATATCATTACCGAGTACACGACTAAAATGAAAATAACCTGTTACGGAAGTGGATGAGAACAAGGTATCGCGAGAACTCGTCAGATGAACACTGACGCCATTTAAGGGCCTTCCTGCAGTATCTACAACAATTCCATAAACTTCTTTTTTTGACACCTGCCCTAAAGCGCTTTTGGGTAAAAAAAACAAGTTCGTTATAGCTAAAAAAAGTACTAACCGGATAATATTCCCGCCCCTTAGTTCCATCAAATAGACTTTGCAATAATACAATTCAATATAAGAATTCTTAAGCTATTAACGTAAAAAGTTGTGATTTTGTATATAAAAAAACGAGCTGTTTTCTCAACAGCTCGTTTTTTACACTATTTTTTACAATTTATTATTCACCTGCAAAGGTAACCTTAACCAGGTGTTTGTCAATTTCCCAACGACCAGTACCGTCTTCACCAATTACATCGAACAATTCAAGGATACGTCTTGCAACAAACTCCTCTTCTACTTGCTCTTCCAAGAACCATTGTACAAAATTAAAAGTAACATAATCCTTCGCTTTAGCACATTTATCGGCGATGTTGTTGAACTGTTCAGTAACAAACATCTCTTGTTCCAATGTTTGTTCAAAAACGCCACGGAACGATTCAAAATCTTGAGGGATACCTGTAACTTCCGGAGAAATTGCACGACCACCGCGGTTGTTGATATAATTGAAAAGCTTCAACATGTGCTCGCGCTCTTCGTTGGATTGCTTCGCAAAAAATTCTGAAGCATTTTCCAAACCTTGATCATCACACCATGAAGACATTGCCAAATATAAGGCTGAAGAATGAGCTTCAACTTTAATTTGTGCATTCAATATATTTTCGATTTCTTCTTTCAAAGAAGATTTTAATTTCAATAAATCTTTCATATTTACCTTAAGTTTAATTTCTAAAACATTAACAGGTGAAACACATTATCACCTGATTACACTACAAAGATACAGCAGATCTTTAAAATGTGTATCAAGAATATGCAATACAAATTCAGTCTAAATTAGACATGGAAATCGCAACTTGTTTAGAATCAATATAATTACAAATACGTAATATTGATACTTTCAATAAGCGATAAATTAAAACAATAAGTAGCTTAAAGGCCTAAAAAACATTGAATGTCAATAAAACCAGCGGGCGGTCTCATTGATACTTATTTAAATTAAAATTAAATAAGGTCTTTCCAAACAAAAAGCGGTGTACATCACAGACGTACACCGCTTTTTTCAATTCATTTATATGTATAGCCTTATGCAAACACTGCAAATGGCGAAACCTGCAAACAAGTTCTGACGACGCTATTCAGTTCCATCATAAATTTAGCGCCATCTAACAATTCGCGCAACTGAAGTACTTCCTCTACAGCTAAGATGAAACATCTTTCCGTACGGAAAGGCATGATGATTTCAAAATCCGATGAACGTGTTGTATCGTGAAGCATGTGCTCAACATCAATCGCATCGATACGTTTCTTAAACTTCAAAAAATCCGATACCGAGAAAGAGGTGGTTTCATTATTATATTCCAACCAGAAACAATTTTTGCGGCTACATTGATAGACTGTACCCGCTGTGGTTGAAAAAACTTCCTCAACATTTGCTAACGGACAAACCAATTCTGACATTTCTATTTCCCTTATCATTTAAATCGATCAAAAATAAATATTATTTATAATCAATCCAAGTAAAACAGAAGATTATTTTGATTTAATATAAATAAGCCTACCAACAACTCATGCAAAATAAATCCTTCCTAATTTCGCACGCTCCAAATTTTGAAAACCGACCGACGTTTTTTTCTGACCAATCGCCACAAAAAAGGAGGTCAGTTGCCACTGACCTCCTGTATGTATTTCTATATTTTAATAGTTATTAATCGTATTCTTCTTCCTCTTCTTCTTCCTCTACGGCAAGAACTTCATTACGCCCATTGATAACTGTATTTTTCGTCTTTGTTTTATGTTTGTTAATCTGTCTACGCAAGGATTCTACAGCAATATCTGTCGCCTCCTCAAAGCTTTTCGCTTGCCCTTTCGCAAAAAGCTGGCTTCCCGGGATATTCAATTTAATTTCTGAAATTTTATTTGCCTCATCATCGACATTTTCCAATCGCAGGTAGCATTCGCCCCCAATAATGGAATCCAAAAACTGCTCCAATTTTCCTGTTTTCTTTTTGATAAACTCGATTAGCTTTTGATCAGCAGTAAATCGAATGGATTGCACAGTAATGTTCATTTTTCCTCCTTTTTTTAAGCTTTTGGATGAGCTTGTTTATAAATTGACTTCAATCGTTCTGCTGAGTTATGCGTGTACACTTGTGTTGCCGCAAGCCCTGCATGCCCCAGCAGCTCTTTAATTGCATTTAAATCCGCCCCATTGTCCAACAGGGCCGTTGCGAAAGTATGTCTCAAAATATGAGGACTTCTCTTACCTTGAGTAGAAATCAGCGTCAATTGCCGATGTACAATATCATAGATCAGCTTGGCATATGCCGGCTTTCCTTCTTTCGTAACGATTAGTAAGCTGTTATTAGTATCAACAAATTGCGTCGCCTTTTGTTGCAAATAGTTTTTCAATTCTTTCAATAAAAGATTATTGATCGGAACCAAGCGTTCTTTGTTCCTTTTACCTAATATAAGAATATTTTTATTAAAAAAATCGATATCCTGCTCCTTAATTTTCAACAATTCGGCCAAACGAATCCCGGTACCGAACAACAATTCCATAACCATATAATCGCGACAGGATTCAAATCCATCCTGCTCCTGTTCCATCTGATCCAATAAACGCACCAGCTTTTCCTTTTCAACGACTACAGGTAGTTTTTTAGCAGTTTTTAACGCTTTAATGAGCGTCATGGGATTTTTCGCGATACACTCTTCTCTTTGCAAAAATTTAAAATAAGTTCGCATTGAAGACATACTCCGGTTGACTGAACTTGCATTTTTTCCGGACTCTACCATTTGCGCGAAATAATGACGTAAATCACGGTATACGATATCCTGCACAGTCAGTCCCTCACGATCCAAAAAAGACTGGAACATCTCCAGCTCATGCTTATAGGCAATAACCGTATGTTCTGAATACCTTTTTTCAATCTGCAAAAACCGAATAAACTCCTTTTCCAACATATTTTCCCTTGCTATATAGCTTAAATTACAAACTTAAAAGCACAAAAAAAAGGGAAAAGCAATGCTTTTCCCTTTATATTTTAAAATTCTCAGCGAATCAATTAGTTAGCTACATCTTGATTCAAAGATTGTTTGTAAATCGCTTTTTTCACTTGAATGCGACGAGTTACAGATCTCTTTTCGTAAGCTTGACGTGAACGCAACTCTCTTAAAACTCCAGTTTTTTCGAATTTCTTTTTGAAACGTTTCAATGCTCTATCTAAAGATTCTCCTTCTTTTACATTTACGATAATCATGCGTTATATATACCTCCTTTCGCCGCTTTTAAATTTAAAGTGGGACAAAGGTAAGCTATTTATTTTTAAAAAGGAAAACAAAATTATTTTTTATAACAATTCGAATTCTTCCAACAAAATTCTTAGCGGTTTCTCCTTCGTACACAATGCCGTATGCCAACCCAATTGTTTTGCTGTCGCCAGATGTTGAGGACTGTCATCAATAAATAAAGTCTCCGCCGGATCCAATTGTTGCTCTTGCATAACCAATTTAAAGATCTCCGCATCCGGTTTGCGCATCCCTACTAAATGAGAGTAATAGGTCTTTTCAAAAAAAACCTCATTGTCGGCAACACCATACTTCTCATGAATATCATTCATACAATAGGCATAATGAATTGCATTGTTGTTACTTAACAAAAAGGTACGGTATCGATCTTTCAACTGGACTAAAATCTCATGATTACCCTGTGGTACACCAATCAGTAAACTGTTCCAGGCCGTATCAATCTGTGCGTCCGTCAGTGCTGGATTTTGGGTTAATGCTCTTATCCCCTCACGAAATTGCGTCGAATCAATTTTTCCTTTATCAAAATTATCAAAAAGTGCACTTTGACCATGATGTCCAAATACGGCATCAACATTTTCTATACCTAACTGAGTAAAAGCATCTTTCAATTTTACAAAGTCGATCATAAAGATCACATTCCCATAATCAAGAACAATATTTTTAATTTTTTCCATCGAATTATTTTGAAATATCGATACAAATATCGATAATTGCATCGTCAAAACGGCACAACAGCTATTTAAATTGACAAAACAAAAGACCTGCTCCTATAGCTCAGTCGGTTAGAGTAGAAGACTCATAATCTTTTGGTCCCTGGTTCGAGCCCAGGTGGGAGCACAGAACAAAAAAGTGGTCTTTCTGCACAGGAAAGCCACTTTTTTCGTTTCTACACATCGTTTTCCGACGATGTAACGGCCTAGGAGAATCACTCTATTTCGGCCTGTTTTGCATAGTTTTTTATTGAACTTCACGTAAAATGAAATCTAACGGGATTTTCACATGCTAAAGAAAAAATTATAGCAACCGTCAACGCAAAAGTTTATGAACACCACAAGAAATCAGATGGTACCTACGACGTGGAGATAATACCTTTTATGTAAAGTCTACACTATATTAGCATCTTAGATATTCGATCAATTCAAACCTATTTCCGAATGGATCTCGAAAAAAACATCGTTCTCGACCATCTATCTTGGACGAGTATTTTACGATTATATTCTGATTCTTCAAAAATAATTTAGCATGGGATAAGTCGAAAACTTCAAACGCAGGATGTATATCAGAATTTGTTTGATGGTACTTTTCTTCACGAATATGAAGCTGGATATCTCCGATTTCAAACCAAATAGCCCCCCTTGGATGATTACCAAGGATTTGATTCAAACGCAATATCTCAGCATAAAACCTTTGCGCTGAAGCTAGCCCGCCTAAAGGAACACTTATGAGTATATGATCTACACGTTTAAATTTGATCATTAGTGTATTTTTAAAACATTGGCCAACGCTGAATGCATAACAGAAGGCTCGACGTCCATATCCATCCAATATTTAATTGCTATTCTGCCTTGATTAACGAGCATACCAAGACCATTTAAAACTCTACATCCCTTTTCTCGAGCGGTTCTTATAAAATGAGTATCTGGGGGATTGGGTATAACATCTGCGATAATCATCTCCTTTCCGATAAGATCAAATTCAATATCGAGTTTTTGATCCACATTGGGAAACAGCCCTACACTAGTTGCATTGATCAAAATATTCGTTGATAATTCTATCTTATACCTTCCTTCCCAACAGTTAAATAACGCGTTGGTTTTAGTATTACTATTTATCAGATCGGCAAGTTCTTCCCCTTTAGATTTGTCCCTATTTACAATAATAATTGTATGGGCTCCCGCTAACGCCAATTCAACTGCAATTGCGCGAGCAGCTCCTCCAGCACCAAATATTGTAATACACTTGTCCTTAGGATCTTCAATCATTTCCAGCGCTTTTAAAAATCCTTTTCCATCTGTATTCTCACCTATCCAAAGGTCCCCCCTTCTAACTACAGTATTAACCGCACCTATCAATCGTGCAGAGTCTCCTAATTCATCAAGATATGGAACGACAGCTATTTTGTGTGGAATAGAACAATTGAAACCAATCCATCCCATGGCTTTTGCACCTTTGATAGCATCTGCCAGATGTATAGGCTCAACCTCGCAATTCAGATAACGAGCGTTGATACTGTGATATCTATAAGCTGCCTCAATCATCATTACAGTTGGATTCTCAGAAGCTGGTTTAGCAAAAGAGCCCGTAATAAAAGGCAAAAAATCAATGTTATCTTGCATAAATGTGAAATAAAGTAATTGATACAAAATGATAAATCTTCTATTACAAAGATTGCATATTACCGGCGCCACGCCCAGGTATATTTAAAGGTATTTTTTGTATTTTTATCGTAAGCACTTTTTAAAATGAAGAAAATACAGTTTGATCAACTCGTTATTCATGATTATGAAGAAAAGATTTTTCATTTACCCCTTCATAGCCATACTTATTATGAACTGGTTTATATCCACAAAGGTAGTGGCATTCATTTACTGAACAATAATAGGTTTCAATATGGGGAAGGAGATCTGTTTATAATAAGTCCAGAAGACGAACATTATTTTGAGATAAACAAAAGTACTCACTTCACATTTATAAAGTTCACAGACGCATATCTATCAGAACACTCACAGCATACAGTAGATAATTTCAATTTATATGAACCTGTCCGAATAATGAAGAATAAGTTATTAAAGGAAGTGAAATTAAAAATAGATGAACCTTCCAATGCTATACTTCGAAATATTATTGAGAATATAGTATTGTACAAATTTTCGAAGGATATCTCTCGTTCAGCGCTCATATTTTATCAGATACGATCTATCTTAGTCTTAATTAGCGAAGCTGCTGCTAAACTTCATATAAGAATTGACAATGGTCAGCCCGGTAAAGAAGAGCTCATTTCCTTCATACATCAACATATCTACCAACCGTCAATTATTCAGATTAAAAACATCGCCACTCACTTCTCTATTGCGAATAGTTATTTCAGTGATTATTTCAAAAAAAAGTTTGGTATAAGTTATCGAAATTATGTCAACGAATACCGCATAAACTTAATTCAAACTCGATTAACTGTTCCGACCGTTTCACTATCGCAGATCGTATATGAATTTGGTTTTACCGATGAAAGCCATTTAAACAAATTTTTTAAAAACCATAAAGGTCTGACCCCAAAAGTATATAGAAATATACACCTTGAAAATACAGAACTTATCTCCCCAATCGCATATTCAATACCTCAAATAAAAGTATCCAAATAACTCTGACTCTCTGATCAATCGTACTTTGATATTAACAACTATTGAGTTTCGTGGTTTTTATCGCAAATTTTGTAACTGAATTATTTTAGTATGAAGCCATTCCATTCAGGAGCGAATTAACTGCTCATCGATTTTCCAATCTCTTTGGCCAGTACTTTTAAATCTCCAAGTAGTAAAAAACGCCAATTTAGTCTACAATCTCTGATCAAATCATGTTTAATTGTTGTCCATGTGACTTATCCAAGGATCATCCCTTCCATAATCGGTTGGTATTTCCGACGATTCAATCTGCAGCGTTCCTCCCTTTCTAAGCTCTTCATGTGTGATCCATAACCTCTTCAAATCCCTTCCATTCAACTTAATCGATTTGATATAACGCGTTTTGTCGCTTCGATTCGGCACCTCAATGGTCAGTGGATTCCCTTTATTTTCCAATCTGATTTGATCAAAAAATGGCACGCTGATATTAAAAATAGGTTCCCCGACCAAAGGTTGTTGCAATCCGATCGCAGAAAGCACCCACCAGCTCGACATAGCACCAGCATCGTCGTCCATGGTTCTTACGAAGGCTTTAGGCTCATTTTTATAGATCCGGTCGATATGTGCTCCGATTCCACGGCTGTTGTCATTAAAGTAATATTGTATGATGGTGTCCAATGCAATTCGATGTATCCACTCCTGATAGCGCCAAGGGGTCTTACTCGCATTATATAAGGTCAGCGATTGCATATCCGGTTCATTCGCCCTATTGAAATAATAACCGTCATAAAACTCATCCAGTTGCTGTGTAAAATTTTCTTCACCACCTGCTAGCTTTCTTAATCCCATAACATCAAAAGGTACATTCCAACGATATTGCCTAATTGTTCCCTGATACATATCCCGTGCCGACATACGGTCGACATCCCGTTTGGTCAGATCTTTAAAATCTTTATTCCAAATTGCCTGATATGATTTTGCTCGCTCCAGATAGGTTTTGCTGTTCTGCGGAAAAAGCTTGGACATTGCCCACATATCATAACATGCTTCAAGGTACTTGTCCGGTTTCTTAAAATCATAGCGAAGGGTATCGTATATTAACGAATCTTTTATTCCATCAATATCGACCCGATATCCTTTCTTGACCGCATCCAAAAGAACGACAGCGGCATGTTCTGTCCGGACCGAATTTGCTGGTTCATGAGCTCCTGCAAAGTCAAATTTCCCATAACGGTACAGGTCTGCAATCGAGGAGACAACGCCCTGATACATTTCAGTATCTATCAGCTCCAAAAGCGGTAGTTGTGTTTTATAATTGTCCCAAATTGCCCATCCATGATAACGTGTTTCTTTGGAACGATGTATTTTCCCGTCTGTCCCCCTAAAATTTCCCTGCTCATCGCTGATAACAAAAGGAGATTGTAAACTGCGGTAGAGCAAGGAATAGAATAAATCTACCTTATCCGAATCGCCCTTTACCTGCAGTACCGACAGGGCAGTTTTCCAACGATCAGCTGCACGTTTTTTTACCGTTGAAAAATCTAGCTTATCATATTCTGCAAGTGTCTTTCTTGCGTCCTGTTGATCCACAGCCGAAAATGCAATATTGACATCTGCTATAAGGCTTTCCTCCTTCAGGTCTACCCAGATTTTGTTCCCCTCCTTTCGCCATCCGCTCGCTGTAGGAATTTCCAGCGCATAATAAATGGTATATGTTCCCACATGGCAGGTCGTTTTTGCACGTACTTTACCGAATAGCAGATTACCCTCCTGTGTAAATTCATTGTCAACAAAAGCGCCATTGAAAGCATGCCCAAAATCAATAAAAAGACCTTTTCTACCCACGGGAAAAGTATATTGTTCACGACCAAAATCATTATTCACAGCCACTTCAACTTGAATACCCTCTGCGGTTTTTAAAGCATAATACCCAGGTTGGGCATGCTCGTCAATTTTATTCAGCGGCTTTATATCATTTTTTATAAATGGTCTAATAAGGATCAGTCCACCACTGCCCATACAACCTACTCCCTCAAGGCGATTGTGTGTAAAGCCTTTAATTTCCTTGGCAAGATGCTCATAGCCCGTATGCGTTCCCGGATTAGTATAAGGCACAATGCTCAATTGATGGAAAGGAGAAGAAGCCGCTGGTGAAAGCTGGCCGTGGTCGCCAGAAGATCCCAAGAAGACGTTTACACGATCGGTCTGCGCTCCAGCAATTGTAGCATAACAGAGCATCAAAGACAGCAGTAATTTTTTCATATATAGTCTATTATTTTTCATATGTATAAAGGGCGCAAACTGATTTTTCACGATACGAAAAGCTAACCTATACAGTTCTTGGCCATAGCAAACAACTATTTTTTTCAGCGCCTGATGTTTTTTATTTATTAATTCTTCGAGAATACTCATTTCGATTTAGCAAATCATTAGATCTATTTTACTTCAGAAAACCGACCTTTCATCTTCCAAAATTAACCTACACAAGGTAAACCCAATATTAAACTACTGTTAATTCCATTAATTATTTTCCATCTACAAAGTTCAGAATGTAAACCTAAAATCGGAGGAGACAATTTTTATCACAAATTTTGTAAAGATAGTGTAACGGAGCTAAATTTTGATAAGTAAAAAATATTCGACTAACTACGTTATCAAAGCAGCGTCCAAGCTCTTCCAATTAGTAATGAGGTACAGAAGAAAAGGCTCATAATCTTTTGGGCCCTGGTTCGAACCCAGGTGGGAGCCCAGAACAAAAAAGTAACCACACCTTACGATTGCTAAAGCAAAAAAATAGCCATCTATATGCCAAAAATTTAAGAACAGTACAAAAAATCTGACGAAATAAACAGGCCAAATCATATAGCAGATGCCAATCTATTCCTTCATTTTTCTAGAAATATTTATTCAAAAAAACACAAACGAGAATCTTATTTGTAATTATTCTAAATAAAAATGTAGATTTGCGCTATTCTTACCATGAAACAACATTGGACAGCTACATTAAAAGGTTCTTCTGAAGCTTTTGAATCCTTATATGACTTAGTATATCGAGAGCTTTTCGCTTATGGCGTTATGTTGGGGTATTCGCGCGAATCCGTAAAAGACGGTATACAACATCTTTTCTTAGAACTATGGGAAAAACGTGACCGTCTGCCCGATGTTGATAATATCAAGTCTTATTTAATGACATGGCTACGCCGTGTCCTGAATGACCATCGCGTATTGAATGAAAAATTAAATTCAGGAAATTATCAGCCCAATGATAATACACCTTCACATGAAGCTTTACTCATACAACAGGAAACCGTAAACGAAACCACTGCGCGTCTATCAAAAGCATTGGAATCCCTCACACCTAAACAAAGACAGGTGATTGACCTTAGGTTTTTTCAAAATATGTCCTATGAACAGATCGCTTCCAAAACAGGCAATAGTCAGCGTACAATCTATAATATTGTATATGAATCTGTTAAGATTTTAAAAGAAAAAAAATAAAAATAATCCGGTAAAAAAACGGAATTGCTCCCTCTACCTTCATATATACATGAAAAAAATTTATAACGACAGCGTTGATTTGCTCAGTGACGAGAGTTTTGTGTCTTATCATAATGGAACCGCAAATAAACAGGAAATTCATTTTTGGGATACATGGATCGCAGAAAATCCGGATAAATTGGATCTTGTTGCAGACGCGCGAAAGATGCTCGATACCCTAAAAATGCATATCACCGAAACGGAATATCAAGTTGAAAAAGACAAACTATTTGCGACACTCGAAAGCAAAGTGCCTACAAAAACTCGAAGACTGACAACGAGATGGCGCTGGATCGCCGCAGCATCAATCCTACTCATAGGAACATTTACATTCCGTCAGTTTTTCTACAAAGACTCACCTCAGCGTACTTTAGCTGTAAATACAGTTTCCGCTGAACAATGGCTCAGTGTCGTCGCCCAAAATGGCAAAATGGTTAAAGTCAATCTAACTGATGGCAGCCAGATTACGTTGATGGGTGGTAGCACACTAAAATACCCCAAACATTTCCGTAAGGATACAATGTATGTCCTACTAGATGGCGATGCACGCTTTAACATTGCAAAAAAGCCTGATCGCACATTTGCTGTAAAAACAGGCAATACCTTGGTAACAGTATTGGGAACACAGTTTTTGGTAGAACAAGCTGACACTAAAAATACCAGAGTCAGTTTGTTTTCTGGAAAAATTAAACTAACCAACCACTTAAACAACAAACAAGCCCTACTCAGTCCAGGACAACAGGGGTATGTCACAAATCAGGAGATCCATCTCGATAAATTTACGCCAACACAGATCAATAATTTTGCAGAAGGTATTTTGCATTTTCAAAATGCTTCTTTTGCTGAAGTCGCGCGAAAAATGGAGCAATATTATGGTGTCCACATCTCTCTCAGCAAACCAAATGCACGATGGCGGTATAGCGGGCATTTTGAGAAGCTGCCTGTTGAGACCGCACTCGCCGCGATTTGTTTTTCAAAAGAATTGTCATCAAAAAAAATAGCAACAGATACCTATGTGCTTTATTAAAAAAACAGTAAGACGAACCTGTTTATTGAATACTTTTTTTCTATTATTCGCTGGCGCTGTTTCAGCTCAACATGCTTCCAACCAAGGGAGTTTGGAAACTGCTTTTCAATTACTGACGCAGCAACATGCTGTACATTTTTCCTACGATGCATCCATCGGACTGCAGCGACGTGTTCCACTTCCCACGGCAAAAGAGAATATCGATACGTATTTGTCGAGACTTGCTTCAACGCTTCAGTTGCGCTTTCAGCGGATTAAACATTCAAATCTGATAGCCGTCAGCAAGGCGCCAAAACCCATACAATTAAGAGGTGTAGTGAAAGATGCCAAAACAGGCTTGCCTATGGCCGGTGCGACTATTATGCTACGCAAAGAAAACAAAACCTATTTCACCGATAGTTTAGGGCGATATCGCATACTGACAGCAGCCCAAAATCGCGGCGAGGGAATAGGCGTACGTTACTTAGGTTATCAGAATTACGACTTCAAGGTGGATACCGCTGTACAGCAGATCAATCTGTCACCTTTAGATCAACAGCTTGAAGAAGTATTCGTCAGCAGTACTTACGAAGCGCCTAAACTGCGCGAAGAGATGATCGGAAGTGTCTATACCGTCAGCGCAAAGGATTTACAGGCCGATCGCCCTATAGAGAGTGTCGATAAGATGTTGGAAGGATTGGTACCGGGATTATATGTCGAACCCAGCACTTCCTTGGGCACATCCGTTAAGCTCCATATCCGAGGACAGGGAACATTGACAAACCTGACAAGCAATACTGGACGATCAACCTCATCGCAGCCTTTGTACGTGGTGGATGGTGTCGTTGTCCAAGAACAGGAGATTGGCGACGCCAGTTCGCTTTTTAATGGCGAAACATTGCTGAACCCAATTGCAGGAATCAATCCGTTAGATATTGAATCCATTTCGGTACTTAAGGATGCTGCCGCAACCGCAATCTATGGTGCTAATGCAGCAAACGGTGTGATTTTAATCACCACCAAGTCTGGGCGGAGCGGCAAACCGCAGTTGACAGCGTCATACAATACCGGTGTATCCACATTTATCAATCGAATGAAATTGCTCTCCGGGCCGCAATACTATGAGCTACTACGGGAGTTCCATATCAATACGGGCAAAACCGAGAGCGAAGCAACGCGTCTGGCGGGCAGCAATACCATTGATACAGATTGGTTTGGACTGACTTCACGCAATGCACGCTATGATAATGTAAATCTATCACTTTCGGGCGGAAAAGGTAACGATACGTATTACCTCTCTATGGGCTACCGCAATCAACAAAATGCCAGTCCGGGAAATGGACTGAAGCAATACACAAGCTCCATGCGTTATTACAATCAGTTTAGTGATAAACTGCAAATGACCACGACTATATCGCCGACACTGATGCAGCGTGAGGGGCTCGACCAATTTGCAAATGCTGCTTACATGCCTCCCAATATAAATCCCTACAAGGAAGACGGAACTTACAGTACCTTCTTAGGGCTCGTGAATCCTGTCGCAGCGCTGGCTGAAAATACAGATAAAGCCTTGGCTTTTACAGGGACTGCACGGATTGAACTGCAATATGCACTGTTACCCTTTTTAAGCCTGCGCGGAGCTATCGGCGGGAATATGCTGCAATCCAAGCAGGAAACTTTTCTTTCAGGCATAGCCGGTGCTTCCACAGCTAAAGATGGGCGCCTCCGCATCAACGATCGCACGACGTACAGCTGGACCTCCATGTTACAGCTAACCTATAGCCCAAAATGGCAAAACGGGCATCGTTTTGTTGGTATTGCAGGGATAGAACTAAAAGATCAATACAGCAAATTATTAGTGGGCCAAGGTACCGGCTTTACTTACGATAGGGTCATCTCACTCGGCCTCGCAAGTTCGACACAGTCGTCTTCCTCTAAAATTTCGGATGCGACAGTATCCAACTATGTACAAATGAATTACGACTATGACAAGCGATTTTATGCTTCTCTGAGTGGCCGTGCAGATCAGTCGTCCATGTTTGGTGGCGACAAACAGGTCGCACTCAATGGAGCGCTTGGATTAGGCTGGAATATCAGCAACGAAAAATTCATGCAACCCGTTGCAGCAATTGATTTCTTACGTCTTCGAGCCAGCTTCGGAACCACAGGGAATTCGCGGATTGGATCATATGCTTCCAGAGGGCTTTATGAATTAAACAACGTGACCTATGGTGGACAAATGAGTGCAACTCCCTCTTCTTCCGCTGCCGAAAATCCAGATCTAGGTTGGGAAACGAATATCAAATTCAACTTCGGTTTTGACTTGAATGCCTTCAATAGATTACGTCTTGTATTGGACCTTTACCGGAATAATATCCGCAATCTCATTACAGACATCAGTGTGCCATTAGAAACAGGATATGGCAAAATGCCAGTCAATTCGGGCAATATGTACAATCAAGGGCTCGATTTAAGCATTGCCTATCAATGGCTTAAACAGTCTAAGGTAACCTGGAACAGTACCCTTATCGGTGGTTGGAATAGAAATAAGGTGACCTCCTTTAATAATCCACTCATTGAACAATATGCAGCAAACTCCTCCGATAATGTAGGTATAGGTCAGCGTGTGGGATACAGTTCAACTTCGCTCTGGGGTATCAAATGGGGCGGTGTAGATCCAAGCACCGGAGTGGAACAATTCTATACCCCTGATGGAGAGCTGTTAAATCGGACTGAAATACGGGCAATGGGTCAGAACGCTTACCAATTACTAGGCAATTCGATGCCTGATTTTCAAGGAAGTATCATCAACAACCTGGGCTGGAAGGGTTTTCAGTTCACCTTCAATATACAGTATAATCTTGGTGGCAACAAGTTTGTATCGACAACCTATTTACGGGATGGCAATAATCTAGCAAACTCCAATATGTCGGTCAATCTACTGGATCGTTGGCAGAATGCGGGCGATATCACTGCAATCCCCAAACTTAATTCAAGCTCACCACTCAACAATTCCTCCCGCTATTTGTACAGCATGACTTATCTCAAGTTGAGCAACGTATCCTTAAGCTATCGCCTGGCAGATCGATTGACCAAGCGCATCGGCATAGGGCAGACAGCTTTGAGCTTCAATGTTACAAATGTACTTTACTGGTTCAAAGACAAAAGCCCCGCTGGCAGAAACGGTATCCGCGAGTATAGGTTTGTCTATCCCGAGACACGTAATTTTTCGATTGGCCTACGCACCACACTTTAATCCTTTAATAATTTGAGCTATGAACATAAAGACGCTAAGTATTGCTTTTCTTGTCACTTTGGGCACAACGGGCTGTTCAAAATTTTTAGATAAAGAACCGGAAAACAAAGTATCGGTCGACCTGCTTTTTTCAGATATGCAGGGTGCTAAGTCGGCTTTGGCGGGAGTTTACGAAGACCTATTTCAGTCAACTTATTACAATGGCTTGCGTATGGTTTACCCAGATCTGCTTGGCGGAAACTTAACGTTTACCGTAGCGAGCAAAACAACACTTTCGGATGTTTATTCCTTTGAAACAGATGCCGAAAATGGTTCGATGAACAGTCTATACAGCTATCAGTATACGCTACTCAATGCGATCAATAATATCATAAAGCGTGTCCCAGCGATGCAGAATGTCAGTGAACTCGAACGTAATAACGTAATGGCCCAGGCCTATGGTCTGCGGGCATTGGTTCATTTCGATCTTGTGCAGTTATATGCCCAGCCTTATCGTTACACCGAAGATGCTTCACATCCGGGCATCATATTGGCCAAAACGACAATTGTACCCAATGAGGCACAGATTGCACGCTCTACAGTGGCAGATGTATATCAATTTATACAGGCTGATTTGTCCCTCGCTGATTCTTTATTTGCCAATAGCAAAGCTGTATTTGAAGGCAATGCCAAAATATATATGAGCTTACAGGCAAGTAAAGCACTCCAAGCCCGGTTAGCATTAAATCGCAACAACTGGGAAAAAGCTTACCAGCTAAGTGCCGAACTGCTCAAAGCGAACTATTCGCTATATACCAATGCTGAGTATATCGACAGTTGGAAACAGGCCAACACCAAAGAATCTATATTCGAATTGGCTGTACCGAGCAATTATTCCAGTAACTCAATCGGTAGTTATTATGTCAATGATTCAGGCAACTCCTATTATCAGTTTGGACCAAGCCAGGATCTACTCCGTTTGTATGGGCAAAATGATGTGCGTGCTCAGGGTGGAATATTTAAATATCCAACTCTACAAACTGCAGTAACAAGCGTCAAGTTGATCCGTCTTTCGGAAATATATTTGATTCATGCCGAAGCGGCAGCTGAACTTGGCTATGCTAATGAAGCTGTTTCAGACCTAAATGTCATCAGACTACGCGGGAATCCGCAGCTCGGCGCTTATCTTTTCAACACAAAAGACCTGCTAATCAAGGAGATCCTTGACGAACGTCGTCGTGAGCTCTGTCTTGAAGGCTTCTTATACCTAGATCTGATGCGTAGAGGTCAATCCGTTATGCGCAATGACTGTACTGGTGCAAACTGTAATGTCACTTATCCAAATGATCATATGGTACTGCCTATTCCACAACAGTCTGTACTCTCCAATTCACTGATGAGACAGAATCCCGGCTATTAATCACTCAATAAAACACAAATTAATAAAACAACACATGAACAGTTTAAAAGCAATCCTTAAGTTATCCAAGCTCGTCACTATTTTCAGCATCTTATTTTTTACCATGTCCTGTAGCAAGGACAGTACCGTGACTCCTGAGCCCGAGTATGTCCCTAAACCAGATAATAATGCCGTAGCTGCATTTACCAGTACAGATGCTTATTTCGAACTCTATATCTATCGCTTCGATGATGTCACACAAACATGGGGCAAACGTATCCGGTCCCACTACCCAACGGTATCTTCAACAGACCCAACCTATATGGGCTTTACCAATCCTTTTGTGACAGATAGCGGGGTAAACCTTTTCCAGATGGTCACGCTTTACAGCGATAAAATCGGCTCAACAAATATCAAAACGGCGGGTATAAATGTCGATCAGGTATTGCAATTTCTACCAGATGAGAATAATAATAAAATTGGTAAAGTGACTGTAAAAGAACAACAGGTAAAAATCTATAAGAAAACCGAATCCGCAGAAGAACGGAAAGATATGGAGTTCTTTGAGGTTGGTATCAGTGGCTCGGGAACCTATGATCTAAATGAAGGTGTAATCGACTTGGAAGTGAATTTTAACGAGTCTGCGATCGGAGGAGCAAATAAGGTAACCCGTAAATACAAATTGAGTACCAAAGCGTTAGAACTATAAAACAACGAATGATACGAAGAGTACTTGTATTTGGTTTATTGGGAGTCGTCCTGATCTTGCTGGCTTTTGTGCAGGATCAGGATATTCCTGATATTGCGCTATGGCGCAGACTGTATGCTTCCGGCGACAGCAGGCAATGGCCGACTCCCCACCTAGATGATGATGTAAAAACAAATTTTGTGGATATCGGATCACTGCCCGATGTAGAATACCCTTTGAACAATCCCTTTTCCAAGGAAAAGTCAGCGCTGGGAAAATTATTGTTTTTCGATCCCAGACTTTCTGCTACCAAACAGCTGGCCTGCGCAAGCTGCCACGATCCGCAACTGGGCTGGGGCGACGGCAAAAGCTTAGCAAATGGGCACAATCGACGGGTAGGAAAGCGAAATGCAATGACCTTGTATAATGTTGGATACTACCATACTTTCTTTTGGGATGGACGATCTCCCTCCTTGGAAGCCCAGGTATTATTCCCATTGACCGATAGCGTTGAGATGAACACCGCTCCGGAAGTAGCTGTACGTCATATTCAGGCAATAGCTGGTTACAGGCCTTTGTTCAAATCAGCCTTTGGAGACAGTACGATAAGTATCTCGCGTATTCAACAGGCTATTGCAACTTTTGAGCGCGGTATTCGTAGCTACAATAGCAAATTTGACCGCTTTATTAAAGGAAATAAAGATGCCATGACGGATGACGAGGTCTGGGGGCTTCATCTTTTTCGGACTAAAGCACGCTGCATCAACTGCCACAATACACCGTTATTTTCAGATAATCAGTTCCATAATGATGGTCAAACATTGTATGGTACCAGGCAGCAGGACTTTGGACATTACCATATCAGTGGCAAGCAGGAAGATATAGGTGCATTTCGAACGCCCTCTTTACGGGAAATCACCCTTACAGGACCTTGGATGCACCATGGTAATTTTCCAACATTACTGGACGTCGTACAACTTTATAATCTCGGTAATCCTGAGCCGATACAGCGTAGCGTTACGATAGATCCTAAAACCAAACCCATTCATTCGGCGAAGCTGAAAAAGCTGAACCTCACAAATGAAGAAATTAATGCTGTGCTTAAATTTCTAGGGGCTATCAGTAGCAGTACACAACAACGTATAGCGATGCCAAAATTGCCCGAATAAACCAAAATAAATAAAAAGAGAAATCCAGCATTAATACGAAGATAAATAAGGTGTCAACCTAGTCTTCTTAAAATAACATGTGCTTATCGCTTTAAATGAACAGCGTAAAAAACGAAGGCAGCACAAAGCCATAAAAAAATCCCCATCGCATGATGGGGATTTTTTTTACCGGGCTCTCCTTATATTTCCTTTCGATTATCGTCCGATTCAATATCGATCAATTTATTGTAAGGATCTATACCTACCTGTTCGGGTTTTTGATCAACAATTAGCGTCATCGTATTGTTGATTCGATCGATTTTATGCTTTTTTAAATAAAGCTCCTGACGTTTATTCCCGTCTTTGCTTTTCTTATCTGAGAAAATACCAACCTCAATATAGTCTGCCAATGGCAATGATTTCAGGGTCACACGATCTGATTTCTTAAAGGACAACGGCTGTCCACCTTCGTCATTGTAGCTCTTTTTCCCATTGCCATCTACGCGGTACTTGGACACTTCAAATTGGATATCAACCTGGTATTTACCATCCTTAAGTTTTTTAGAACTTACTTTTTCTATTTTATTGTTATACAAGGTGATCGTTTCAAACATATCTTTAATCAGGTAACGTAATGAGTCAGGAGTAGCCTGTCTAAAACTATCCACAAACTCAGATGAAGTTGTATACGGTGGGTTTTGAAACGCTGTACGTTGTAAATAAGATTGGGCTGTCCTGTTAAAAAGATCCTCGCCCAGATAATCGCTCAAGGCATAAAGCACCAGGGATCCCTTTTGGTAATGGATGTACATTTGATTTTCATTATACATCAACGGCTTTTCACCTAGTTTTTCGGCACTTCGTCCTTGCAAATAGCCATCGAGCGCATCTTTGAGAAACTTACGCATCTGCCCTTTCCCATATCTTTTTTCCAAAACCTTGAGCGATGAATATTCAGACATACTTTCGGACATCAATGTAGCCCCCTGCACATTGGCTCCTACCACTTGATGTGCCCACCACTGATGTGCAATCTCATGGGCTGTTACCGCGTAGGGATAATCGACCGCATCTTCTTTCTTCTCATTGACATCAGCAATAAAACCGATCGCTTCGGAAAAAGGAATTGTATTTGCAAAGGACTGCGCGAAAGTTCCCGCTGTGCGCGGAAATTCAATAATACGCAATTGTCGATGCGGGTAAGCACTGTATTCTTTCGTATAGTAAGCCAAAGAAGCCTTACTGGAAGCCATCATCCGATCGAGGTTATAGGTATGCCCCTTATGGTAATAAATCTCCAAATTTACCCCGTTCCACTTATCTTTTTTGACTTCATATTCGGCCGAATTAAATGCAAAAAAGTTCAGGATTTCCGAATCCATTTTATATTGATAGTACTTACGACCATCTTTCTCCCATTGTTTTGTGAGATAACCCGGAGCAATAGCCAACTGATTCTTGGCCGTACTTACCGTAGCTTCAAAACGGATCCAATCGGCATCGATGGATATATAGTTATTCTGCAGGGCCCTTTTGTCAGTCTGCGGAGCCATTCTATCGCGATACGGAAGTCCATACTTTTTGCGGACATCATTGTCTACCAACTCGCCACGGTCAAGATAGCCTATATTCGGAAACAGCATATTGTTGATAAACGTACCATTGCCCTTTACAGGCGACTTTTCATTTATCCAGGTATTGGCCGGACTAACAGTACTAAATTTCAACACAATAGAATCGCCCGGAGCCATAGGCTTCTCGAGTTTATAAATGTTGAAATTATATTTATCGTCGGCAGAGATCAATTTATTTGGTACACTTAAAGAAAATGTATAATCGTAATTATTGTAATTGACAAAAATAGAATCAATAGTCGTATTGGTCTTGTTTTTTAATACATAGTCCGCATGCGCTTTAAAACTTCGCGTATCGGGAAAAATATCCAGATTAAACTTAATATCCACGACACGGGGCTGCGGCCTGTACTGATACTTCTTATATTTCTTTTCCCATTCTACAGCTTGTTTTTCATGATCTAAACTGGTATAATATGGATTTTTAATGTGGTTTTCGTAATATATTGCAGCACCGATGCCAATAAAGCCCGCAAAGGCAAAAATGAGCAGCGCCGTTGTTACCGGTCCCAAATTCGCCTTAAAAATACCCCAACGCTCCCTAACTCCTGAAAAACCACCTCTTCGCCATAACAGCAGGGCGATGACAGCAAAAAACACCGCAAAAAGCAGCCAATAAACCCGATACGTTAAAAATGGAAGAACATAGCCGAATCCATCCATATCCGAATAATCCAGATCCGGTCCCTGATTAAACTGATAGATCTCCTGCTCTACACCGACCATGGATAAAAAGGGTAATCCAATAAAGAGGGTCAATAACACAAAAAATCCAGCCAGGTAATTTTTGAAAAGCGTATGTACAAAAAGTGAAATAAATAGCCATACCAAATTTGACAACATACCATACACCATCAGATGCATCACATATTGTCCAATTTCAAAATTATAATAATGATGGTACACCTGAAACCCCATGCAGGTCGCAATCACAACGGCCAGCAAAGTCAATTGCATTAAAAGAATTGCGATAATCTTCGACCCCATAAAAGCCCAGTTGGGCGTCGCTGTTGTATCCAACAATCCCCCCATCCGCGTAATGCTTCCGCGATGGACAAGAAGTCCCGTAAAAAGAAACGTCAGGATCAGTAGGAAAAACTTAAATGTAGTCCCCGGGATCATCAGCATTTTCCAGGTCACCGGATAGGTTGACGTTCCGAATATCGAGCCAATGGTGCTTGCCATCAAGATAATGAACAATACCCCTACCAAAGTCAATATTAAAAACACCGGATTTTTGACGATATAGCGATAGTCATACCGTGCCATTGTCCATGTCGTTTTCAAATAATGAAAGGTCGAAAAATCATAGTTTACTTTAGGTAGATTGATTTTGAAGATACTATCAAAGTTATTTTTGGTTAAACGGGCTCCTTTTTTCGATGATTTAAAGGAAATCGAATGTTGTGAGAAAGAAAACAACATATAAAACCCGCCAATGAATAAGGCTGCGACAGCGAGCCATATTAACCGGTTATAAATAACAGCTCCGGTAAAGGGAAGATTATTAACATTCTTCTCATCTGGAGACCAGTATTGGGTATAGTATGAGATAGCACTATCCCCAAAAGGATCTATCAATGCCCCCACAAAACGATTGTCCATATTGTTCGCCAGATTCTGAACCAGCACCTGAAGAATAATAAGGATCAACACCGCGACAAAACCAACGTATACGTTTCGTGTCAATGTCACCAGCACAAAGATAATTGCACTAAAAATAATGAGATTTGGGATAACCTGTACAAGATAGGTCTGTAAATATGCCCAAACATGAATTGGTCCCAATAAGGATTGATTGATACCAGGCACAAATTGTGCGACGATAATACCCAAGGTTGAAGCAAATACAATAACCAATACAACAGCTACTGATCCAAAGAATTTACCGAGTAGATAGTCCGTTTTTGAGAAAGGGTAACTGAAAAGTATCGTATGCACCTGGTATTGAAAATCCCGGTAGACGCAGGCTCCAACAATGGACGGTATCAAGAAATAAATAATAGTCGACATGCCATTAACCATGCCATTAATCGCCCAAGGAGAATTCATAATGGTATTGGACGAAGTCGTTGCCGTTATACCATCAAAAATACCGAGCGAAGACAGCATAATAAACAGCGAAAGCGCAAAGAAGAGTGCCATATAGATGTAGACGGCAGAACTCTTAAACCAACGCGCAAACTCAAAATGAAAGATGGCTTTAAACATGGCGTTGATCATTTTTTAGCGCTACAAAATAGACATCCTCCAATTGGCCTTGAGCGTTCACAAATGATTCATCGGGACGCGCATCGCTGTACACCCGAATATTGAGTGTGTTGTCCTGATTGTAATTGGTTGAAATAACGTTATATTTTTGTGTATACTCATCCAGTTGATCCCGACTGATGATACGTACCCAGATCTTACCATCCAATTGATCGATGGATTCTTTAGGAGTGCCTCTCAAAAGAATCTTTCCCCCGTTCAGAATGGCCAACTCATGACACAGTTCACGTACATCATCCACAATATGCGTAGAAAAAATGACGGTATGATCTGTACCTATTTCTCGTAGAACGTTCAAAAAGCGATGTCTTTCCGCGGGGTCAAGCCCTGCAGTCGGTTCATCTACAATGATTAACTTGGGATCATTCAGCAACAATTGCGCAATACCAAAACGTTGCTTCATCCCGCCCGAGTAACCACTTACGCTTTTATTGCGCACGTCCCAAAGATTGGTTACCTCAAGAACACGATTGATAATGGCATCCCGATCGGTTTTCGATTTAATTCCTTTAAGCTTTGCAAAATATTGCAGCAGATCTGATGCAGAGAGATTGGGATAAACACCAAATTCCTGTGGCAAATAACCCAAAACTTTCCGCAAATCGAGCTGATTTTTGAGTACATCGATATCACCAAAAGTAATACGGCCACTGTCGGGTTTCTGAAGTGTCGCAATTGTCCGCATTAAAGAAGACTTGCCAGCACCATTTGGTCCCAGTAAACCAAACATCCCAGGCTTAATTTCTAAGTTTACGCCATCTAAAGCTTTTACTCCATTAGAATAGGTCTTACTAAGGGTCTCTATGGATAAATTCATAATTTATTTTAACTGTTAATAATATGTTAGTATACCAAAACAAGGATATGTTACATCAAGATAGTAAAAGTTAAAAACAAACGAAAATGAAAGGCTTCCAAAGGACACATCTGCAGACAAAAAAACTGTTTTTGCTTTTGGGCAAATACCTTAAAAAGATGAGTCTCCAAGCGGGTCAGATAGCATTAAAAGATCTACTAAAAGCTTCGCAATAATGGCTGTGTACTACATCGAAAGGATCCGCCAAAGCTACGGCTGATCCGGAAATCAACGTATTCAACATGGACACCACAAGCGGAGAGCTTATCTCCAATATAGCCAAAAACAGGATCTGTCACATAGACTGTCGGATTAATAGGCAGACCATTGGTTGCTAGCAAGCTCGCCTCCTTCAAATTGACCACAATTTTGTCCCATGTTTTCAGTTTTTGGGGTATCCCATAGGGTAATGCTTCCTCACAAACGATCATCAATCCTTCGCGGATCAGTCCTAGTGCGCAGTCCAAATGAAGTATATTGGGATGAAGTTTCACTTCTTCAACCTGATAACCATAAGGCTGTAATAGTTTAGCGAGCCACTTAATCCCAAGGCTGTTTGAGGAAAGCCCAGAGTTGCCGACAAAAATATGTTTACCATGCACCAGGATGTCACCTCCTTCTAGAAAAGGGCCATGCCATAATCCCAACTCCTCTTGCTCCGCCATGGCGGGTCTTGGCGCGGCCACATAAAGGCAGTCACTTTGATAAACTTCACGTTCCAACACATCCCGGATGGGCCATATTTCATTGCGGCGCTGCATAAAACGGATTGCCCCCTCAATAACGGCATTTCCGATGGTGAAAAATGGGTCTCGGACAAAGAAATTAGAATAACCGTGTTCACCTCCGGACACTTTTTCAAGTGTTGTTAGGTTACGGGGCCGCAACACTTCAACGCCATATTTCTCCAACAGCAAAGCAAAATTATGCCGCTCTTGTTCCCATGCCTTTTGCAATTCGGGATACACTTCTCCAAAATCTTTTCCTGCATTGGCATCGTCTCCCTCCAGCGCAGTGGAAGATAAAAACCGAAGATCTTCAACCTTCATCATTTCCGGAAAGCCAAATTCAGAAACCGTAAGAATAACTTTCTTTAAAGGGGCAAACTCATTTTCTACAAAGATCATAGCACTGATTTTAAGTCCAATTTGCTTTTTTTTATCAAAAAAAGCAAATGTATAGGAAAGCGGAATCTAAATTCCTAGAACCCAGCGCACATTGAACAAATCAGTTACTTCAATAAATTTCTGCTGCATATCAAAATCTATTCTTCTTTTTTGTTGGGATGTAAGTCTTTCAATCAATTCCCCACGTTCGGAAATATCCCGACAGGGCAAAAACACAGCGACGTAGTTTCCTACTCTCCGTCCCTCGTTGTGCACCAAATCAGAACCGTAAATTGCGACACGTTCGGAAATAAGAGTGGCACTCACTACAGGCATTTCAGCACAGCCCTGCAAGGGTTCGTCGAACATATCAAAATGTAACGTTCCCCCAAAACAGGTCTGATAAAACGTAAGTGCCGCTCTACAATTCCCTGAGAATGTAATAAAAATTCCGCTTTGCAAGCGTTCCATTGGCTGAACTAACATCATATCAATTGGCTATGCATCCGGTATTTCAGGCTCTACAAGTTTTCTCATTTTTTCCAACGACTCTTGCCATCCAAGGTAGCACATCTCGGCAGGAATAACCTCCGGAATTCCAGTCTGTTCAATCTTAAGTTCTGTACCACAGATCACTTTACCCAAGGAGACAGTGGTAGTCATTTCACCCGGTAAATTGGGATCATCAAATCGATCCACGTACTTGATAAAGGTATCTTGTTCAATCTCAAGGTACTCACCACCAAAAGAATGGCTATGACCGGTACTAAAATTAATGAAGGTCATTTTGAAACTTCCGCCTACTTTAAAATCCATTTGCTGTACTGTACAGACAAAACCATAAGGAGGCAGCCAGCTGGCATGTGCTATCGGATCTGCGAAAGCACGGAACACCTTTTCAGGACTCGCCTGAATAATTCGATGTAAAGAAACCTGATTCGTTTTCATATCTATATTGTTTATAAGTGAATAACAATTGCTTATTTTTTGTTTTACTCGCTCTCAGTACATTCTTTCAGTCCAATACAATCCGGTAAACTTGCTACACTACTGAAGCCTGATGATATGCTCCTGTACCAGCTGTCTCCTTGTTGCTTAAACGAGCAATCTTGGCCTGATAGAAATAAGAAACAGCAAGTATCCCCAATACTAAAATGGGCATCATCATAAATGCTGCATTTTTGTCAACACATGCGTGACTGATAAAAGCAAATATTAAATTGAATGTCAATCCAGCATAGGCCCATTCTTTTAATTTGGTCGGAACCTGCGGTACTGCAATTGCAATAACACCCAACAGCTTGCAGATAATTAAAGCATAGGCAAAATAGTCGGGATATCCCAATGGTTTTGTGCCCGCATTGATATATTGCGGCGCAAATAACAGTGTTCCAAGTGGCATCAGTCCTTCCCAGAGAACTATAAATACCGTTGCTATCCAAAAAGCAATCTTGTTCTTTTTCATTGTATAAGTCGTTTGTGTAAGTGTATAATCTCAGTGATGATCAGCCTTGAATCCTTGAATTACTAATTCGCAGATTCTACATACTTTACGAAGTTATTTAAAATAGCCTGCCAGCCCGATTTTTGGAATTCAGGATCATTTTCCTGTTCCGCATCAAAAACTGTAATCACACTGGTTTTCCCTTCCACTTCTGAAAAAAGCGTATTTACAGTTCTTCCATCAGCCATGGTATACGCAATTTCCCGGTATAAATTTACCGTATGGTAGGTTCCTTCGAAGTCAAATCCGAAGCTTCCATCTTTTGCCTCCATTCTATTTTTAAAAGTACCATCCACGCGAAGATCATTTTCACTGCTTGGGCAGTGCCAGCTCGGGTCTGCCGAGTTCCATCGCATAATATCCGTCGGACTGTTCCATAATTTCCATACTTTTTCTACAGGAGCATTAATCGTTGCTTCAACTGTAATTTTTGTCTGTCTTTCCATTGTTTTTCTATTGTTTATATTGATATAACAAAGATGCAAAGGATCACAACATTGCGGCTGTTGCAAAGACGACAACTTTAGGGGTAGATTACGACAAAAACTATTTGTACCTTTACATCATAAACCAAAAATGATATGCAAATCTCTGTTTTTGTTCCCGAATACGGCACTATCGAAGGTATTACCCCTGCGTTCAGAACCTTTCATACGGCCAATGAATTTCTAACGGCCTTTGGAAAACAGCCTATTTTTGAAGTCGAATATGTAGGTTTAACGACTTACGTCCCGGCCAATAGCGGGGAGTATACCATCAAGACAAACCGACTACTACAGGACGTTCAGAAAACAGATCTGCTTATTATACCGCCTATTTTTGGCAACATTGAAAAAGGAATACGCGATAATGCCGAAGCGATCCCTTATTTCACAAAACTGTACCATAAAGGGGCTAGTCTTGCCAGTCTATGTGTGGGTGCTTTCTTACTCGCTGAGACAGGTCTTTTAGATGGAAAAAAATGTTCGACACACTGGGCACATATCGAAGAGTTCAAGGAAAAATACCCCCACATTGAAATTGAGGATGGCGCTGTGATCACTGAACATGAGAATATCTACAGCAGTGGTGGCGCGAGCAGCTTATGGAATCTGATACTCTATTTAGTGGAAAAATATTCCGACAGGGAAACAGCTGTACTCATAGCCAAATATTTTGCGCTGGATATCAGCCGGGATAATCAATCGCAATTCGCCATATTCAGAGGCCAACGTAATCATGCTGATCTGGATATCCAACAAGCTCAAGACTATATCGAGAAGAAGTACGAGGAGAAAATTACAGTCGAAGAACTGGCCAATCATGTCAATATTGGGCGGCGCACATTTGAACGGAGATTCAAAGAAGCAACCAACAACACGCCTGTCGAATACCTCCAACGCGTACGCATCGAAGCTGCAAAAAAATTCTTCGAAGCATCACGAAAAAACGTTTCCGAGGTGATGTTTGATGTAGGCTATACCGATACAAAAGCCTTTCGGGATATTTTTCGAAAAATTACAGGCCTTACACCAATAGATTATCGAAACAAATTTGCGAAGGTAACTGCTGATGTCGCCATTGAGCAATAAGCGGTGATAAACAATAAAGCCACTCCTCAGAGTGGCTTTATCATTGCTCGAATTCCTTATATTTATTTTAACATCAATTCCCGAATATACTTCACGGGTGAATTACCAAAACTCAGGAATTTTTCGTTGAACGCCTTCAAATTAAACTGTTTCCCTTCTTTTTGTTTAACAGCTTCCCTAAGGTCATAAATTTCTTTATATCCCGTAAAGTAAGATGTCAGCTGCACACTGCTCACAGACACACGTTTCCATTTACCGGCTGCTTCGGCCTGTTGTTGAAACGCTTCATCAACCAACAAATGCATGGCGTCTTTTTCACTCATATTTTTCACATGCACGCTATAATCGAGTATAGCATTGCAAACGGTACGCAGATGCCATTTGTACCACATCAACCACATTTCAGGGGCATTGTCACCGTAACCATTTTCGAGCATCATTTGTTCGGTATAGACAGCCCAGCCCTCAATCATTGCACCATTACCTAAAATACTCTTGATGAGACTCGGCGATTGGTTCGCATACACCAATTGGGTGTAATGCCCCGGAATAGCTTCGTGTATATTCAGTATCTGTAAAATGTAATGGTTATACTCCCGAAGGTAACTCTCTGTTGCCTCTTTGGTCCAGCCTGTTAGACTGCCCACATTGTAATAGGTATTCCCACCTTTATCATATGGACCAGGTGCACTGATTGAAGCTCCCGCAACACCAGCCATATAAGCAGGCTCTTTACGCACCACGAGCGGCTTGCTATCATCGATATACAATAAATCCTTTTGTTTGACAAACGCAACCAACTTCGGTATCTGTGTTTCGATAGCGGATTGAAACTCTTCTGCTTTAACATGTTTGACAGACAGGGTGTCGATCATCTTTCGAATGACAAGCAAACTATCTGACGGCAAGGACGATTTTCCAAAATATTTAGGCCACAGCTCTTTGCTGATTTTATACATCTCACCATGTAAATAGCTTTTTCTTGCTAGCGCAGCCTGATAAATCTGTTCGGCTGTTGACCCCGATTGGATATCGAAATCAAATTTCTTGTCGTAAAGTTCTTTTCCTAATCTAAAACTTCGCGGAGAAGGATTAGGTGTCACTTTTAAAAATTGAACATACCCGTTGATTGCCGCAATAGCTTGTTGTGAAGCCTTCTGGATAGCCTCCTTTTCTGAAGCCGGCAGATCGGATTTTTTCAGTGAATCCCGTAAATCACTTTCAAAAACTGATAAACCGCCCAAATTCTGTTGAATTGCCAAATCGGTCAATACCAAGGCCGGATTTTTAAGCTGTCCTTTCGCGGCCTCATAATAGGCTGGAATCTTCGTCAAACGTTGATAAATAGCTTTAAGTCGGGTCGATAATGGTGCATAATTCTCGGCAAGCATAAAAGCAATCGTCCCCCCAACATTGTACGAAGAAGGATTCCACTCATACGCGCGCTCTTTCTCAATAGACCACACATTGGATTCAAGATAGTTTTGAATCAGATGATAATCTGTTTGCTGAGAAAGATTCAAGGTGCTCAGATCAAAACTTTTGAGGCTGTCCAAATGTCGCTTTGAAAACTCCATACGTAGTTTTCGCGTATTGGCATCCGGAATTGTCAACAAGGAATCATACTGATGGAACCCTACTTGGGTAGCCCATTCCGGATTTTCTTTCCAAAGCTGCTGAATAAAGTGGTCCTCATACGATTTAAACTTTTCATTCACAGCAGTATCAGCAGCAGATTGTCTGTTATGAGTTCCCGATCCACAGGAAGCCATCAGGCCCAATCCAGCGATAGCAAGGGTATATGTTATAAGTTTCATTGGAGTAATTTGTCTAAAATTAACATTATTGTTGATGAATTTCAGCATTTTACTCCAATAATTTAAAACTATAACCAGGTATGAAATTTTTGGATAAACCAATTTTTGACCCACTGTGTAAGTAAACAATAGCAGACCAAAATGCCGATAAGCCATGGAAAATAAGTCAGAGGCAGTGCTTCCATTTTTAAGGCAGCGGCAAATGGCGTAAACGGCAAAACGACACCAATAATCATAATTAAACTCGTCAAGGCAACAACCGGTGCAGCAGCCCAGCTTTGAATAAAGGGTATTTTCTTGGTCCTTATCATATGAATAATTAATGTTTGTGAAAGCAATCCCTCTACAAACCAACCAGTCTGAAAGAGTGTTTGATCCGATACCGTATTGGCCTTGAACACGAAAAACAATACCGCAAAAGTGGCGAAATCAAACAATGAACTTATGGGGCCAATAAATAACATAAACTTAGAGACACTACCAGCATCCCATTTCTTTGGCTCGACGATAAATTCCTCATCCATGCTGTCCCAAGGAATAGATACCTGCGATATATCGTAGAGTAGATTTTGAATAAGCAGATGCACCGGCAGCATCGGTAGAAAGGGAAGAAAAGCACTGGCCCCAAGCATACTGAACATATTGCCGAAATTGCTGCTTGCCGTCATCTTGATATATTTAATGATATTTCCAAAAGTTCGACGTCCATAAATAACCCCTTTGCGCAGCACCATAAGATCTTTTTCCAGCAGAATGATATCTGCACTTTCTTTGGTAATGTCAACAGCCGTATCTACACTGATACCCACATCAGCCTCCTTAAGTGCGGCCGCATCATTGATACCATCGCCCATAAAGCCAACCGTATGTCCTTTATCCCGCAATGCTTTTACAACACGAACTTTTTGAAGAGGGCTCAACTTTGCAAATACCGATACCTCATCAACATATTGATTTAACTCGGTGTCCGGAATGCTATCTAATTCATTTCCATTGACAATCCGATCCACCGGAATGCCGACATCCATACAAATTTTGCGTGTGATAATCTCATTATCTCCTGTCAACACTTTGATCCCGATTCCCAATTTTTGTAAGGATTCAATGGCCGGCTGTGAAGAGGGTTTGGCCGGATCCAAAAAGCCGATAAATCCCGTCAACGTCAATTTCGCTTCATCTGCAACAGCATAGGTCAAGGGGTGAGCACCTTCAAATTCGCGGATGGCAACCAATAAAACACGTAATCCCTCCTCATTCATCTTTTTCGAGGTTTTCAATACAATTTTACGCATCGTATCGTCCATCGGTACAGTACGGTCATTTTCGACATGCAGACTACGGTCATCTCCCGGATCAAAAGCGTGTGTACAAAGCTCAAGCATTTCCTCTACAGCCCCTTTACAGATCAGTAGATGTTTGCCATTATGCTGTTTGAGGACCACAGACATCCGTCGCCGCTGAAAATCAAATGGAATCTCGTCAATTTTCAGATATTGATCCTCCACTTTCAAGTAATCGTGCAATTCGGCATGTTCCAACACAGCCTTATCCATCAAATTCTTGAGACCAGTCTGATGAAAACTATTGAGATAGGCCCATTTGAGCACCTCATCATCTTCGACCCCATACACATTAAGATGTTTTTCCATGACGATCTTGTCCAATGTCAACGTCCCTGTTTTGTCAGTGCACAGAATATCCATGGCACCTATATTCTGGATAGAATTTAACCGCTTGACGATGACTTTACGCTTGCTCATATTGACAGCACCCTTGGCCAAGTTAGCGGTGACAATCATGGGCAGCATTTCGGGAGTTAAACCTACAGCGACAGCAATGGCAAACAGTAGCGCTTCTGTCCAGTTCCCTTTCATCAATCCATTGATCAAGAAGATCAGCGGAACCATGACCAGCATAAAACGGATCAATAAGAAACTCACCTTATTTATACCCTTATCAAAACTTGTTTCGGGACGTTCGCCGGTAATCGATTTGCTGATACTCCCAAAATAGGTGTAACTTCCTGTCGTTACAATCACGGCTATCGCCGATCCACTAACAACATTGGTCCCCATAAAACAAATATTACAAAGTTCAATAGGTGATTTTTCCGCCGCATTCCGGATAGGCAAATAATTCTTCTCTACCGGAAGCGCCTCTCCAGTCAGCATACTTTCACTCACAAAAAGATCCTTACTCTGAACAATACGGCAATCTGCAGGTATCATATCCCCAGCAGAAAGGTATACAATATCTCCCGGCACCAGTTCGACAATAGGAATCTCTCTTTTCCCTTTAAATTTCCGCAATACTGTTGCCGTAGTTTTGACCATACTTTTTAATTTTTCTGCCGCGGCATTACTTCGATACTCCTGTACAAAACGAAGCAGCGCACTGACCAAAATCATAATGGACACCACAACAACTGTTTTATAATCTCGTTCGCCAACCTCTGGAAGCCCTACATCGATGATAAAGGAAACAGTGGCAATCAATAACAGAATATATATAAAGGGGTTGGCAAAAGATTTCAATAGCTGCACATACCACTTTGGGGCCTTTTGATGTTTCACCTCATTTAATCCAAATTTCTGTTGACGTTCCTTAGCCATTTCATCTGTAATCCCTTCTCTGCTCGTTTCTAACATCGCGCAGGCAAGTTTTTCATCCTGACTGGCCACCCCCTGTAACTTGGTCACGGTCCCCACATTCATTCCATTGGAACTGATCATATTGTGCAATGGATTCTTTGTTGTTTTATTGTTCATTTTAATCATAACCCTATAGCCCCTTTCATGTTAATTTCCGAAAATCCCGTTCTTATTATAGATCCGATTCTTATTACAGGTCCGACTCTGTACCTATAATTTCCCAGCTTATTTTTGTTACTCTTTCCTCGATGGTCAATCGACTAGCCATCCGTTCGATAAGACTATCTTGCTGACCGATGGCTCTAACGATGGCCCTAATGACAACGCCGTTTGTAGCGAGGGTATCGTCACTCGAAAGCGAAGACAACAATAGTTTTTCGTTACTGCTCAGCATCTGCATCAGTAAAACACGAATATGATTTTCGATGTCTATCCCACAGCCTATGGTCAGTAGATATTCGGTCTGTGATGCTGCAGATTTATTAAAAGTCAAGAAGGCCATTTTTTGCCCGATTGGGCGAAAGATCAGGTGTGTAAAAATAATAGCAAGCGCAACGACAAATGCCTGAGCATGCAAACCTAGACCGGAGAGCGCGCCTACTGCAGCCGAACACCAAATCGTCGCCGCCGTATTTAGACCATGCACATTCAAACCGTCCTTCATAATTACACCAGCGCCAAGAAAACCAATTCCGCTGACCACATAAGAAGCAATCCGTCCGGTAGCATCACCGCCAATTTCTATGGAAAGCAGCACAAAAGCTGCTGCTCCCAACGAAACTAAGGTATTTGTCCGAAGCCCCGCATTTTTCTGGCGCCATTGGCGCTCTACTCCCACAGCAGCCCCCAAAAGCAATGCTACAAATAATCGTATGGCAAATTCAAAAACACTCATCTCTTTGTCCTCCTTTGCCTGCAAAGGTGCGCATTCCTACCTCTATGATCCGTTAGAGATCTTTTAGAAAATTATTAGAATTTTATTAGAGAAATAATCAAATTAAAAAACTGTAATACAGTTACTTATAATTTAAATATAAAATTTACAGATCAAGCTGTCCAATTTCTTTAACTTCAAGCATTGTTGTGGTGTAAATCAGTTACACTAAAAACAATAAAAAAATGAAACAACGCATCAATTTTTTCGCAAAAGGGCAAAATGCCATGAAATCAATGTATGGAATAGGTACATATCTGAGCAAGTGTTCGATAGAACAAGAGCTTTTGCATCTTATTTATTTCCGTGTATCACAAATCAATGGCTGTGCGTATTGTCTTGACATGCATTCAAAAGATCTACTGGCGACCGGAGATCAACCACAACGATTGTTCTTATTGGATGCCTGGCGGGAGGCACCTCTGTATAGCGAACGTGAACGTGCTGGGCTGGAATGGGCCGAAGCCGTGACGAAAATTACGCATGGTGATGTGTCGGACGAGGTTTATACGAAAGCAACTGCTGTATTTTCGGAAGAAGAACTTATCGACCTGACCTTGGCCATTACAGCAATCAATTCTTATAACAGGATCAATATTTCCTTCCGCACACAAGCAGGAAGCTACAAAGTTGGGCAGCACAAAGTACAGCCAACCTCATAAACACGAGGTCGATATTTATACGATAAATTAAACCATAAAAATGAAAGATTTCATCTTATTATTTCGTCAGGGGGCCAATGAACCAAGTCAACTGACAGAAGAAGAAGCAAAAGCTGTAAACAAAAGATGGTACGACTGGATCAGTGACATCGATGCGCAAGGTAAACTGAAGGATCATGGCTCCCGTCTTGAGCCAGCCGGAAAGGTATTAAAGCCAGGCGGTATCGTTACGGATGGACCTTTTGTGGAGATTAGGGAAAGACTCGGCGGTTTTATTGTCGTCGCAGCAGACGATCTTGACGAAGCAACAACCTTGGCCCATGGCTGTCCTATACTCGAATTTAATGGTAGTGTAGAGATACGTGCACTGCTCAACTAATCATATACGGGGCAGCTGTACACGCGCACAGCCGCCCCTAATTTAGACTTATGGATCCGGATTTTCTAAAACAGCTTTTCCAGCAAGAATTTACCAAAATAGTCGCTGTCATCAGTAAAAGTTTTGGTCTTCAATACATCGAAATCGCCGAAGATATCGTCAGCGAAACTTTCTTATTGGCCACAGAATCTTGGCAGACCAAAGGCGTTCCTGCAAATCCTACGGCTTGGCTCTACACGGTTGCAAAACAAAAGACACTGGCCCACTTTAGAAGAAATAAAATATTTACAGATAAAATCATCCCTGCAGTGCGGCAGAGCGAGCCGGAAGCAGAAAGCTTCGACGACTTTAATTTCTCGCAGGAAAATATCAAAGACAGCCAATTAAAAATGCTGTTTGCAATCTGCACGCCAGCAATTGCCAGTGAGGCTCAAATAGGTCTTGCCTTGAGAATCCTCTGTGGTTTTGGTATAGACGAAATTGCCGAGGCATTTCTTTCCAACAAAGAAACCATCAATAAGCGCCTATTCAGAGCAAAGGAAAAACTACGTTCAGAAAAAATCGAACTCGAACTGCCCTCCGAAGCAGAAATTATTAAACGCCTCGATAACGTACTCCATATTATTTACCTCTTATTTAATGAAGGGTATTATTCTAAAACCCAAAATCAAATTTTAAGAAAGGAGCTCTGTATTGAAGCGTTACGCCTTGCGCTAATGCTTTCGACTTATGAAAAAACAAATACACCTAAGACCAATGCGCTTATTGCGCTGATTTGTTTTCATTCCTCCCGTTTCGAGGCAAGGCTGACCAATGAAGGTGATTTCATTTTGTATGAGCAACAGGATGAGGAACGCTGGAATCAAGAACTTATACATCAAGGGCTTCATTTTCTCAAGAACGCTGCATCGGGCGATGAACTCACATCCTACCATCTGGAGGCTAAGATTGCTCAATGCCATTGTATAAAGGAAGACAGTCCAGAAAAATGGGCCGAAATACTGCAATGGTATGACCGTTTATTAGTCGTCAATTATTCCCCGGCAGCTGCATTGAATAGAATATTTGCACTGTATAAAGTAAAAGGTGTTAAAGCTGCATTAGTCGAAGTAAAAACCTTACAACTAGAAGACAATCATTTTTATTTTGTGCTGCTGGGAGAACTCTATAAGGAACTGGATAAAAACAAAGCCATCGCAAACTTTAACAAAGCAAAAATCCTGGCTAAAACAACATTGGAAAAAGAGATCATCCAACAGAAGATTGATGCTATAAAGTCTGCAATGGCCTAATTTGTTTACTACTTATCGATTACTTTTGCTCCTTTCCAATAGGATACAAAAAGTTGGTATAGCTCCGAGGGCTCCAAATCAATAGTTGAGGACGAATACATGATACACAGTTCTTGAGTGGATTCTTGATAAGCCATTTTCCATAACAGCGACGAAAGCTGCTCTTTATATTTAGGGGTATTACCCAATGTAACAATGACCATCGTATCACCACCGACTTTTTGTAAGTCGATGCTTTTGACATCCTGCCAGTCGCCTTGGCCAAAAGCTTTCGATACTGGTGTTGTCTTTCCAAGAAAATATCGGTCGTTCAAAACAATTTGCGCTGTTTTATCCCGAAGGCTCAGTAGGCTGGAAAACAATAAAATTAAGAGTACTAGCAATGCTCCTGCAGAGAAAACTGTCGGTTTGGCTTTAAATACACCATCAAATAAACCGATACTGTACAATAAAACGATCAGAAGCAACAAACATAGGCCTCCCGAAATTGACAGTAGCTGACTTGTTTTCTTTTTATTTCTGTATAAGCTTGTTTCCTTCATCTGCTTAATTTCCCCAGTTAACATTCAGGTTATGTTTTTCAGCATAAGCTTTTCCTAAAGCATATACGTTGTCAAACACCTCGTTAATGGAAGGCATATCGTTTTTTTCGATCTTTTGGAGTAATGCCTGCTTTTCTTCAGCCGAACCTTTACCGTCACATAACTTGGCATAAGCGGTATATTCATTTTTATAGACAGGCAACACTTTTTCAAATAATGCAATAGACTGCTCTTTCAGTGCTTTTGCATCGGCATCGGAAACATTCAGTTCCTTAATATCCTTTAAGGCCTTTTCAACAACCTGAATTTTGATCCCGACAGATTTTTGAGCTTCATCGCCTACTTTCTTACTGGAGGGCATATCCGCAAATTCTACGGTCTCCTGCTCGAGCTGTTTGCCGTAGCGTTCAGGGGCAAAATCTGCTACAAGATTTGTGTTTAAAACAACTTTTCCGAAAAAAGTCTCTGGACTTGGGGATTGACAAGCAGTAAAAAATAAGCTCATCGACATAAAAATAATAAATAGTACGTGCTTCATATATAAATTCTGTTTGTGACCAAAGTAATTAATTATCATGAAATAGGCAAACATGTTGCCCCCGCCCTCCTGCTTTATAAAACTGTCATCAACCCTTCCTTTTAGGCAAAAAAGCACGATATCGGAGCGATTTATATTGCACAAAATGTTAATTTTTAATATATTAGCAATTACAACATAAGAGATTAAAAACAGTCATTATGGGCTATGATATTAGTTACCACCCCATCTCAGAACAGCAGATAGAAACTTGGTATTTTGACTTGCTCAAAAATCCTGAAAAGATTGAGGAAGTTTCTGCAACTCACCAACTAGAAGACTTCTATAAAACCAAATACCAAGACACCTTAAATGCGGGCCGGGAAACCGACAAAAATGATTATTTTGACAAAACCCATGGTTTTTTCATTGCTGTTGTCCAAGGTTTTTTCGAAAAATACTTCTATGTTCGAGGTGGAGCACTGTCCTTCTCCAAAAATGACCATTTATCCAGCTATTACAAACAGTGGGAACAATTTGTTCAACAAGAATTTCTAACCAATAATATCGAAAATAGGCTTGTAGAAAATTATTGTTCCGGTGTCTTTATCCCCGCAGAAAAAGTAGGGCAATTGTTGATAGATTACCAAAGTGACCCGACGATCAAGGCTGAATTAGATACGCTATTTTCTGATAACCGTATTTCTATTTTCCTCAATGCACTGCAATATGCCAAAGATCGTAACCTGGGTCTCTTGGAAGCAACAGAAGTTGTAGAACCACAACCTTTTGATCTGAATGAATCAAAAAGTTACTCCAACCTTTTTAACTGCGACAAAGAAGGACCACTTTTATATCAGACAACAGCATTAAAACAGATTCAGGAAATAGAACAACGCAATGGACTTCCAGAAAATGAGATTTTACCAAATGTCAAAACAGAGACAATCCATGCAGACCCTAAACATTTTGAAACCACAGACAGCTCTCAAAGCAGCAAAAAAAAGAATTTTTGGAACAGATTATTCGGTAAAAATTAGGCGCTGGTCTCAGCTGGACATTGGCACTATAGCTACCTTTAATAGCATCTACACTGTTGAAGAAATCTTGAATTCCGACCCATTGAACACTTCAATAATTTTGGATTCAATCCGTTATACGGATATATTCCAATAACAATTGATTGCCTTGTATCTGAATTAAACAAATGATTTGACGATATTCGTCTTAGAACTATAACTGCTCACCCCATTATGATCATCATTCTTCTCCTTATTATTCTTACGCTGTTCGGGATTGTATATCTGCTTCGTTCGGCTGTCAAAAAACAACAGCGGAAAATAACAATTGCTGAGTATGCCATTATCATCGGCTACCTGATTTCATTAATGATAAGCGGAGTAGGGCTATTATTCCACTCGAGTCAATATAATCAAGCCGTAGATCCTGTAGATGGTGATTGTTATATTCCCTTCGGCGGAAAACACCTTGTATCGCTATCATTTTATTTTATTGCATTCAATATTTCAGCAATAGCGATTTGGCTCAAGGGACGAAAAATCCCTCCTATTCCTCTTGTTCTGATGCTGATTATGTTAATGATAGGTAATATTATCAGTCTGTTTGTGCTCTTTCAGGTCAGTCACCACGATACGTCCACATTGGATATGTATATTGGCAACGAAGGAACTTTATTCTTTATTTTCACGCCAATATGCTGCTTGATTATGGGCATTGGGCTAATCCGTAAAATCATCGTTGAAGAGCGGGGTTACGCTATGAACAGAAGCTATGCCAACAGCACGCTCAATAAAATCAATAACCTGCTTTCCTCAAAACTGAATTATCCGGCATGGGCTCTTATTTTACTTGTTCCGGTCTTTCTCCTACTAACTATCATCCTTGTCCTATTGGGGCAGGATCGGGATTCAATGGTGAAAGTTTTCACAGAAACAACTACTTGGGCTTTTTCACAAAAAATGCACCCTCCTATCCTCGATCATCAGGGCCATTACCTCTGTACAGTTGCGGCAAAAGGAGATCCTGCCCTTGTTAAACCCCTACGGCTGGGCACAAGACATGGCAACACGATCATTGTCAATAGACAGCTTCAGGTGGCCAACGCATTCGAAGAAATATTAAGCGATGTATCACCAGCACTACATCGCTATGTCAGATATTGCTACGATAAATATGGTTTTAATATCTCCGTCAAAATTAATTCCAACAGCGCATCAAATGTGACTTATATTTTGATGAAACCACTAGAATATATATTTTTATTTTTCTTATATACATTCTACGTCGAACCCGAAAAGAAAATCGCAAAACAATACAGCTAATTTTTAAAATCGTAGCCAACAATCAGTCATTACCCCAATTTTCTCCATTTCGGGAAGCATTTCATTTTAATCATTATGGATCAAACACATTATTTTATCGTTCTGACAGGAGGACCTGGAGTCGGTAAAACTACCTTATTAAATGAATTAAATAAGCAGGGATTCAGCATTGTGGAAGAGGATGCCCGGCGCATCATCCGAGAACAATTGGAAGCTGATGCCGATGGTTTGCCCTGGAAAAATAAAATTCACTATGCCAAACTCATGTTGGCCGCTTCATCAACCAGCTATTTGATGCAGGTGAGGCAAGATCACCAAAACTACATTTTTTTTGACCGCGGAATTCCAGATACATTGGCATATATTGCGATGGAAGGTCTTTCAATCGAAGAAGAACTGCTTCACGAAGCAAAAGGTCGACGTTATCATAAAAAAGTATTTATATTACCGCCTTGGGCTGAGATCTATGCGAATGACAACGAGCGGAAACAAACTTGGCGGGAGGCCGAAAACACTTTCAAGATAATGAAAGAGACCTATACACAACTCGGTTATGAAACCATTGAGGTTCCAAAAACAACGGTAAACGATCGCGTTCAGTTCATCCTGAAAGCCCTGGAACAGCAAAACTATTGATTCCGCATTTCTTTCTCAATACGGCGGTCAGGTATAAGCCACATAATAGCGACTGTTCCATACATGAGCAAACTGATATAGGGATTAATAAAAGACAGCCCTATCCCCAAAAAATACAGCGCTGTAGAAATATTTTCCTTAACCTTCGATTTAACCGCTTTTTTAAGTGCAGATTCTTCCCCTTCGATTTGAATCACAAAATATTCAACGATATTGTATGATATGGAACACATGATCAGGACAAAGCCATAAGCGATAATAGGATCCCTTTCAAAATGTGACTCACCAATCCAATTTGTTGTAACCGGCATTAATGATAGCCAAAACAATAAATTCAAATTGCTCCAAAGAACTTTTCCATTTACTTTTCGAACAATTTGAAAGAGATGATGGTGATTATTCCAGTACAGTCCAACGTAAACAAAACTAACGATATAGGAGATAATTTTAGGATATAATGGTTTAAGGCTAGCAAAAGTAAATCCTTCAGGTACTTTTAATTCAAGTACCATAATCGTTATAATGATGGCCAAAACGCCATCACTGAATGCTTCTAACCTGCCTTTAGTCATTTTTGAAGATCGGAGTTAATAGCTGATACTGCAGGCCTAAGCGAAATACATTTAATCGTGCCACACCGGGATCAGCACCAAGCATCCCGTTGTTATAATCCTTCACTCCCCATGAATAACCGGCAAACACGGTATAACGGTCATAATTTACATTAAACTGTAAACGAGGGCGTAGATCCAAATCAATAACCTTGCCGCGGTCACGATCAAAACTTGTTTTATTCCCCTGTTTATCTTCAATGCTACCATTTTCTTTGATGCTCAGCGTTTTGGCAATATCCATACCCAGCTGAATATCCATTGTCATCGGTTCAAAAAAGACACGATAGCCAACAAAAGGATTAAAATTGATAAATTGTTGATTTAGACGGGTCTGACCACGGCTTCCATTCATAAACTCATTGCCTTCCAAATCAATCTTTGTCTGCAATCGTTCATATGCACCCTCTAAACCTAATATTAGGTTGTTGGCAAAAACATAACGGTAGTTTAAAGCGCCACCAATATTGATTCCATATTTTTTTCCATAGGGATTATTGGTATAATAGTCCTGTTGCGTAGATCCATTCAACGTACTCTTTGCTTCGGTTCCCGATCCCGTAAAATTGGATACACCTGAGGTAACACCCACACGTAGTTCATGAGATTGCGAGAAAGCCATAAAATGGGTTATACCAGCAAAAAGTCCGACAAGTAAAAATCTCTTCATCATAACCGAAATATTAAATTAAAATCCTTTAAAAAATTGAGTGAATTTGATTGTTAAAAGTAAGAAAATTTATGTGATTCAACTTACTCCAATCTTTATTTTTTCTGTAACGATAAGGTGTATTCATCAGCGGAAATCCATCAATCTTATCAGCCAATAAAAAAATACGGGAGACAATATGACTATATTTATTGAACTACATCAATGGAAATGAATCAATTCAGGCTTATTTTTGTTGTATTACAAACAAAAGAATAATCCGTATGAAATATATATTGGAAAACCCTATCCTTGGCCATATTACTGAGCAGAAATATAAGACCACAATACAATGGAGAAATGGAGAGTTTATTACGGATGAACCTGAAAAACTTGGTGGCAAAGATCTTGGTCCTGACCCCTACACCCTTCTCATCTCATCGCTTGTATCTTGTACCTTAGCTACTTTACGCATGTACATCGATAAAAAAGGGCTTGATATTCCAGAAATTTCAGTCAGTTCAAATATGTACCTCAAAATTGAAAAAGGACAAGTGGTTACATATTTTGATCGCGAGATAGCTTTTGGACAAATCTTAGCAGAGGATACCCGAGAACGCCTGCAACAAATTGCCGAAGAATGTCCCATTTCAAAAATTTTAAAGGGTAATGCCATTGTCAATACGCTCATCAGGACAAATCCTTAAACAAGAACATCATGAAAATATTAACCTTTCTCATATTTGGTAAAAATGAAGAAATTCTCCTCACGCTCAAGAGAATCATTGAAAACACGCCCAACTGGAATGCAACAATACAATACGATTTGGATGCCTGTAAAAAACAGCTAATAGATGTCCCTGTAGATGTTTTATTATTGAGTTCGGGACTTTCTCCTCAGGAAGAGCATGAAATAACAGATCACCTTACGCGGCTCACCTATCCGATTGGTCTGATCAAACATTATGGCGGTGGAAGTGGGCTTCTAAAAAATGAAGTCTATAGTCTTTTTCCAGACTTACTCTCCGTTTAATAAAGCATAGGCCATAGCAATAGCCCCCTAGAAAAACAACCGAAAACCGTTAAAACTCTTTCTTTATTGAACTAGATCAATAGAAATAGGTGGCTAATAGGCTAATTTTGGATACTAAATAATAGAATCATGAACAGACAGAACTTTATAAAAAAGGGACTTTTGGGTTCCGGAATATTTGCATCAACAGTGTCTTCAGCTGATATCTTGAAGAATGATATTGACGAGATAGAGCCGCTTGAAACGCTGGATGCCGAAGCTGTAAACTATAATTCAGACAAATTGGAAAACCATAGTGTCCTCCACAAAGCGGCGACACGCGGTCATGCAAATCATGGTTGGTTAGATAGCAATCATACGTTTAGCTTCGCCAATTATCACAACCCCGAACGTATGCACTTTGGTGTGTTACGTGTGCTAAATGATGATATGGTGGCTGAAGGAAGAGGTTTTGGCAAACACCCTCACGACAATATGGAAATCATCAGTATCCCTTTGGAAGGTGATTTGCAACATGAAGACAGCATGGGTAACAAAGCTATTATCCGGAAGGGAGATATTCAGGTCATGAGCGCCGGAACGGGCATCATACACAGTGAATATAATAAAAACACCGATCAGGCGGTCAAGTTTCTTCAAATTTGGGTGTACCCTAATCAACGGAATGTGAGCCCCCGATACGATCAAATTACATTGGATATAACACAAAGACAGAATAAATTCCAGCAAATTCTTTCTCCAAATCCAGAAGACGAGGGTGTATGGATCCATCAGGATGCCTGGTTTTCCATGGGGCATTTTGACAAGGACGTCCAAACAAAATACCAGATCAAAAAGGCCGGAAATGGTGTATATGTTTTTGTAATAAAAGGTAGTGTTACTGTCGAAGGACAAGAATTAGAAAGCAGAGATGGCTTTGGAATATGGGATGTTGCTGAAATTAACCTGAAAGTGACCTCAGCAGATACTGAAATCCTACTGATGGATCTCAGTATGATATTGGACTAATTAGATGCACTATTTAGACATCAATTAACAAAAAAAGGGAGCCTATGAGGCTCCCCTTTTTGTTAAGGCTATTTATATTTTAGAAAGTAACGGAATTCAGCTTTTTATCAACCAAAATCCCATCTATTGCTTTCAGATTGAAGTTGACATTACGTTTTGCTTTCAATTTGATCTTAAATAAAACTTCAGAGCCATTCAAAGTCTCCTTGTTGCCTAGATTAACAAAAGTAGCATACAGAGCCTTACTTCCATTGGTGTGAAGACGATCGTTGCTATAATTGTTCATCTCTTTTAAATGTACGGACTCAATACCGACATATTCAAAATCGCCTTGATTGTAAGGAAGAGCAAAACTAAGTGCATTGACAGCTTTAAGATTCTCTCCACTAACACTGATCTCCACAATATCACCCGATTTTAAGGTCGTTTTTGAAGGAATCAATTTTAATTTACCACTGACCTTTTCTTCCTTATTTGGTTTTGCACCACCTTCTATGACAACAGCGACATTGGAAATATCATAAGCGTCAATCAGATTATTTTTATTGACATCACCATTGCTGACATAACCTTCAAAATCTCCATCTCCCAGTCGCAATCCCGTGTAGTTAATATAGGAAGTCAAGTCATTATGATCGATCAATCGGTCATTATTAATATCGCCCGGTAAGTAGCTTGACGATCCTGGTACTTTAAACACATATAATTCTCTTCCTGAACCAAAACCTCCAACAGCTTCAGAAACTGAAATTTTGACAAATCGGGCCACCGGATGGGTTCCAAAATCAAAACGTTTCATTTCGCCATCACGTTTCCAATCAAAACTACCAGCTTCCGTCCAGGTGTCCTTATCGTTACTATAGAATACTTTTCCTTTTAAAATAATACCATTTCCGCCATCGGTTCTTGGAAGGTACTCAAACTTATCCAATTGATTAACGGATTTTAGATCTAAGGTCATATCAAACGGAACCGCAGTCTGTCCCCATTTTGTATGCCACATATCCCCCTCATCATAATTGAACAATTTATTGATACCATTTCCACCTTGGTTATCCACAGAAGTCTCTGCTTTGATACCTTCGATGGCAAATTCCAACGGGTTTGCCTTTGTTCTTGCGGCAAATGTACTCCAATCTGAAACACCAGATTTATTGACAGCCCTAATTTTAAATTGATAATCCGTTTCCGCGGCCAATCCTTCGAATAGCAATTGACTGTCTTTGATGGTCGAATAGATCAGATTATTGAATTCAATTTCATAATAATCAGCATTTGCAACCTTTTCCCAGGTTGGCGTTAAGGTATATGCTTGTGTATGTTGATCTGTGATAACAGCTTTGGGCGAAGTCAAAGCACCAGTCTGAGCCAGATAGTTGTCAGCAGGAGCATATTCGAAACCCTCCAATTGTACTTCTATTGCGGTCGATGAGACATCCTGTTTGGCTAGTCGTACCAGCAACATCGGATTTTTCACCAGTGGTATTTTTTCAAACTCCGATCCCTTGGTTGCAAACTGATTCAGGTTTGGTTGTGCGTCGTAGAAATATACGTTTTCAGAAGTATTAAACGCATCTATGCTATTCACTTCTTTAAGTTTGCTATTTTTCCCATTGACCTTTACCGTCAATTTCTTCGGTGCTTTGCTAACGTTGAAACGAATTTCCGTAGACTTCATTTTCTCAAAGCCGTCAAATTCGCCTTGCGTTGGAGCAATCGCAAAAACAACTTTATTGTTGTTTAACTGTGAAGTTATGGATGTATTTGCCCCCTTACCATAACGATAAGCCTCTGTCTTTCCATCATCATCATATTCCAGGAAACTAGAGTTTCCATAAGGGTATACTTCATAAATACGTTGATCTTTTTTGATTTCCAGCACATTATTATTTGGGTTGGTCACCGGAATAATGGCTCCATTTTTCACGAAAACAGGCAGCTTCCAAATAGGCACATTAAAGTTATTGATAATACGCCCTCCCTGGTATTTTTCGCCCGTAAAATAATCAATCCATTCACCATCAGGCAGGTAGATACCGTTGCGCATATCATTTCCCTTCTCATCCACACGTGTTTCCTGGTAAATCGGTGCTACAAGGAAATTTGGACCATAGAGGTACTGGTATTGCGTTGCCTTTCCAAGCGTATAACTATTTGCTTGCTCTAAAAACATAGCACGAATGATGGGCAGTCCATCTACTGCTTGTTTCGCAACACTATAGCTATAGGGAACCAATTGAGATTTCAATTTCAGATACAGACGATTGATAGAAGTAGCCGGCTCACCCAAAGCATGTGGGTATTTCTCGTTCGATCCCCAGCCATCCATATTGAGTTCCATTGGTGTCCAGGTCTTCCATTGAAAATCACGAATATTGACCTTAAAATTTTTACCACCAAAGATCCCGTCCATATCGGAGGTAATATTGGGCTGACCTGAAAGTCCCGAGCCAATATATGTTGGTATATGGAATCGAATATACTCCCATACGCCTCCAGTCTGGTCGCCCGACCAGATACCGGCATAGCGCTGTGTGCCTGCCCAACCATCCAATGAAATAATAAATGGACGAGCGTTGTTACCATAATAAGGCATAGTATGTCCCACATCGGCGACCCCATTGAGACCAAAGGAGTATCCTGGACCAACCCAGGCCACATCCGTTTTTAGGACTCTTACACCCGCATCCCGAACCTCTTTTACAATATCACGTTGCAGTAATGCACTTATACTATCTTTCGGATGGAGATCGGACTGTGTCCATAAACCGATTTCTACACCATTCTTACGTGCATAATCACCAAACTCTTTCAAATTTCGGATATTTCCATCTAAAGATTCCGTTTGGCCATAGCCAGCACCATAGCCATCATTTGGAAGAATCCAGCCCAAAGGCATATCATGTGCTTTATACCGGTCTATTACAGCGCGGGCCGAAAATTGATAATTGTTTTTCTCACCGTTCAGCGATTCTTTGATTCCGCCATTGTCCTTTTGACTTTCTTTATAGCGTTTGCCGTCTTCAAATAGAATTCCCTTTTCATCTTCTTTCCAAAAATCGCGGTTATAGGCATTAAGATGCCCCTCATATAAACCAAATTTCGGTAGAAGAATTGGGTTGCCCGTCAATTGATAGAAATCGTTGAGCAAAGGTACTATCCCGTCATTAATCATAAAAAAGACATCCAGATAATCTGTGTCATGCGCCAATTTTACTGTCCCAGGGGTTTTGGCTCCAAAGGCATAACTTCCCTTCTTAAAAGTATGCCACATAAAACCATATCCTTGGGTTGACCAGTAATAAGGGGTTGGAGAGGCAACACCACCATCGGTCCAGCTGTTCTGATTTTCGATTGCAATCACTTTTCCTTTATGTGAAAAACGCCCATTTTGAACGCCGCCACCAAAAAAGTATTCATCCGCATTTTCCTTCAATTCAACGCTTACTTGTTTCTCTTCGAAAACAATTGGTTTTAAGCTTTCAACGACAATTTTATTGCTTTTCCGATTGAGGATACTAAACTGAGAAGTCTGTTTATCCATTGAAAAAAGAATATCGTTAGTGGAGATGCTGACCTTATTACCTTCATCCTTTACCTCAAGCCCGGTGACTGTTTTCCGAGGTTGCTCTACCAATATTTTTGCTTCGGGTTTTGCTTCGGGATCACGGATAATACCACCATGAACATCCTGGAACATCCTAAAAATATGATTACCGTAGAAATCTAAAGTCAGACGTTGACCATTATCGTATACAATCTCGACTGTTGTCGGATTAATTTTCTGAATCGTGATAATACGGTTGCCTTGATCGCGACCTATTGTATTATAATAATTGATCGTACTTACTTTAGCGTCAACTCGAGTGGGTTGAAAAATAAAAGGAGAAGCCAACCCCATCAATAAACAGACTTGTGCTTTTGTGCTCCAAAAAGATATCTTCATGCGTATGATTTATAATGCATTAAATTAACTTAACAATAATACAATAGTAAATCGAAGTAAAAAAGAGATTATAGAATGCAAACGATTGTCCAATAATAATGTTGCAGGCTAGCCAACCTATTGTAAGCCCTTCATCGTAAAAGGAACGTTTACTTCCATTTGGCTTATGAAATGAGCGGGAAGATGAATGCATTGTAAAACTGGAGGGACTGTTACAGCGTAGTTGCGGGCAGCCGCTGAATGGACTTCATTCATCGATGGGTATTTAGATGACAATGCCCCTTGGCTACACAAGGATGCACCATTACCACTGAGCACAGTGATGACTGCATGACCGCCTGCTATGACTGTGTACCATTACCACTCCGGGACAGTGAGAGCTGCAGGATAGCGACAATTGCTGAACAGCTTCCGATTGACCGGGCTCACCGACGGTCCTGTGCTGCGATAACCGATAGGTGGAGCATATGCCATAGCCTGTACATGGAAATACGGAAGTACTTAAACGAAAGAAGCCCTTGACTGTTTCCAGCAAGGGCTTCCGTGTAAAAAAAGGCACCGACCTACTCTCCCACCTGTTA
>Ga0222426_100238_pt1 | contig 53020 bp, 44 predicted proteins | sample 2B50Ametagenome_FD_180087 | JGI IMG/M metagenome (GOLD analysis project Ga0222426, IMG submission 180087) | Enriched microbial communities from leaf-cutter ant dump, University of Wisconsin, Madison, United States - 2B50A (version 2) | ecosystem: Environmental > Terrestrial > Nest > Insects nest...
TGATGCCCCACTTGTCGTTCAGCACCTTGGCGATCGGCGCCAGGCAGTTGGTGGTGCAGCTGGCGTTGGAGATGATCGCCTCGCCCTTGTAGGTCTTGTCGTTGACGCCGTAGACGAACATCGGCGTGTCGTCCTTGGACGGGGCGGACTGGATCACCTTCTTCGCGCCGGCGTCGAGATGCTTCTGGCAGGTGTCCTTGGTCAGGAACAGGCCGGTGGACTCGATCACCACGTCGACGTTGACCTCGTTCCACTTCAGGTTGGCCGGGTCGCGTTCCTGGGTCAGGCGGATGGTCTTGCCGTTCACCACCAGGTGGCCGTTCTCGACCTGGACGTCGGCCTTGAAGCGGCCGTGCACCGAGTCGTAGCGCAGCATGTAGGCGAGGTAATCCGGCTCCAGCAGGTCGTTGATGGCGACGATCTCGATGTCGTTGCCGAAGTTCTGCACGGCTGCGCGCAGCACGTTGCGACCGATGCGGCCGAAGCCGTTGATGCCGACCCTGATGGTCATGGGGGAACATCCTCCGTTGCGGTGATATGAGTGCTGCCGCACGCGGCGGCAGCGGTGTTTCAGCCGCAAAATCCTACTATGAAGCCGGCTTTCCCGCCTGTGCCGGGCGGCCATGGCACACTTGCCGTTTTGCCCGGAAGGTTTGCCATGTCGTTGCCACGTCGTCCACTCGCCCTGCTGGCCATGCTGCTGGCGCTGCCCCAGGCCCAGGCATGGGGGCCGCTGGGCCACGCCACCGTCGCCGCACTGGCGCAGGCGCGGCTGAAGCCGGCGGTGGAAGCCGAGGTGGAGCGCCTGCTGGCGCCCGAGCACACCCGCGAATTGGGCGACGTGGCCAGCTGGCCCGACCAGATCCAGGACGACCCGTCGCTGGCCGCGTTGTGGAAGCAGACCCGCGGCGAGCACTACGTCAACTTCCACGGTGGCCCCGACTGCGACTACGTGCCGCCGCGCGATTGCGGCAAGGACAACTGCGTGATCGGTGGCCTGCAGCACTACGTGGCGATCCTCGGCGACCGCAAGCAGGACGATGCGGCCCGGCTGGAAGCGCTGAAGTTCGTGGTGCACTTCGTCGGTGACATCCATCAGCCACTGCATGGCGGCTATCGCGATGACCTGGGCGGCAACCGCTACCAGGTGCAGTTCCAGGGCAAGGGCAGCAACCTGCACAAGGTGTGGGACTCCGGTCTGCTGTCGACCCGTCATCTCAAGCGCGAGGCCTACGTGGCGATGCTGCAGGCCGAGCCGGCGGTGACGCTGCCCGAGCCGATCGCGCCGCTGGACAACCCCTATGCGCAGTGGGCCGAGCAGTCCTGCCGCCTCACCGCGCAGCCGGGCTTCTATCCCGACGGGCACAAGATCGACCCGACCTACGTCAAGGCCCAACTGCCTTTGGCCGAACGCCAGCTGCGAATCGCCGGCGTGCGCCTGGCCGACCTGCTCAACCGCACGCTGCAGTGACAAGGGCGAGGAGTGAGTGCAGAGGCGAGGAGTGAGTGAAGAGGAGTGAGGAGTGAGTAAAAGCCGAAGCCGGTAGCCTCAGGCACGCAGGAGGGCGCTTTCTCTCACTTCTCACTCCTCTGCACTCACTCCTCGCTCCTGGTTTCTCTATCGCGCAGCCTCCCAGCTTCCTGCTAGCCTCGCGGGATGAACGAACAGCCCATTCCCCGCACCAAGATCGTCGCCACCCTGGGCCCGGCCACCGATGCGCCGGGCATGCTCGAGCGGATCATCGCCGCCGGCGTCAACGTGGTTCGCCTCAACCTTTCGCATGGGCAGTCCGATGACCATCGCGCCCGTGCCAATGCAGTGCGCGCGGCTTCGGCGGCGGCCGGCATCGAGGTCGGCATCCTGGCCGATCTGCAGGGGCCGAAGATCCGCATCGAGACCTTCGCCGACGGCCCGGTCGAGCTGGCTGACGGAGTGCCGTTCGTGCTTGATTGCCGGCCCGGCGTGCCGCCCGGTGATGCCTCGCGGGTGGGCGTGAGCTACCACGGCCTGCCCGGTGACGTGCAGCCGGGCGACGTGCTGTTGCTGGATGACGGACTGGTTGCGCTGACCGTGCGGGAAGTGGCCGGCAGCGAAGTGCGCTGCGAGGTGCTGATCGGCGGCAAGCTGTCCAACCGCAAGGGCCTGAATCGCCAGGGCGGCGGCTTGTCGGTGACCGCGCTGTCGGACAAGGACAAGGCGGACATCAAGCTGGCCGCCGAGATCGGTGCCGACTTCCTGGCGGTGTCCTTCGTGCGTTCGGCCGAGGACATGAACCTGGCCCGTCGCCTGCTGCACGAGGCTGGCGGCAATGCCGCGCTGGTGGCCAAGATCGAGCGTGCGGACGCGATTCCCGTGCTGGGCGAGATCATCGACGCTTCCGACGCGGTGATGGTGGCGCGCGGCGACCTGGGCGTGGAGATCGGCGACGCCGAGCTGCCGGGCCTGCAGAAGAAGATCATCCGCGAATCGGTGCAGCGCAACCGCGCGGTGATCACCGCCACCCAGATGCTGCAGTCGATGGTGCGCTCGCCGATCCCGACCCGCGCCGAGGTGCTGGACGTGGCCAACGCGGTGATCGACGGCACCGATGCGGTGATGCTGTCGGAGGAATCCGCCGCCGGTGCCCATCCGGACAAGGCAGTGGCGGCGTTGCGCCGGATCTGCCTGGGCGCCGAGCGCCAGTTCGAGCCGAAGGAAGATCTGGCCACCGCCGGCCACCGGCTGGACCGCACCGACCAGGCGATCGCGCTGGCCGCGATGCTGCTGGCCGGCGAGCTGGGGCTGCGCGCGATCATCGCGCTGACCGAATCCGGTGCCACCGCGCAGTGGCTGTCGCGCTACCGCAGCGCGGTGCCGATCTACGGCCTGTCGCCGTTCGACAACGCCCGTCGCCGCATGCTGCTGCTGCGCGACGTGCAGCCGGTGCATTTCAGCCACGGTGACAGCCAGAGCATGGCCGCCTCGACCCGGGCGGCGGTGCGCCTGCTGTTCGATCAGGGCCGGCTGGTGGAGGGCGACCGGGTGGTGATCACCTACGGCGACAAGGTCGGCCATGTCGGCGGTACCAACACGCTGAAGCTGCTGCTGGTCGGTACGGGCGGCGTGGTGGACAGCCTGCGCGATCTTTGACCGCCGTTTGCTCCCGACACGGGTACACTCCGGGCCTGTCAGTACCTCTCGGGAGTCCGCCATGAAGTCCTCCACGTTCCGTTCGCTTCGCCAGGGCCTGTTGCTGGCACTGGGCCTGTCGGCCGCCACGCCGTTGCTGGCGCAGTCGCTCAAGCTCGAACAGCAGGAGCTGTACCGTTACTGGATCATGATCAATACCCAGGTGCAGATGGACCTGCCCAACAGTGGCCTGAACCTGGACAAGCCCGGTTGCGTGGCGGTCACCTACACCATCGGTTCCGACGGCGTGCCGATGAACGTGCAGGTGGCCAAGGTCGAGCCCAAGAGCGACCTCGGTCCGGCCGCGCGCAGCGCGGTGGCCAACTTCCGCTACGGCCCCTCGCTGACCAACCGCATCGGTGAGCCGGTGTCGACCTATTACGTGGTGCCGTTCAACGCCCCGCAGGACCCGGCGGCCAAGCAGCAGCTGATGGATGCCTGCAAGCTGCCGGGCTACACCTCCTAGACCGGGCGAGGCGCCCGCCGATCTGGCTTATAATCCCTGCCTTTGTCGCGCCGCCCCGGTTCCGGGGCGTCTTCCCATTCAGTGCGGGCCACGGTCCCGGCACCACGGAGTCGTCATGAGTATTGAAGATCTCGAAAGCATCGCCCTGGCCATGGTTGCGCCCGGCAAGGGCATCATCGCCATCGATGAATCGACCAACACCATCCGGAAGCGCTTCGAGGCGGTCGGCATCGAGAACACCGAGGAAAACCGCCGCGCCTACCGCGAATTGCTGCTGACCACGCCGGGCCTGAACGAGCACATCTCCGGCGCGATCCTGTTCGACGAGACGATCCGCCAGTCGACCAAGGACGGCGTGCCGTTCACCACGCTGATGAAGAAGCTGGGCATCATCCCCGGCATCAAGGTCGACAAGGGCCCGCAGCCGCTGGCCGGCTTCCCCGGCGACGTGGTCACCGAAGGCCTCGACGGCCTGCGCGAGCGCCTGCAGGAGTACGCCAAGCTGGGTGCGCAGTTCGCCAAGTGGCGCGCGGTGATCAACATCACCGAGGAAAACCCCAGCTCCACCGCGATCGAGGCCAACTGCCACGCGCTGGCCCGCTACGCCGCGCTGTGCCAGGAGGCCGGCCTGGTGCCGATGGTCGAGCCGGAAGTGATCATGGACGGCGACCACAGCATCGAGGTCAGCTACGAAGTGCACGAAGCCGTGCTGCGCAGCCTGTTCAGCGCCCTGTACGAGCAGAACGTGATGCTCGAAGGCACCATCCTGAAGGTCAGCATGGTGATCCCGGGCAAGGATGCGGACGAGCAGGTGGAGGTGGAGGAAGTCGCCGAGGCCACCGTGCGCGTGCTCAAGTCCACCGTGCCGGCCTCGCTGCCGGGCATCGTGTTCCTCTCCGGTGGCCAGACCGACCAGCAGTCCACCGCACACCTGAACGCGATGAACCAGATCGGCCCGCACCCGTGGCCGCTGTCGTTCTCCTACGGCCGCGCCATGCAGCAGGCCGCGCTGAAGCTGTGGGCCAAGGACATGAAGGCCAACTATGCCGACGCCCAGAAAACCGTCCTCGCCCGCGCCCGCGACAATGGCCTGGCCGCGCTGGGGCAGTGGAAGGGCTGAAAGCAGGGAATGGGGAGTGGGGATTGAGGGAATGGTCAAAACCCCGCTCCACACGCAGAAAGGGCGCCTTGCGGCGCCCTTTCTGCGTGTGGAGCGGGGTTCGCGGGGAAGTGGGGACATTCCTGCTCCCTCAATCCCCACTCCCTGTTCCCTCGAAGTCAGAATCGATACTCCGCACTCACCGACACCATGTCGGTGCTCAGGTCCACGCGGTTCTTCCTGGCGTCGAAGTAGTCGTAGTTCAGGCCCACGCTGACGTTGTTGCTGAAGTCGTAGCCGACGCCGGCGCCGGCGTACCAGCTGGTGTCGTCCAGGCCCTTGCGGATCGGGTTCTCGTCATTGCTCAGGCCGTGGCCCTTCCAGCCGTACAGGCCGGTGCGGGCGCTGACGTACCAGTTCGGGTTGATGTTGAAGTGGCCGTTCACGCCGGCGGTCCAGCCGTGCAACTGCGAGCGGCCGTGCTCGACCACCGGATCGTTGTGGAACACGTTTTTGGCGTGGATGTTGCCAAGGTCGTTGTAACCGGCCTCGACACCCAGCGCGACCGACGGATTCACCGCCCAGCGATAACCACCATTGAGCGCGTAGCCGGTGTCATGGTCGTCATAGGCGCCATGATCGATCGAGGTGCGGCCGACATTGCCGTTGACGAACCAGCCGTCATTGTGCGGCGCGTCCTGCGCGAATGCGGCGGGAACGGCCAGCAGGCCAGCGGAGGCGAGGGCAAGGGCGAGAAGGGTGTTCTTGGCTTTCATGGGAGTTTCTCCAGTTGTCATGGCAGTCGGCCCGAAGGGGGATTGGCCGCTGCTGCAGATGTCGCCGCCGGGGTGGGCGGCGACATCAGGACCCTTAGATGGCACCCGGTCCGGATAATTCAATACCGGCAAGTTCAATATTAAGCTCGTGTTAATCCGGGTGGCAGGGGTCGTCAGAACCGGTATTCCGCCGTCACGGAAGCGGTATCGCTGGAGAGGCCGATGCCGCTCTTCTTGGCGTGGTAGTAGTCATAGGCCAGGCCCACGCCGAAATGCTGGTTGATGTCGTAGCCGACGCCGGCACCGGCGTAGTAGTCGACCTTGTCCAGGTCGTGGCGATTGATGCTCTGGTTGTCGTAGCCGTGGCCCTTCCAGCCGTAGACGCCGGCGCGACCGCTGACGTACAGGCCCTGCCAGACGTTGATCCGGCCATTCACGCCGGCGGTCCAGCCGCGCAGCGCATTGCGCCGGCCGGTGAGGTTCACCGGGTTGTCGTTGAAGGCATTCTTGAGCTTGTAGTTGCCCAGGTCGTTGTAGCCGACGTCGACACCCAGGCCGAGATCCTGGCCGACCTTCCAGCGGTAGCCGCCGTTGATCGCGTAGGCGGTGGGGTGATCGTCATACGGGCCGGTGTTCACATGGGCCTGGCCAATCCGGCCATCGATGAACCAGTTGCCACTGCCCACGGGCTGTGCGGACTGGTAATTGCCGCCGACGGCGGCAGCCTCCTGACTGTCCTGTGCGAGGGCGGGAAGCGTGCACAGCGAGGCGGAAGCGATGGCGAGGGCAAACAGGGTCTTGTTCATGGGGGACTCCTCTTGTGATGCCGTGACAGCAGCCCGGGGATGGCCGTGTCCGGGCAGCGTCCGGGGATGACGCTGCAGCGACCAGTGATAGCGGAGCGAGGCTGAAGCCTCTCGAACCTGGTCGGCCGGAAATTAAGGAGGCATTAATCGGCAAGCCGTTGACGACAGCATCCGGCCAATCAGCGACAATAGGCGCTTTGCATCCATCCGGAGACCATTGATGACCACCCGCCGCGAACTCGCCAATGCCGTGCGCGCTCTTGCCATGGACGCCGTCGAGGCGGCCAAGTCCGGTCATCCGGGCATGCCGATGGGCATGGCCGACCTGGCCGAAGTGTTGTGGAACGACTTCCTGCGCTTCAACCCGGCCAACCCGAAGTGGTTCAACCGCGACCGCTTCGTGCTGTCCAACGGGCACGGCTCGATGCTGCAGTACGCGCTGCTGCACCTGACCGGCTTCGATTTGCCGATGGAGCAGCTCAAGCGCTTCCGCCAGCTGCACTCGAAGACCGCCGGCCATCCGGAAGCCAGCGAGACCCCCGGAGTGGAAACCACCACCGGCCCGCTCGGCCAGGGCGTGGCCAATGCAGTCGGCTTCGCGCTGGCCGAGAAGATCCTGGCGGCGCACTTCAACCGCCCGGGCCATGAGGTGGTCGATCACCACACCTACGTGTTCCTCGGCGACGGCTGCCTGATGGAAGGCGTCTCGCACGAGGCCGCCTCGCTGGCCGGCACCTGGAAGCTGGGCAAGCTGGTGGCGATCTACGACGACAACGGCATCTCCATCGACGGCGAGGTGCATGGCTGGTTCACCGACGACACGCCGGCGCGCTTCGAGGCCTACGGCTGGAACGTGATCCGCGGCGTCGACGGCCATGACGCCGAGGCGATCAAGCAGGCGATTGCCCAGGCCACCGCGCAGAGCGACAAGCCCACCCTGATCTGCGCCAAGACCATCATCGGCTTCGGCGCCCCGCACAAGCAGGGCAAGGAAGAAAGCCACGGCGCGCCGCTGGGCAAGGACGAGATCGCCGCAGCCCGCGACGAACTGGACTGGCGCCATGCGCCGTTCGAGATCCCGGCCGAGATCTACGCGGGTTGGGATCACCGCAAGGCCGGTGCCGAGGCCGAGCAGGCGTGGGACGAAGCATTCGCCAAGTACGCTGCTGAATTCCCCGAGCTGGCGGCGGAGTTCAAGCGCCGTCTTGCCGGCGAACTGCCGGCTGATTGGGCGGACAAGTCGCAGGCCTATCTCGCCCAGCTGCAGGCCGAAGGTCCGGAAGTGGCCTCGCGCAAGGCCTCGCAGATGACGCTGAACGCGTTCGGCCCGCTGCTGCCGGAGCTGATCGGTGGTTCGGCCGACCTGGCCGGCTCCAACCTGACCCTGTGGAAGGGCAGCCTGGACGCCGCCAACGGCAACTGCTCCGATGGCAAGGGCAACTATGTCCACTACGGCGTGCGCGAGTTCGGCATGAGCGCGATCGCCAACGGCCTGGCCCTGCATGGCGGCTTCATTCCCTACGACGCCACCTTCCTGGTCTTCTCCGACTACGCGCGCAACGCGGTGCGCATGAGCGCGCTGATCCCGGCCCATGCCATCCACGTCTACACCCATGACTCGATCGGCCTGGGCGAGGACGGCCCGACCCATCAGCCGGTGGAGCACATGGCCTCGCTGCGCTACATCCCGAACAACCACCTGTGGCGCCCCTGCGATGCGGTCGAATCGGCGGCGTCGTGGAAGGCGGCGATCGAGCGCAAGGGCGCGCCGTCGTGCCTGGTGTTCTCGCGCCAGAACCTCAAGCACCAGCAGCGCAGCGAGCAGCAGGTGGCTGACATCCTGCGTGGCGGCTACGTGCTGTCCGATCCGCTGGACACGAAGTTCCAGGCGATCCTGATCGCCACCGGCTCGGAAGTGGAACTGGCGATGGAAGCGGCTCGCACGCTCGAGCAGCAGGGCGTGGCGGTGCGCGTGGTGTCGATGCCGTGCGCCGAAGTGTTCGACGCGCAGCCGCTGGAATACCGCGAAGGCGTGCTGCCTGGCTGGTGCCGCGCCCGCGTGGCGGTGGAGGCGGCCACTGCCGACTACTGGCGCAAGTACGTCGGCCTGGACGGCGAGGTGATCGGCATGACCACCTTCGGTGCCTCGGCCCCGGCCCCGCAGCTGTTCGATTACTTCGGCTTCACCGTGCCGAACGTGGTTGACGCGGTGAAGCGCGTCATCGGCTGATCCATTTTTCGCGATCCACCGGCAGGAGCCCGCTCGCGGGCGATGCTTTTGAGGCAGGGAGCAAGAGCAAGAGCATCGCCCGCGAGCGGGCTCCTACGGGCCGGTGCTGCGCCCTGGGCGGCGGGGTTGACACCTTCGGCGCCTCGGCCCCGCGCCGCAGCTGTTCGATTTCTTCGGCTTCACCGTGCCGAACGCGGTCGATGCGGTGAAGCGCGTCATCGGCTGATCCATTTTCCGCGATCCACCGGCAGGAACCTTTCCGCGATCCACCGGTAGGAGCCCGCTCGCGGGCGATGCTTTTCAGGCAGGGAGTTGCAAGAGCAAGAGCATCGCCCGCGAGCGGGCTCCTACGTGCCGGTGCTGCGCCCTGGGCGGCGGGGTTGACACCTTCGGCGCCTCGGCCCCCGCGTCGCAGCTGTTCGATTACTTCGGCTTCACCGTGCCGAACGTGGTCGACGCGGTGAGGCGCCTCATCGGCTGATCCATTTTCCGCGATCCACCGGCAGGAGCCTTTCCGCGATCCACCGGTAGGAGCCCGCTCGCGGGCGATGCTTTTGAGGCAGGGAGTTGCAAGAGCAAGAGCATCGCCCGCGAGCGGGCTCCTACGGGCCGGTGCCGCGCCCTGGGCAGCGAGGTTGCCCACCTTCGGCGCCTCGGCCCCCGCGCCGCAGCTGTTCGACTGCTTCTGGGGCGGGCATTGCCCGCGTGACATGGAACCGCACGCCATGGCGGGCAGTGCCCGCCCTACGGGGGATCAAGGCACGAAAAAGGCGGGCCATCTGGCCCGCCTCTTCGTGGAAAGCGGCAAGGGCGAACGCTCGCTCCTCACTCCTCTTCACTCACTCCCCGAAGTCTCACACCTGCTCCAGCCAGCCCCACTTGTCATGGGTGCGGCCGTCGAACAGGCCGAAGTACAGCTCCTGCAGGCGCAACGTGATGCGGCCGGCCTTGCCGGAGCCGATCTGCTTGCCGTCGACCGAACGGATCGGGGTGATCTCGGCGGCGGTGCCGCACATCAGGATCTCGTCGGCCAGGTACAGGTATTCACGCGGAATGTCGCGCTCCACGACTTCGATGCCGTCCTCGCGGGCCAGCGTCTTCAGCGTGTCGCGGGTGATGCCGGTGAGGATCGAGGCGCTGGCCGGAGTGGTGTGCAGCACGCCGTCGAAGACCAGGAACAGGTTCTCGCCGGCGCCCTCGCTGAGCAGGCCGCTGGAGGCCAGCGCGATGCCCTCGCCGAAGCCGAGGCGCCGCGCTTCGCGGGCGATCAGCTGGCCGGACAGGTAGTTGCCGCCGGCCTTGGCACCGGCCGGAATCGTGTTGGGAGCGAAGCGCTGCCAGCTCGACACGCAGGCGTCGATGCCGTTCTGCAGGGCTTCCGGCCCGAGGTACGGGCCCATCGGCCAGGCTGCCACGGCCACGTCGATCGGGGTTTCGGCAGAGAGGCCGAAGCCGCCCAGGCCGCGGTAGGCCACCGGGCGCAGGTAGGAGGCACCCAGGCCGTTCTTCGTGATCACCTCGCGGCAGGCCGCGGCCAGCTCGTCGATCGAGTAGGGCAGGGTCATGTCGTAGATCTTCGCCGACTGGTACAGCCGGTTCAGATGGTCGGTGAGGCGGAAGATCGCCGCGCCGTCGGGAGTGGCATAGCTGCGGATGCCCTCGAACACCGAGGAGCCGTAATGCAGCGCGTGCGACATCACGTGGGTGGTGGCTTCGGCCCACGGCTTGATCGCGCCGTTCTGCCAGATCCAATCGGGGTACTGCTGCGCCATGTCGGTTCTCTCCGGTGGGGACTGCCCATGATAACCGGTGCTCAGTCGTCGTTGCGCAGCCACAGGCAGCCGGCCTCGCGGACGATGCCGAAGCGCCGCTCGGCCGGGGCGCCGCTGCCGTCGTTGGCGGCCAGTTGCACGGTCAGCATGTCGGTGCCGGAGTCGTCGTCACCGGGCAGCGCCACGTCGAGCAAGGGTTGCTTGACCAGCTCGCTCAGCGAGCGGATATCCGCGATCGCCGTGCCGCGGCCGTAACCGCGCCACAGCATCAGGCCGGCCAGCCGGTTGCCGTTGCGCGCCGCGAACGCCGCGATCACGCTTTGCCGCAGGGCTTCGGGATCGGCCGCGCACAGTTGCGGTGGCGGCGCGTCGATCGTCGTCGAGGCTTCTGCCCGTGGCGCAGCGCTCACCGGCGTGGCCTGCAGCGCCGCGCAGGGCTGGTCGGTGAACACCGCGCCACCGTTGGCGCCCACGCAGCGATGGATCGCGGTCTGCGCCATGGCCGGCGTGGCAAGCAGGATCAGCAGGAGGAGGGTGGCGCGAAGCATCCGGCCAGCATAGCGGTTTGCCGGTCGTCCCCGGAGAAGGAGTTTTGTGCCGATGCGTTTGTGCGGGTTGCCTCGTTGTCCGCTTGCGGGCGGCGGACAGCCGGTTGCCGAATGGTTTTCGGCCAAAGGCGTCCTCCTCGCCCCGGCCCCCTCCTCCATTGCGTGGAGGAGGGGGAGTACTCAGGCCAGTTGCTCGAGCACCGCGCGGGTGGCCCTGGCACGGTTGAGCGTATAGAAGTGCAGCGCCGGTGCGCCGCCGTCGAGCAATCGGCGGCACAGCCGGGCAACGACTTCGGCGCCCAGTTCGCGGACCGCGTCGGCGTCGTCACCGTGGGCCTGCATGCGCTTGGTGATCCAGCGCGGGATCTCGGCACCGCACATGTCGGAGAAGCGGCGCAGCTGGCTGAAATTGGTGATCGGCATGATGCCCGGCACGATCGGCACTTCCACGCCCAGCTTGCGCACGTCGTCGACGAAGCGGAAGTAGGCATCGGGGTTGAAGAAGTACTGGGTGATCGCGCCGTTCGCGCCGGCATCGACCTTGGCCTTGAAGTGCTGCAGGTCACGCAGTGCGTCGTCGGCTTGCGGATGGGTTTCCGGGTAGGCCGCCACCTCGATGTGGAAGTGATCGCCGCAGCGCTCGCGGATGAAGCCCACCAGTTCGGCGGCGTAGCGGAAGTCACCGGCGGTGGCCATGCCCGAGGGCATGTCGCCGCGCAGCGCCACGATGCGCCGGTAGCCGGCGGCCATGTAGCCATCGAGCAGCTCGGCGATCTCCGCCCGGGTACCGCCGACGCAGGAAAGATGCGGCGCCACCGCCAGCCCGTGCTCGCCGTGCAGGCGCGCCACGGTGTCGCCGGTATAGCTGAGCGTGGAACCGCCGGCACCGAAGGTCACCGAGGCATATTCCGGCCCGTACGCCTTCAACGCCTTCGCCGCGCGATCCAGCTGCGCACGCTGCTCATCGGTCTTGGGCGGGAAGAATTCAAAGCTGATCGCCGGCATCGCCTTCGGTTCCTGATTGCGGAGCGGGCGAGTATATATCTTTGTGTCGCGATGTAGAGATATTTGTGAGCCGGGATTCGGCATTCGGGATGACCAGCCATTCGGCTGTTGAGAGCCGGGATTCGCAAAAGCAGGGGCGTGAGGGTTCTTCACACAAAAAAAACGGGGCGCATCATGCGCCCCGTCCAGTTGCTGGAAACGAGCTCTTTCGAATCCCGGCTCTCAACAGCCGAATGGCTGGTCATCCCGAATGCCGAATCCCGTCAATAACGATAATGATCCGGCTTGTACGGCCCTTCCACCGGCACGCCGAGGTAGCTGGCCTGTTCGGGTTGCAGGGTGGTCAGCTTCACGCCGATCTTTTCCAGGTGCAGGCGGGCGACTTCCTCGTCGAGCTTCTTGGGCAGGATGTAGACCTTGGCCTCGTAGCTTTCCTTGTTCGCCCACAGGTCGATCTGCGCCAGGGTCTGGTTGGAGAAGCTGTTGCTCATCACGAAGCTGGGGTGGCCGGTGGCGCAGCCGAGGTTGACCAGGCGGCCTTCGGCCAGCAGGAACATCGCGCGGCCGTCGGGGAACACGTACTTGTCCACCTGCGGCTTGATGTTGATCTTCTGCACGCCGGCCATCGCGTTCAGCGCATCGACCTGGATCTCGTTGTCGAAGTGGCCGATGTTGCAGACGATGGCCTGGTCCTTCATCGCCTGCATGTGCTCGAGGCGGATGATGTCCTTGTTGCCGGTGGTGGTGACGTAGATGTCGGCGGTGCCCAGGGTGTCTTCGACGGTGGTGACCTCGTAGCCCTCCATCGCCGCCTGCAGCGCGCAGATCGGGTCGATCTCGGTGACGATCACGCGGGCGCCGTAGGCACGCAGCGAGGCGGCGCAGCCCTTGCCGACGTCGCCGTAGCCGCAGACCACGGCGACCTTGCCGGCCAGCATCACGTCCATCGCGCGCTTGAGGCCGTCGGCCAGCGACTCGCGGCAGCCGTACAGGTTGTCGAACTTGCTCTTGGTCACCGAGTCGTTGACGTTGATCGCCGGCACCAGCAGCGACTTCGCCTCGGCCAGCTGGTACAGGCGGTGCACGCCGGTGGTGGTCTCTTCGGAGACGCCCTTCCAGTCCTTGACCACGGTGTGCCAGAAGCCGGGGCGCTCGGCGTGCACGCGCTTGAGCAGGTTCTTGATCACCTGCTCCTCGTGCGAGGAAGCCTTCTCGTCCACCCACGTCGAGCCGTTCTCCAGCTCGTAGCCCTTGTGGATCAGCAAGGTGACGTCGCCGCCGTCATCCACCACCAGCTGCGGGCCGAGGAAGCCGCCCTTGCCGTCGGGGAAGCTCAGCGCGTCCAGCGTGCAGTCCCAGTATTCCTCCAGCGTCTCGCCCTTCCAGGCGAACACCGGGGTGCCGGTGGCGGCGATCGCCGCGGCGGCGTGGTCCTGCGTGCTGAAGATGTTGCACGAGGCCCAGCGCACGTCGGCGCCGATGTCCTTCAGCGTCTCGATCAGCACCGCGGTCTGGATCGTCATGTGCAGCGAGCCGGTCACGCGCACGCCCTTCAGCGGGGCCTGCGGCGCGTACTTGCGGCGGATCGACATCAGGCCGGGCATCTCGTGCTCGGCGATGTCCAGCTCCTTGCGGCCCCAGTCGGCCAAGGCAATGTCGCGGATCTTGAAGTCGTTCGGTGCAGTGCTCATCGGATTCTCCGGTCAGGGCGGCCCCGCTGGCAGGGCAGCAGGGCTCGCATGCGTATCAACCGGGCGCCGTTGTCGAACGTGCCGCGCCGAGCCTGGCCGATCACGGCATCGGGATGCCGTGCACGATCGGTCGCAGCGCCCCTCGGCGGAGCAAGCCGCCTATTGTAGCGGCTGCATCGGGCGGGTGCCGCCCATGTGCTGATTCGCTAGGCTGGGGTTTCCCGTCGCCGTTCAGGCTGGATGGCCGGACGACGACACCTGCCCCCTGGAGCCCGAGCATGCCCGATCATCGCGACCCGGAATTCCTGCCTCCCGACGATGCCTTGCGCGAGGACGTCGGCCGACTCGGCGCGATGGTCGGACGGATGCTGGCCGAGCAGGTGGGCGAGGCGTTCTTCCAGCGGGTCGAGCAGGTGCGCACCGCGGCGATCCGGCGCCGCCGCGAATCCGCGCCGGTGGACGAATTGGCCGGCGTGCTGGCCGGGTTGGAAGCGGGCACCGCCGAGCAACTGGCGCGTGCCTTCGCCACCTGGTTCCAGGCGGTGAACACCGCCGAGAGCGTGCACCGCATCCGCCGGCGCCGCGACTACCAGCGCGAGGGCGGTGCGCCGCAGCCGGAATCCCTGCTCGACGTGCTGGGGCGGCTCAAGGCGCAGGGCGTCAGTGCCGAAGAGCTGGTCGGCTGGTTCGACAGGCTGTGGATCGAGCCGGTGTTCACCGCCCATCCGACCGAGGCGGTGCGCCGCTCGTTGCTGGAGAAGGAGCAGGCGATCGTGCGCTCGCTGGTCGACGGCTTCGACCCGCAGCGCACGCCGCAGGAACGTGCCGAAGACGACGATCGCATCCACATGGCGCTGTCTGCCGGCTGGCAGACCGCCGAGGCCTCGCCGCTGCGGCCCACCGTGCAGGACGAGCGCGAGCACGTCGACTTCTACCTGGCCCATCCGCTGTACCGGATCGTGCCGGCGCTGCACGAATCGCTGGCGCAGGCGCTGCAGCAGGTCTACGGCGTGGCCGTGCGCCTGCCGCAACTGCTGCGCTTCGCCAGCTGGGTCGGTGGTGACATGGACGGCAATCCCAATGTGGGTGCCGACACCATCGCCGAATGCCTGGCCTCGCAACGCGAGCTGGTGCTGGAGCGCTATCGCGAGGACGTTGCCGCGCTGGCCCGGCAGCTCAGCCAGACCGAGGGACGCGTGGCGGTCAGCGCGGCGCTGAAGGCGCGGCTGGACGCGTACCGCCGGAGCTTTCCCGAGGCCGCGGCGCGGATCCGCCCGCGCCATGCCGACATGCCGTACCGCTGCCTGTTGCAGCTGATCGGCGCGCGGCTGGCGCTGACCGCCGAGGATCACGTGGACGGCTATCCGTCCAGCGATGAACTGCTGGACGACCTGCAGCGGATCGCCGACAGCCTGCTCGCGCATCGCGGCGTGCATGCCGGCGCCTATGCGGTGGAACGCCTGCTGTGCCGGGTGCGCTGCTTCGGCCTGCATCTGGCGCGACTGGACGTGCGCCAGGATTCGCAGGTGCACGATCAGGCGCTGGCCGCCCTGTTCAACGACGCCGATTGGGCCGGGCGCGACGCGACCGATCGCGCGGCCCGCCTGGGTGCCTTTGCCGGTGGCGAGGCAGGATTCGGTGACTGCAACGACGCCACCGCAGCTTCCCTGCAGGCCGTGTTCGCCACCTTGCGCGACAGCCGCCGCAGCCATGGCCGCGATGCCACCGGCCTGTACATCATCAGCATGGCGCGCTCGGCCGCCGACGTGCTGGCGGTGTTGGCGCTGGCGCGTCGCGGCGGGCTGGTGGAGGGCGCCGACGTGCCGCTGGACATCGCGCCGCTGTTCGAGACCGTCGATGACCTGACGAACGCGCCGGCCACCTTGCGTGCACTGCTCGGCGATCCGGTCTATCGCCGTCATCTGGCGGCCCGGGGCGACCAGCAATGGGTGATGCTGGGCTATTCGGACAGCGGCAAGGACGGCGGCACGCTGGCTTCGCGCTGGGGCCTGCAGCGTGCCCAGGTGGAACTGCTGGAGGTGGCGCGGGAGGCCGGCATCGCGCTGGCCTTCTTCCATGGCCGCGGCGGTTCGGCCAGTCGCGGCGGCGCGCGCATCACGCCGGCACTGATGTCCTCGCCGCGCGGTGCGGTGGCCGGCGTGCTGCGGGTCACCGAGCAGGGCGAGGTGATCCATCGCAAGTACGGCATCCGTGCGCTCGCCCTGCGCCATCTGGAGCAGACCACCGGCGCGGTGCTGCGCGCGTCGTTGCGCCCGCGCGAAAGCGAGCCACGCGAGGCGCAGTGGCGCGACCGCATGAACGATCTTTCGGCGATCAGCCGCCGGACCTACCGCGACTTCGTCGAGCGCGATGACTTCGTCGACTATTTCCGCAGCGCCACGCCGGTGGACGTGATCGAGCGGATGACCCTGGGTTCGCGCCCGGCCAGCCGTCGCAGCATGCGCGGCGTGCAGGACCTGCGCGCGATTCCGTGGGTGTTCGCCTGGACCCAGTGCCGCTCGATCCTGCCCGGCTGGTACGGATTGGGCAGCGCGCTGGAGCAGGGGGCACGGCAACATGGCGAGGCGGCGATGACCGAGATGGCCCGTGACTGGCCGTTCTTCGCCAACCTGCTGGACGATGTGGAAATGGTGCTGGCCAAATGCGACCTCGACATTGCCGAGGCCTTCTCGCGGTTGTCCGGCCCGCTGCACCAAGGCTTCTTCGGCCTGGTCCGCGACGAGTTCACGCGTACCCGCCAATGGCTGCTGCGGCTGAAGGGTAGCGACACCCTGCTGGCCGGTGATCCGCGCCTGGCCGCGTCGATCCGCCTGCGCAATCCCTACGTCGATCCGATGAGCCTGCTGCAGGTCGACCTGCTGCAACGCTGGCGCCAGGGTGACTGCACCGACGACGACCTGCTCAAGGCACTGGTCGCCTGCGTCAACGGCGTGGCCCAGGGTCTGCAGAACACCGGCTGACAAGCGGAGCGCAAGGCGCTTGCCCTCGGCGTGGAACGAGGCTCCCGGCCGCCTGGATCATCGGGCGATGCCCGACCTACGTGGGAAGCGTTCCGGTGTGGTCGGTGCGGCCGGCGGCGTGCAGGGTGGTTGCCACGGCCTCGTGCAGCGGCGTGTGCGGTTCGCTGCCAAGCAGGTGAAGCAGTTTGCGATTGTCCATCTGCAATGGGGTTTGCCACAGGTAACGCATCTCGCGCAGTTCGCGGAACAGGGTGACGAAGGGCGCGGCAAGGGTGGTGAGCCACCAGGGGAAGGCGCGCAGGGGCAGGTCGGGGTTGCCGATGGCTCGGCGGATCGCGGCGGCCATGGTGTGGCCGTCGACCTGATGGCCGCCGAAATGGAAGCGCTCGAAGGCAGCCAGTGCGTGCTCGCGTTCCAGCAGTCGGGCCATGGTTTCCCCCACGTCGGGCAGGTAGGCCCATGCATGTGGCAGCGTCGGCCGTCCGGGATAGCTGATCGCGCGCGGTCTGCGCCCGCGCTTGATCATGGCGGCAAACCAGTTGTTGCCAGTCCGCGGACCGAAGAAGTCGCCGCAGCGCAGGATCAAGCTCCGTACGCCCTCCGATGCCGCCTGTTGCAGGCGGCGCTCCAGCTCGACCCGGATCGCGCCCTTGCGGGTCAATGGCTGTTGCGGCGCATCTTCAGCCAGCAGGGGCGGCGCGTCCGGACCGTAGTTGTAGACGGTGCCAGGCAGCACGATGCGTGCATCGCTGGCACGTGCCGCGGCGATCGTGTGATCGATCATCGGCAATACCAGCTTGTCCCAATCCCGATAGCCGGGCGGGTTGACCGCGTGCACGATCACCTCCATCCCGCGTGCTGCATCGGCCACGTCGCTGGCGTTCATGGCGTCTCCCGCCAGCCATTCGATGTCGGCGCGAAGCTTGCGGCGAGCGGGCTCGCGCACCAGTGCACGGATGTGCCAGCCGCGGCGGAGCAGTGCGCGGGCGATCTCGCCGCCGACGCCGCCGGTGGCGCCCAGTACCAGCGCCGAAGGAACCTGTTCCATGGGATTCTCCCGTTCGAGGACGGGGTGATCATGCGTGCCGGATGGGCAGAAGAAAATTCGCCATCAACGAACTTCTGCTATACACAAATGCATGAGCAGCGAAGAACCCGGCTGGGAGCTTTATCGATCCTTCCTCGCGGTGATGCGCGAAGGGAGTCTTTCCGCCGCGGCACGAGCGCTGGGCATGACCCAGCCCAGCCTGGGGCGGCATGTGCGACGCCTGGAGGCGATGCTGGGGGTTGCCCTGTTCACGCGCTCGCCGCAGGGGCTGACGCCGACCGATCTCGGCCACGAACTGGTGCCGCACGCACAGGCCATGGCCGCCGCCTCGGCAGCCCTGCGGCGAGCGGCATCAGCGGGCCAGCGGGAGGTTCGCGGCACCGTCCGGCTGACCTGCAGCGAGGTGATCGGCGTCGAGGTGTTGCCGCCGATGCTGGCGAGCTTCCGCGAGGCGTATCCCGGTGTGGTGATCGAGCTTTCGTTGTCCGATCGCAACGAGGATCTGCTGCGCAAGGACGCGGACATTGCCATCCGCATGCAGCGCCCGGCGCAGGCGGCGCTGGTGGCGCGCAGGATCGGAACGATCCCGCTGGGCCTGTTCGCCCGCCGTTCCTACCTGCGACGCCACGGAGTTCCGCGCACGCTGGATGCACTGAGCCAACATGCGCTGATCGGCTTCGATCACGAGGCGCCAGCACAGCGGATGGTGGTTGAGCGGCTGGGGCTGGAACGGGGGGACTTCACCCTGCGCTGCGACAGCGGCCTGGCACAGCTGGCGGCGATCCGCGCCGGCATCGGCATCGGCGTGTGCCAGCGCGCGATCGCGCAGCGCGATCGCCAACTGGCCGCCGTGCTGGCCGGGGAGTTTTCCTTCGCGATGGAGACCTGGCTGGTGATGCACGAGGATCTGCGCGCCAGCCGCCGCACCCGGCTGCTGTTCGATCATCTGGCGCAGGCCATGGGCGGCTACGTGGCCTCGGCGTAGCGTTCTGGTGAAGCTCACGGCATGGCACTACGCTTGGCCGTCGTGACACGCCGTCGTCCTGCGCAGGTCGGGCCGTGTCGATTTCCCCGTTCCCCGTCAGGAGCCACTCCATGCAATACCGCCGCCTCGGCCGTTCCGGCCTGCAACTTTCCGCGCTGTCATTCGGCGCCTGGGTCACCTTCGGCCAGCAGGTCGGGCGGAGCGAGGCGCGCGAGATGCTGGCGCTGGCGCACGATCGCGGGGTGAATTTCTTCGACAACGCCGAGGTGTACAACAAGGGCGTGGCCGAGCAGGTGATGGGCGACGTGCTGGCCGACCTGCGCTTCCCGCGCGACAGCTACTGCGTGTCCAGCAAGGTGTTCTTCGGCTCGGTGGCGCAGCCGCTGCCGACCCAGCGCGGGCTGTCGCGCAAGCACGTGATCGAGGCCTGCCATCAGGCGATGCAGCGGCTGCGCGTGGATTACCTGGATCTGTACTTCTGCCATCGCGCCGACCCGGACACGCCGATCGTGGAAACCGTGGCGGCGATGGACACCCTGGTGCGCCAGGGCAAGGTGCTGTACTGGGGCACCAGCGAGTGGTCGGCGGCGGAAATCGAAGAGGCCCATCGCGTGGCGCGCGAGAACCATCTGTACGCGCCGGTGATGGAGCAGCCCGAATACAACCTGCTGCACCGCGAGCGGGTGGAGGTGGAATACGCCCCGCTGTACGAGGCGCATGGCATGGGCACCACGATCTGGTCGCCGCTGGCCTCCGGCCTGCTCAGCGGCAAGTACAACAACGGCGTGCCGGCCGATTCGCGCCTGGCCCAGCCGGGCTACGAGGGGCTGCGCGCGAGCGTGCTGGGCAAGGGCGACGAGCGCCTGGGCAAGGTGCGTGCGTTGCAGCCGCTGGCCGATGAACTGGGCGTGCCGTTGACCCAACTGGCGATTGCCTGGTGCCTGCTCAATCCGAACGTGTCGACGGTGATGCTGGGCGCCAGCAAACGCGAACAACTGGAACAGAACCTCGGCGCGATGGACTTGCTGCCGCGGATCGACGACACGATGGCGCAGCGCCTGCGCGCCGTGGTTGAAGCGCCCTGATCCGGAACGCGCAGGCCCGGCAGGCCTGCGCCTCCCGAACCCCGAAGCATCGCCCGTCAGCGGGCTCCTGCAGGGCGCGTGGTTACTCGTAAAAGAGCATCGCCCGCCAGCGGGCTCCTACAGGGCATGCGGTTACTTGCAGGAGCCCGCTGGCGGGCGATGCTTTTGATCTCGCGGAGCGGACAATGCCCGCCTGCGCCACAAGCCCCGCTCGTCGTTTCCGCGGGGGACGAGCGCAAAGGCATCGCCCACGAGCGGACCCCCCACAGAGCGCGCGGTTACTCGTAGGAGCCCGCTCGCGGGCGATGCTTTTGAAGTGCCGGGGCCGGAGCGGAAACCATGCTGTGCATGCTCCCGTGCCGGGGTTTGGTGTGGGTGAGCCAGGGTGTCATTGACAGGCAAATGAGAATCATTATCATCAAGTCGCCAACGACTTCCCGCGGAGCTGCCGATGTCTGTCCTGTCCCTGAGCCGACCGCTGCCGACGCGCACGGTCCGTGTCCCCGAATTGCGTCTGGCGGCTGAATCCACGCCGCGGCAGGTGTCGTCCAGCCAGTTGTTGCCCGATGGCGCCCGCGAGCTGGTGATCCGTCATCAGGGCAGCGAGTACCACCTGCGGTTGACCCGCAACGACAAGTTGATCCTGACCAAGTAATCCGTCCGGCCCGGCCGGTTCTTCTTCCGGTCCGCCATCGGTGATTGCGCCGGGCGGCCCGTAGCTGCGGAGGTGTCGATGTTCGCTCCCACAGTGCGCTGGCTGCGGCAACACGGGCCGTTCGCCGGCCATGCCGCGGCGCGCCGCGGCCGCATGCGGATCACGGCCGCCGATCTGTTCACGCATCTGCCGGCGCTGGGTGACCTGCTGTATCTGCCGATGGCACCTGCCCCCGCATCGACGCGTGACGTGGCGGCAGGAGTGCTGGTGGAGTCCTTGCTGCTGGCGCCGTTGCTGCCGTGTTGCTGGCTGGAAGCGGCCAGCAACATCACGGTCGAGGGGCCGCTGGAATGGATCGACTGCCTGGACCACCAGCATCGCGTGCTGGCCCGACTGCATCTGCTGCCGGATACCGACTATCTCGCCTGGGATGCCTTGCTGGCCTGTGCGGGAGCGCCCGTCGTCACCGCGTCGCGCCACGCACGCGCAGTGCGCCCGGTCGGCGCCGGGGTGATCCGCTTCCATCTTCGCCAGTTGGCCGGCATGCACGTGCTGGGCGCTGATGCCGCCATCCGGGTGTCGGCATTGGGGCGTCGACTGGCCAGCCGGATCGCGCGCGACGAGGCCGTGCCGTTGCAGTCGATGATCCGCAGCTGATCGTCCGGACACGCCCGTCCGGTTGTCCGCGAAGTGTCCGCGGACACTGCAGTTGAATCACGGCGTTACGCCAACCTGCTGAAAACACGGGAATTGTGTCGTGCCCCACGGTTGGCACGCGGATTGCTGAATCCCTGACGGGACCGCATCGCAGGCGGTCAGGGATTTTTCGATGATTCGCGACACCTCCGCTCAGGACCGCCTGGTCCAGGTCAAACCCAACCGCAAGCGCCGGATGGTCCTCGTCGGCGCCGGCGTGCTCGTGCTGGCATTGCTGGCCTGGCTGGCGCCGGGCATCGGCCGGTTGTTCTCCGCCTCCAGCTCGGTCAGCAGTTCGCGGCTGGCCTTTGCCGAAGTGCAGCGCGGCGAATTCGTCAACGACATCTCCGCCGAAGGCAAGGTGGTGGCCGCGGTCAGCCCGACCCTGTACGCCACTTCCGGTGGTGCGGTGACGCTGAAGGTGCACGCCGGCGATACGGTGAAGCAGGGTCAGGTGCTGGCCACCATCGTCAGCCCCGAGCTCACCAACAAGCTGGCGCAGGAGCAGAGCAACGCCGACGCGATGGAAGTGGAATACCAGCGCGCGCAGATCGACGCGCGCAAGCAGCGCGGCGAACTGCAGAAGGCCTACGACAACGCGCGGATCGAGCAGCAGGCCGCCGAGCGTGACCTGGACCGCAACCAGAAGGCCTTCGAGAAAGGCGCGGTGCCGGGCATGGCGGTGGATCGTTCCAAGGACGATCTGGAAAAGGCCAGGATCACCCTGCAGCACGCCAAAGCCGATCTGGGCATGGACAACGCCAGCCTCAACTTCGACATCCAGTCCAAGAAACTCGCCCACGAGCGCCAGCTGCTGCTGGTGCAGGACCTGCAGCGCCAGGTCGACGACCTGGACGTGAAGTCGCCGGTGGACGGCCAGGTCGGCCAGCTGTTCATCGCCGAACGCGCCACCGTGGCCAAGGACGCGCAGCTGCTCAGCGTGATCGACCTGAGCGCGCTGGAAGTGGAGATGCAGGTGCCGGAAAGCTACGCCCGCGAACTGGGCATCGGCATGACCGGCGAGATCAGCGGCAACGGCAACACCTGGAAGGGCCTGGTCAGCGCGATCTCGCCCGAGGTGGTCAACGGCCAGGTCGGCGCCCGCCTGCGCTTCGAAGGCGACACGCCCAAACAACTGCGCCAGAACCAGCGCCTGTCGGTGCGCGTGCTGCTGGACAAGCGCGACAACGTGCTCACCGTGCAGCGCGGCTCCTTCGTCGACGAATCCGGCGGCAACTACGCCTACCTCGTGCGCGACGGCATTGCCACCAAGACTCCGATCCGCGTCGGTACCAGCAGCATCGACAAGGTCGAGATCCTCGACGGCCTGAAGGAAGGCGACCGCATCGTCATCTCCGGCACCGACAGCTTCAAGGGCGCCGCGAAGGTGGCCATCAGCCGGTGAGGCCGAGATTGGGGATTCGGGATTCGGGATTCGAAAAAGCCTCGGCGTGCGGCTTCCCGCTCTTCCGAATCCCGAATCCCGTCCCACCAGACGACCCCGAGCTCCGCGCAACGACAACCCATACCAACCGGAACAAAAGAGAGATCAGCCATGCTCAAGATGACCCACCTGTCCAAGGTCTACCGCACCGAAGTGGTGGAGACCTATGCGCTGCGTGATTTCAACATCGACGTGAAGGAAGGCGAGTTCGTTGCCGTGACCGGTCCGTCCGGTTCGGGCAAGACCACCTTCCTGACCATCGCCGGCCTGCTGGAGACCTTCAGCGGCGGGCAGTACCACCTGGACGGGATCGAGGTCAGCAACCTCGACGACAACGCCCGCTCGAAGATCCGCAACGAGAAGATCGGCTTCATCTTCCAGGCGTTCAACCTGATTCCCGACCTCAACGTGTTCGACAACATCGAGGTGCCGCTGCGCTACCGCGGCATGAAGGCGGCCGAGCGCAAGCAGCGCATCATGGATTCGCTGGAGCGGGTCGGCCTGGCCTCGCGTGCCAAGCACTACCCGGCTGAACTCTCCGGCGGCCAGCAGCAGCGCGTGGCGATCGCCCGTGCGCTGGCCGGCAGCCCGCGCCTGCTGCTCGCTGACGAACCGACCGGCAACCTGGACACGCAGATGGCCCGCGGCGTGATGGAACTGCTGGAGGACATCCACCGCGAAGGCGCCACCATCGTGATGGTCACCCATGATCCCGAACTGGCAGCCCGCGCCCAGCGCAACGTGCACATCATCGACGGCCAGGTGGTCGACCTGTCGGAAGATCCGCGCTTCCACGCCACCGAGGCCCACGCCTGACACCTTGCCCGTAGGAGCCCGCTCGCGGGCGATGCTTTTGATCTTGGCTTTTGCGGCTCTCAACAGCCGGATGGCTGGTTATCCCGAAGCTCCAATCCCCAATCCCGGATGAAAAACATCGCCCGCGAGCGGGCTCCTACCGGTGACGACAGGACATGACGCCATGCTTGCCTACTACTTCCAACTCGGTCTTCGCAGTCTGCGCCGCCATCGGGCGCTGACCGCGTTGATGGTGATGGCGATCGGCTTTGGCGTGGCGGCGTCGATGATCACCTGGGCGGTGTTCCGCGCGGTGTCGGGTGATCCGATGCCGGGCAAGTCCTCGCAGTTGTACACGGTGCTTCTCGACAACCGCGGGCCGCAGTTCAACGATGACGGCGAGCCACCCGAGGCGCTGACCTATACCGACGCCACCACCCTGGTCGCGGCCGCCAAGGCGCAGCGGCAGACCCTGCTTTACGACGTGGCACCGTCGGTGCTGCCGCAGGGCGAGCGCAGCCTGCCGTTCATCGCCGACGGCTACGCCACCAATGCGGATTTCTTCGCGATGTTCGAGGTGCCGTTCGAATACGGCGGCGCCTGGCATGCTGATGACGACCAGGGCCGCGCCGCGGTGGTGGTGATCAGCCATGAGCTGAATCGGCAGCTGTTCGGCGGTGCCGACAGCGTGGGCCGGCAGATCGTGCTGGACAAGCGCAGCTACCGCATCGTCGGCGTCACCGCGCACTGGGATCCGCAGCCGCGTTTCTACGATCTGTTCAGTGGCCGCCAGTTCGGCGATCCGGTGCAGTTGTACCTGCCGTTCAGCCGCGCGGTCGACGTGGCGATGGATACCGCCGGACGCAACAACTGCGGCGCCAACACCGAGCTTGGGGTGGGGCGCGAGGCCTGGCTGCATGGCGAGTGCGTGTGGTTGCCGATGTGGGTGGAGCTGGCCGATGCCTCGGCTGCGGATGACTATCGCCGCTTCCTCACCGGCTACGCGGCGCAGCAGCAGCGCGCCGGGCGTTTCCAGTGGGAGCCGAACGTGCGTTTGCGCGACGTCAACGACTGGCTCGACTACATGCGGGTGGTGCCCTCGGAAAGCCGCATCTCGCTGCTGATCGCACTGGGCTTCTTCGTGATCTGCCTGGTCAACACCGTCGGCCTGCTGCTGGCCAAGTTCATGCGCCGCGCCGTCGAGATCGGCGTGCGCCGGGCGCTGGGTGCGCCGCGGCGGGAGATCTACCTGCAATTCCTGACCGAGGCCGGCACGGTCGGCCTGGCCGGCGGCGTGCTCGGCCTGCTGCTGACAGCGCTGGGCATGTCCGGAGTCGGCCTGCTGTTCGAGCCGGAGATCGCCCGGCTGGCGCATCTGGACCTGCCGCTGGTGATGATGACCGTGCTGACCGCGATCGTCGCCACCGTGCTGGCGGCGTTCTATCCCACCTGGCGTGCTGCCCGCGTGCAGCCGGCCTGGCAACTGAAGTCCAACTGAGGAGGGCGCGAAGATGCTGCAGATCAAACCCGTCCTCGCCGCGATGCGCCACCACAAGGCCGGCACCGTGCTGATCGCGTTGCAGATCGCGCTGACCCTGGCGATCGTCTGCAACGCGTTGTTCATCATCCACCAGCGCGCGGAGCGGATGGCCCGGCCCACCGGACTGGAGGAGAGCGGCCTGTTCGTGATCCGCAATGACTGGGCGGACAAGTCCGATCCGCAGCGCATCGATGCGCAGACCCGCGCCGACCTGCTGGCGTTGCGCCAGCTCGGCAGCGTGGAGGACGCCTATTCGACCAACAGCTTCCCGCTGCGCGGCAGTGGCTGGGACAACTTCATCAAGCTCGATCCCGACCAGCCCGGGATGACCACCGACGCGGCGATGTTCTTCGTGGATGACCACGCGCTGCCCACGCTGGGAACCTCGCTGATCGCCGGGCGCAATTTCAACGCCAGCGAGATCGGTGCGCAGGCACCGCGCGACGCGATGCATGCCGACCAGGTGATCATCAGCAAAGATCTCGCGCACCGCCTGTATCCCGACGGCTCGGCACTGGGCAAGGCGATCTACGTGACGATGGGGCGCAAGCCTTCCACGGTGATCGGCATCACCGACACCTTGCAGTCGCACATGACCAGCAGCTGGGCCGCGCCCTATGCCTACAACGCGGTGCTGATCCCCGCACGGCTGGCCAATGACTACACCTGGTACCTGGTGCGTGCCCGCCCCGGCCAGATGGAAGCTGCCATGCGCGACGCGCCGAAGGCGCTGTACGCGCAGAGCCGCATGCGCATCATCGATCCCGACGACGGCGTGATCACCTTTTCCGAAGTACGCCGGCAGGCCTACGACCGCGACTTCGGCATGGCCGTGCTGATGGCCATCGTCAGCGTGGTGCTGCTGGCGATCACCGCCGCCGGCATCATCGGCCTGACCAGCTTCTGGGTCGGCCAGCGGCGCAAGCAGATCGGCGTGCGCCGTGCGCTGGGCGCCCGGCGCGCCGACATCCTCGAATACTTCCTCACCGAGAACCTGCTGATCGGCCTCGGCGGTGTGCTCGCCGGCACGGTGCTGGCGGTGGCGATCAACCTGTGGATGGTCACCCGTTTCGAAACCGCGCGCCTGTCGCTGGGCTACGTGGCGGTGGGCGTGGTGCTGCTGTTGCTGCTCGGCCAGGCCGCCGTGCTGGCTCCGGCCCTGCGCGCCTCGCGCGTGCCACCGGTTGAGGCGACCAGAGCGTGAGGATCCGCACACCCGGTAGGAGCCCGCTCGCGGGCGATGCTTTTGTTCCGGGATTCGGGATGACCAGACGTTCGGCTGTTGAGAGCCGGGATGACCAGCCATTCGGCTGTTGAAAACCGCAAAAGCAAAAGCATCGCCCGCGAGCGGGCTCCTACCGGATGTACGGGTGATTTGAAGGGGAGTGAACATGTTTGCGTACTACCTCGAACTGGCCCTGCGCAGTCTCAGGCGCAACAAGGTGCTGACGGCGCTGATGGTGCTGGCGATCGGGCTGGGCATCGGCGCCAGCATGACCACCCTGACCGTGTTCAAGGTGCTGTCGGGCGATCCGATGCCGGGCAAGAGCGATCGGCTGTTCCATGTGCAGCTTGATCCCGAGGACAAGCAGGGCTACCACGAAGGCGACGAGCCGCAGCTGGACATGACCCGCTTCGACTCCGAGACGCTGCTGCGCCAGCACAAGGGCGTGCGTCAGGCGCTGATGACCGGCGGCGGTGGCACCATCGAGCCGCAGGACAGCACGCTCAAGCCGTTCAGCGTCGGCATGCGCTATGCCTCGACGGAGTTCTTCCCGATGTTCGACGTGCCGTTCGCCTCCGGCCAGGGCTGGAGTGCGGCGGATGACGACGCGCATGCGCGGGTGGCGGTGATCAGCCGTGCGCTGGGCGAGAAGCTGTTCAAGCGCGGCGAGGCGGTGGGCAAGGAGCTGCAGGTCGATGGCCATGCGCTGCGCATCATCGGCGTGCTCGACGACTGGTCGCCCAAGCCGCTGTTCTACGACCTCAACGTGGGCAAGTTCGACCGCGACGAGGACGTGTTCGTGCCGTTCAACACCGCGATGGACCTGAAGCTGTCGCGCAACGGCAACATGAACTGCTTCGGCCGCGAGATCGTCAGGGATCCACAGGCGCCGGACGTGCCGTGCGCGTGGATGCAGTACTGGGTGGAGCTGGCTTCGCCCGCCGATGCGGCCGGTTTCAAGACCTATCTCGACAACTACTCGTCGCAGCAGCGTGCCGCCGGCCGCTTCGAGCGCCCGCCCAACACCCGGCTGCGCAGCCTGACCGAGTGGCTGGACTTCATGCACGCGGTGCCCGGTGACGTGCGCCTGCAGATGTGGCTGGCGCTGGGTTTCCTGCTGGTCTGCCTGGTCAACACCATCGGCCTGCTGCTGGCCAAGTTCCTGCGCCGCAGCGGTGAGGTCGGCGTGCGTCGTGCGCTGGGCGCCAGCCGTTCGGAGATTTTCCGCCAGTTCCTGGTCGAGGCCGGCATGGTCGGCATGGCCGGTGGCGTGCTCGGCCTGCTGCTGGCCCTGCTCGGCCTGTGGGCGGTGCGCCATCGCCCCACCGAATACGCCGCGCTGGCCCATCTGGATGGCTCGATGCTGCTGCTGACCTTCGTGCTGGCCCTGCTGTCCAGCCTGCTGGCCGGCGTGCTGCCGGCCTGGCGCGCCACCAAGATCGCGCCGGCCCTGCAACTGAAGAGCCAGTGACCCGGAGACCTCCATGGACATGTTGCCCATTCTCTCGGCGCTGAAGCGCCACAAGATCGCCGCCGCGCTGATCCTGCTGGAGATCGCGCTGAGCTGCGCGATCATCTGCAATGCGCTGTTCATCGTCTCGCAGCGGCTGGACACGCTGAACCTGCGCAGCGGCGTGGACGAAGCCCACCTGGTCGAAATCGGCAGCAGCAGCCTCGGCAATCAGGACGGCGCCGACGCACGCACCCTGCAGGACCTTGCCGCCCTGCGCGCGATTCCCGGCGTGGATGGCGTCGCCAACAGCAACCAGCTGCCGTTCCAGAACGGCAGCTGGAACACCGCGCTGGCGCTGACTCCGGACCAGCAGCGTCCCACGCTCAACGCGGCGCAGTACATGGTCGGCGCGAACGCGCTGAAGGTGATGGGCCTGAAGCTGCTGGCCGGCCGCGACTTCCGCAGCGAGGAATACCAGAGCTACGGCGAGCTGGAGGCGAAGGGTGGCTCGGAAGCGTGGTCCGGCCTGCCGGTCATTCTCAGCAAGGCCGCCGCCGACAAGCTGTTCCCCGATGGCAGCGCGGTGGGCAAGACCATCTACATGGCCAACCTGAGCCTGAACGTGATCGGCGTGGTCGACACCTTGCTGCGTCCCGGCCTGATGGGCAATGACCGCAGCAACTCGGTGATCTTCCCGGTCTGGGAGAACTTCGACGAGGGCGGCCGCTATCTGATCCACGTCGCCAACCCCGCCGACCGCGCCGACGTGCTGGCCAAGGCCGAGGCCGTGCTGCTGAAAAACGATCCGCGCCGGCTGATCTGGCGCAAGACGACCTACGAGGATGGCCGCGCCGACTACTTCGCCGCCGACCGCGACATGATCAGCCTGTTGCTGCTGGTCTGCGGCCTGCTGTTGCTGGTGACCGCGCTGGGCATCGTCGGCCTGACCAGTTTCTGGGTCTCGCAGCGCCGCCGCCAGATCGGCGTGCGCCGCGCGCTGGGCGCCACCCGCGGCAACATCCTGCGCTACTTCCAGACCGAGAACTTCCTGATCGTCACCCTCGGCATCGTGCTGGGCATGGCGCTGGCCTTCGCCCTCAACGTGGTGCTGATGAAGTTCTACGAACTGCCCCGCCTGCCACTGGCCTACCTGCCCGCCGGCGCGATCGCGCTGTGGCTGCTCGGCCAGCTGTCGGTACTCGGCCCGGCCATGCGCGCGGCAGCCGTGCCCCCCGTCGTGGCGACCAGATCATGAAGCGAGGAGTGAGTGGAGAGGAGTGAGAAGTGAGTCAAAGCGGCTCTTCTCTCACTCCTCACTCCTCTCCACTCACTTCTGATTCCAGACAACGGAAATCCAGGGGACTCCCACTTGTTCACCTACTACCTCGACCTCGCCCTGCGCAGCCTCAAACGCAACAAGCTGCTGACCGGGCTGATGGTGCTGGCGATCGGCCTGGGCATCGGTGCCAGCATCACCACGCTGACCGTGCTGCGGTTGCTGTCCGGCGATCCGCTGCCGGGGCGCAGCGCCACGCTGTATTACCCGCAGGTGGATCCGACCACGCGCGAGGGCGACGAGCCGCAGGGCGAGATGACCTATGTCGACGCGATGAACCTGTGGCAGGCGCATCGCGCCGACCGTCAGGCGATCGTGGTCAGCGCGCAGGTGAAGGTGTTCGGGCCGCAGGCGGATGCGCGGCCGATGGGTTTGTCGACGGTGGCCACCCATCCCGACTTCTTCCCGATGTTCGACGTGCCGTTCGCCCGTGGGGGCGCATGGTCGGTTGCCGATGGCGCGGCCAAGGCGCGGGTGGCGGTGATCTCGCAGGCGCTGAACGACAAGCTGTTCGGTGGCGGCGACAGCATCGGCAAGAGCATCCGGCTGGATCGCTGGGATTTCCGCATCGTCGGCGTGCTCGACCGCTGGCGGCCCACGCCACGCTTCTACGATCTCTACGGTGGCGGCGCGTTTGCGGCGGGCGACGACGTGTTCATTCCGTTCGAGACCTCGCGCGATCTGGCCGAACTGGGCATCCAGGGCAGTGGCGTGGACTGCTGGGGCCAGATGGAGGACGAGGTCCACCTGGAGAACCAGCCCTGCCTGTGGCTGCAGTACTGGGTGCAGCTGGACAGCCCGGCCAAGGCGCGCGACTACCGTGACTATCTGGTGAGCTACTCGCAGCAGCAGAAGGCGCTGGGTCGCTACACCTACAAGGACAAGCCGAAGGTGGCGCTGCGCAACCTCACCGAATGGCTGGACTACAACGGCGTGGTGCCGTCGGACGTGCGGCTGCAGACCTGGCTGGCGTTTGGCTTCCTGCTGGTGTGCCTGCTCAACACGGTCGGCCTGCTGCTGGCCAAGTTCCTGCGGCGCTCGGTCGAGGTCGGCGTACGCCGTGCCCTCGGCGCTTCGCGCAAGACGGTGTTCGCGCAGTTCCTGGTCGAGGCCGGCGTGGTCGGCCTGGCCGGCGGCGTGCTGGGTCTGCTGCTGACGCTGGCAGGCTTGTGGGCGGTGCGCCGCACGCCCAGCGACTACGCCAGCCTGGCCCATCTCGACGCCGGCATGTTCCTCGCCACCCTGGCACTGGCGGTGTTCGCCAGCCTGCTGGCTGGCCTGCTGCCCGCCTGGCGTGCCTGCCAGGTGCCGCCTGCCCTGCAATTGAAGAGCCACTGAGATGGATATCCGTCCGATTTTCTCCGCCCTGCGCCGGCACAAGCTGGCCACCTTGCTGATCGTGCTGGAGATCGCGGTGGCCTGCGCGATCCTGTGCAACGCGGTGTTCCTGATTCACCAGCGGCTGTCGCGCATGGACGTGGTCACCGGGTTGGCCGAGAACGAACTGGTCTGGGTCAAGAACGATGGCCTCAGCGGCGACGACGCGCCGGCGCTGATGGAACGGAACCTCGCCGCGCTGCGCGGCATCGCCGGGGTGAAGTCGTCGGCGCTGGCCTTCCCCTTGCCGCTGGCCAGCACTTCGATGAACTTCAACCCGGGCATGGATGCCGACGGCACCGTGCGCGGCCCCAACCTGGGCATGTTCATCGGCAGCCCGGGCTATCTGAAAACGCTGGGACTGACCCTGGTCGAGGGGCGCGATTTCAACGCCGACGAGTACGGCGACATGGAGTCCTGGTTGCCGGTGTCGCCGGTGATGATCGTCAGCCGCTCGCTGGCCGATCGCCTGTGGCCGGGCAAGTCGGCGCTGGGGCAGGCGTTCTGGGTGGGCAAGAAGCGCTACAGCGTGATCGGCGTGGTCGAGCATCTGGTACGTGGCGACCTGCGCGGAACCGCCTCGGAGTATGCCGCGCTGTTCGCCGCCCGTCCCAATCGCCTGTTCTCCGGCCTGTACGTGCTGCGCGTCGAGCCGCAGGCACGCGATCGCGTGGTGCGCGAGGCCAGCGAATTGCTGTTGCGACTCAACCCGCAGATGCTGGTCACCGACAAGGGCACCTACGCGGAAATGCGCGCCAGCTATTTCCGCCAGGACACCTCGATGGCCTGGCTGCTCGGCGTGGTGTGCGCGGCGCTGCTGGTGATCACTGCGGCGGGCATTGTCGGCCTGGCCAGTTTCTGGGTTGCCCAGCGGCGTCGGCAGATCGGCGTGCGCCGTGCGCTGGGCGCGCGGCGGGTCGACATCCTGCGCTACTTCCAGACCGAGAACTTCCTGATCGTCAGCCTCGGCATCGCCCTGGGCATGGCGCTGGCCTGGGCGATCAACCTGTTCCTGATGTCCCGCTACGAACTGCCGCGCCTGCCCTGGCACTACCTGCCAGTGGGTGCCGTGGTGCTGTGGCTGCTCGGCCAGTTGGCCGTGCTGGCTCCGGCATTGCGCGCGGCCGCCGTTCCCCCCGTCGTGGCGACCAGATCATGAAGCCCCGCCCAGCCCTTCGTCGCGGTGCCCGGACCATGACGCCCCGCTCACCTTGTAGGAGCCCGCTCGCGGGCGATGCTTTTGCTTTTGCTTTTGCTTTTGCGGTTTTCAACAGCCGAATGGCTGGTCATCCCGGCTCAAAGGCATCGCCCGCGAGCGGGCTCCTACAAGGGTGTGGGTGGTTTTGAGAAGGAATGACCATGTTTGCCTATTACCTTGATCTGGCCCTGCGCAGCCTCAGGCGCAACAAGGTGCTCACCGCGCTGATGGTGCTGGCGATCGGGCTGGGCATCGGGTCAAGCATGACGATGATCACCGTGCTGCACGTGATGACCGCCGATCCGATTCCCTCGCGCAGCGGGCAGTTGTTCTGGGCGCAGGTGGATCCGCAGAGTGCTGAGGGCGAGGATGCGGATTCCGAGCCGCCGATGCAGTTGACTTGGCGCGACGCGATGAACCTGGTGCATGCGGACAAGGGCGTGCATCAGGCGGCGATGTCCGGTGGCCAGGTGACGATGGTGCCGCCGGAAGGCGCGTCGCATGCGTTCAACGAAACCGTGCGCTATACCACGGCGGACTTCTTCACGATGTTCGACGTGCCGTTCGTCGACGGCCGCGGCTGGACGGCCGACGATGACGCGAACCATGCGCGGGTCGTGGTGCTTGGGCATGACATGGCCGACAAGCTCTACGGCAGCACGCCGGCGGTCGGCAAGACCTTGCGCCTGGGCAAGTACGACTTCCGCGTCGTCGGCGTGATCGACCGCTGGAATCCGGTGCCGCACTTCTATGACCTGACGTTGGGCAATTACGCCAACTCGGAGCAGGTATTCATGCCGTTCGAGACGGCCATGGAATTGAAGCAGGGCACCATGGGCAGCATGAGCTGCTGGGGTGCCTGGCCATCGGACGGCGACATGACCAAGGCGGAAGGGTGCGCCTGGGTGCAGTTCTGGGTGCAACTGGATACGCCGGCGCAGGTGACTGCCTATCGTGAATTCCTCGACAGCTATTCGCGGCAGCAGAAGACCTTGGGGCGCTTCGCGCGTGAGCCAAACACCCGCTTGCGCGACGTGATGGCGTGGCTGGACCACAACGAGGTGGTGCCGGGCAGCGTGCAGCTGCAGACCCTGCTGGCGTTGGGCTTTCTGCTGGTGTGCCTGGTCAACACGGTGGCGATGCTGCTGGTGAAGTTCCTGCGCCGCGGTGGCGAGCTGTCGGTGCGGCGGGCAATGGGCGCATCGCGCCGCGACGTGTTCGCCCAGTTGCTGGTGGAGGCGGGGTTGGTGGGGTTGGCCGGTGGCCTGGTCGGGCTGGGACTGTCCGCAGGCGGCCTGTGGATCGTGCGCCAGCAGCCGGCGGAATACGCCTCACTGGCGCACATGGACGGTGCGATGCTGCTGGCCACTTTCGTGCTGTCCGTCGTCGCCACCCTGCTGGCGGCCTTGCTGCCGGCGTGGCGAGCCTGCCGCATCGTGCCCGCTCGCCTGCTGAAGACCCAATAAGGACATGGCCATGCATCCGATCATTGCCGCACTGAAGCACCACAAGACCACGGTGGCTCTGGTTGCGCTGGAAATCGCGCTGACCTGCGCCATCGTCACCAATGCCCTGTTCCTGGTCGGCGACCGCACCAGTGCCATGCGCCTGCCGACTGGCGTGGCCGACAACGAACTGGTATGGGTGCAGACCACGGGTCTCGACATCGGTGATAACGAGCAGCGCCCGGATAACAGGGACGCCGACCTGGCGGCATTGCGTGCGATGCCCGGTGTGCAGTCGGTGGCGATGAGCAATTCGCTGCCGCTGAGCAGCGGCTACATGAGCACGGGAGCATTTCGGCGTTCCGGCGACGAGAAGGACCTGCTGGACAACGTGGTCGAGTATCTCGGCTCATCGGGCATGCTGAAGACGCTGGGCATCAAGCTGGTCGCCGGCCGCGATTTCCTGCCGCAGGAACACGTGGACTACAGCCCCTTCGGCCTGAAAGAGATCCCGCCACCCACCGTGGTCATCGTCACGCAGTCGATGGCCGCACAGATGTGGCCCGGCGAGAACCCGCTGGGCAAGACCTTCTGGCTGGACCACGAGGGCAAGAAGCCGGTGCAGGTGGTGGGCGTGGCCGAGCGCCTGCTCAATCCCAGCATCAACAAGTACCAGGGCGTGGATCGCGGCATGATCCTGCCGGTGACCAAGGTCAACGGCGGCAAGTACGTGCTGCGCGTGCGGCCGGAGATGCGTGATGCGGTGAAGCTGGCGATACCCGACGTGCTCAAGCGCGTCGACCCGTTGCGCATGGTCGAGGCGCACATCTACACCGACAGCATCGCCGACTACTACCACGGCGACCGCGCGATGGTCTGGCTGCTGCTGGTGGTCACCGGCTGCCTGCTGGCGCTGACCGCGCTGGGCGTGGTCGGCCTGTCCAGTTTCTGGGTGCAGCAGCGCTCGCGCAGCATCGGCATCCGCCGCGCGATCGGCGCCACCCGGCGCGACATCCTGCGCTACTTCCAGTGGGAAAACCTGCTGATCGTCAGCGCCGGCATCGTGCTCGGCTCGCTCGCCGCGGTCGGCCTGAACCTGTGGCTGATGCAGCACTACGAACTGGCCCGCATGCCGCTGGCCTGGCTGGCCTCCGGCGCCGTGGTGCTGTGGCTTCTCGGCCAGTTGGCCGTACTTGGGCCGGCCATGCGTGCGGCCGCCGTACCCCCCCGTCGTGGCGACCCGATCATGAACAACCACCCCCGTTGTAGGAGCCCGCTCGCGGGCGATGCTTTTGCGGTTTTCAACAGCCGAATGGCTGGTCATCCCGGCTCAAAGGCATCGCCTGCGAGCGGGCTCCTACAGGGTGTGGGTGGTTTTGAGAAGGAATGAACATGTTTGTCCATTACTTTGACCTGGCCTTGCGCAGCCTCAGGCGCAACAAGGTGCTGACCGCGCTGATGGTGCTGGCCATTGCCGTGGGCATCGGCGCCAGCATGACCATGCTGACGGTGATGCACGTGCTGTCTGGTGATCCGTTGCCGGGGAGAAGCGGGCAGCTCTATCACCCGCAGGTCAATCCCACGCTGCCGCCGCGATTCCAGAGCGGTCCCATCAGTGCAATGGACTACCGCTCGGCGACGGACTTGTGGGGGGCGCATCGTGCCGAACGCCAGGCGCTGATCGCCAACGGCTCGGTACGGGTGAACCTGCCGGAATCGGGGCAGCCACCGCTGGCGCGGCAACTGCTGCTGACCACCAGCGAGTTTTTCCCGATGTTCGATGTGCCGTTCCGGTACGGCGGGGGCTGGTCAGCGTCGGACGAGACCTCGCATGCCCGCGTTGCGGTGATCTCGGCCGAGCTCAATCAGCGTCTGTTCGGTGGTGCCGACAGCGTGGGGCGCAGCCTGCGCCTGAACGGTTCCGAGGTCCGGATTGCCGGTGTGCTGGAGCATTGGCGCCCCGCGCCACGCTTCTACGATGTCTGGAGCGGGCGCTACCTGAAGGGCCGGACCAGCTCGCTCTATCAGGCTGCCGAGGACGTCTACCTGCCGATTTTCACCGGCTTGGACATGTTTGCGCCGATGGAACTGCCCGTGCACTTCTGCTGGGCCGACGGCACGAAGATCACGTCGATGCAGTCCGCACCTTGCTCCTGGATCTCGCTGTGGGTGCAGCTCTCCGGCACGGAGGCGGTACGGGACTACCAGCGTTTTCTCGATGGCTACGTGCAGCAGCAGAAGCAAGCAGGTCGCTATCAAGGTGAACAGACGTGGTTGCCGGACCTGATGCAGTGGGTGGAATGGAACCATGTGGTACCGGGCAACGTGCGCATGCAGGCATGGATGGCGGTGGCTTTCCTGCTGATCTGCCTGATCAACACGATGTGCCTGTTGCTGAGCAAGTTCCTGCGGCGGTCCGGCGAGATCGGCGTGCGCCGTGCGATGGGGGCCAGCCGCCGCACCGTGTTCGCGCAATGCCTTGTCGAGGCAGGCGTGATCGGGTTGGCCGGAGGGATCGTTGGCTGGCTGCTCACCCTGCTGGGGCTGTGGCTGGTACGGCGTCAGCCGGAGGCCTATGCAGATCTGGCACATCTGGACTTGCCGATGCTCGTGGGCACCTTCGTGCTTGCCGTGGTTGCCAGTCTGCTGGCGGGCGTGCTGCCGGCGTTGCGCGCCAGCCGCGTTCCGATCGGCTTGCAGATCAAGACGCTCTGAGGAAGAGGCCATGCAGATCCGACCCGTTTTCTCTGCGCTGCGCCACCACCGCTTCACCACGGCCATGATCGTGCTGGAGATCGCGTTGGCCTGCGCCGTGCTGTGCAATGCCTGTTTCGTGGTCGTGGGGCAGTTGCGGATGCTGCGCATCCAAAGCGGCATCGACGAATCCTCGCTGGCCGTGGTCACCCTGGGCAATTTCGACCGCGATCGCCTCGCCGACATCAATGCACGGGCGCTTGAGGGCTTGCGCGGCATTGACGGGGTGACGACGGTCAACGTCGTCGAGGGACTCCCCTTCGTCGATGCAGGAGGGGCCTCCGTCTCGGTGGACCCGGAAGGGCAACGCGGCAGGTATGCCGCCGATTTCTATTTCGGCGACCGTGATGCCCTGCGCACGCTCGGGGTGAATCTGCTGGAAGGGCAGATGCCGCACGATGAAGACCTGTCGGCGACGGCGGACGACACGCAGCGGGTGTACATCACGCAATCGCTGGCGCGGGAACTGTGGCCGCACGACGATGCGCTGGGCAAGTCCATGTGGTGCTGCAACGGCGCCAGATTCCGCGTGGTTGGCGTGATGCGGCAATTGATCCGTGCCATGCCGCGCGATGATGGCGCGAGCAACTGGTCGGTGTTCACGGCGAAACGGCTGGGCGAGATGTCGTCCGCCCAATTCCTGTTGCGTGCCGAACCGGATCGGCTGGATGCGGCGTTGCGCCAGGTGCGCATGGCGATGGCTCGGCAGGTGCCTGATGCGACGCTGGACGACAGCGCGACCGGCAAGGTTGGCGACCTGCGTGACCGATATTTCCACTCCAACCGTGCCACCGCGAACATGCTGGCCGGCACGATGCTGGCGCTGTTGGGGGTGACGGCGCTGGGCATCGTCGGGCTTACCGGTTACTGGGTGCAACAGCGACGCAAGCAGATCGGCGTGCGTCGTGCCTTGGGCGCCACTCGCGCCGACATTCTGCATTACTTCCAGACCGAGAACTTCCTGATCGTGGCCCTCGGCATGGTGCCGGGTGGCCTGCTCGCCTATCTGTTCAACATGGCGCTGATGAAGCATTACGAGCTGCCCCGGCTGCCCGTTTTTTACCTGCTGATTGCCGCCGTGGTGCTGTGGCTGCTCGGCCAGCTGGCCGTGCTCGGCCCGGCCATGCGCGCCGCCGCCGTACCCCCCGTCGTGGCGACCCGATCGTGAACCGCGACGCTGTCGTAGGAGCCCGCTCGCGGGCGATGCTTTTGAAGCCGGGATGACCAGCCATTCGGCTGTTGGGAGCCGGGATTCGGGATTCGCAAAAGCAAAAGCAAAAGCAAAAGCAAAAGCATCGCCCGCGAGCGGGCTCCTACGTGCAAGTGACATGCAAGGAACATGAGGATGTTGGGTTACTACTTTGATCTCGCCCTGCGCAGCCTCAGGCGCAACAAGGTGCTGACCGCGCTGATGGTGCTGGCCATTGCCGTGGGCATCGGTGCCAGTATGACCACGTTGACGGTGATGCACGTGCTGTCCGGTGATCCGTTGCCGGGACGCAGCGCGCACATCTTCTATCCGCAGCTGGATCCGACGCCGGATTCCGACTCCGACCCGCGGCCGTACGACGTGATGGACTATCGCTCGGCGGTGGATCTGTGGCGAGCGCGGCGGGCCGACCGGCAGGCGCTGGTGGCCACGGCCACGCTCAAGCTGCAAGCACCGGAGGCGAAGCAGCCGCCGTTGATGGCGCGGACGCTGGCGACCACGGGCGACTTCTTTCCGATGTTCAGCGTGCCGTTCGCGCAAGGGCGTGGTTGGAGTGCGGATGACGATGCCAGCCACGCTCGCGTGGCGGTGATCTCGGACGACCTCAACCGCAAGCTGTTTGCTGGTGGCGACAGCGTGGGTCGTACCTTGCGACTGGCCGGTGGCGACGTGCGCATCGTCGGCGTGCTGGCACCCTGGCGGCCGTCGCCGGCGTTCTACGAGGTGCGCGGCGGGCGCTTCTCCAACGGTGATACCGCCGCGTTCTACGACAAGCCCGAGGATGTGTTCGTACCGTTCGAGACGGCGGCGGAACTGGCGCCGGCCGAGATGGATCTGTTCACTTGCTGGGGTGAGCGCGGCAGCGAGGAAACCCTCTCGACCATGCCCTGCGTGTGGGTGGCGTTGTGGGTGCAGCTGGACGATGTGGCCAAGGTCGCCGACTACCGCCGCTTCCTGGAGGGCTATGCCGCCGGGCAGCAGCGGCTGGGGCGCATCGGCAATGCCGGCGGCACCCGCATGATGGACCTGATGCAGTGGCTGGATTTCAACCACGTGGTACCCAGTGACGTGCGCCTGCAGACCTGGCTGGCGTTCGCCTTCCTGGCGATCTGCCTGTGCAACACGGTCGGCCTGCTGCTGGCCAAGTTCCTGCGTCGCAGCGGCGAGATCGGCGTGCGCCGCGCGCTGGGTGCCTCGCGCGGCGCGGTGTTCGCGCAATGCCTGGTGGAGGCCGGCCTGATCGGATTGATCGGCGGCTGCGGTGGCTGGCTGCTGTCGCTGGCCGGGCTGTGGCTGGTGCGCCGCCAGCCGGTGGAATACGCCGACTTCGTGCATCTGGACGTGGCGATGTTCGCCACGACGTTCGTGCTGGCGCTGGTGGTCAGCCTGCTGGCCGGGGCGCTGCCGGCGCTGCGTGCCAGCCGCGTGGCACCCGCACTGCAACTGAAGACGTTGTGAGGTCAACCATGCAGATCAAGCCCATACTCGCCGCGCTGCGCAAACATCGGCTTGCCACCTTGCTGATCGTGATGGAGATCGCGCTGGCCTGCGCGGTGCTGTGCAATGCCTGCTTCATGATCGCCCATCGCCTGCAGTTGATGCAGGTGGACAGCGGCGTGGATGAAGCTTCGCTGGCGGTGTTGAGGGTTGGTGGTTTCGACGAGAGCGCGGCCGGTGATCTCAATGCCCGCATGCTGGGCGGCCTGCGCGCGATTCCGGGCGTGCAGTCGGTCAGCGTGATCGAAGCGGTGCCATTCGGCAGTGGCCAGACCAAGGCCGGCATCAGCCTCGATGCCGCCGGCAAGCAGTCCGGTGGCGTGCTGGGTTTCTACAACGCTGGCCCCGGCAGCTTCGAGGCACTGGGCCTGAAGCTGGAGGAAGGGCGCGCACCGCAGCCGGACGACTTCCGGCCGATCGACAGTTACGTGCCCGCCGACTCGCAGGTGCTGGTCAGCCGCACTCTGGCCAATCACCTGTGGCCGGGCCAGGACGCGCTGGGCAAGGAGTTCTGGAGTGGCCAGTACCACTTCCGGGTGACTGGCGTGGTGGCGCATCTCGCGCGTACCGGGGCGGGCGAGGGCGGCACCGGCACCATCGAGTGGTCGGTGTTCGTGCCGGCACTTCCGGGGCCGAAGCTGGCCGGCACCTATGTGCTGCGTGCCGATCCCGAGGTGTTGCCGCGCGTGCTGCGTGATGCCAAGGCCGCGGTGGCGACGATCGCTCCCGAGGTGGTGGTCGACCACGAAGCCAGCCAGACCGTGGGCGACCTGCGCCTGCGCTACTTCCGCGGTGACCGCGCGATGGCCGGCATCCTGCTCGGGGTGATCGCCGCGCTGCTGCTGGTGACCGCGCTGGGCATCGTCGGCCTGGCCAGCTTCTGGGTGGCGCAGCGGCGCAAGCAGATCGGCATCCGCCGCGCCATCGGCGCCACCCGCAGTGACATCCTGCACTACTTCCAGGCCGAGAATTTCCTGATAGTCGGCTTCGGCATCGTGCTGGGCATGCTGCTGGCTTTTGCCCTCAACGCCACCCTGATGCAGTTCTACGAACTGCCGCATCTGCCGCTGATCTACCTGCCGCTCGGCGCACTGGCGCTGTGGGCGCTGGGGCAGTTGTCGGTGCTTGGTCCCGCCTTGCGGGCGGCGGCGGTGCCGCCGGTGGTGGCGACGAGATCGTGAGAGGAAGAGACGAGGGGCAAGTCGTGAGGGAGGAGAGAAAGCGACTTGCCGCCCGTGTGTCGACAAACATCATCGAGAGATATCCATGAAACTGATCCGGACCCTGTTCGTTTTCGTCGCTGCCAGCCTGGTCGCGACGACGGCATTCGCATCCGAAACCGGCGAGCGCACGATGACGCGCGACGAGGTGGCGAAGATCCTGGACAACAGCCGCCGCATCGTGTCGCCCAATGGCGTGGACGAGCGCATCAAGCTGCGCATCGGCGGCATCGACCAGTGGCTGTCGATCCGCGGGCATGACCGGCGCAACCCGATCCTGCTGTTCATTCATGGCGGCCCGGCGTCGGTGGTGATGCCGGTCAGCTACACCTTCCAGACGCCGTGGGAGGACTATTTCACCGTGGTGCAGTGGGACCAGCGCGGCGCCGGCAAGACCTATGCGGCCAACAGCGAGGCGCAGATGGCGCCGGGCATGAACGTCGATGACATGACCCGCGACGCGGAGCAGGTGGTGCAGTACCTGCGCGAGCACTACGGCAAGCAGAAGATCTTCGTGCTCGGTCACTCCTGGGGCACGGTGCTGGGCACGCGACTGGCGCGGCAGCATCCGGAATGGTTCCACGCCTACATCGGCGTGGGGCAGGTGGTGAACATGCGCCGCAACGAGGCGCTCGGTTTCGATTTCGCCCTGCGTGAGGCGCGAGCCGACCACAACGAAGAGGCCGTGCGCGAACTGCAGGCGTTGCAGCCGTATCCGGGTGATGAACCGTTGACGCTGGCGCGCATGGCCACGCGCAGCAAGTGGGAAACCTGGTACGGCGGCGTGGCCTACGGTCGCCACGATTTCTCCTGGTACGCCGACGCCTGGGGGCTGTCGCCGGACTATGACCAGCGCGAGATCGACGCGATCGGCAAGGGCAGCCTGTTCACCCTTGATCACCTGCTGCAGCCGCTGATCGACCTGGATCTGGACGATGTCACGGAGTTCCATTGCCCGGTGATCCTGTTCGTCGGCCAGCACGACCAGACCACCTCGCACGAACTGGCCGAGCAGTGGTTCGAGCACGTGCACGCACCGTCGAAGCGGATGGTGCTGTTCGCCGACTCCGCCCACATGCCGATGCAGGAACAGCCCGGCCGCTTCCTGATGCACCTGGTCACCGACGTGCTGCCGTTCGCCCGCGAGGCCGGCGACATCGCGCCGGATGAGGAAACGCGAGGGGTAAGGGGCGAGGAGTGAGTGGAGAGGAGTGAGAAGTGAGTCAAAGCGGCTCTTTCTCACTTCTCACTTCTCTTCACTCACTCCTGGTTCCGGATATCAGCCCTTTCCAAGGACTTGCACATGCTTGCCTACTACCTCGACCTGGCCCTGCGCAGCCTCAGGCGCAACAAGGTGCTAACCGCGCTGATGGTGCTGGCGATCGGGTTGGGCATTGGTGCCAGCATGACGATGATCACGGTGCTGCACGTGATGACCGACGATCCGATGCCGGGGCGCAGCGGGCGCTTGTTCGCGCCGCATCTGGATCCGTTGCCGCTGGATTACCGCAAGAGCGCGGATGCGCCGGATCCGGCGGTCAATTTCACCTGGCCCGATGCGAAGGCGCTGCTCGATGCGCACAAGGCCACGCGGCAGGCGGCGATGGCCGGTGGCAGCCTGTTGCTGCGGCCGGAGCAGGGTGGGCTGCGGCCGTTCACCGTGGACGGGCGTTATGCCACGGCGGATTTCTTCGCGATGTTCGGCGTGCCGTTCGAGCGCGGGCAGGGCTGGTCGGTGGCCGACGAGGCGGCGCGGGCACGGGTGGTGGTGTTGAGCGACACGCTCAGTCGCAAGCTGTTCGGCAGCGCCGACAGCCTCGGGCGCAGCGTGCGGCTGGACGAGCATGATTTCCGGGTGATCGGGGTGGTGGCCGACTGGGCGCCGCAGCCGATGTTCTACGCCGATGCCTCGGGCAAACGCTACGGTCGCAGTGACGAGTTCTTCCTGCCGCTGGAAACGGCGATCGACCTGCGGCTGGACGGCAACGGCAACTTCAGCAGCTGGGGCAAGGACTCGGCCGAGGGCCGTCAGACCAGCGCCACGACCAGTTGGCTGCAGTTCTGGGTGCAGCTGGACTCGGCGGGCCAGATCGATGCCTATCGCGACTTCCTGCGTGATTACGCGGCGCGACAGAAGGCGCTTGGCCGGTTCCAGCAGCCACCGGAGACGGCGGACGTGTTCGGCCTGATGGACTGGCTGGCACGCCAGGATCTGGTGCCCGGTGACGTGAACCTGCAGCTGTGGCTGGCGCTGGGCTTCCTGCTGGTGTGCATGACCAACATCGTGGCCCTGCTGCTGGCCAAGTTCCTGCGCCGCAGTGGCGAGATCAGCGTGCGGCGGGCACTGGGTGCGCGGCGGCGCGACATCTTCCTGCAACTGGGCGTGGAGTCGGCGGTGATCGGCGTGGCCGGTGGCGTGCTGGGCCTGCTGATCGCCCAGCTCGGGCTGTGGAGCGTGCGCCGTCGTCCCGATGATTACGCACAGTTGGCGCAGATGGATCCGGCGATGCTGCTGGGCACGGTGGCGCTGGCGATCGTCGCCAGCGTGCTGGCCGGGCTGCTGCCGGCATGGCGCGCCTGCCGGGTCACGCCGGCATTGCAGTTGAAGACGCTTTGAGGAAGGCCCGCATGTCCCTGCAACCCATCCTGGCCAGCCTGCGCCACCACAAGCTCACCGCCTTGCTGCTGACCCTGCAGGTGGCTTTCACCTGCGCCATCGTCTGCAACGTGGCCTTCATGATCGCCGGCAGGGTGAGCCAGCTGACCGTGCCCAGCGGGCTGGCCGAGGATGAACTGTCGATGGTGCGGGTGGTCGGCACCACGCCGGGCGAGAACGGTGCGCAGCGCCAGCGCGTTGATCTGGACGCCTTGCGCGCCCTGCCGGGAGTGACTTCGGTGGTGGCGGTCGATGCGTTGCCGCTGAGCCGTGACAACAGCACCTACGGCACCTGTGCCAGCCGCGAGGCCTACGAGCAGGCCGTGGCGGCGCGATCGATGGAAGGCAATCCCGGTTGCGTGCAACCCAGCGTGTACAGCGGCTCGCCCGGCGTGTTGCCGACGCTGGGACTGAAGCTGGCGTCGGGGCGTGATTTCCTCGCCGATGAATACGTGCAGGCCGAGCCCGGCTGGATCGTCGCCGAGGTGCCGGCGGCGATCATCACCCGCGAGCTGGCCGAGCGGCTGTATCACGGCGAGGATCCGTTGGGACGGGAGCTGTTCATGGGTGGTCGTCCACCGATGCGCGTGGTTGGCGTGGTGGACACCTTGCTGCGCCCGGCCCTGCGTTCGCCGTCGACGAACCAGTACGCCATGCTGCTGCCGTCGATCCCCGGCGACACCGAGGCCACCTACGTGTTGCGCAGCGCGCCGACCGCTCGCGAGACGGTACTCAAGCGCGCCGTCGACACGCTGAACCGGCTCGACCCCAGCCGGCTGATTCCGCCCTCGGGCATCCGCACCTACGCACAGCTGCGCGCCAGCTACTTCCAGCGCGACACCACCATGATCGGCCTGCTGCTGGCGGCCGCTGCCGGCCTGCTGTTCGTCACCGCGCTGGGCATCACCGGGCTGGCCAATTTCTGGGTGCAGCAGCGCACCCGCAGCATCGGCATCCGCCGCGCCATCGGCGCCACCCGGCGCGACATCCTGCGCTATTTCCAGGCCGAGAACTTCCTGATCGTCGGCGCCGGCATCGTGCTCGGCATGGTGCTGGCTTTCGTGCTGAACGCGTTGCTGATGCAGCGCTACGAACTGCCCCGCCTGCCGGTCCGGTACCTGCCGGTGGGCGCGCTGGTGCTGTGGCTGCTCGGCCAACTGGCGGTGCTGGGTCCGGCGCGCAGAGCCTCGCGCGTGCCACCGGTCGTGGCGACACGTGGCGTGTAGAGCGTAGAGCGAGAAGTGAGTGGAGAGGAGTGAGAAGTGAGTAAAAGCACCTGCGCAACCCTGGATTTTCCGGGGCTGCTTTCTCACTCCTCTGCACTCACTCCTCGATCAATGGATTTGCTTCGGAGGTGTTGACGATCATGTTCGCCTATTACCTGAATCTCGCGTGGCGCCGTTGCCGGCAAGGCTGGCCGATGGTGCTGCTGTTGACCTTGACCATGGCGATCGGGATTGCCTCGTGCATGACCGCGCTGACCATTTTCAATGCGCTGTCCGGCGAGCCCTTGCCGGGGATCAGCCCGCATCTGCAGGTGGCGACCATGGATGCGCGCGACGCTGGTGACAAGGACCAGGGCGGCTACGACGTGCCGCAGAGCTGGCTGGGCCTGGCCGATGCGACGGCGCTGGTCGATGCCGGGCGGGCCCGCCAGCAGGTGGCGCTGGCCCAAGCCTACGTATTGCTGGGCAATCCGGATGGCAAGCAGTCGGAGCAGACGCTCGGCCTGCTGGCGCACGGGCCGGTGCTGCCGATGTTCGGCGTGCCGATGCGTTACGGGCGGCCGTGGACGGCCAGCGAGCAGGCCGAACATGCGCCGGTGGTGGTGATTGACACCGAGCTGGCGCGCAAGCTGTTCGGCACCGAGAACGCGGTGGGGCGCAACGTGGCGATGGGCAACGGCAGCTTCCGCGTGGTCGGCGTCAGTGAGCCGTGGAAGCCGCGCACGCAGTTCCTCGACGTCAAGCGCAACCAGGGCAACGTGCTGGGCCAGCCGGAGCAGTTTTTCGTGCCGGCGCAGGCGGCACTGGCGGCTGGCGTGGGGCCGCTGACCGCCGGTGCCTGCGGCGAGGGGGCGGCGGTGGTCAGCTTCCAGTCGGCGGAGGTGGCGCAATGCCGCTGGCTGGAGGTGTGGGCAGCTGTCGATGGCCCGATCGAGCTGGAAACCTATCGACGCTTCGTTGCGGGCTATGCCGATGCCCAGCACGACGCCGGGCGTTTCACGCATCCGCCGAAGGCGGCGTTGTACGGCGTGCAGGAGTGGATGGTGGCCAACCATGTGGTGCCCAACGACGTCACCCTGAACCTGGGCCTGGCCGGCGCCTTCCTGTTGCTGTGCCTGATAAACGTGGCCGGCCTGCTGGCCGCGCGTTTTCTGCGTCGGCAGGGCGACGTGGCGATCCGCCGGGCGCTGGGCGCGTCGCGCCGTCACGTGTTCGCCCAGCATCTGGTGGAAACCGGCCTGCTCGGCCTGGCTGGCGGCGTGCTGGCCTTGCCGCTGACCTGGCTGGGCCTTTGGGTGGTGCGCAAGCAGCCGGTGGCCTATGCCGATGCCGCGAACTTCAGTGCGGGTGCGTTTGCCCTGTTGCTGCTGCTGTCGCTGCTGGTGGGTCTGCTGGTGGGCGTGTTGCCCGCATGGCGGGTTTGCCGCCAGCCGCTGGCGATGCAGATCAAATTGGCCTGAGCAGTACGGAGAAACGACATGCGACATCTCATCCAACCCCTTCTCCGTCACCGGCTGATGCCGATCCTGGTGCTGCTGCAGGTGGCGCTGGCCTGCGCCATCGCCTGCAATGCGCTGTTCCTGTTGCAGCAGCGGTTGGTGCCGATCCTGGCGCCGGACGGCATCGGTCAGCCGGAAAAGCTGGTGATGGCCTGGAACATCGCTTCGCGCGGGGAGCCCTGGTCGTCGGTCCGGCTGCGTGAAGTGCAGCGTGCATTGGGCGCGGTTCCCGGCGTGGAGTCGGTCGCACTGGCCGGCTCGTTGCCGATGGAACCGAATGCGCAGATGAACGGCGAGGTGTTTGCCGAGGACTCGCGCACCAGCGCCGATGCGGCCGTGTATATCGGCAACCATCTGCGCCGGACGCTGGGCCTGCAGCTGGTGGCCGGGCGCGACTTCGACGACGCCGAGGATGCCATCGACTACGCCGGCGTGGGCATCAACGACAGCGGCAGCACCATCATCACCCGCGCGCTGGCCGACCGGCTGTTTCCTGATGGCAATGCGCTGGGCAAGGTCATCCGCATCGGTGACGAGCCGGATGCCGCGCGGCGTACCGTGGTCGGCGTGGTCGAGCACCTGATGCGCAACAAGCTGGAGCAGGACAACCGCACCAACATCGACTACAGCATGCTGTTCCCCGGCGTGCCGGGGCAGTGGCCGGTCCCGGCATTCGCGGTGCGCGCGCAACCGGCGGCCGATGCCGAAACGGTGCGTGCCGCGGTCGAGGCGACGATCAAGCGCGAGCTGGGCAACGAGATGATCGAGGGCTTCCGGCCCAGCTTCCAGATGTACGCCGACATGCGGGCCAACATGCTGGCCCGCTCCACCGCGGCGGTGTGGCTGCTGTCCGGGGTGAGCCTGGTGGTGCTGATCGTGGCGCTGGTCGGCATCATGGGCCTGACCGGCTACTGGGTGCAGCAGCGCACCCGCCAGATCGGCATCCGCCGCGCGCTGGGGGCGCGGCGCGTGGACATCCTGCGCTCGGTGCAGGTGGAGAACCTGCTGGTGGTCGGCGTCGGCATCGTGCTCGGCATGGCGCTGGCCTGGGCGATCAACCTGTGGCTGATGCGCCATTACGAGTTGTCACGTCTGCCGTTGGCCTACCTGCCGCTGGGTGCCGTGCTGATGCTGGTGCTGGGCCAGTTGGCCGTGCTGCTGCCCGCCCGCCGCGCCGCCGCCGTGCCGCCGGTCGTGGCGACACGAGCGGCTTAGAGCGAGGAGTGAGTGGAGAGGAGTGAGAAGAGAGAGAAAGAGCGCCCGCCATCCGGATTTTCCGTGCAGGCCGGGTTGTCGCAGGATGCGGGGAGTGGGAGAGAAGCGGCTCTTACTCACTTCTCACTCCTCTCCACTCGCCACTCGCCCTTTACCATGCAACCTTTGAGGCCGGAGCTGCATCCATGTCCGCATGTGCAGGAAAACCATGAGAACCGTACTGATCATCGACGACAATCCGTCCGTGGGCGAGGCGCTTTCGCTGGCGCTGTCACTGCACGAGGTACGGCCGTTGACCGCGCTGACGCCGGAGGAGGGGCTGGCGATGCTGGCTGGCGAGTCGGTGGACGTGGTGATCCAGGACATGAACTTCACCGCCGACACCACCTCGGGCGCGGAGGGCGTGGCGCTGTTCCGGGCGATCCGCGAGCGCCACCCCGATCTGCCGGTGATCCTGCTGACGGCCTGGACGCATCTGGAAACCGCGGTGGAGCTGGTCAAGGCCGGCGCCGCCGATTACCTGGCCAAGCCGTGGGACGACAACAAGCTGCTGGCCACGGTGGAGAACCTGCTGGAGCTGTCCGAATCCACCCGCGAGGTGAGCCGCAGCCGGCGCGAGCGCCGCCAGCGTCGCGAGCAACTGCGCGACAAGTACGACCTGGATGGGTTGGTGTTCGCTTCCGAGGCGATGGGCCGAACGCTCAACCTGGCCTGCCAGGTGGCGCGGTCGGACGTGCCGGTGCTGATCACCGGGCCGAACGGCACCGGCAAGGAACGCATCGCGGCGATCGTGCATGCCAATTCGCCGGTGAAGCACGGGCCCTTCGTGGCGGTCAATTGCGGAGCGCTGCCGGGCGAGTTGATCGAGGCCGAGCTGTTCGGTGCTGACGCCGGCGCGTACACCGGTGCCAACAAGGCGCGCGAAGGCCGCTTCGAGCTGGCCGACGGCGGCACCTTGTTCCTGGACGAGATCGGCAACCTGCCGCTGCCGGGCCAGATGAAACTGCTGCGCGTGCTGGAAACCGGCCAGTTCGAGCGGCTCGGTTCGGGCCGGACGCGGCAGGCCAAGGTGCGCGTGCTGTCGGCGACCAATGCCGACCTGAAGGCGATGATCCAGGCTGGCACCTTCCGCGAGGACCTGTACTACCGGCTCAACGTGATCGAGGTGAACCTGCCGCCGCTCACCGAGCGCACCGACGACATCCTGCCGCTGGCCGAGTTCTTCCTCGACGGCCGTGCCGAGCTGGGTGACGCTGCGCGTGAGGCGATGCTGGCCTATCCATGGCCGGGCAATGTGCGCGAACTGAAGAACGCGATCGAGCGCGCCGCCCTGCTGGCCGGCGGCCAGCCGATCACGCCGGAGCTGCTGAACCTGCCGCAGCATGTGGCGACCAACCGCAATCTCGACGAGCCCAGCCGTGAGGCGGTGGAGGCGGCCTTGCAGGGCGCTGGCGGCGTGGTCAGCCGGGCGGCACAGAATCTGGGGCTGTCGCGGCAGGCGCTGTACCGGCGGATGGAGCGTTACGGGCTGACCCCGCCGGGTTGAACCGCCGCCGGCATGAAACCGGCCTGTCACGCTTGCGGAAGGGGAGCTGGCGTAGAAAGATGGGATTTCGTGTGCAGAGGGGATGGGTCATGCGATATCTCCGGATCGCTCTCGTTTCGACGTGGCTGGCGGCCGCGTCCATGTCCGTGCAGGCTGGCGAGCCGGTGCCGGCGTCCAGCGCCTCGGCGGCGCAGGCATTGCCGCCCGCGCCGGCCAATCCATTGCGCGAGCAGGTCGAGGCGCAGCGGGCGCGGAATCAGCCGCGCAGCCCGTTCCGTTTCGTGGACGCCGATGAAGGCAGTGTGCTGCGGCAATCACCGCCACGGCCCTCCGATCGTGCCGCCGTGCTTGGCACCGAGCGTGCCTGGATCGGCGGGCGGCCGCCGCTGGATTGCGCGGCGACACCACGGGATGCGTCGTGTCATTGAGGCTTGGGAGCGGGCAATGGGGAATGGCGGAAGCCCAGGCAGGAGCGGGAGCGGGTGGGCCGGAAGGCAGGGTTGTGGTGGGGGTGGCGGCGTAGAAAGATGGGGCGGATTGTCCGGGTGAGGATGTGGTCATGCGATATCGGTGGGCGTTGGGGTTTTCGTTGATGGTCTTGGCTGGAGGCGTGCTGGCCCAGGCGTCGTCCGTCTCGTCGCCACAGGTGCCGCAGGCGGTGTTGCCGGCCACGCCGGCTTCGGATGACTGGAACGCGAGCAAGGCACTGCCGGGGGCGGCGGAGGAAACCGCCAAGCCGGGCAAGGAAGTGTTCAAGTTCAAGGAGCGCAAGACTCCGGATTACGTCGAGGATGGCCCGAAGAACTCGGTGAACCGCGAGCAGGTGCTGGGTACCGACAAGCAGGGCTGGAAGGACGGTCGGCCGCCGATCGACTGCAGCCGACCGCCGTTCAGTCCGGCATGCAGCCACTGATCCTCCGACGGCACGAACCGGTGTCATGTTGATGCCGCGCAGACTGGATTCGCTGCGCCTGCGACTGACCCTGCTGTTGCTGCTGGCAGCGGTCAGTGGCGCACTGATTTTCGCCTTGGTGACGCAGGGGCCTTTTTCCTGGCTGCTGACCTGGTTGCGTGAGGATCTGGCGCTGGCGATCCGTGTGCCGGCGAGGCTCGGCGTGGTCGCCAGTCTGTTGATCAGCCTGCTGGCACTGCTGCCGCTGGCGTTCTGGATGGCTGGTGTGGTGATGGCGCCATTGAGCCGGCTGTTGCGCGCGCTGGAGGGCGCGGTGGCCAGCTATCGCGATGGCGATTTCAGCTTTTCCATCGCGATCGACCGGCGCGACGAACTGGGCAAGCTGATCCGCATGCACAATGCGCTGGGCCAGACCTTGCGCGAGCAGCGTCAGCATCTGGTGCAACGCGAGCTGTTGCTGGACACGGTGGTGCAGAACACGCCGGTGGCGCTGGTGCTCACCGATGCCCGCGGCAAGGTGGCTTACGCCAATATCGCGTCGCGCCATCTGTTCAACGAGGGGCGCAGCCTGGTCGGGCTGGAATTCGCCACGCTGCTGGCCGATGCCCCCGAGGCGTTGCGCAAGGCGGTGGAGAGCGGCGAGGACGCCCTGCTCAGCGTGGAGATGGACGGCAGCGAGGAGACCTTCCATCTGTCGCAGCGCGCGTTCCGGTTGCAGGGTCGGCCGCACCGGCTGCAACTGTTCCGGCGCATGACCCGCGAGCTGTCACGACAGGAAGTGGCGACCTGGAAGCGGGTGATCCGGGTGATCAGCCACGAGTTGAACAATTCACTGGCGCCGATTTCCTCGCTGGCGCATTCGGGCGCCGAACTGGCGCGCCGCGGGCACGTCGAGCGCCTGCCCGGGGTGTTCGCCACCATCGGCGAGCGCGCCCGCCATCTGCATGGTTTCATCGCCGGCTACGCCAGCTTCGCCAAGCTGCCGGCGCCGCAATTGGTCGAGGTGGCATGGGAACCATTCCTGGAGTCGTTGGCACTGCATTGCCGATATCAATTGATCGGAGCGCCACCGGAGCGCCCGGGACGCTTCGATGCGGCACAGATCGAGCAGGTGCTGATCAACCTGGTCAAGAACGCCCACGAGGCCGGTGGTGACGAGGGCGAGGTCAGCCTGGCGATTCTCGATGCCGGCAACGAGCTGCGCATCGAGGTGGCCGATCGCGGCCCGGGCATGAGCGAGACCGTGTTGGCCCAGGCGCTGTTGCCGTTCTACTCGACCAAGCGCTCGGGCACCGGCCTGGGCCTGGCGCTGGCCCGCGAGATCACCGAGGCACACGGCGGCCGCGTGCTGCTGGCCAACCGCGAGGGTGGCGGCCTGCAGGTCAGCCTGCGCCTGCCGCAAGCCCCGTCGCGCTGAGGTAACCGCCCGGACGCGTTGGCTCGCCTATACTGCGGGTTCTTTCGGGGAATGGGAGTGGATCATGGGACAGCTTCTCGCGCTGGTCGTCGCCGCGCTGGTCATCATCATCATCGCCAAGCTGGTACGCATCGTGCCGCAGGGTTACGAGTGGACGGTGGAAACCTTCGGGCGCTACACCCGCACGCTTACCCCCGGCCTGCACTTCCTGATTCCGATTTACCAGGCGGTAGGCCGCAAGATCAACATGATGGAGCAGGTGCTCGACGTGCCCTCGCAGGACGTGATCACCAAGGACAACGCTGTGGTGACGGTGGACGGCGTGGTGTTCTACCAGGTGCTCGACGCCGCCAAGGCCGCCTACGAGGTCGCCAACCTGGAGGGCGCGACGCTGGCCCTGATCATGACGAACATCCGCACCGTGCTGGGTTCGATGGACCTGGACGAGAGCCTCAGCCAGCGTGACGCGATCAACGCCAAGCTGCTCGGCGTGGTGGATCAGGCGACCCATCCGTGGGGCGTCAAGGTCAACCGCATCGAGATCAAGGACATCTCGCCGCCGCGCGATCTGGTCGATGCGATGGCGCGGCAGATGAAGGCCGAGCGCGAGAAGCGCGCCAACATCCTCGACGCCGAGGGTTTCCGCCAGGCGGCGATCCTCAAGGCCGAGGGCGAGAAGCAGTCGGTGATCCTGGCTGCCGAGGGCGAGAAGGAAGCCGCGTTCCGCGCCGCCGAGGCCCGCGAGCGCTCGGCCGAGGCCGAGGCCAAGGCGACCTCGATGGTGTCCGACTCGATCGCCAACGGCAACGTCAATGCGCTCAATTACTTCGTCGCCAACAACTACGTCGAGGCACTGAAGGCGATGGCCGATTCGCCCAACCAGAAGATGCTGCTGCTGCCGATCGAGGCCACCGGCATCCTCGGTTCGCTGGCCGGCATCGCCGAGCTGGCCAAGGAGTCGCTGGGCGAGCAGCAGAAATCCAACACCCCGCCGTCGTTGCGCTGAGGACGGAACCATGTGGGATTTTTCGACGCACTACCTGTGGTGGCTGCTGGCCCTGCTGCTGATCGGCGGCGAGGTGCTGCTGCCGGGCTATTTCCTGTTGTGGATCGGACTGGCCGCGGCGGCGATGGGCGTGCTGTCGTGGCTGGTCGGCGGGCTGGGACTGCTGATGCAGGCGGTGCTGTTCGGTGCGCTCGCCTTCGCTTTCTGCGTGGGCTACGCGCGCTGGCTGCGGCCGAGGTTCGAGCGGCGCGAGCAGGCTGGCGACGAGCGGCTCAACCGGCGCGGCGAGCAGATGATCGGCCAGCGCTATGAGCTGGTCGAGCCGATCGTCAATGGTCGCGGCAAGGCCCGTGTCGGTGACGGCCAGTGGCTGGTCAACGGCCCGGACCTGCCGCTCGGTGCCACGGTGGAAGTGGTGGCCGTCGACGGCAACACGCTGAAGGTGCGCGCGACCGCATGAGTGCCGGCGACACCATCAGCCAGCAGCAGTTCGCCACCACGGCACTGAACACCCGCATTGCCTTCCTGATGGAGCTGGCGCGCCGGCTCCATCAGTACGGCACCTCGGCACCGCGCCTGGAAATGGCCATCGCCGCCACCGCGCAGCGACTGTCGCTGGGCGCCGACGTATGGTCCAGCCCCACCGCCATTATCATTTCCTTCAGCGACCTGGCCCAGGGCGAGGAGGGTGTGGCGCAGACCACCCAGGTGATGCGGTTGGCGCCAGGCGAGGTGAACCTGGAGCGGCTGTGCGAAGCCGATGACATCGCCGATCGCGCGATCGCCGGCGAGCTGGATCTGCGCGAGGGTTTTCGTCAACTGCGCACGTTGGGACGTCCGGATACCCGTCGCGAGCAATTGGGCATGGTGGCCAGCTACGGTCTGTCCGCCGCAGCGGTCGCGGCGTTGTTCCTGCACAGCTCCTGGGCGGATCTGCTGGTGGCGGCGGTGGTCGGCATGCTGATCGGTGGCATCACCCTGCTGGCCGCCAGCCGGCCGCGCCTGGCGGTGGCCAGCGATGCGATCTGCGCGCTGGTGGCGACTTCCGTGGTGATCCTGGTCAGTGCCTTCGTGGTGCCGCTGGCGATCAAGTCGGTGGTGCTGGCGGCGCTGATCATCCTGGTGCCGGGCATGTCGCTGACCACGGCGGTGCGCGAGATTTCCAGCCAGCACCTAGTGTCCGGCATGGCCCGCATGGGTGGCGCGATGGCCACGCTGCTGAAGCTGACCTTCGGAACCCTGGCGGCGACCCAGATCTGCGGCGCGCTGGGCATCCACGCCCGCGATTTCGCGTTGCCGGCATTGCCCGAATGGACCGATTGGCCGGCCTTGCTGGTGGCGGCGGTGGCATTCGCGATCCTGTTCCGTGCCGCCCGCCGCGATTGGCCGGCGGTGATCGTGGCGGTGATCGTCGGTTATCTGGCCACGCGCTGGGGCGGGGCGATTTCCGGCTCCCTGCCGGCGGCGCCGTCGGGGGTGTTCCTGGGCGGGTTGCTGCTGGGGGCACTGGCCAATGTCTATGCGCGCTATGCCGACCGCCCCGGCGCGGTGATCCGCGAGCCGGGCATCCTGCTGCTGGTGCCGGGCAGCGTGGGTTTCCGCAGCATTTCCTTCCTGCTCGAGCGCGACACCTCGCTGGGCATGGATACGGGCCTGTTGCTGGTGACCCTGCTGATTTCGCTGGTGGCCGGCCTGATGTTCGGCGACCTGCTGGTCTCCCCGCGCCGCTCGCTCTGAGCGCCAGCGGGTGAGCGACATGTGGTACGCACGATGCCGGCAGGCCGGGCACCGCCCGACATCGGCAAAACCGCACCCCCGTACCCGCACTGTAGGAGCCCGCTCGCGGGCGATGCTTTTGAAGCTTTGAAGCCAAAGCCAAAACCAAAGCTTGAAGATCAAGAGCTTTCGCCCTCCTTCGGAGGCCGAGTTCTTTTCTCTGTTTGGCTGTATGGACCGGAAACATGGGTGACACACGTGCCAAGACATGGGTAACAGTTTAGGCCGTCTCGTGCAGGTCGATTCGCGTCAGCCGGTGG
>Ga0222426_100239_pt1 | contig 52947 bp, 40 predicted proteins | sample 2B50Ametagenome_FD_180087 | JGI IMG/M metagenome (GOLD analysis project Ga0222426, IMG submission 180087) | Enriched microbial communities from leaf-cutter ant dump, University of Wisconsin, Madison, United States - 2B50A (version 2) | ecosystem: Environmental > Terrestrial > Nest > Insects nest...
TAGCCGCGGCGGTATTCGAACTTGTCCACCGCCTTCATCAGGCCGATGTTGCCTTCCTGGATCAGGTCGAGGAACTGCAGGCCGCGGTTGGTGTACTTCTTGGCGATGGAGATGACCAGGCGCAGGTTGGCCTCGACCATTTCCTTCTTGGCGCGGCGGGCCTTGGCCTCACCGCTGGCCATGGCGCGGTTGATGTCCTTGATGTCGGTCAGCGGCAGGAACAGCTTGCGTTCGATCGCGGCCAGCTTCTCCTGCTCGGCGTCGATCGCCTCGCGGTGGGTCTTGATGTTGGGCGACCACTTCTGGCGCTTGCGGCTGAGCTCGGCGGCCCACTCGGGATTGCCTTCGTTGCTGGGGAAGGTCTTGATGAACTCGGACTTGGGCATCTTCACCTGCTTGACGAAGATGTCCATCAGCACGCGCTCGTGATGGCGGATGTCGCCCACCACTTCGCGCAGCTTGCGCACGAAGCCGTCGATCAGCGCGCTGGGCAGCTTGAGCTTGAGGAATTCCTCGGCCATCTGCTCGCGCAGCTTGACGATCTTCTTGTCGGTGATGCCGGTGGCCTTGGGCGCGGCCTTCTGGAACTTGGCGTAGTGGTCGCGCAGCAGCTCGAAGCGGCGCTTGACCTCTTCCGGATCCGGGCCGGTCGGGCCGGCCTCCTCTTCCTCTTCCTCGTCGTCGGAGTCGTCGTCGCTTTCGTCGTCGTCGGAGGCTTCCGGCTCGGGCAGCAGGGCGGCGGCGGCTTCCTTCTCCTTGCGGGCGAGATCGGCGGCTTCTTCCAGATCAAGGAAGCCGGCCAGGATCTCGGACAGGCGGCGCTTGCCGTCCAGGTGCTGGTCGTACTCTTCCAGCAGCAGTTCGATGGTCAGCGGGAAGCTGGCCAGCGCGGTCTGCACCTGGCCCAGGCCTTCCTCGATGCGCTTGGCGATGGCGATCTCGCCTTCGCGGGTCAGCAGTTCGACCGTACCCATTTCGCGCATGTACATGCGCACCGGATCGGTGGTGCGGCCGACTTCGGCGTCCACCGCGGAAAGCAGGGCGACGGCTTCCTCGGCGGCGGCATCGTCGTCACCCGAGCTGCTGCCGGTGGCGGCGCCGTCGGAGATGGTGTCGGTGTCGGGGGCGGCGTCATGGACTTCGATGCCGACGCCCTTGAGGACGGCCATGATGTCTTCGATCTGCTCCGGATCGACGACGTCGTCGGGGAGGTGATCGTTGATTTCGGCGTACGTCAGGTAGCCCTGCTCCAGACCCTTGGAGATGAGCGCCTTGATTTCCGACTGTTGCTCGTGGGGAGCTTTGCTGTTCATTAACCGACCGCCGCGGGGTGCAAGAACCGGACATTATAGCGATGTGATGCTTTTTTGACCAGTTTTCGGGTGAAAAATGCTCAAGGCAAGACACGCAAAAATCGCGCCACAACGCGTACTTGCCGGGTTTTCCTTCGAAGATCGTGCGAACCGGATCGGTCCGGCGCGATCAGCCGGTATCGAGACGGAAGGTTACCGGCCCGTCGTTCACCAGCTGGACGACCATATGGGCACCGAAACGGCCGGTTTCCACCCCCGGATGGGTGGCGCGGGCCAGTTCAAGCAGGCGGTCGAACCACCGTCGCGCGTGCTCCGGCGGGGCGGCCGAGGTGAAGCTGGGGCGCATGCCGGAGCGGGTGTCGGCGGCCAGGGTGAACTGGCTGACCAGCAGCAGGCCGCCGCCGGTATCGGTCAGTGAGCGGTTCATCCGGCCCTGTTCGTCGCTGAACACGCGGTAGCCGAGCAGGCGCTGCAGCATGCGCCGGGTCTGCGCCTCGCCATCCTCCGGTTCCACGGCCACCAGGGCGAGCAGGCCGGGGCCGATCTGGCCGACGATCTCGTCATCGACACGAACACTGGCGGACAGGACGCGCTGGATCAGGGCAATCATGCTTGGCGAGGGGCGAGGGGCGAGGGGCGAGGGGCGAGGGGAAAGCATACGTGCTCGCCGGCCTGGCGCAAATCGGTTGGCGGCGACCGCTACACTCTGCGGCCATGCGCTTCGACATGTATCTCATCCATCTCCTCTTGCGCCTGCTGGCGCTGTTGCCGCTTCGCGTGCTGCATGGCGTGGGCGGCGGCCTGGGCCGGCTGCGTGCCTGGCTGGGCGGCAAGGCGGTGCGCAACACTTCGGCCAATCTGCGCATTGCGCGACCGGATCTGGACGAGGCTGCGCACGCGGCCTTGCTGGGCGAGGTGCTGGCCGAAGCCGGCAAGTCGGCCAGCGAGATCGTCAAGGTCTGGGGCGCCGGCGCCGAGCGTGCCCTGCAGCTGGTGCGCGAAGTGCGTGGCGAGGGCTTGCTGGACGCCGCGCTGGCCAGCGGCAAGGGCGTGATCATCGCCGCGCCGCATCTGGGTTGCTGGGAGCTGCTCAATTACTGGCTGTGCCGCAAGACGCCGATGGCGATCCTGTACCGTCCGCCGCGGATCGCCGCGATCGAGGGGCTGCTGCGCAAGGTGCGCGGCAAGCTGGCCCCGGAGCAGGTGCGCGCCGAGGGTGCCGGCGTGCGCACGTTGTACAAGCGCCTGGCGGCGGGCAAGGCGGTCGGCATCCTGCCCGACCAGAAGCCGCGTGAGGGCGAGGGTGAGTTCGCGCCGTTCTACGGCCGCAAGGCGCTGACCATGGTGCTGCTGCCGCGCCTGGCCACGCGCACCGGCGCCACCGTGCTGTTTGCTTTCGCCGAGCGGCTGCCGCATGGCACCGGCTACCGCATCCACCTGCTGCCGGCGCCGGCGGGCCTGGACGATGCCGATCCGGTGGCTGCCTGCACGGCGCTCAATCGCGGCGTGCAGGCGTGCGTGGACCTGGCCTTCCCCCAGTACCAATGGCGCTACCGGCGCTATTCCGCCCACGGCCTGCCCAACCCCTACGACAAAACCCCGTAGAGCAGGCATCGCCCGCCAACGGCGACCATGGCATGCACGAAAACCTGATCGTGCCCGCACGCGAGGCCGCGCGGGTGGTGCCCGCCCTACGCCAGTCGGCGCAGGAAGACGGTCATTTCCTTCTCGGCCTGCTTGTCGCCACGGGTGGCGGCGGCCTGGATGCCTTCGCGCCAGGCGCTGGCGGCACCGGCTTGGTCACCGTGGGCCAGGCAGGCCTTGCCCAGCAGCTTCCAGGCGGCGGAATAGCCGGGATCGAAGTCCACGGCGCGGCGCAATTCCTCGATGGCAGCCGCGTGCTCGTCCGCGGCCAGCAGGGCCTGGCCCAGCGAGAAGCGCAGCAAGGCGCCGTCGCGCGGGCCGCCGCACTGCTTGCGCAGATTGTCCAGCAACGGGTTCGCCGTGGTCATGGCCGTACGCGGTGATGGCGCTCGTCGAGCGGGTAGGTCTGGGTCGGTGTCGTCGGCTCGGCAGGCGTGTGGCCGCTGCGCAGGTCGGCCAATGAGGCGGCCGGCCACACCACCAGCCAGGAGGAGCGGAACGGCTGCACCAGCAGGGCGTAGCGCAGGTCGTTGGCGTCCGGCTTGGAGGTGTGCGCCACGACCAGTGCCTCGGGGTGCTGGCGGGCGAACTTCTGCAGCGCTTCATCGCCGAACAGTTCGGCGATCGGCTGGGCCAGGCGCCCCTCGAAGTGGAACTGGCCCTCGTAATTGCCCATGTAGGCGATCGGCCGTCCGGCCTGCTCCGCCGCGGCCAGCAGGTGGGCGGTGGGACGCAGGTCGTAGCGCTGCCACAGGGTCAGCGTGAACAGCACGTTGAGAATGAACACGCCCAGCAGCCCGGCCACGGCCAGCCGGCGCAGCTCGCCACGCCCGCGCAACAGCAGCAAGGCGCCGAGCAGCAGGAAGGCCATGCCGAAATAGCGGCTGTACGGCGCGGCCGCCTCGGCCCATTCGCCGTGAAGATGGTTGCCGCTCACCAGTGCGGGCAGGGCGAACAGCAGCACGCCGAACACGATGCCGCCCGCGCCCAGTGGCCAGGTGCCCAGCCAGCCGTTGGCGGCCAGCGCCGGCCGCCGTTCGCGCAGCACCGCGATCGCGCCGGCCATCAGCAGGGCGATGCCGCCGAGTTCGGGCAACGGGTAGTACAGCTGCTTGCCGCTGATCAGCGAGAACACCACGAAGGCGGGCACCAGCCAGCACAGGGCAAAGCGCAGGCCCGGCTCCAGCGGGCGACGCAGGCAGGCCAGCGCAGTCCACATGCGCGGCCAACCGCTGAAGGGGAACAGCAGCACCGGCAGCCACAGCAGGTAGAACCAGAACGGCTGGGCGTGGTTCTGCAGGTTCTTGCCCTGGGCCAGTTTGTCGACCACGCGGCCGGCTGTCTGGGTGAAGAACAGTCGTTGCCGGTAGGCATCACCGCCGGCAACCCCGGCGGGAATCGCCCACGCCAGCAGCATCGCCCCGCCCAGCAGCAGGGCCAGCACGCCGCGGCCGTACCAGCGCGCGCGGTGCTGCGCTGCCCAGTCGTTCCACAGCGGGCCGAGCAGCCACGGGAAAGCGATGTGCAGCAGCATCACCGGGCCCTTGGTCAGCAGCCCGAAGCCGATGCACAGGCCGAACAGCAGCCAGCGCGGCTCGGCGCGTTGCGCCTTCGGGGCCAGGCACAGCAAGGCGGCCAGGGTCCAGGTGGCCAGCAGCACGTCGTACATGATCTGCAGGCCGAACAGGAAGGCGTAGCCGAAGGCCAGCAGCATCCACGGCGTGGCGCGGGCCATCCACGGACGGTTCGGGAACAGCCGTGCGGCCAGCAACGAGACCAGTACCAGTTGGGTGCCGCCGACCAGCACCTCGAGCACGCGCGGCCAGACATCGCTGACGCCGAACACGAACCAGCCGGCCTGGATCAGCCAGAACAGCAGCGGTGCTTTTTCGCTGTAGGGCTCGCCGTTGATGTGCGGCACCAGCCAGTGCCCCTGGTTCCACATTTCCCACGCCACCGCGAGAGCGCGGGTGGAATACAGCGGCATCGGCCCATGCGCGAAGATCGCCAGCAGGGCCACCGCGAGCCACAGCGGCAGCCAGGGCCAGACGGTGCGGAAGTGCTCGGTACGGCTGTAGGGGCTGGATGACACGGGCAGGGCTCTGGCTGGAGTGGGAAAGATTCTATCGCGCGCGGGTCGCCTGCAAGCCGTGGCGCGCTCAGCAGCGGGCACGCCCCCAGTAACCGATGCGGCGGCGGATCTTCAGTTTGCGCCACAGGTTCAGCGGCTTGCGCTTGCGGTTGCGGGCGCCGCGGGCGATGAACGCCTCGATCGCGTCGAGCACGCGCTCGCTGGAGCGGCCGTCGCGCCAGGGGTGGATCGAGTCGGCGTATTCGCGGATCGCCTGCATCAGCTCCGGCGGACGCGACAGCGCGCGCTCGATCGCCGGCTCGAATTGCGCCGGATCGTCGATGTCGATCAGCTGCGGGCCGGGGCGGCGGTTCTTGAAGGTCACCACCGGCTTGCCGGTGAGCAGGAACTCGTTGAGCGCGGAGGAGGTATCCGAGCACATCATGTCGGCCTGCGGGAACAGCTCCAGGATGTTGTCGTTCTCGGCGAAGTGCAGGTATTCGTTCTGCAGTGCCTTGAACTTGTCGCGGGTGGCGGCGTTCATCTTCGGGTGGAAGGTGACGATCCAGCGCCAGCGGCCATCGCGCGACAACCGCTTCACTTCCTCGTACAGCGTCTCGGCGGCGCTCCACGAGGGCGAGAAAGTGGAGTGGTACAGGATCACCGGCGGCTGGCGCACTGCCGGTATCGCGCCGGCGATCTCGCGCATGAACGGGTCGATCTTGGGCCAGCCGGTCTCGATCACGCTGAAGTGGCCCAGCTTGTCGGCGATCGCCTGGAACTGCGCGGTGTCGCGCGGGCCGGTGGTGCAGTACAGGTCGAAGAAGCCGCGGATGTAGATGTGCCGTGGCTTGCCGGCATCGAAGCCGTGGAAGGTTTCCACCTTCACGCCGGGGAAGAAGTGCGGCACGGCATTGCTGGAGGTGATCACCGCGCGCGGCTTCCACGCCCGCACCTCGTCTACCGTCAGCAATCGCTCGCCTTCGACCAGATCCTCGGCACCGGGGCCGTCGAAAAACCAGGCCGCTTCATGGCCGCGGGCGCGGATCGCTTCCTGGATCGGACGCAGGATGGCCAGGGCGTAGCGTTCGGAGCCGTAGAGGAGGTAGTGGTTCTTGGACATGGGCGGTCGGGAGCGCGGTGGTGAACCGTCGAGGCGGCGGATTGAGGTGGGAGTATATCGGTCGCGGCCTGCGGGGCTTTCGGCGGGCCGGGCGGCTTCGCCTCGATCCTTTCTTCCGCAAGTGGCTTCCTGACGGTCGTTGAGGTGTCAGCCGGTTCGGCTTCGGCAACGGGAGCAGTGGTTTGTCTGTTACGAGGCTGTGGTTGGGGTTTTCGGCGGGCCGGGCACCCTCACCTCAATCCTCTCCCAAAGGGAGAGGAGGCGAAGGTGCCGGGCGGGTTCGACTTCGGCCATTGCCGGGACTCCCGGAATCAACGGTCTATCTGGTGGGTTTTGAGTAATTGGGTGGCTTCGGCGACCGAGTCGGGGTTGTGCACCATCTCGTAGTAGCGCATGCGCTTGTACAGCGCGTAGCTGGCGGCGGTCTGGGCGATCAGGAAGCCGCGCCAGCCATCCAGCATGGCCAGCCGGAACACGTAGTCCTTGAGGAAGGCCAGCGCATAGACGAACGGCGCCTGCCACATCCGCACCGGCTTGCCGCGCTCCAGCCAGTCACGGCATTTCAGCTCGGCGTAGCGCAGCACCTTGAGCTGCTTGTGCGGCAGGGTGGGATTGTTGACGTGGTTGAAAGGCGCACGCAGCGTGGGCGCGTGGCCTTCGAAGCGCAGCGACTCGTGGACGCGGGTGTCGCTCCAGCGGGCCCGGCCGCGGTGGTAGAGCCGGGCCAGCTTCTCGCCCACCGACGGGCGGTACCAGCGCATCGGGCGGCCCATGTAGATGGTGCTGCGGCGCAGGATCGCGGCCGGGGCGTCGCCGGCCATCAGCCCGGGCAGCTGCTGCAGCAGTTCGTCGGCCAGTGCGGGGCTGAGGTATTCGTCGGCATCCAGCACCAGGATCCAGTCGTGGCTGCACTGCGCGCTGGCGAAGTTGCGCTGCGCACCGAAACCGAGCCAGTCCTGGTGCACCACGCGGGCACCGTGGGCGCGGGCGATGGCGACGGTGTCGTCATCGCTGCCGGAATCGACCACCAGTTTCTCGGCGGCGAACGGCACGCTGTCCAGGCAGCGGGCGATGTTGGCCGCCTCGTTGTGGGTGATGACGGCCAGGGTCAGGGGAAGCGTGGGCATCGTGAGATTCTAGGAGGCGCGGACAGGTGACGCCAACGCCGGGCTGGCCCTGCCTGCAGGCATCCAAAGGCGTTGCGTGCTGGCGAGGACGAGCAAACGCAGGCGGACTCCATCCCCGGTTTCCGGGCGCCTCATTGTCATCCTCGGGGCGCGCCGTGGATGTGTCGCACACACAGGCAGGCTGTCGGATGAAATGGGCTTCGACCGGCGTTCGCATGGGTCACGCGCGATCGAAACCCATGCGCGATCGAAACCCATGCTTGAGGCATCGGTCTTGGCCGGCGTGGGGTGGAAGATGCCGATGCCGGTTCAATATCAGGCCCGACTCCGGTTGGCATGGGTTCGGTGCTATGCAAGACTGGCGCCGGCAAGGCGCTGCCCATGAGTGGAGCGGCGCGGACCGGTCCGTATCGACCCCCGTGACCGGTATCAAGCATCGATCCCTGGCACCGAAAGAACAGTGGAACACGAATCAACAGGGCCACGATGATGCGCGTCAGCGTTGCGGTGATTACCTACAACTGGCCCGAGGCGCTGGAGCTCGTGCTGCGTGCGCTCGCGACCCAGAGCGTGCTTCCTCATGAAGTGATCGTTACCGATGACGGCTCGCAAGTGGCCACGCGCGAGTTGATGGAGCGCGTCGCGGCCGACTATCCGGTGCGTCTGGTGCACCTGTGGCAGCCGGATGACGGCGCCCGCATGAGCCGGGCGCGCAACCGCGCGATCGCCGCCGCGCAGGGTGATTACGTCATCCTGCTTGATGGCGACATGGTTGCCGAGCGGCACTTCATCGCCGACCACCAGGCGTTTGCGCTGGCTGGTTGCTTCGTCCAGGGCTCACGCGTGCTGACGGATGCCGGCCTGACCCGGCGGATGCTTGCCGGAGAGGTGGCCATGCCGGGTTTCTTCAGTCGCGGCATCGAGCGCCGCCGGCACACGCTGCGGCTGCCCGCGCTGGCCCGGTGCTATGCGAGGCCGGGCACCAAGCGGCGTGGCATCAAGAGCTGCAACATGGCGTTCTGGCGCGCGGACCTGCTGCGCGTGAATGGTTTCAACGAGGCGATGACCGGGTGGGGGCGCGAGGACACCGAGCTGTCGGTGCGCGCTTTCCATGCTGGCCTGCTGCGGCGCGAGTTGCGTTTCAGCGCCTTGGCCACGCATCTGCATCACCGTACCCGCAAGCACGTGGTCGACAATCCCAACGACCTGATCGTGGAAGACACCCGTGCTCGCGGACTGGTGCGCTGCGAGCGCGGTCTTGATCAGCATCTGGATGAATTCGCCGCAGCGCCAGCGGATCTCCGCGACACGGTGCGGACCCGTCACAGCAGCTGACGCAGCACAGCATCCAGTCGCGCGGTGAAGCCGGCGTCGTTGGACAGGAACCATGCCCTGGCCTGTTCCCCCAAGGTGTCGCGCTGTTCCGCGGACATCGCCGTCAGGCGCTCGATGGCGATGCTCATCGCAGTCTCGTCGAAGCGGTACAGGGTGATCAGGCCGAACGCGTCGGCTTCGGCGGCCTGCACCAGCATCCCGCGCTCCGGGGTGACCAGCTCGTTCATCGGCGGTGCGTCGCAGGTGACCACCACCGCCCTGCAGCTCATGGCTTCGGCGATGTAGTGCCCCCAGCCCTCGGCCTCCGACGGGCACAGATGAAATGCGTGGCTGTTCTGCAGTCGACGGATTTCACTCACGTCGTCCACGTAGCCGATGCGGTGGTCGATGTTGGCAGGCATCGCATCGGCCATGTCGGTGGCGCTGCGGGGCGATTGCAGGACCGTCAGTTTCGGCCATTCCGGATGCTGTCGCCACAGTGCGAGCAGGCGCTTTGTCCCCTTCATCTGGCTGGCGCCAGCCAGATGAAGGAACGCGGGCTCGCGCGGGACGTCCGGTTCGAAACAATCGGTACTGCGAAAGCCGACATGCATCGCGCGGCAACCCTGCGATGCAAACAGCTCGACCGCGTTGCGGGTCTTGCACAGAATGCCGTCGAACCTGTCCAGCCAACGTTGGCTGCGCGCCGACAGCCATTCCGGGTTCGGCACCAGCAGATTCACCCGGGCCAGTGCGAACCAGTCGGGGCGCACGTGCTCCAGCGCGATGTTCGCGTCGTACAGGGTGAGGTGCCGATCCGCATGCCGCAGCCGCTGCCACCACATGCGCAGGCGCAGCCGCCAGGCTTTGCCGCGGCCATCGTGCCGGTGCGGCCCGAGCCGGGTCACGTGAACCTGATGGCCCAACGCCAGCAACGCTTCGGAAAGCAGCCGGATGTCGTGGCTGAGGCCGCGCTGGTTGTCCCACGCAAGCAGGTTTATACGTGCCATGGAAGGCCGACGTCAGTGAGTAGGGTTGTCGTTCAGCTGTTTGCCGATGCTTGCGGACAGGCCCAATACGAGGAACAGATACAGTGATTGTGGCATCGCCCGGTAAAAGACATTGTCGCTGAATGCGCACAAACCATACATCCCGACCACGATGATCCCGGCCATTGCGTCGACGGAGACCGCTTCCCGGGCATGGTTGAGGTGGCGGGCGAAGAAGCACAACGGGACGGCGAAGAACAGCAGCAGCACCAGCAGCGCAGGCAGGCCACCGGCAACCATGGATTCAAGGTACTCGCTGTGCGGATGCACGTATTTGGCGATCGCCGGGCTGACCTCGCCGGCGCGGGCCTGCGCCTGGACGTAGGTCCCGAACTGATCCAGGCCGATGCCGGCCAGTGGATGCTCGCTGAATGCCTGCCATGCCGCGTGCCACATTTCCAGGCGCTCGTGCACGGCGCCGGTCGTGTTGCCGGTGCCATACGACGCCACTTCGGCCGGAACTTCGGCCAGTCGATCAACCATTTCCCGATGAAGTGTCGCGGTGGCTGCCAGCATGCCGATCACGGTGGCGGCCAGGAGCACCAGCGTCTGCCGCCAGCGGCGGAAGCGGAAGGCGAACCACAGCATGAGGGCGAGGAAGACCGGGGCAAACGCCAGCAGCGGCCCCCGGCTCTGGGTGAGCACGGAGCCATACAGGCCCACCACGACGGCGGTGGCATGCAGCCAGCGGTCGAAGCGCGGCGTCTGCGGACGCAACGCCTGCAGCATGGCCAGCAGCGTGAGGACCAGCAGGAACATCGCGAATTCGATCGCCGCCCATTCACCGCCGTTGAGGCCGTAGGGCCGATCGATGCCCAGCACATGACGCTGGACCAGGCAGGTGATGCCGAGGAGGACGGCGGTGAGGCTGAAGCCGATGGCGACGACGCGCCGTTGCAGCGTCATGCCGAACACGGCGGCAACAGCCACGAACAGCAGCGTCTGTGCGGGCAGGTCGAGGGTGGGCCAGCTCAGCTGGTGCCCGAGGAAGTTGCCGATGTCATACAGCAGTCGAAGCAGGCAAACCGCCAGAACCGGCCAGGCGGTGCGATAACTGAGCCGTATGTCCGTGCGGGTGATAAGCAAGGTGAGCCCGGCGATGAACAGCAGCGCCATGGGCAGGACCTTGATGTGCTGTGACAGTGCGAAGCACAGCGGCATCACTCCCAGCAGCAGGGAGGCAACCCGGATTTTCCAAGAAGCGGGATTTGCACGCATGTCTTGAGCCTGTCGAACCAACAAAGATCTGAGTGCTGCCGAGCCAATGTTGTCGACGTGGCTTGCGTGGACCGATTGTACTGCAGGTCGTTCAACCCATGACGGGCACTGCCGCACTCCACGAAGGTGTCCGGAGGTCTCTGTTCACATGCATTTGAATGGATCAGGGCATCCCTAGTCGGTCTGCATGTCGTCATTCCGTGCTGAAGGCTCCGGTACGCAGCCGGGAATCACCGCGCCGGCCTTGAACATCCACCACTCACGGCGGTTGGCCAGGCCCAGGTCGATCGCCTGCTCGTGCCTCACGCAGGTGCCCATCGCCGGTTCCTGGGCGAAGATCCAGCGGTGCGTCGGGTCAGCGGCCTGCCAGCTCACCGCGTCGGCGAACTGGTCGGGCCAGGGGCGGGAGAAGCCGAAGTCGGTGGCGGGCCGCTCCAGCGCCAGCAGGTTCTGTTCCTTCCATGCCACCAGTGCCAGCTCGTCGTCCGGGCCGAGCTGAGCCTGTGCCCTGGCCATCAGGCCGGCGGAGGAACTGGCGGCGTTCAGTTGTGGTGCGATGGCGAAACCCCAGGCCAGCCACAGTGCCGCCATGCCACCGCTCACCGCGGCGACTGCGCCGCGCAGGCGCAACCCGGCGATCAGCAACAACTGCACGGCGCCGAGCACGACCAGGACGCCGGCCAATGCACCGGTGCCGTGGGCAAAGCCGTGCTGTTCGGCCCAGCGCGCCGCGGCCGCCGGATGGGCGATCAGGATCCAGCTGCCGGCCAGCAGCGCCAGCGCGCCGAGCAGGCCGATGAAGACCAGCCCCGCCACGCGCAGCCAGCGCCCGCGCAGCAGTTCGCCCAGGAACGGCGCGGCAGCCATCGCCACCATCGGCAGTGCCGGCAGGATGTAGACGTCGCGCTTGCCGGCCGGAATCGAGAAGAACACCAGCACCAGCACCACCCAGGCCAGCGGCAGCAGCAGCTTGGCATCCTTCGCCTTCAGCGCCCGCCACCAGCGCGGCAGCAGGCCGGGGTAGGCCAGCGACAGCGGCAGCCAGCTGAACAGCACGATGGGGACGTAGTACAGCGGCGAGTGGATGTGTCCCCACGAGTTGGCGTAGCGGTCGGCGGTCTGGTGGAACAGGATGTCCCGCACGTAGGCCGCGTAGGCGGGGTCGGCGCCATGGGCGTGGGCGGCCAGCAGCATCGGCACCAGCCACAGCGCGATCGCCAGCAGCAGGGCGATCGGCCCCAGCGCCCAGCGGACGGCCTGGCCCCGCGCCATGTGCGCGACGCCGGGCCAGTTGCGCCATCGGGCGAATCCGTAGGGCAGCAACAGCAGCAGCGGCAGGAAGCCGACGCCCTTGGTGATCACGCCCAGTCCGGCACAGAAGCAGCCCAGCCAGTACGCGCGCCAGTTCGGCCCGGTCAGCAGGTGGCGCAGCATGCCCCAGTTGCCGGCGGTGATCAGGAAAGTCACCAGCGGGTCGATCTGCGCGCGCTTGGACTGGTAGGTGAACTGGAACGCCAGCAGCAGCGCACCAGCGGCGTACAGGCCGACCTGTCGATTCCACAGGCGACGGCCGAGGTCATACACCAGCGCCAGCGTGCCCAGCGCGGCCAGCAGCGAGGGCAACAGGAAGGCGATGCGCCAGTGCCGCACCAGCGCGAAGCTGGCCGCCTGCAGCCACATCAGCATCGGCGGCTTGTCGGCGTACAGCTCGCTGCCGCGATGCGGGAACAGCCAGTGGCCGCTCTCGATCATCTGTCGTGCCACCAGCGCGAAACGCGGTTCGTCGGAGGGCCATGGGTCACGCAGGCCGATGCCGGCGGCGAGGACGATCAGGGCGACTGTCATCAGCAGCCAGAAGCGGCGTTGTTGTTCGCGGCTGGCGGAGGAATCGGACATGGCGATTTCGAAACGGGCAAACGCCGTCGGTTCTACATGAGGTCGCTTATCTAGTCCTTAGATTGATGACGGTTTCGAGACGAGCGGTTTCCCCGGGACAGCGTGGATCACCCTCGCGACGGGGTCTTTTCGATGATGGCGTAGTACATGCCGTCAAGATCGCCGTCGCCGGGCAGGATCTGCCAGCCGAGCGTGCCGATCTGGCCGGCAGGCAGCTCGAACGGACTGATGCGCGCGTCGGCATGGCCAGCCAGAAGCGACTGGATCGCAGCCTCGTTTTCGGCGCGCAGCAGCGAGCAGGTGGCGTAGACCAGCCGGCCGCCCGGTTTCAGCAACGGCCACAGCGCGGCCAGGATGCGTTGCTGCAGGGTTGCCAGGGTGGCGATGTCGGTGTCGCGCCGGTGCAGTCGCACGTCCGGCCGCCGCCGCAAGACGCCGGCGGCGGAGCATGGAGCGTCGATCAGGATGCGGTCAAAGGGCTGGCCGTCCCACCAGGTCGATGGCTCGGCGGCATCGCCGGCGAGCAGGCTGGCGCGCAGGCCAAGTCGTTGCAGGTTTTCGTCGACCCGGCGCAGACGCGCGGGGTCGGCATCCAGCGCGGTCAGTTGCAGATCCGCGCGCTCAAGCAGATGGCAGGCCTTGCCGCCGGGTGCGGCGCAGGCATCGAGCACGCGTTCGCCCGGCTGCGCGTCGAGCAGGTCGGCAGCCACCTGGGCGGCGCCGTCCTGCACCGCGAACAGACCTTCGTCGAAACCCGGCAGGCGGGTCACGTCGGTGCTGTGCGGCAACACGATGCCGTCGGCCAGCCAGTCGTGCGCGCTGGCGTCGTGGCCGGCATCGCGCAATTGTTCGATCAGTGCGGCGCGCTCCGTGCGACGACGGTTGGCGCGCAGCATCAGCGGGGGCTCGCGGTTGTCCGCCGCCATCACCGCATCGGCCTGCGCCGGCCAGTCGGCCTGCAGCGCGTCGGCCAGCCAGGCCGGGTGGGCATGGCGGGTTTGCGGATGGGTGTCGAGCCGGGCCAGGCGGCTTTCCCGCTCGCGTTGCCAGCGGCGCAGCACGGCGTTGACCAGGCCGGCCAGTTGCGGGCGTTTCAGCACGCGCACCGCCTCGACCGTGGCGGCCACGGCGGCGTAGTCCTGCAACTCCAGGATTTCCAGTTGCACCAGGCCCAGCACCAGCAGCGCGTGTACCGCGGGTTCGCGCTTGCGCAAGGGTTTGTCCAGCAGGCCGTCGATGGCGGCGTCGAAACGCAGCCACCAGCGTGCGCCCTCGCTCAGCAGGGCCATCAGCAGCGCGCGGTCGCGCGGGTCGTGCAGGCGTGGCGCCTGGCGCGTCATCACCTCGCGCAACGAAGCACCCTTCAGGGCGATCTCGGCCAGGCCGGTGGCGGCCAGTGCGCGGGTGTCGGGTTTCATGGGCGACGCAGGTCGGGACGGGCGTTGAGGTAGTCCGCCGCGCCGATGCGCCGGCCGCCGGCTCGCTGCACGGCGGTGACGCGCAGTGCGCCCTGGCCGCAGGCCAGGTCGATGCCGTCGCGACCGGCGGTCAGCACGCTGCCGGGGGCGGCGTGATGCTCCAGCTCGATGGCGTGGGCGGCATGGATGCGCAGCCGCTCGCCGGTGATCTCGCCTTCGGCGACCGGCCAGGGATTGAAGGCGCGCACCTGGCGTTCCAGCGCGATCGCCGGCCGACTGAAATCCAGCTTCGCCTCGGCCTTGTCCAGCTTGTGCGCGTAGGTGACGCCATCTTCCGGCTGCGCCGTGGCAAGCAGCGTCTCGCCGGCAATCACCCGTTGCAGCCCTTCGGCCAGCACCTCGGCCCCCAGCGCGGACAGGCGATCATGCAGTGAGCCACCGGTATCGTCGCGGGCGATCGGTGTGCGACGCTGCAGCAGCACCGGGCCGGTATCCAGGCCGGCCTCCATCTGCATCAGGTCGACGCCGCTTTCCGCGTCGCCGGCGAGGATCGCGCGCTGGATCGGCGCGGCGCCGCGCCAGCGCGGCAGCAGGCTGGCATGCACGTTCCAGCAGCCGAGCCGGGGCATCGCCAGCACCTTGCGCGGCAGGATCAGGCCGTAGGCCACCACCACCATCAGGTCGGCACGGTACGCGGCCAGGGTGCCTTTCACCTCGGCCGGTTTCATCGATTCCGGTTGTTCGACCGCGATGCCGGCGGCCAGCGCCGCAGCCTTCACCGGGCTGGGCGTCAGCTTGCGGCCGCGCCCGGCGGGACGATCGGGCTGGGTGTAGACGGCCACCACCTCGGCGCCGCTGGCGCGGCACGCCTCAAGACAGGGAACGGAGAACTCCGGCGTGCCGGCGAAGACGATGCGCAACGCCGGGCCACTCAAGCGCTGGCTGCCTGCTTGCGCTGCTTTTCCATCCGCTTCAGCAGCATGGTGCGCTTCAGTGGCGAGAGGTAATCGACGAACACCTTGCCTGCCAGATGGTCCATCTCGTGCTGCACGGCGACCGCCAGCGGGCCCTCGGCCTCGTAGATGAACTCCTTGCCGTCGACGTCGTTGGCCTTGACCTTGACCCGCAGCGCGCGAGTGACGTCGGCGTAGATGCCGGGAAACGACAGGCAGCCTTCCTGGTAGACCTGATCGCCATCCTTTTCCACGATCTCGGCGTTGATCAGCACCAGCGGCTGGTTGCGCTCGTCGCTCATGTCGATCACCAGCACCTGCTGGTGCACGTTGACCTGGGTGGCGGCAAGCCCGACGCCGTTGGCGGCGTACATGGTTTCGAACATGTCGGCGACGAACTGCTTCAGTTCGGCATCGAACACGGTGACCGGCGCGGCACGGGTACGCAGGCGCGGATCGGGGAACTCGAGAATGGACAGTACGGACATGGATTTCACCTCGGCGTCGGAATTGCGGGCGATTTGGTAAAAAACCAGCCCGGCGCCATCTAGAATGTCCCTCATTGTACGTCGCCAAACCTGTGAGCGCAGGCGGTTTTCGCCAAGTCTGGCCTGTTGCTTGCATTGAACGTTCGGTTACACTCGCCCGAGCATCCGGGGAAGGGGGATTCCCGCCAATGATCAAGAAAATTATCGTGTTGCTGGCCGGCATGCTGGTGACCGTCGCGGTCTATGCTGCCGGTGCGCAGCTCCGGGCCGATCACCCTGACAGCTACACCGTCCGCCGTGGCGACACGCTCTGGGACATTTCCGCACGCTTCCTTTCCAAGCCGTGGTTGTGGCCGGAGATCTGGCAGGCCAATCCGCAGGTGCGCAACCCGCACCTGATCTATCCCGGCGACGTGCTCAACCTTTCCTTCCTCAACGGTCCCAGCCTGCGCCTGCAGCCGCAGGTGCACCGCGAGGGTGACGCGGTGCCGGCGATTCCGCTGTCGGAACTGCGCATGTTCCTCAAGGAAATGCGCGTGATGGACTCGAACGAGGTCAGCTCGGCGCCCTACGTGGTCGGCTTCGAGGAAAACCGCATGCGCGGCGCGGTGGGCCAGAACCTCTACGTGCGTGGCCTGCAGAGCGAGCCCGGACAACGGTGGGCCGTGGTTCGGCCGACCCACGTGTTCCGCGGTTTCAATCAGGGGGATGCGACCGGGAGCGATCTGGTCGGGCATGTGCTGGACAGCAATGTCGCGATGGTCGATGAGCCGTGGAGCGAGGATTCCCGCCACGACGGCCACTATGGCCGCGGTGATGACCTGGGCGTCGAGGTCAGCGTGATCGGTACCGCCGAGATGCTGCGTGGTGGCGACCCATCCACCTTGCTGCTGCTGGATTCCACCATGGAAATCCGTGCCGGCGACCGTATCCTGCCGATCGACGACGAGCCCTACGACGCCTACTACTACCCGCATGCGCCGGCTTCGGTGCCGGACAACGCCAAGGTGATCGGCTTCGCCGATGCGCTGGACGCGGCTGGTTCGCGCCAGGTCGTGATGCTGTCGATTGGCTCGCACGACGGCGTGGACAACGGCCAGACCTTCACCATCTTCGAACCGGGCGAGACCATCCATGACGACGTGGCCAGCAACAGCTGGCGGCGTGGCGTGGGCAAGACGGTCACCCTGCCGGAGGAATACGTCGGCCACGTGATGGTGTTCCGTACCTTCGATCGGGTCAGCTATGGCTTGGTGATGGACGGCCTGCGCCCGGTGCACATCGGCGGCCGCCTGCGCATGCCCGAATAAACGGGCGCCCCGGCGGCGCCCCTGCCTACACGACGGCGCGGCTTCCACCGCGCCGTTTTTCATGGGCATCTTCCTAGACTGCCTGCATGGGGACGAACGACGAGGACGAGCTGCGTGCGTGGCTGATCGCCATGCGTACACCGGGCCTGGGGCCGGGTGGCCTGCGCGAGCGACTGGTCGCCTCCGGGGGCTCGATGGCAGGTGCGTTGGCCCGCCTGCGATCCGGGGCGACGTCATTGGACCCGGTCGCCCGTGCCTGGCTGACGCAGCCGGACGAGGCGCGCCTGGCGGAGGATCTGGCGTGGCTGGGACGGCCAGGTCATCGCCTGCTGCGCTGTACCGAGGGGGATTTTCCGCCCCAACTGGAGTCGATCGCCCAGCCTCCGCTCGCCCTTTTCGCGGTCGGTGATGCCGGCCTGATGCTGCATCCGCAGGTGGCCATCGTGGGCGCACGCAGCGCCACCGCGGCCGGTCGGGCCCATGCACGTGCCTTTGCCTTGGCGTTGTCGCAGGCGGGCTTCGTGATCACCAGCGGCATGGCCGACGGCATCGATGGTGCCGCACACGCCGCCGTGCTGGATGCGGGGGCGAAGACGGTGGCCGTGATCGGCACCGGGCCGGACCTGGTCTATCCGCGCAAACATCGGGGTCTGGCCGCGAGGATCGTCGCCGATGGCGTCCTGATCAGCGAATTTCCGCCCGGAACACCCGCCCGCGCCGACCACTTCCCGCGCCGCAATCGGCTGATTTCGGGGCTGGCCCTGGGGGTGTTGGTGATCGAGGCGGGACTGCGCTCCGGTTCGCTGATCACTGCCAGGCTGGCTGCCGAGCAGGGGCGCGAGGTATTCGCGTTGCCCGGCTCGATCCACAGTCCGCTGGCTCGGGGCTGTCATCGCCTGATCCGTGATGGTGCGCGGCTGGTGGAGAATGCGGACGAGATCGTCGAGGCACTGACGCCCGCGGCGAGGATGCTGGGCGGCGAATTGGCCGAGCGTCTGCGGCTGGAAGATGGCAAGATCGCCGCCCCGCCGGTGATGGCGGACCGGCGGCGCGAGGATGACGGCTGTCGGCAATTGCTGATCGCGCTGGGCCATGAACCGGCCAGCCTGGACGAGCTGGTGCGACGTACCGGACAGTCTGCCGCCGGGCTTTCCTCCATGCTGCTGATGCTGGAGCTGGAGGGCCGGGTGGAAAGCCTGCCGGGCAATCGCTACCAGCGCCTGCCCGACGCGGATTGAGCGCGGCGGCAGGCGGTCGGCTTCGGCCCGGTCTTGACAGTCCACGCGGCGGCGTGGTTTCAACTATATATATGTGTCCGGCACGGAAGCGCCGGTGGCTCCTCTCTCGGAAATCCTGGTTTCATGGCAAAGAATCTGCTCATCGTCGAGTCGCCGGCCAAGGCCAAAACGATCAACAAATACCTTGGCAAGGACTTCCAGGTTCTCGCCTCCTATGGCCACGTGCGCGACCTCAAGCCGAAAGAGGGAGCGGTCGATACCGAGCATGGTTTCACCATGGCCTACGAGGTGATCGATCGCAACCAGAAGCATGTCGACGCCATCGCCAAGGCAGCCCGTGCGGCCGACGACATCTATCTCGCCACCGACTTGGATCGCGAAGGCGAGGCGATCAGCTGGCACATCAGCGAGATCCTGAAGGAGCGCGGGCTGGTCGACGGCAAGCAGATGCACCGGGTGGTGTTCTCCGAGATCACGCCCAAGGCGATCAAGGCGGCGGTGGCCGCGCCGCGGCAGCTGTCGCACGACCTGGTCGACGCGCAGCAGGCGCGCCGCGCGCTGGATTACCTGGTCGGCTTCAACCTGTCGCCGGTGCTTTGGCGCAAGGTGCAGCGCGGGCTGTCCGCCGGTCGCGTGCAGAGCCCGGCGCTGCGCATGATCGTCGAGCGCGAGGAAGAGATCGAGGCGTTCAAGGCCCGCGAATACTGGACCATTGAGGCGCAGCTCAAGCACGCCGAAGGCGATTTCAGCGCCCGCCTGACCCGCCTCAACGGCAAGAAGTTCGAACAGTTCGACCTGACCAACGAGGCCGACGCGATGGCCGCGCGCGCCGCGCTGAAGGCCGCGGCCGATGGCCGCCTCACCGTCAGCGAAGTCGGCTCGAAGGAGCGCAAGCGGCGACCGGCCGCGCCGTTCACCACCTCCACCCTGCAGCAGGAGGCCGCGCGCAAGCTCGGCTTCAGCACCAGCCGCACGATGAAGGTGGCGCAGGGCCTGTACGAGGGCGTGTCGCTCGGTGACGAAGGCAATGTCGGCCTGATCACCTACATGCGTACCGACTCCACCATGCTCAGCGACGACGCGCTCGGCGAGCTGCGCCAGCTGATCGCCCGCGACTACGGCGGCAACGCGCTGCCTGATGCGCCGCAGGTGTACCGCACCAAGTCGAAGAACGCGCAGGAGGCGCATGAGGCGATCCGTCCCACCTCCGCGTTGCGCACGCCGCGCTCGATCGCCAGCTACCTCAACGACGAGCAGCGCAAGCTGTACGAGCTGATCTGGAAGCGCACCGTGGCCTGCCAGATGATCCACGCCACGCTGAACACCGTCTCGGTGGAATTCGCGCTGCCGCGCGCCGCCGGTGGCGATGCCTCGTTCCGTGCCAGCGGCACCACCGTGGTCGACCCCGGCTTCCTCGCCGTGTACGAGGAAGGCAGCGACCAGAAGAAATCCGATGATGACGACGAGGGTCGTCGCCTGCCGCGGATGGCCAAGGGCGACGTGGTGCCGCTGCACGAGATCGCCGCCGACCAGCACTTCACCGAGCCGCCGCCGCGTTATTCCGAGGCCAGCCTGGTCAAGGCGCTGGAAGAACACGGCATCGGCCGACCGTCGACCTACGCCAGCATCATCCAGGTGCTGCAGAACCGCGAGTACGTGTTCCTCGACAACCGTCGCTTCAAGCCCAGCGACGTCGGTCGCGCGGTCAGCAAGTTCCTGACCCAGCACTTCACCCGCTACGTCGACTACGACTTCACCGCGAAGATGGAAGACGAGCTGGACGCGGTCAGCCGCGGCGAGGAAGCCTGGGTGCCGCTGATGGAGCGCTTCTGGCAGCCGTTCAAGCAGCAGGTGGACGAGAAGACCGAGTCGGTCGATCGCAGCGAGGCTACCGGTGCGCGCGAACTGGGCACCGATCCGAAGACCGGCAAGCCGGTGTCGGTGCGGCTGGGCCGGTTCGGGCCGTATGCGGCGATCGGCACCAAGGACGACGAGGAGAAGCCCACCTTCGCCTCGCTGCGACCGGGCCAGAGCATGCACACCATCACCCTGGCCGAGGCGCTGGAGCTGTTCAAGCTGCCGCGCAAGCTGGGCCAGGCACCGAATGGCGAGGAAGTGAGCGTGGCGATCGGCCGCTTCGGCCCGTTCGTGAAACAGGGCAGCGTCTATGCCTCGCTCAAGGCCGAGGACGACCCCTACACCATCGAGCTGCCGCGCGCGCTGCAGGTGATGCAGGAAAAGCTGGAAATGCTGGCCAATCGGCTGATCCAGGATTTCGGCAACGGCGTGCAGGTGCTCAACGGCCGCTACGGCGCCTACATCACCGATGGCAGCAAGAACGCGCGCATCCCCAAGGAACTGGATCCCAAGCTGCTGACCGAGCAGCAGTGCCTGGAGTTGCTGGCGGCGGCACCGGAGCGCAAGGGCCGCTTCGGCCGCAAGACCGCGGCGAAAAAGGCGGCGCCGGCGAAGAAGACCGCCGCCAAGAAAACCGCCACCAAGAAAACCGCCACCAAGAAAACGGCGGCAAAAAAAACGGCCGCGAAGAAAACCGCAACGAAGAAAACCGCCGCGAAAAAGGCTGCCGTGAAAAAAGCGGCAACGAAGAAGGCCTCCGCCGGCGAGACCGGGGCCTGAGTGCCTCAGCATTTCACCCCGGCTGACACCGATGCCGCCGCCCGCCTGCTGCGTGGCGGCGGCGTGCTGGCGTATCCGACCGAGGCGGTCTACGGCCTCGGCTGCGATCCACACGATCACGACGCGTTCGAACGGCTGTTTGCGTTGAAACAGCGCCCGCCAACCCAGGGGGTGCTGCTGATTGCCGCCGACTTTGCCCAGGTCGCGCGTTACATCGATCTGACCGCCGTGCCCGGCGATGTGCTGCGGCAGGTACAGGCAAGCTGGCCCGGACCGCATACCTGGATCTTTCCCCGTTCGGCGGCGGTACCGGCCTGGGTCGCCGGTTCGCATGCCGGCATCGCCTTGCGGGTCACCGCGCACGAGCCAGCCGCTGCGTTGTGCCGTGCTTTCGGTGGCGCGCTGGTGTCGACCAGCGCCAACCCGCACGGCCAGGCGCCGGCGCGCATGGCGAAGACCGTGACGGACTACTTCGGTGACGCCCTGGAAGGGCTGCTGGAGGCTCCGCTCGGCGGCCAGACCCGTCCCACCGTCATCCGCGATGCACTTACCGGCGCTATCATCCGCGCCTGATCGATTCGGGAGCAGGTGGCGCCCAAGGCATGGCTTGCCGCGCCACGGGGAACCCGGACGTTCACGTTTCCACACAACTGCCGGATCGATGCTGATCGCTCCGGCCGATCGACGTATCTGGAGATTGCAAGTTGGCCACGGTCCAAGACATCCATCTGCGTGAGGATTCGCCGCGACTGCCGTTGCTGGGATCGGCGGATCGGTCCCGCGTGCTGGTCTGGCGTGATGGCGCGGCCATCGATGCGGGACGTTTCCTCGCCGATGTGCATGCCGTGATGGCGCAGTTGCCGGTGGCCACGGCCGCGGTGAATCTGTGCGAGGACCGTTACGCCTTTCTGGTGGCGTTCTGCGCCATCGTCCTGCGCGGACAGACCAATCTGCTGCCGTCGTCGCGTGCGCCGCGTGCGGTGGATGAGGTCATGGCGGCACATCCGGGATGCTATGCACTGGGCGAGCAGGCGCTTGACCCGGCGCCGCACGGCTACCGGCGCCTGCCGCCACTTGGCCGGGCCGAGGTCGTGGACGCGTCAGCCGAATGGCCACGAATCCCGGCCGACCAGATCGCGGCGATCGGCTACACCTCCGGATCCACCGGCACGCCGAGTGCCAACCGCAAGACCTGGCGCAGTTTCCATGCCAGCAATGCCGGCAACCTGGCGATGCTGCAGGCGACGGTGGGGCCGCGTTTCGAGGTGGTCGCCACGGTGCCGCCGCAGCACATGTACGGCATGGAGATGTCGGTGCTGCTGCCGTTGCTCGGCGGCGCCGGCGTGCATGCGGGGCGACCGTTCTTTCCCGCCGACGTGGCGGCCGCGCTGGCCGAGGTACCGTCGCCACGCGTGCTGGTGACCACGCCGGTGCACCTGCGGGCATTGGTCGAGTCCGGCATCGAGCTGCCGCCATTGGCGGCGATGGTGTCGGCGACTGCACCGATGCCGCCGGAACTGGCACTGGCGGCCGAGCGGTGTTTCAACGCCCCCGTGCTGGAAGTGTTCGGTTCGACCGAGACCTGCGTGTTCGCCAGCCGCCAGCCCACGCGGGATGAGGAGTGGACGCTCTACGACGGTGTCGCGCTGCATCCGCATCCGGACGGTACGGCGGTGGAGGCGCCGCAGCTTGATACGCCGGTCAGTCTGGCAGACATCGTCAGCCTGTCGGATGGCGGACGCCGCTTCCGTCTGCGTGGACGTCATGCGGACATGCTTGAGATCGCCGGAAAACGCGCCTCTCTGGGGGATCTGGGGCGGCGTCTCCTGGCCATTCCCGGGGTGCGTGACGGTGTCGTGTTCCAGCTCGACGACGGCGATGCGCTGGGCGTGCAGCGCATCGCCGCGCTGGTGGTCGCGCCGGGGCTGGACGAGCACACCATTCTCGAAGCGTTGCGTCAGGCGATCGACCCGCTGTTCCTGCCGCGTCCGCTGAAGCTGGTGGATGCCCTGCCGCGCAACGAGACCGGCAAACTGCCGCGTGCCGCGCTGCTGGAGCTGCTGCAGCGTCGCGATCCATAGGGATTGCCCATCATCAGTCGCTACAATGGGCGACTGACTTGTGGGCACGGCCCTGGAGCAAGGTGATGAAGGTTCTGGTGATCGGTGGCGGTGGTCGCGAGCACGCGCTGGCGTGGAAGCTCAGGCAGTCGCCTCGGGTTGACGAGGTGATCGTGGCCCCGGGCAACGCTGGCACCGCGCGTGAGCGCGGCATGCGCAACGTCGACGTCTCGATGAGCGACATCGACGGCTTGCTGCAGTTGGCGCGCAGCGAAAAAGTCGAGCTCACCGTGGTCGGTCCCGAGGTGCCGCTGGTGGCCGGCGTGGTCGACAAGTTCCGTGCCGCCGGCCTGCGCATCTTCGGGCCGCGCGCGATTGCCGCGCAGCTGGAAGGCTCCAAGGCCTTCGCCAAGGACTTCCTGCAGCGCCACGGCATTCCCACCGCGCACTACGCGGTGTTCACCGAATTGAATCCGGCGCTGGCCTACGTGCGCCAGCACGGTGCGCCGATCGTGATCAAGGCGGACGGCCTGGCCGCCGGCAAGGGCGTGGTGGTGGCGCTGACCCTGGCCGACGCGGAACTGGCGCTGCACGACATGCTGGGCGCGCACAGTTTCGGCGATGCCTCGGCGCGGGTGGTGATCGAGGAATTCCTCGACGGCGAGGAAGCCAGTTACATCGTGATGAGCGATGGCAGCCACGCGTTGCCGATGGCCTCCAGCCAGGACCACAAGCGCCGAGACGAAGGCGACCTGGGCCCGAACACCGGCGGCATGGGCGCGTATTCGCCGGCGCCGGTGGTCACTCCGGACATCGAACAGCGGATCCTGCGCGAAGTGATCGAGCCGACCCTGCGCGGCATGGCCGCCGAGGGTGCGCCGTTCATCGGCTTCCTCTATGCCGGCCTGATGATCGACAAGAGCGGCGCACCGAAAGTGATCGAGTTCAACGTGCGTTTCGGCGATCCGGAAACCCAGCCGATCATGATGCGCCTGAAGTCGGATCTGGTGGATCTGATCGACGCCGCCCTGGACGGTCGGCTGGATCAGGTCCGGGCCCGCTGGGATTCACGACCGGCGATCGGCGTGGTGATGGCGGCAGCGGGTTACCCGGGGAAGGTGCAGTCGGGGGCGGTGATCGGTGGCCTCGACACGGCAACAGACCCTTCGAGCAAGGTTTTCCACGCGGGGACGCGGTCGGATGATGTCGGCAACGTGGTCACCGCAGGCGGCCGCGTATTGACCGTGTGCGCTCTCGGCGACGACATCGCGGCCGCACGTGAAAACGCCTATCGGGCCGTCGGCAACATCCATTGGGATGACGCTTTCTGGCGGCGGGACATTGCCCATCGGGCGTTGCACCGCAGCTGATCCGGGCATACGCCCACGCACGGTCGGGGGAGTTTGACTTGACTTTTCCGGCCCGACATTTTTGGGCTATGCTTGGAACTTCCCCCACGAATTGCCATGGCGCACAGACGTCCGAACGGCTTCGTGCTTTGTATTCACGCAGATGAGGTTTACCCATGCGCAAGACGGTTTTGTCGCTGTCGCTGATGTCGGTTGCGGCACTGGTTCTGGCTGGCTGCAATGGTTCCGGCTCGGCCGACCAGAACGGCTCGAACGCGCCGGCTGGCGCTGAATCGACCGCTGCGGCGGCGCAGGCTCCCAATGAAGTGAGCGGCACGATTTCGTTGCGTGGTGACAAGCAGCCGTCGGCCGATGCCACCCTCGTGCTGAACCTGATGGATGTTTCTTCCACCGCGGTGGGTTCCGCGCCGTTGGCCAGCAAGACTTCTCCGGCGGGCAGCTTTCCGCAGTCGTTCAAGCTGACCTTCAATCCGGCTGAAGTGAAGCCGAACGACCTGTACGTGATCCAGGCGACGCTCACCGACGGTGACCGCAAGTACGTCATGCCGATCCAGGCGCCGGTATTGGCCAAGGGCAGCAACAACGACGCCGTGGCGATCGAGCTGGTCGCCGAGCAGACTCCGGGCGAGGAAGTGCTGGCGCGCTTCACCTCCGTGCAGAAGCAGATCGGTGGCATGAAGGTCAGCCAGGGCACCAAGCTGGAGGCGGATTTCTCGCGCGGCTGGCAGCTGTTCCGCCAGGCGGGCGAAGTGAAGTTCATCCGCGAACTGGTCGACCGTGGCGACAAGGGCTACACCAGCACCGATTACGCCTTCAAGGACGGCAAGGTGTGGGCGATCGTGCAGGAGACGAAGGCCAACAGCGGTGCCAAGCCGAGCGCGATCGACCGGGCTGGCTGGAACGACGACGGCCACCTGGTGCTGAAGCAGCATGAGGTGGGCGGTGATGTGCAGTCGCTGGACGAGGCTGCGGCCAACAAGCTGAAGGGTGAGGCCAAGACCATCCTGGGCCTGGCCACCGGCGGCAAGAACAAGTAAGCCACGGGTAGCCGATATGGACGTCTGGACATCCAGACGTCCGCAAACGAAAAAGCCGCCGGCTCGCGCCGGCGGCTTTTTCGTGGGTGGGGCAAGTGGTCAGAACTTGACCATGAAGCCCATGTTGAAGCTGTTGTATTTCTGGCTGTCGTCGCCGAAGCGGCCGCTGTAGCCGATCCAGCTGCTGATGTTCGAGGTCAGCTGGGTGGACAGGCCGATGTCCGCGGTGCCCCACTTCTTGTCCGGGGTGAAGCCGGTCAGCGCGAAGCTGCCGTTCATGCTGTTGAGGCCGGCCTGAGCGCTGCGCGGATCGGCTTTGTCATCGCGGTTCCATGCTATTTCCGCGTACGGCGACAGCACGGTGTTGCCGACATCCCAGTGGCCCTGCAGGCGCCAGCCCAGCGTGGCGACCAGCGAATCGCGCTGCTGGCTGCCGAACCACATGGCGGTGCTGTCGTTGCCGTTTTCGCTGTAGCCATTGACCTTGGCGGTCTGCCATTCCAGCGTGGCGAACGGACCGGTGCGGATACTGTTGAAGTCGAACCACCAGCCGCCGGTGATGCCACCACCGAGGTGCGAGCCGTCAGCCTTGCCGGTTTCGGTGCGACGCATCGCGCCGATCTGGATGTGACGGCGGATGTCCTTGAAGTTGGCCTGCCCGAAGTTGGCATAGCCGCCCACGTAGCCACCGCCGTTGTGGTAGGTGAGGTAGCCCAGGCCGGTGATGTCCTGCAGCTTGTAGCCACCGGTGCCGCCGGCGAAATTCGCCATGCTCTGACCTACGCCCAGGGCCACGCCTGCCGACAGGTGCTCGGTGGCGCGCACGTCGGCACCCAGGGTGAAGTTGGCATTGTCGCTGTTGGTGCGCGGCGAGCCGCCGGCCTGTGACTCGAAACGCTGGCGGGCGTAGTCGATGTTGACGAAGGCGCGGGTCTCGCCGCCGTTGCCGTCGATCAGCATCTGCTTGCGGATGGCGCGCGACTGCGCTGCGGTGCTGGCCAGTGGCGCCTCGCCAAGCAGCGAGATCTGCGATGGCGCGTTGATCACCGACAACACGTACTGGCCGAGCATCGCGTGCGCGGCGCTGGTCGGATGCACGCCATCGGCAAACAGGTAGGTCTGCTCGGTGCCCGGTGCGTAGGTCGCCGGCAGGCCCGAGCCTTCGGGACCGCACTGCACCGAGCTGCCGCTGCAGGCCGGCGCGGTGACGTTGTCGAAACCGTAGGCGCCCGGGTCGGCGATGATCTCGTTGAGCAGTGCGTAGGTGTTGGCCGGGATCACGTTCAGCCCGTTGTTGCTGAGCTGGGCCAGGCCGCTGTCGAGCACGCTGTTGTAGATCGCGGCCAGCTGGCTCGCGCCGGTCTGTGCGGCAGCGCCACCGGCGGCCGCCTGCGGCGTCTTGCCGAGGTCGGGCAGGTTGTAGACCACCACGTAGCGGGCGCCGGCATCCTTCAGGCCGGACAGCACGCCCAGCTCGGTCTGCGCAGCCTGGGTGGTGCCTGCGGCGATCGCGTTCTGGTCGGTCAGCGCGGTGCTCAGGTAGAACACGTCGTTGGCGCCGCCCCAGACCTGGTACAGCGCGTTGCCGTCGGCCTTGCCGCCGGTCGAGGCGAGATAGGTCTGCAGCTGCTGGGTGATGGTCGGCACGGCAGCGACGTTGTTGACGAAGCCGGCGCCGCCCCAGGCATAGTCAGTGCCGCCGGTGACCGAGGGCGTCAGCTCGAAACCGAGGCCGTTGGCCACGTGTTCGGCGGTGGTCAGGCCGGGGTTGGTGGTGAAACGTGTCGGCGCGGGCGCGCCTTGGGCCAGCGAGACGTTGCCGTTGTCGCTGAGGCTGTCGCCGAACACGATGACGTTGCTGAACTGATTGGCGCTGGCGCCGGCGCTGAACAACAGCGCGACGGTGATGGCGCCAGCGAGATGACGGGTGCGAAGCATGCGGGACACTCCTTGGCGGAAAGACTTGTTATGACTTCGTTACGGTAATCCATTCCATACGGAAGCGCACGCTGCACTCCCGCATGATGTGGCGCGGGCGGATCTCAGCGCTGGCGGGCGCGCAGCAAGGCGTCGGCGAAGGCGGTGTTGGCCGGTGCAGGCGCCGTCTTGGGCTGTGGCGCTGGACGTCCGGGGCGGTTGCCACGACCGGCTGGCTCGGCCTGGCCCGGACGACTGCCGCGAGCCTGGCCCGGCTCGTCGTCCAGTCGCATGCTCAGGCCGATGCGCTGGCGCGGCAGGTCCACCTCCATCACCTTGACCTTGACGATGTCGCCGGCCTTCACCGCGTCGCGCGGATCCTTGACGAACTCGTGCGACAGTGCCGAGACGTGGACCAGGCCGTCCTGGTGCACGCCGATGTCGACGAAGGCGCCGAATGCGGCGACGTTGGTGACGCGGCCTTCCAGGATCATGCCCGGACGCAGGTCCTTCACGTCCTCCACGCCCTCGGCGAAGCTCGGCGCGACGAATTCCGGGCGCGGATCGCGGCCGGGCTTTTCCAGTTCCTTGAGGATGTCGCGCACGGTCGGCACGCCGAACTTGTCGTCGGTGAACTGCTCCGCCTTCAGACTGCGCAGGAAGCTGGTGTCGCCGATGAGGTTGCGCACCTCGCGGCCGCACTGGGCGATGATCCGCTCGACCACCGGATAGGCCTCCGGATGCACCGCGCTGATGTCCAGCGGGTTGTCGCCGCCCGGGACGCGCAGGAAGCCGGCGCACTGCTCGAACGCCTTGTCACCCAGCCGCGGCACTTTCAGCAGCGCCTTGCGGTTGGCGAACGGGCCGTTGGCGTCGCGATGCTTGACCACGTTCTCGGCGACCGAAGCCGACAGGCCGGCCACGCGCGAGAGCAGGGCGGCCGAGGCGGTGTTCACGTCCACGCCGACGGCGTTGACGCAGTCCTCGACGCGGGCATCCAGCGCGCGCGCCAGCTTGATCTGGTTGACGTCGTGCTGGTACTGGCCGACGCCGATTGCCTTGGGCTCGATCTTCACCAGCTCGGCCAGCGGATCCTGCAGGCGGCGGGCGATCGACACCGCGCCGCGCAAGCTCACGTCCAGATCGGGGAATTCCTTGGCCGCGGTTTCCGAGGCGGAGTACACCGAGGCGCCGGCCTCGCTGACCACGATCTTGGACAGCTTGTGCTCCGGCGCGGCCTTGGCCAGGCCCTTGATCAGCTCGCCGGCCAGCTTGTCGGTCTCGCGTGAGGCGGTGCCGTTGCCGATCGCGATCAGGTCCACGCCGTGCTGCTTGCACAGGCGCGCCAGCGACGCCAGCGATTCGTTCCACTGCCGGCGCGGCTCGTGCGGGTAGATCGTGTCGGAGGCCAGCAGCTTGCCGGTGGCATCGACCACCGCCACCTTGCAGCCGGTGCGGATGCCCGGGTCCAGCCCCATTACCGTCTTCGCGCCGGCCGGCGCGGCCAGCATCAGGTCTTTCAGGTTGTCGCCGAACACGCGGATCGCCTCGTCCTCGGCGCCTTCGCGCACGCGGCCGAACAGGTCGAGGGTGAGATGCAGGTGCAGCTTCACCCGCCAGGTCAGGCGCACGGTTTCGCGCAGCCACGCGTCGGCCGGACGACCGCGGTCGTGGATGCCGGCGTGCGCGGCGACGCGGCCCTCGCCTTCGGCGTGGCCCTGCTCGGCGTCGCTGCCAGGCACCAGTTCCAGTTCGATCACGCCCTCGTTGCGCGCGCGCATCAGCGCCAGCAGGCGGTGCGAGGGAATCTTGCCGATCGCTTCGACGTGGTCGAAGTAGTCGCGGAATTTCGCGCCCTCGTTCTCCTTGCCTTCCACCACCTTGGCGCGGATCTGGCCCTGCGCCCACAGCCAGTCGCGCAACTCGCCGACCAGATGCGCGTCTTCGGCGATGGATTCAATCAGGATCGCGCGGGCACCGTCGAGCGCGGCGCGCACGTCGGCCACGCCCTTGTCGGCGTCGACGAATGATTCGGCAAAGGCCTCCGGCGATTGCGTCGGATCCTCGCGCAAGCCCGTCGCCAGCGGTTCCAGGCCCGCTTCGCGGGCAATCTGCGCCTTGGTACGGCGCTTGGGCTTGTATGGCAGGTACAGGTCTTCCAGCCGCGCCTTGGTGTCGGCGGCGAGCAGGTCGGCCTTCAGCGCGTCGGTGAGCTTGCCCTGTTCCTCGACGCTGGCGAGGATCGTGGCGCGGCGGTCTTCCAGCTCGCGCAGGTAGTGCAGGCGTTCCTCCAGCAGGCGCAGCTGGGTATCGTCCAGTCCGCCGGTGACTTCCTTGCGGTAGCGTGCGATGAACGGCACGGTGGCACCACCGTCGAGCAGTTCCACCGCCGCGCGTACCTGTTCGGTTTTCGCGGCGATGTCGTTGGCGATGCGTTGTTCGATGCTGGTCATGGAGTCGTTCGTTTCCTGGCGCCGCCTTGCTGCGGCGGGTGGGGGTGCAAGCAAGCGGGCAATGATAACAAGCGGCGTCCGGCATTCCGGTGCGGCTCACGCGTGCTCCGGCCATCGCCAAAAAAAACGCCGCGACAGGCGTCGCGGCGCTTTTCCGCTGCCGGTGTATCAGGCGTTGAAGGCGTTGTCGTCGCTGCCGGCAGGCGTGCTCTTGAACTCGCTGGCGCGGCCGTTCAGCACCAGGGTGCTGCACATCATGTCGTGCAGGCCCTGCTTGCGCTGGGTGAAGGCCACCATGATGAAGCCGATGCCCAGGATGAGCGCGCTGACGATCTTGGCGAAGTAGCGCCCCAGGGCGCGCCCGAAGCCGATCCGGCGGCCCTCCATGTCGGTGACGCGGATGCCCAGCGCCAGCTTGCCCACCGAGGCCTGCCAGGTCGAGCTCTCGCAGATCGCGAAGTACAGCACCGCGACCACCATGCTCAGCAGCATGGCCGGCCACATCGCACCGTAGAACTGGCTCTGCGCGGCCATCATCATGTTCACGTCGGCACCGGCATTGGTGACGGCCTGCTGCAGCGCTTCCTTGGCCGCATCCATGCCGAACGCCTTCTCGATGATCTTCTGCGGGATGTACAGGATGATCGCGTCGATGATGTAGGCCAGCACGCGCTTCCAGAAGCCGGCGTGGTCTTCCAGCGCCGCGGTGGTGACCTGCGGCAGCAGCGGCGAGCCCGGTGCGGCGTAGGGATTGCCGCCCGGCGGCGGCGTGGCCGGCGCTTCGGGCTTCATGTCGGGGAACAGCACCGACAGCGGCTGCCAGTCGGCCAGGCCTTCATACCAGGCGAGGTCCGCGGGGCTGACCTGGCCGCTGCGCAGCCACTGGCGGACATCGTCCTCCTTGTACGGGCCATGCCGTTCACCGTCGCGGCCGATCCAGATTTCCATGCGAGAGCTCCCCGAGAGATGAAGGCCGCATGATGCCATGACCGGCGGTTTGCGGTCTGTGCCATCGGTCGTGGCCGCCGGGCGGTCCCCCGGGAGGTGTCAGGCGGCGTCGCGGCGCTTCAGGTGCACCAGCAGCAGCGAGATCGCGGCAGGGGTGACGCCGCTGACGCGGGCGGCCTGCCCCAGCGTGGCCGGCTGCGCGCGCTTGAGCTTCAGCAGCACCTCGGCGGACAGGCCGCGCACCTTGTCGTAGTCGAAGCCGGCCGGAATCGCGGTGTGCTCGTGGCGGCGCTGGCGCTCGATCTCCTCGCGCTGGCGCTCCAGGTAGCCGGCGTATTTCACCTGCACCTCGACCTGGGCGGCGACGTCGTCGCGCGCCACCGCCGGCGCGATGCCTTCGACGGTGGCCAGGCGGGCGTAGTCCAGCTCGGGGCGGCGCAGCAGGTCCTGCGCGTTGGTTTCGCGGCTGACCGTGACGCCGAGCTGGCGTTCCAGCGCCGCGCCCAGCGCATTGGTCGGCGCGGCCCAGATGCCGGCCAGTCGCTGCATTTCGCGTTCCACCGCATCGCGCTTGGCGCGCAGCGCATCGAAGCGCGCCTGTGGCACCACGCCCAGTGCGTGGCCCTGCTCGGTCAGGCGCAGGTCGGCGTTGTCCTCGCGCAGGTGCAGCCGGTATTCGGCGCGCGAGGTGAACATGCGGTAGGGCTCGATGGTGCCGTTGCTGGTCAGGTCGTCGATCAGCACGCCGATGTAGGCCTCGTCGCGGCGCGGATACCAGGGCGCCTTGCCCTGCACCGACAGCGCGGCGTTGAGGCCGGCGACCAGGCCTTGCGCACCGGCCTCCTCGTAGCCGGTGGTGCCGTTGATCTGGCCGGCGAAGTACAGGCCGGCAATCGCCTTGGTCTCCAGCCACGGATTCAGCCCGCGCGGATCGAAGTAGTCGTACTCGATGGCGTAGCCGGGGCGGGTGATGTGGGCGTGCTCGAAACCCTTGATGGAGCGCACCAGCGCCAGCTGCACGTCGAACGGCAGCGAGGTGGAGATGCCGTTGGGGTAGATCTCGAAGGTGTCCAGCCCTTCCGGCTCGATGAAAATCTGGTGCGAGGACTTCCCGGCGAAGCGCACCACCTTGTCCTCGATCGACGGGCAGTAGCGCGGGCCGACGCCTTCGATCTGGCCGGTGTACAGCGGCGAACGGTCCAGCGCGCCGCGGATGATCCCGTGGGTCTGTTCGCTGGTGTGGGTGATCCAGCAACTGACCTGGCGGGGATGCTCGGCGCGCTCGCCGAGGTAGGAGAACACCGGCGCCGGATCGTCGCCGGGTTGTTCCTCCAATCCGCTGAAGTCGATGCTGCGCAGATCGATGCGCGGCGGCGTGCCGGTCTTCAGGCGGTCGGCGGCGACCGGCAGTTCGCGCAGCTTTTGCGCCAGCGTGCTGGCCGGCGGATCACCGGCACGGCCGCCGGCGTACTGCGCCGGGCCGATGTGGATCTTGCCGGCGAGGAAGGTGCCGGCGGTCAGCACCACCGCGCGGGCGCGGAAAGTCAGGCCCATCTGGGTGACCACGCCGACGGCGCGGCCGCCCTCGATGATCAGGTCATCCGCCGCCTGCTGGAACAGTTCCAGGTTGGGCTGGGTTTCCACGATGCGGCGGATCGCTGCCTTGTACAGCGCGCGGTCGGCCTGGCAGCGGGTGGCGCGCACGGCCGGGCCCTTGGAGGCGTTCAGCGTGCGCCACTGGATGCCGGCCAGGTCCGCCGCGTGGGCCATCGCGCCGCCCAGCGCGTCGATCTCCTTCACCAGATGGCCCTTGCCGATGCCGCCGATCGCCGGGTTGCAGCTCATCTGCCCGATCGTCTCGATGTTGTGGCTCAGCAGCAGGGTGCGCGCACCCGTGCGCGCGGCGGCCAGCGCGGCCTCGGTGCCGGCGTGGCCACCACCGATCACGATGACGTCGTAGGGAGTCGGGTACTGCATGGGCGGGTTTGTCGGTGAGATGGCGGGTTCGCGGAGCGCCATGGTAACGCCATGGCCGGCGCGGTGATTCACGGCGCGGCGAGGTGATTGGCACGCTTCATGCTTTTGTTTTCCTGCACTTTCCCGGGCAGACGCTGCGCGACCACGCGCGCCGAGATCGAACGGACAGGGGTTCGATCGCGTACCGGGGAAGGAAGCAGGGCGGCAGCGCTTCGCTGGCCGTCACCATCTCCGGAAGGTGTTTTCCTTTCGTGAGGCAGCAAAGACAAGGCCCCGCCAGATCGCATCTGGCGGGGCCTTGTCTTTTTTAGATCTGGCGTTCGGCGGTCTCAGGAACAGGGGGAATCCAGGATGACCGTGTTGCCGAACGCCAGAAACCGGAAATTGGCGGTGAAACGTGGGTCGATCTTCACCGGCAACGCGTGAACGAAGGGTGACTGAAACGGTAGTTTATGCCCGTTCGTGGCATCAGATGACGTTCCGCGTCAGTTCCTCCTGACGTGCAGAGCGAAATCCGTGATGCATTTCACGGATGGCATGGGCGTTGCATCTCCCGGATCAAAGCATTCCGGAGGTCAATCATGGACATCAATTTCGATTTCCGTCCCGTGTACCGCCACCATGACCTGCTGATCGAACTCGGCGCGGTCGAGATGGCGATCGATGGTCTGGGCGAGCGCGCCGCGGAGGATCGCGACACGAGCAAACCTGCCCTCGAATCCCGCCGGCACAGTCTGCTGGATGCGCTGAACCAGCTGGCGGCATGAGCCGGCCTTCATCGGCGATGGCCCGGGTTGACCCCCGAAGGCCGCCTCAGCGGTTCAGCATGTTGCCGATGATCTCGGTCAGGTTGCGCGAAAGGCCGGATCGCCCGGCCAGGCCGGCGATGGCCTGGCGTGCCGCTTCGCGCCGCTGCGGCTCCAGTCGTTGCCAGCCATTGAACGCGGTGGCCAGCCTGGCCGCCACTTGCGGATTCAACGCATCCAGCTCCACCAGCCGCTCCGCCAGCCAGACGTAGCCGGCGCCATCGGCGCGATGGAAGCCACTCGGGTTGCTCCGCACGAAGGCGCCCAGCAGCGACTGCACCCGGTTCGGGTTCTTCAGCGTGAAGGCCGGATCCTGTTCCAGTGCGCGCACACGCGTCAGGGCGCCATCGCCGGAAAGCTGTGCCTGCACGCTGAACCACTTGTCCAGTGCCAGGGCGTTGCCGGCATGGCGCTGGCGAAAGTCGGCGGTCGCGGCAGCTGCCTGCGGCGCACCACGACGCAGCAAGGCGCCCAGTGCGGCGAGCCGGTCGGTCATGCCTGCGGCATGGCGGTACTGGGTGTCGGCCAGCTCGTCACTGCCGCCATCGTCAAGCAGCCCCAGCAGCTCCAGCACGCGGCGTTTGAGGCGGCGACGGGCCTGGCTGGCGGCATCCAGCGCGCCTGCTGCTGCCGTGGCAAGTGACTGGTAGCGTTGCTGCAAGGCTTCGCGGCCGAGTCGCTCGGCCAGGCGCTGCTGCAGCAGTTGGCGCAGATCGTGGATGCGCTGTGGATCGATCGAGGTTTCGCGTTCGGCCAGCTCGACCTCGCCCGGCGGCGTGAGCAGGTCGGCCAGCAGGGCGTCGTCGATCTGCCGGTTGTCGAACAGTCGCGCCAGCGCACCGCTCCATGCGGACACCGCATCGGTCGAGGCGCCGTCGCGCAGCGCCTCGTAGGCGCGGGTGGCCAGCTGCTGGCCGGCCTCCCAGCGATTGAAGCCGTCGATGTCGTGCTCAAGCAGCAGGGCCAGGTCGGCCGGTGAGTAGTCGCACTCCAGGATCACCGGCGCGGAAAAACCGCGCAGCAGCGACGGTACCGGCAGCGCATCGATGCCGCCGAACACGAACTCGCCTTCGGCCTGGTCCAGCACCACCACGGCCTCGGTGGCCGGAATGGCCGTCTGGCCGTCCATCTGCAACGGCAGCATGTCGCCCTGTGCGGAGAACAGCGCCAGCTTCACCGGAATCGGCAGCGGCGACCAGGTGGCGGGATCGGCCACCTCGGGCGGGCATTGGCGCAGGCTCAGCGTGTACTCGCCGCGAGCCGCGTCGTAGCGCCCGCGGGCCTTCAGTCGCGGCGTGCCGGCTTGTGCGTACCAGGCCAGGTACGGGGTCAGGTCGGTGTCGTTGGCCTCGCCCAGCGCGGCGAGGAAGTCCTCCAGCGTGGCGGCGCGGCCGTCATTGCGCTCGAAGTAGCGATCCATGCCGCGGCGGAAGCCGTCCTTGCCCAGCGCGCCGGCCAGCATGCGCACCAGCTCGGAACCCTTCTCGTACACCGTGGCGGTATAGAAATTGTTGATCTCGCTGTACTGCGCCGGGCGCACCGGATGGGCCAGCGGGCCGGCGTCCTCGGGGAACTGGGCGCGGCGCAGCAGGGCCACGTCCTCGATCCGCTTCAGCGGTGCCGAGTTCATGTCGGCCGAGAAGCTCTGCTCGCGGAACACGGTCAGCCCTTCCTTCAGCGACAGCTGGAACCAGTCGCGGCAGGTGACGCGGTTGCCGCTCCAGTTGTGGAAGTACTCGTGCGCCACCACCGCCTCGACGTGGCGGTATTCCTCGTCGGTGGTGGTGTCGGGATCGGCCAGCAGGTATTTCGCGTTGAAGATGTTCAGGCCCTTGTTCTCCATCGCGCCCATGTTGAAGTCATGGGTGGCCACCACGTGGAACACGTCCAGGTCGTAGTTGCGGCCGTAGGCCTGCTCGTCCCAGCGCATCGAGCGTTCCAGCGCGTCCATCGCGTAGTGGCAGCGGTCGATCGCGTCGGCCTCGGCCCAGATCTTCAGCTGCACCGGGCGGCCGTCGGCGGTGACGTAGTCGTGCTCGATCACTTCCAGGTGGCCGGCGACCAGGGCGAACAGGTAGCTCGGCTTCGGGTGCGGATCGACGAAGCGCGCCCAGTGCCGGCCGCCTTCGAGTTCACCGCTGCCGTCGGGGTTGCCGCCGGCCAGCAGCGCCGGGAAGCGCGCGCGATCGGCACGCAGGGTGACGGTGTAGCGCGACTGCACGTCGGGGCGGTCGGGGAAGAAGGTGATGTGGCGGAAGCCCTCGGCCTCGCACTGGGTCAGCAGGAAGCCGGCCTCGCGCGAGCCGGACAGGTACAGGCCTTCCAGCGCGGTGTTCTCCGCCGGACGCAGGCGCACGCGGGTTTCCAGCACGCTGCCGTCGCGGGCGCCGTCGACCTCCAGCTGGCTGTCGCTCTGGCGATAGTCGCCGGCCTCGAGCTGGCGGCCGTCCAGGGTGATCGACAGCAGTTGCAGGTTCTCGCCGTCCAGTCGCAGCGGCGCGTCCTGATCCGGGTCGCGACGCAGCAGCAGGCGTGCGCTCACCTCGGTGGTGTCGATGCCCAGATCGAAATCCAGTTCCACCGTTTCCACCCGCCAGGCAGGCGCGCGGTAGTCGCTGAGACGGATCGGGGCGGAGGCTTGCGGTGCGGGTGCTTGCATGGCGGGAACAGCGGCGTGGATGACTGCTCAGGTTACCATGCGCCCTTTGAGCCTCTGGAGGCGCGCGATGGCGACAGGTCCTGCGACACGCTATGGCACGGACCGTGTCCGGCTCGGCGACCAGCCGGCCGTGGCGCTGCTCGATCACGCCAGCGGGCGTCGCCTTCGGGTGGCTTTGCATGGTGCGGTGGTGCTGGGTTTCGAGGTGCCGTTCGGCGGCGTGATGCACGACCTGGCGGCGGGTCATCGCGATGCGCGGGAGCTTGCCGCCCGGCCCGGTTCGCGCTTCGCGATCATGGTGCCGTTCGCCGGCCGCGTGGCCGGCTCGCGCTACCGGTTCGACGGACAGGACTTCGACCTGCAACCCGGTGCCAGCGAGGCCGAGCGGGCCGCCCGCCACGGCTTCGTGCGCGATGCGGATTTCCACATCGAATCGCTGGAGGCCGATGACCAGTCGGCGTGGCTGGCCCTGGCCACCCGCATCGATCCGCAACCGGGCTACCCGCATACCCTCGAACTGCGCGTGAGCTATCGGCTCGACGCCGCCGGCTTCACGCTGGAGGCGGACATGCGCAATGCCGGCACGCAGGCCGCGCCGTGCTTCTTCGGCTGGCATCCGTATTTCCGGCTGGCCGATGCGTTGGTCGACGGCTGGGAACTGCAGGTACCCGCGCAAACCCTGATCCGCACCGGCGCCGACCTGATCGCCCTGCCGGGCGATGCGGCCCGCGTGGCGCTGGACGACGTGCCCGCGCTGGACTTCCGTGAGCCGCGCACGATCGACGATCGCATCCTCGACCAGAGCTACACCGACCTGCAGGCGGATGCCGACGGCCGCATCCGCACCCGCCTGCGCGACCCGGCCAGCGGCCTTGGCCTGACGGTGTGGCAGGAGCGTGGCGTGATGCACGTGTTCACCGCCGACACGCTGGATCGCGATGCGCGCCGCGCGGTGGCGCTGGAGCCGATGGAATGCATGGCTGATGCGTTCAACCGTCCCGAATGTGCTGCGGCGATCCGGCTGGAAGCGGGCGCCCGGCGAATCTTCCGTTGTGGTGTGGAGACCGACTGATGACCCACGATTTGCCTGACCTGGATGATGTCCGCAATGCGGCTGCCCGGATTGCTCCGCATGCGCGGGTGACACCGGTACTGCGCAGTGCCCGGCTGGACGCACTGGCAGGTGCCGAGCTGCATTTCAAATGCGAGAACCTGCAGCTCGGCGGCGCGTTCAAGTTCCGCGGTGCCTGCAATGCGGTGTGGTCGCTGGACGATGCCCGCGCGGCGCGCGGCGTGGTCACCCACTCCTCCGGCAACCACGGCAACGCGCTGGCGCTGGCTGCCGCCAGTCGCGGCATTCCCGCTCATGTGGTGGTGCCCGAGGGCGCGGTGCGCGCCAAGCTGGAAGCGATCGAGCGGGCCGGCGCCATCCTGCATCGTTGCGCGCCGAACCAGGCTGCACGCGAGGCGACCTGTGCCGAGGTGGTGCGCACGACCGGTGGCGAGCTGGTGCATCCGTATGCCGATGCCCGGGTGATGGCCGGCCAGGGCACCATCGCGCTGGAACTGCTGCAGCAGGTGCCGCAACTGGATGCACTGATCACGCCGGTCGGTGGCGGTGGACTGGCCGCCGGCGTGGCGATCGCCGCGCATGGCTTGCGTCCGGAGTTGCCGCTGTTCGGTGCGGAGCCGGCTGGCGCCGATGATGCCGTGCAGTCACTGGCACGCGGCGAGCGTGTCACCAGCGTCGTGCCGGACACCCTCTGCGACGGCCTGCGCGCGCTGGTCGGCGAATCCAACCTGGCCGCGCTGCGTGACCATCATGTCGACGTGATCGCGGTCAGCGACGAGGAGACGATCGCCGCGATGCGCTGGCTGTGGTCCGAGCTGAAACAGGTGGTGGAGGTGTCCAGCGCCACCGTGCTGGCGGCGGTGCTCAAGCAACCGGAGCGCTTTGCCGGTCGCCGCGTCGGCGTGGTGCTGACCGGTGGCAACGTCGATCTGGATGCCTTGCCCTGGCAGGCCCGGGTGTGATGCCGGCGTTCAATCCATCCCGGCGGCCTTGCCCTGCCGGTTGATGGCGCCCCGGCCGATGCCGCTGACGGTCAGCAGGCCGCACAGCACGAACACGATGCCGACCCACTCCATCCGCGAGGGGTGCTCGTGCAGGATCAGCCAGGCCAGCAACATGCTGCCGACCGGTACGCCGAGGCTCGATACGCTGGCCACCGCGATCGGCAGTCGTTGCAGCACGATCGACCACAGCAACCAGGCGGTGCTCGATGCCAGCACCGCGCTGTAGGCCAGGTTGCCGAGAAAGGCCGGGCTCCATTCGATCGACCGCTCCGGCGTCGCCAACGTGAGCAGGCCGAGCATCAATCCGCCCAGCAGCATTTGCCATGCGGTGAGGTTGAGTACCGAGGGGGCATGTTGGCGGAACATGCGCTTGCTGAGCACGGTGCCGGCCGCCCAGGTCATGCCGCCGGCGATCGCCAGCAAGGTGCTCGGCAGGCGCATGTTCTGCCATGGCTCGATGATGAAGACCAGGCCGACAGCCGCCAGCCCCACGCCGCATCCATGGCGTCCGGTCGGTCGCTCGCCCAGCAGCCACCAGGCCAGCAGCACCGACCAGATCGGCATGGTGTAGGCGAGCAGCACCACGTGGCCGGCGCCGCCACCGAGCAGGGCCCATTGCTCCAGCCCCTGGAATGCGGCGGTCTGGCACAGTCCGATCAGCAAGGTGGGCATCAACGGCGGCGGTCGCAGCGACTGTCGTGACAGCAGCAGTGCGCCGAACAGCAGGATGGCGCCCAGCAGGTAACGCAGGGCAGCGAAATGGAACGGACCGGCATAGGCCAGTACCTGCTTCATCACGATCCAGCTGTAGGCCCAGATCAGGATGGTGGCGCCAAGGGCGACCCAGGCGCCGCGTCGTGAGGTGTCAGGCATGAGTTGTGCCATCCGGGCGGAGATATGTGCGAAGGCGCACAGGCGGTTTCCGCGAATTGTGCGATTTTGCCGAATTCGATCATCGATCGGGTTGGTACGGATATTGCCTGATTGACGAGCTTGGGTTTAACTGGCCACACGGCAAACGGGCTGGCACCGGTTTGGTCGGCTACCGCTACATGGAACGCGGAAGCACATGCAAGGGGACGTCATGATTCAGTTGGAAGTGCAGGTCGTATCGCACCAGAGGGAAGGTTTGCTGGTCGAGCTGGGCCGCGTTGTTCATGCACATGGATACACCGTCCTGCGACAGCGCCTCACGACCGGAGCCGGTGGTGAAGCCAATCTGATCCTGGCCCTGCGCGGGCCTGCGGAACGACAGATGGCGCTGGAAGAGGCACTGGCCACCCATCCTCGAGTACAGAGCCTGGAGACCCTGTTGCAGGAGGGCTCCGCTTCCGGCTCCGCACCGTCGATGCTGGCGCCGGTATCGGGTCGTTCCACGGCTCCTGTCCAGGCTCCCGTCGCGACACCGGCGGCACCGGCGGCCGCTGCCGACTCAGGCAAGGTCGAGGCCATGCTGCCGCAGATCGCCAAGGACTACCCGAAGATCTTTCCCTGGTTGCTCGAGCTGGAGCGCGGTGTCTCCGCGTCGGCCCGTGCCGCTTCGCTGCACCAGGCCGGTCGGCGTACCGGCGCCTGGGTGTACAAGCGCGACTTTGCCCTGGGCGCGAAGCTGCGCCTGCAGGATGCGGTCAAACGGATCGCCGTGCCGGCGTTGCGCGGACTGACCACCGTCGAGATGCAGGGCGACTATCTGCGTCTGCCCGGCCATCCACTGGCACGACCCGGTGAGCCATGCGGCTGCGGGTTCTTCTGCGGCTATCTGGAAGGTCTGCTTGGCGCATCGGTGGCCGATGGCACGGTGTTCGTCCGCGAAACCTTCTGCCGCAGCAGCGGTGCGGACGCCTGCACCTTCGAAATTTCGCACTGACGAGGCCGTCATGCGGCTCGCGCGACGCCGTCCGCGGGCATTGGTTGTTTCACGATCCAGGGGAAATCGATATGCATGAGGCACATCAGAGCTACAACATGCTGCTGGTCGTACTGTCGTACGTCGTCGCGGTGCTGGGGTCATTCACCGCATTGCAGCTGGCGGTGGGGATTCCCGGCGCCCGCACGGCCGGCCAGCGCTGGGGCGCGGTACTGGTGTCGGGAGCGGCAGTGGGCATCGGCGCGATCTGGGCGATGCACTTCATCGCGATGATCGCTTGCGATACGGGCATGGAGGTGACCTACGACATCCCGTTGACCGTGCTGTCGGCCCTGTTGGCCTTTGTCGCCTGCTCGCTCGGCCTGGGCGTGGCGGGCACCGGCGTGTTCACCTGGCCCAAGCTGATCAGTGGCGGTGTCTACATGGGCCTGGGCGTGGCGGGCATGCATTACCTCGGCATGTCGGCAATGCTGATGCCGGCCACGCTCGACTACAACGGCAGCCTGGTGGTGGCTTCGGTGGCGATCGCCGTGGTCGCCTCGATCGCCGCCCTGTGGCTGGCCTTCAACCTGCGTGGCTGGCTGCAGATGATCGGCAGCGCACTGGTGATGGGCGTGGCGGTGTGTGGCATGCATTACACCGGCATGGCCGCGGCGGATTTCCTGCCGAACGAGGGTGGCATGCCGGCCGGCTCGGTGCAGGGCCTGCGCGGCGACTATCTGGGCATGACCATCTTCGTGGTGGTGGTGGTCCTGCTGATTGCCATGCTGGGCATCAACTTCCTGCGCCAGCAGCGCCGCGCCGACGTCAGCATCTGAGTGCATCGGCGACACTGCTATCCTGCCGCCTTCCCTGATGATTGGCGAAGGCGGCCATGGTGACCAAGACGCGTTGTGACTGGGCTTCCACCGACGACGCGCTGATGCGCGACTACCACGACACCGAGTGGGGCGTGCCGTTGCACGATGACCGCTTGCTGTTCGAGTTCCTCTGCCTCGAAGGTGCCCAGGCCGGATTGTCCTGGCGCACGGTGCTGCACAAGCGCGAGAACTATCGCCGCGCCTTCCACGGCTTCGAGATCGACCGGGTGGCCGCGATGACCGATGACGAGCTGGCGCAGCGCCTGCTCGATCCGGGCATCATCCGCAACCGCCTGAAGATCTCCTCCGTCCGCGACAACGCCATCGCGACGCAGGCGGTGATCGCCGAGTTCGGCAGCCTGGACGCGTACCTGTGGTCGTTCTGCGAGGGGCGCAGGCAGATCAATCACTGGCAGGAGCAGTCGCAGGCCCCGGCCACCACCGAAGTGTCCGATCGCATGAGCAAGGCGTTGAAGAAGCGCGGCTTCCGCTTCGTCGGCAGCACCATCTGCTATGCGCTGATGCAGGCGACCGGCATGGTCAACGACCACCTCACCGGCTGTTTCCGTCACCGCGCCTGCAAGGACGCCGCCGCCGGCAGGGCAAGCCGGTAGAGCAGGATCCGGTTGTCGTTGTCGAAGTCCGAATCGCAGGCCTCGCCCTGCATCACGCAGTGGCGCGCGATGAAATCATTGTCGTTGCCGACGAACAGGAACACGTCGTCCGGACGGGCCGGGTCCAGCGCGGGGACCAGATCCATGGCTTCCCATTTTTCCGACAGCGTGGCCGGGGTGGCCGGATCATTGGCCAGGGTCATGCCGGCGCGCGCAAGCTGGTCCGGTTGCAGCAGGTTGATCAGCTCGACGGAGCTGGCCGGCCGGATGTCCGCCTTCAGCGCGGGGCTGGCCGGGGAGGAAAGCAGCGAGGTGGTGGTGGTTTCATAGCGGCTGCCGGCGAGGTTGCCGGCGGCGCGGGTATCCACCAGCAGCACGCTCTTGTAGACGATCGGCTTGCTGTTGCCGGTGCCCAGGCCATTGCCGTCACGGGCCAGCATCAGGAAGCGGTGGTTGTCGATGGCGCGGATCTCGCTTTGCGCCGCGGTGCGGTTCACCGCGCCGCCGTCGCCCTTGTCGTCGTAGGACGGCAGCTGCACCACGTAGTGTCCCAGCGGTTTCGACGGCACCGCCTGGTGGCTGGTGTCGTAGACCAGCACGCGGGTGGCGGTACGGCCGCTGGCATCGTCCTTGTCATCGGGACGGATGGCCGAGTCCTGCACCAGCGCGCTCTGCAGCATCACGAACAGGCGCGTGCCGTCCGGCGACAGTGACAGGCCCTCCACGCCCTGGTTGTTGCGCCGGCCGCTGTCCGGCGCATGCAGCGAATCGAAGTCGATCCTGCCTTTCGTGCGTGGCACCACCGCATCCGGTGGCGTGATCACGCCGCGCAAACGCCCTTTGGCGTCGAAGAAGAACACGTCCGCCGAGTATTCGTCGCCGATGTAGAAGTGGCCGTCGCCGGTGAACTGCAGCGATTCGGCATCCAGCGAGACCTTGCCGGCCCCGATGCCCTGCCGGGGTGACGGCAGCAGCACGCCATGCTGCTCCACGGTGCCGTCGCCGGGGTCGGCGCCGGTGAACGGATGGCCGTCGAAATCACGCAGCTCGATGCCGCCGTCCGGCATGATCTCCAACTTGCCGGCGATGCGCGGATCGGCCGACGGCGTGAAGCGCAGGCGATGGCGGTGCAGGCGCGCGGCGTAGTCGTAGAACAGGCCGGCGCCCGGATCGTTGCGGCCACGGTCGGGCAGGGTCCACAGCACGCCTTCGTAGTGGTCGCCCACCCGTTTCCAGCTGGCGCGATCCAGCGCCAGCGAGGAGAACGAACCCAGCGTGTCACCGAGGAAATCCACGGTCCCTGCCGACAGCCGCCCCATGCCGGCCAGGCCGTGGTCGGTGAAACGTTGCCCGCCGGACTCGACGACCTTCACCGCGCTCCCGGCCTCGACGTGCGGCCGGTTGAACTGTGCGCCAGCCGCCGGCAAGGCGGGCAGCAGGCAGGCGATGAGCGTGGGCAGCAGGCGTTTCATGGAATCCCCGGCGTGGACGGCGCGGCGGCAGGCATCGATCAGAAGCGGATGTCGAGCGTGCCGAACACCTGGCGCGGGGCCGACGCGTGGAACACGTAGATCTTGCCGGCCGGATCGCTGGCGGCGAACACGCTGCTGTCGAGGTTGGCGGCGTAGCGCTTGTCGGTCAGGTTGGCCACGTTCAACGACAGGCGGATGTCCTTGGCGAAGGAGACGCCGCCGAAGTCATAGCCCATGCCGGCGTCGAACACGGTGAAGCCGCCGAAGCCTTGGTCGTTGGTGTAGGTGTAGTAGCGCTTGCCGGTGTACTTGCCGCGCAGCGTGGCGAACCAGGCGCCCTGGGTCCAGGTGATCTCGCTGGCGAACAGGCGGGTCGGGGTGTCGACCTGCAGCTTGCCGCGGGTCAGCTGCTCGACGTCGTTCTGCACGTAGTTGCTGTTGTAGGTGGAGCGGTTGAACGAGGCGGAGTTGTACCAGCGCAGGTGCTCGCTCGGGGTCCACAGGAAGGTCAGCTCGACGCCGTGGCTGTCGACGCCGCCCACGTTGTAGAAGTGGTTGCCGCAGGTCGGGCCGTTCGGCTGGCGCGAGTTGCACGGGTTGAACTGCAGCAGGCGGTTGTCGAAGCCCACCTTGTACAGCGCGGCCGAGGCCTGGAAGGTCGGCTGCACGATGCGGTAGCCCAGCTCGGTGCTGTGCGATTCCTCCGGCTTCAGGTTGCCGCCGCTGGCGTCCCACACGGCCTGGCTCACCGCCTGCGGACCGAGCTTGAAGCCGCCCTGGAACATCGCGATGTTCTGCGCGTAGCTGGCGAACACTTCCTGGCCGTCACCGAAGCGGTAGTTCACGCCGGCCTCGGGCAGGAAGGCCTTGCTCATCGACAGCTTGCCGGTGGAGAACTGGCCGCTGGCGGTCGGCGAGATCGGCGTCTTGGCGATGCCGGGCAGGGCCTGCGCACGGGCGCTGGCATGCGGGCTCTTCACGCCGAACTCGATGCTGAGATTGTCGTCGAGCAGGCGGATGGTGTCCTGCAGGTAGGCCTGGCGGGTCTTCCAGCGGGTGCGCTGGTCGAAGGTGCCGACGTCGGGCTGGCGCGGGTCGATGCCGCTGAGGTCACGCGGACCGGTGACGTCGGTGTAGGCATAGCGCGAGGCGCTGCTGGTGTTGTCCTCGTACCAGAGGCCGCCCTCGATGTGGTTCACGCCCACGTCCCAGCCGGCCGACAGGATCGCGCCGGTGCGATTGATGGTGTACAGCGTGCTGCGCACGATCAGCGGCAGTTGCTGCGGCGTGCCGGCGTTGGACCAGCTGCCGCTGTTCCAGTTGTTGCCGTCGCCCTTGTCCTCGTGGTGGTAGACCTGCGCGTGGATGTTCACCGAGTCGCTGGGGAAGAAGTCGCCGGCGAGGTAGTACAGGTTGTCCTTGCGGATGATCTGGCCGCCGGTGAAGGCGCCATCGGCATCGGTGTCCGGGCCGCTGGTGTCGCACAACGTGGCATCGAAGCTGCCGGCGTTGCAGTAGGCCTTGCCGATGGCGTGGTCGAAGTCCGGCGCCCAGCCGCCCCAGTTCCAGCCCAGGCCGCGCGACATCTGGTCCTTGGACAGGTAGAAGTCGTCAGCCTGCGAGGTGCGCGAGGTGTCGGCGAAGGCGCTGATGCGGCCGCCGTCGAAGTCGAACACCGCCTTGGCGTTGAACTGCTTGTTGGTGGACTTGTTGTAGCCGCGCTGGTCGTTCCACAGGTCGGAGGTGCCGCGCATGCCCGACAGGTACATCGAGAAGCCGTGGTACTCGCCGGTGTCGAAGCGGGCGAAGGTGCGGCGGTTCATGTCGCTGCCGAAGGTCTGGCTGATGCGGCCGCCCATGGCCTTGTCCGGGTCGGCCGTGGTGTAGCTCACCGTGCCGCCGAGGTTGCTGGTCGAGGGCGTGCCCAGGTTGCCGATGCCCACGGCCAGCTCGGCGCCGCCCAGGTTCTCGCTGATCAGCGCGCGGTTGATGGTCAGGCCGTTGTAGTTGTTGTACGCGCCATCGCCCAGCGGCATGCCGTCCAGGGTGTAGCCCAGGCGCGTGGTGTTGAAGCCGCGCAGGCTCAGCGTCATCGACTGCTCGTTGGTGCCCAGCGCGTCGATCGACTGCGCGTTCACGCCCGGCAGGATGTTCAGCACTTTCTGCAGGCTGGTGCCCGGCGGCAGCACGTCCTGGTTCTTCGGGCTGATGCGCTGCACCTGGCGCGACTCGCCGGAGCCGATCACCGACACGGTGTCCAGTTCGGTGGTGCGGGTGATGTCGATTCCGTTGTCCGACGGCGGGTTGTTGGCGGCATCGGTGACGCCGTTGGTGTCGGCGGCGAAGGCGGGGGACAGGACCAGGGCGAGAGCCAGGGCCAGGGCGGAATGCTTCAGCACGCGGGGTGTCTCCGGAAAATGGGCAGGCGCCATCGCTCCGCAGGCAGGGATGCCCGCAGGCGCATTGGCATGGAGGGAAAGCCCGCGCATGCTTTCACGCAATCGTGAAAGTCTCGTGACGAAGTTTTCGGGAGGCTTCGTCGATCACCCGGATCGTGCAGCTTTCCTTGCTCCGCCGGTTGCCGGCGGAGAAGCGGGCGGCTCAGCTGCGCCGCGAGCCGCGCAGGTTGTCGATCGAGAACGTGGCGATCTCGCCGCCGGGGACGCGGCGCGGTTGGCCGGCGGGCGGACCCCAGGCATGGGCGCTGACCACTTCCCAGGTGGCCGGGATGCGGCCGTCCACGCGCATGGTTTCGTAGGCCGCCAGCATGCGCTGGTAACGCGCCTTGCCGGTGAGGCCGCGGGCGCGGGTGCTGTCGGCGTTGGTCGCGCCCAGCCCCTGCAGCTCCTCCAGCAGCTTGCGCGGCTGGCTGTAGGTCAGGGTGTAGCGGAACACGTCCAGCACCGGATCGCGCAGGCCGGCGTTGAGCATCGCGTCGCCGACGTCGTGCATGTCCAGGAAGCGGCCCACGTGCGGCTGCTGGTCGGCCTCGGCCCAGGCCGCGCGCAATTCCTTCAGCGTATCCGGGCCGAAGCTGGAGAAGGTCATGAAGCCGCCGGGCTTGAGCACGCGCATGCACTCGCCGAACAGCGCGGACAGGTCATCCACCCACTGGAAGCACAGGTTGGAATACAGCAGGTCCACGCTGTGGTCGGGGAACGGCAACCGGGTCGCCTCGGCGCAGACGCGCTGGAACGGCTTGAGCCAGCTGCTGTGGCGGCGGGCGGCATGCAGCATCGGCAGCGCCAGGTCCACCGCGATCACCTCGGCCTTGGGGTAGCGCTGTTTCAGCAGCGCGCTGCCACGGCCGGTGCCGGCGCCGATGTCCAGCACGCGCAGCGGTTTTTCCAGGTAGAACTCCAGCCGCTCGAGCAGGGCCGATTGCACTTCCTGCTGCAGTACGTCGTGCTGTTCGTAGGTGCTGGCGGCATCGCCGAAGTGGCGGCGAACCTGCTGCCGGTCGAGGTGGAAGTCGCTCATCGGTCAGGCCCGGTTGAAAAGGTTGCCAGCAAGGGCTGCAAGGCCTGCACCAGTGCTTCGGTGTGGCCGAAGAACGGCGCGTGGCCGGCGTGTGCGATATCGGTGTGGTCGCCGTGGCTCTGCGCGGCCGACCAGGCCATCGCCTGCGCCGGTACCAGCCGGTCGCGGCGGCCGCTGATCCAGGCATTGGGCTGGCGCAGTGACGGCAGGGCGGAGCGCAGGTCGGAGGTTTCCAGGATGCGGATGCCTTCCTGCAGCACGCGCAGGTCGGGTTCGCCGCGGGCGAAGGCCAGCTGGCGCAGGTGGCGAAGTTCGGCGCGCGGATCGGCGCTGCCCATCGCTTCCAGCGCCAGGAAACGCTCCAGCGTGCCGTGATAGTCGGTTTCCAGGTCGGTCGCCAGCTGGCGCACCAGACTGGCGTCGGCGCCGTACGGCCAGTCCGCGTCGCGGGCGAACTTCGGCGTGGCGCACAGCATGGCCAGGCCGCGCACGTGGGCCGGCAGATCCAGCGCCGCGGTCAGTGCCATCGTGCCGCCCAGCGACCAGCCCAGCCAGATCGCCGGTGGCGTGGCCGCGGCGATCGCTTCGGCGCAGGCGTGCGGCTCCAGCGGCAGCGTGCTTTGCCGCGAATGGCCGTGGCCGGGCAGGTCGACCACGTACATCGTGCACTGCGCCAGCAAGGCGTCGACCAGCGGTTCCAGCACGCCGCCATGCATCGCCCAGCCATGCAGCAACACCAGCGGCACCGGGCCATGCCCGGCCTGTTCGATATGCAGGCTCATGCGTCGGCCCCATCGCTGGCGGCCGGTTGCAGCTGGTGGTCCACCGCGCCGCGTCCGTCGAACACGAAGCAGTCGCCTTGCCAGTGCGTGCCGTCGGTCAGCTCCAGGTATTTCAGGATGCCGCCCTCAAGCTGGTAGACGTGCGACATGCCCAGCTCCTGCATGTGCAGCGCGGCCTTCTCGCAGCGGATGCCGCCAGTGCAGTACGAAACGATGGTCTTGCCCTCGTAGCGGGCCTGGTCGGCGGCGATCGCCGCAGGGAAGCCGGAGAAGTTCGCCAGCCGGTAGTCGACCGCGTCATGGAAGCGGCCGCGCTCGACCTCGTAGTCGTTGCGCGTATCCAGCATCAGCAGCTCGCGGCCGTCGTCGTCATGGCCCTGGTCCAGCCAGCGCTGCACGGTGGCGGCATCCACCGCCGGTGCGCGGCCGCCCTCGGGGTGGATCGCCGGCATGCGCATGGTGATGATCTCGCGCTTCAGGCGCACCCGCATGCGGCCGAACGGCACCTCGTCGGACAGCGACTCCTTCGGCTCGATGTCGCTGAAGCGCGGGTCCTCGTGCAGGGTCTGCATGAAATCGTCGATCTGCCTGCGGCTGCCGGCCAGGAACAGGTTGATGCCTTCCGGCGCCAGCAGGATGGTGCCCTTCAGCGCCAACGCCTCGCAGCGCGCCAGCAAGTGCTCGCGCAGCGCCGGCAGGTCGTCCAGGCGGATGAATTTGTAGGCGGAGATATTGACGATCGACATGCGGCAAACCGGTGAAGCAGGCGGCGATTATACGTGGCCGCGGCTGCCGGCCTGTCCCCGTGCCTGTGGCAGCGCCGCCAGCGCGTCGAGCAGGTGGTCGACATGGGCTTCCTCGTGGGCGGCCGACAAGGTGATGCGCAGCCGCGCCATGCCTGCCGGCACCGTGGGCGGGCGGATCGCCCCCACCAGCAGGCCGCGCTCCTCCAGCGTGCGGGCTGCCGCCATCGCCGCCTCGGCCGAGCCCAGCAGCAGTGGCTGGATCGGGCTGGAGGAGGGCATCAACGGCAGGCCGAGCTGGCTGGCGCCGCTGCGGAAACGTGCCACCAGTGTCGCCAGCTTGTCGCGTCGCCAGCTTTCATCCTGCGCCAGTTGCACGGCGACCCGTGCTGCAGCAGCCAGTGCCGGTGGCATGGCGGTGGTGTAGATGTACGGCCGGGCGGTCTGCACCAGCCCCTCGATCAATGCCGCCGACCCGGCCACGAACGCGCCGGAGCAGCCAAGAGCCTTGCCCAGCGTGGCCATCAGTACCGGCACGTCGCGCTGACCCAGTCCGGCTGCACTGACACTGCCGGCGCCCCGTTCACCGCAGACGCCAAGGCCATGGGCGTCATCGACCATCAGGGTGGCGCCCTCGCGCAAGCACAACGCGGCCAGTTCGCGCAGCGGCGCCACGTCACCATCCATGCTGAACACGCCGTCGGTGGCGAGCAGGGCGGCAGCGCTGCCGGTGGTGGCCAGTTGCCGTCCGGCGGCGGCCACGTCGGCGTGCGGATAGCGCTTGAGGGTGGCGCCGGACAAGGTGGCGCCGTCGATCAGGCAGGCGTGGTTGAGCTTGTCCTGCACGCAGGCATCGCCGCGCGCCAGCAGTGCCTGCAGCACGCCCAGATTGGCCATGTAGCCGGTGGAGAACAGCAGCGCGCGCTCGCGCCCGGTCCACTCGGCCAGTGCGTCCTCCAGCGCGGCGTGTTCGGCGCGATGGCCGCAGATCAGGTGGGCCGAAGTGCTGCCCACGCCGCCTTCGGCGGCCGCGCGCTGCAGGGCCGCGATCAGCGAGGGGTGTTGCGCCAGGCCCAGATAGTCATTGCTGCAGAACGACAGCAGTCGTCGTTCGCCGCCGTGCAGCCATGGCCCGTCGACGCGTTCCACCACGCGCAGCGTCCGCCGCAATTGCCGCTGCTCGCGCTCGGCGCAGGCGGCTTCCAGTCGCTGCAGGAGATCCGGTCGATTCACCGCATGTACCTCGTGGACGCCGTCTTGCCGATGGCAGGACATGAGCGAGCCGTGCAGGGCGGGGACTGCCCGCGGCTCTTGCTGACGGGGCCGGCAAGACGGGTTTCCCGCTTCACCGCGATGATCCGGGCATCAACGCATGGCGGGCAGTGCCCGCCCTGTGTGCCAGGCGGGGACGCCACGCGGGCACGGGCCCCAACGAAAAAGCCGCCCGGAGGCGGCTTTTCGATTACTTGGCCTGGTCGACGATCCAGTGCACCGCGTTGGTGACCTGTTCGTCGGTGAGCGCCGGGTTGCCACCCTTGGCCGGCATGAAGTTGCCGTCCGGGCCGTGGTAGCCCTCGATCGCGTGCTTGACCAGGGTGTCGATGCCCTCGGCCACGCGCGGTGCCCAGGCGGCTTTGTCGCCAACCTTGGGTGCGCCGGCCACGCCGGAGGTGTGGCAGCTGGTGCACAACTGGTCGAAGATTTCCTTGCCGTCGGTGGTGCCGCCGTAGGCAACCTGCGAGGCAGCGGCCTTGGCGGCTGCGTCGGCGGCGGCCTGCATCGCGGCACGGCCGGTGTCACCGGCGTACACGGCACCAGCGGGGGCGATGCGCGCGGCGGTCGCCACGGGCTGGTTCGGATTGGTTTCCTTCGGCTCGTGGTGGTGGATCGCCAGTGCCGTGCAGATCAGCACCACCGTCAGCACCGCCAGCAGGCCGATCATGATCGAGAACTGGCGCACGACGCTCTGGTCGGCTTTGCTCATGGGACCGCTCACGCACGTACTCCTGTCAGTTGGCAGGGCGGACGCCATCGTGGCGGCCCGATCTGCCGGAATTGCCTGTTGCTGTCGCACCGGGACGATGGACCCGCTCCGGCGTGGTTTGCCGTGCAGCCAAGAAGTGCACGGCGTGGATCGTGTTGTCCGAACGGCCCCGGGCGGGGTCGGCGGGACAACCAGTCGGAGATTATAAACGAAGCGCGCGGCAAGTTTCAGGCCTTTGTGGCGACCTGCCGCAGCCAATGGCACCCCGCCTCCATGCCATCGGTCATGGCGCACCCATGTCAACCGGCATTGTTCAATATCGTTCAACTGCCCCTATGCTTTCACCCCATGGAACACCTCGGCCGGGCAGGGTCGGCAAGGTCGGCGGGTTCCAGCTCCCCAATTCGAGATACCCATGGCGTTGCCGGGCACGTGGCCGGCAGCCCTGTTCCAGTCCAGGAGTTCTACATGTCGCGTTTTTGGAAGATCGCGTTGATCGTGCTGGCCGTGATCATCGTGGCAGCCGTCGGCTTCCGCCTGCTGCACAAGCCGGCGCCGGCGCAGGGTGCTGCGGCGGCTGCCGGCAAGAGCGGATCCGGGGCGGAAGAGGCGGCTGCGGTACCGGTCACCGCCGTGCCGGTGGTCAAGCAGAACGTGCCGGTCTACCTGACCGCGCTGGGCACCGTGCAGGCATTGAACACGGTCACCGTGAACCCGCAGGTCGGCGGCCAGCTGATGAGCCTGGAGTTCACCGAAGGCCAGGCGGTGAAGAAGGGCCAGCTGCTGGCGCAGATCGACCCGCGCACCTACCAGGCCACCTATGACCAGGCGGTGGCGCGCCAGCGCCAGGACCAGGCGCAGCTGGACACCGCCCGCAGCAACCTGACCCGCAGCCAGGACCTGGCCGCCAAGGGCTACATCTCCAAGCAGGATCTGGACACCCTGCGCAACACCGCCGCCCAGTACGAAGCGGCGGTCGCGGCCGACTCCGCCGCAGTGCGCGACGCCCAGGTGCAGCTGAACTACACCCGCGTGGTCTCGCCGATCGACGGCTTGGCCGGCATCCGCGGCGTCGACCCGGGCAACGTGGTCAGCACCTCCACCGGCATCGTCACCCTGACCCAGCTGCACCCGATCAACATCATGTTCACCCTGCCCGAGCAGAACCTGGACATGGTGCGCACGGCCGCCTCGCAGGAAGGCGCCTCGCTGCAGGTGACCGCGCTGGATCGCACCGACGCGCATCCGATCGCCACCGGCGGCGTGCTCAAGGTGGTCGACAACCAGATCGACACCAGCACCGGCACGTTCCGCCTGAAATCCGAATTCCCCAACGACAAGAACGAGCTGTGGCCGGGCCAGTTCGTCAACGTGCAGCTGCTGGTCAACACCGTTGACGGCGGCCTGGTGATCCCGACCCAGGCAGTGCAGCGCGGCCCTGACGGCGACTATGTCTACCAGGTGCAGGGCGACAGCACGGTCAAGATGCAGCCGGTGAGCATCGCCGGTGAGGTGGGCGACAGCCACGTGATGGTCGGCAGCGGCCTGAAGGCCGGCGACAGCGTGGTCACCGAAGGCCAGTTCCGCCTGAAGCCGGGCAGCAAGGTCAACGCGCTGAAGCCGGGCGAAGTGCCGGCCGGCCCGACCGCGGCCGAGCTGGAGAAGGCCAAGGCCAACAGCCGGGGTGGTGGTCGCCGTCGTGGCTGATGCCCGCGCCTGCGGGCGCGGCGCCAAGCCGATCGCGGCATCCGCGATCAACTCCGATCGCGGCTGACATCGCACCTACACGTTACGGACAGTCATGGGATTCTCGACCCTTTTCATTCGCCGCCCGATTGCCACGTCACTGCTCATGGTGGCGGTGCTGTTGCTCGGCATCCTCGGTTACCGCCAGCTGCCGGTCTCGGCGCTGCCGGAAATCGAGGCGCCCAGCCTGGTGGTCAGCACGCAGTATCCCGGCGCCAGCGCCAGCACCATGGCGGCGCTGATCACCACGCCGCTGGAACGCAACCTGGGCCAGATCTCCGGCCTCACCATGATGAGCTCGGATTCCTCCGCCGGGCTGTCCACGATCATTCTGCAGTTCGCGATGGACCGCGACGTCGACATCGCCGCGCAGGACGTGCAGGCGGCGATCAACCAGGCCAAGGGCACCTTGCCCGGCAACCTGCCGTATCCGCCGGTGTACAACCGGGTCAATCCGGCCGATGCGCCGATCCTCACCCTCAAGCTCACCTCCGACAGCCGCCAGCTGCGCGAGGTGAATGACCTGGCCGACTCGATCATTGCCCAGAAGCTGTCGCAGGTTCAGGGCGTGGGCCTGGTCTCGATCGCCGGCAACGTGCGTCCGGCCGTGCGCATCCAGGTGAACCCGGCGCAGCTGTCCAGCCTCGGCCTGACCATGGAAGACGTGCGCAGCGCGTTGACCCAGGCCAACGTGAACGCGCCCAAGGGCACGCTCAACGGCAAGACCCAGAGCTACTCGATCGGCACCAACGACCAGTTGAGCGACGCCGCCGAGTACAAGAACACCATCATCAGCTACAAGAACAACTCGCCGGTGCGCCTGTCCGACGTGGCCAAGGTGGTCGACGGCGTCGAGAACGACCAGCTCGCCGCATGGGCCAACGGCAAGCCGGCGGTGCTGCTGGACGTGCGCCGCCAGCCGGGCGCCAACATCGTGCAGACGGTGGAGCAGATCCGCAACGTGCTGCCGGAGCTGCGCAGCGCGCTGCCGGCCGACGTGCACCTGGACGTGTTCGCCGACCGCACCGTGACCATCCGCGCCTCGGTCGAGGATGTCGAGTTCACCCTGATCCTGACCATCTTCCTGGTGGTGGCGGTGATCTTCGTGTTCCTGCGGCGGTTGTGGGCCACCATCATTCCCTCGGTGGCGGTGCCGCTGTCACTGCTGGGCACCTTCGGCGTGATGGCCTTCACCGGCATGTCGCTGGACAACCTCTCGCTGATGGCGCTGACCGTGGCCACCGGCTTCGTGGTCGACGATGCGATCGTGATGATCGAAAACATCGTGCGCTACATC